>OFGM01001160.1_pt1 | contig 17226 bp, 25 predicted proteins | sample 1521741 | NCBI WGS metagenome assembly OFGM01 (sample SAMEA3504079, study PRJEB24116) | mouse gut metagenome | biome: mouse gut; feature: mouse-associated habitat; material: faeces | place: Denmark | collected 2011
TGTATGAAAGTCTAAATGAAATCCCCATAACAGAACGTATTCTAAATGTCTTAAAGTAAGCGATAAATAGAGGCACGGGGTGCCATCCCCCAATTTTTGCTCTATAATGAGTGCTAGAAATGCAAGCATTTTACTCTGTTCCATTTGCTAGATTTCTTCAAGATGCAGGCATTTCACCACATTATAGAATGGGAAGTGATTTTATGCGGGCGAAACCCGTTGCAGTTGAAGACCAGCACCGGTTGATTATGGAATGCCGGTCCAGTGGGCTAACAGATTATCAATGGTGCATAGAGCACGACATCAAACCAGGCACATTTTACAACTGGGTAAAGCGTCTCCGCCAGAAAGGGATGGGTCTTCCCGCAAATGGCGTGGATCGAAAACCGGCCAGACAGGAAGTGGTAAGGCTTGACATTCCTAAGCCGCAGCTCCCTGCCTCTGTGGTCCAGCCAGCTGTTCTCCCGCCATCTGAGAATTATCCAAATGAAGCATCGACAGGATTTCCGACAGTGGATTTATCTCTGGCCGGTGCCATCCTCCGGATACCGCAGCAGACAGATCCGGCTTTCCTGGAGCAGCTGATTCGGATTTTGAGAAATGAGTTATGCTAGGGGACATCACCGCCGCCGACGAGATTTACATTGTCTGCGGCTATACCGATATGCGGCGCGCCATCGATGGGCTTTGCGCTGTCATACAGGACAAACTCCATATGGATCCCCGACGCAGCGCTCTTTACCTGTTCTGCGGGAAAAGATGCGACAGGATCAAAGCGCTTTTATGGGAAGGCGATGGTTTTTTGCTCCTTTACAAACGGATGGAGGCACAGGGCCGTTTTCGCTGGCCGCGTAATCCAGAGGAAGTCCGAACCCTCACATGGCAGCAGTTTGACTGGCTGATGTCCGGGCTTGAGATTGAACAGCCCAAAGCGTTCAGGAAGGCCGAAAATGCAGATAATTTTCCTGCTGACCCGCCATGATTTCCGATCCGGGAAACTTATCCAGAAGATACTTAAATGGCCCCCAATGTGGTGCTTTTCACTTTTCTTTCTACGCATTATGCAGTATAATGGAACCATCTGGAAAAGGAGAAAACACGAATGGCGCGGGCTGCAAAAGACTCCAGGATCATGGAGATGAAGGATACGGTCAGCCAACTGAATACCGTTATAAACAGCCAGAATGAGCTGATCAAATCCCTTCAGGGCACCGTAAGGGGATGCAATGAAACGATTGCGAACCTCCAGGAACAGATTGATTATCTTACGAAAAAACTCTTTGGGACTTCAAGTGAAAAATCCAAAGATATTTCTGGGCAGTTAAGCCTGTTCAATGAAGCGGAACAGGAGGCTGCCCCGGAAGAAGAACCGGAGCCGGCTGTCATCAGGGAACACACCCGCAAAGCCAAACGGAAACAATCGGACACATTCAAAGGGGTTCCATCGGAAGATGTAGTCATCCCCCTGTCCGATGACCAGCGGCACTGCCCTGACTGCGGGGCAGAGATGGAAGTCATAGGCAGAGAGTTTGTCCGCCAGGAATTTCACTTCACCCCAGCCAGGGGAAAAGTTGTCAATATTTATGTTGAAACAGCTAAGTGCCCCGTCTGCGCGGAGAATCCCGAGATGGAAGGGGTTACTGGATTCGTAAAACCAGAGGTTCCGGCACCGCTGATCCCCTACAGTTATGCCACGCCGTCTGCCGCAGCATGGGTCATGTACCAGAAGTACTGCAATGCCATGCCGCTATACCGCCAGGAGGCGGACTGGAAACAGCTTGGCGTTCCACTGCTGCGTGCGACCATGGCAAACTGGATCATATACTGCGCAACAAACTATTTTGCGCCACTGTATGATTTTTTTCACAAAGAATTAGTGCTTAGGGGGTTTGCCATGGCGGATGAGACCCGGTGCCAGGTGCTGAAGGAGCCAGGCAGGGAGGCAGAAACGGACTCCTTCATGTGGCTGTTCCGGAGCGGCGAGGACGGGCTGCCGCCGATCATCCTGTTTAAATATACCGAGACACGTGCACGCTTTAACGCTGCGGAATTCCTAAAAGGGTTTCAGGGATATCTGGAGACAGACGGGTATCAGGGATATAATAACCTCCCGGGTGTTAAAAGGTGCTGCTGTTGGGCACATCTGCGCAGATATTTCGTTGATGCAGTTCCTAAAGGGAGGAAAGAGGATCTTAGTGAACCGGCGGTACAAGGTGTGAAGTATTGCGACAGGCTCTTCGACTATGAAAGACGGTCGAAAGAACTGGATCACAGTTATGAACAAAGGAAAGAATGGCGGCTCCAAAAAGAAAAGCCTGTGTTGGACGCATTCTGGGACTGGATCTCAAAACAGAATCCCCGGAAAGGATCTCGTTTTGGGAAGGCGGTGAACTATGCCCTGAACCACAAGGAGGGATTCATGACTTATCTTGAAGACGGAAGATGCAGTTTTTCGAACAACCCGAGCGAGAATTCCATCCGTCCGTTCACGTTAGGCCGTAAGAACTGGTTGTTTTCCAATACCCCGAAGGGTGCCGAAGCCAGCGCCATTGTGTATACGATAGTAGAGATGGCGAAGGCCTATAGCCTGAATGTATATAAATATTTGAAGTATCTTCTGGAACATTTGCCAGAGACGCCAATGTCAATTGCCTGTCTTGACAAACTTGCACCATGGAATCGGGATGTCAAGAAAGCTTGCTCTGGTGCAATGGAGTAAAACGCTTGCAGTCCTGTTAATTATAGCAGGACTGCAAATTTTATTGCTAGACGTAGCGCTATTTATCGCTTACCTATAAATAGTCCCTGTGCCAGCAATGGCACGGGGATTCGTTTGTTTTAAGGAGGTTTCACAGATGAAAATAAAAACCAGAAACAATGAATTGCCGTATGTCATATCAGGAAAGGAAGGGAGAAAATGAATACAGGTGCTATTGACAAGATTTACAATTATCTTTCAGGAGAAAAGGATTATGCAGACCTTCCGGAAACAGAGAAAGCAAGAAAGAAGGTAAAAGCATACGCTATGAGTGATCTTTTAAGCGCAGATGATGAGGAAGCCCATAAACAATGGATAGAACTGGAAAAAGTAGTTGCGGAGTTTGGTGTGGAAAGCGAGCGTCAGGGATTTATCTATGGATTCAGATATGCGTGTGAGTTGTTTGTGAGGAATGAGAAGCCTTGTGTTTGTACAAGCAGACTGGATGAAAGTATCAAAGAAGAATATTCTATGATAGCTGTGGAAGGAGCTGACAAGACTGATCCAGTGGTCGATATTCTGAAAGAGTATGTACCAGAAGAAAAATTTGCTCATGCGGTAGATACACTCTGCGTCTGTATTGAGAACACAAAGTATGCTGTGTTTGAGCAGGGGTTTCTGCGTGGTATTGCGGCTGAAAAAGGCGGTAACATATGACAAGACCAATGACTACAGAAGAGTTATTCGAGAAGATAAACAGCATCCTGATAGAGAAAAGTAAGATACCGGATATCCTTGATTATAGCCTTGCAACAAGTAACCCCATTCCCATAAGGACTTATGAGTTTGATCTAAGAAACACTCTTAATTATGGGGGGAATGAGGGAATCTATCTGGATCTCTGGATCGAATATCGGGTGGAGAATGAAAAACGCAGAGCAGCTATCGGCACTTACAAAACATTGTATGAAGATGATAATGCTATGTACATCATGGCATCACTGTTAGCAAATTTCATTATTGAGGAATATTCCTACGTGAATAAAAATCTGGATGATTTCACATGGGAAGGTGCAGATGTCCATGCTCTTAAGGAGAATGGAGATAGAATGAGTTGGGGTTATACGTGTGGCACTATGGAGTCAGCATTAAAAAAGAAGGATGAATTATTGAAGAACCACCAGCAGGTAGTCGTGAGGGATAATGCAACACGAAAGGAAAAAATCTACAGCAGGAAAGATGGGAGGTAAGGTATGATGGGTAAGGAAGTGATGCTTCATTTGAAATACATAGGCATGGATTCATGGGACAGGCCAGTGTATATGGATGATGAGGGGATTATCTGGAAAGACGTTGACCCCAGGACAGGATGGAACGCTAAGTTATGTACATCAGTCGATAATGAATTTGATGGGGAGCCAGATACAGACATGATGTATTTTGAGAAATACCGGAACGTTTCAGTGGTATTCGTACCTGCAAGAGTCGTGTGGTAAATGAAAACGCTACTTCCGGAGAACTATCCACAGGCAGCCATATGGTGTCATGTGATGCAGAAGAAAAAAACTATGAGAGTAGGATTTGAGGAAAGAGAGGATCAAATTATGGGAGATAAAAATAATACAAACAATAACCCATTTACGGGATGCACAATCGTAGCAACAGGAAAGCTTGAAAACTTTACCCGTGAAGATATTAACAGCAGGATCATCAGTCTTGGAGCAACAGCGGCAAACTCTGTAACTCGTAAGACAAATTACCTGATCTGCGGGGATAAGCCGGGGAGTAAGCTGGTGAAAGCAAGGGAACTTGGGATAACGGTACTGACGGAACAGGAGTTCTTTAAAATGATACCTGCATAGAGGAAGGAGGTTACGATTACTATGATTCCATTGAGTAACGGACAATATGTCATAGGCTTTGATGATGGCTATCAGCTTGGAAAGACTGCAAACTTTATATTTGATAACGGTGTACACAGACTTGGAGCTATAGAACCAACGCTAAAGGAAAACTCCCTGTTTTATGATGGGGAATATTTCAAGGTAAGAGAAGGAAGGTCAGCAATCACGGAGGATAAGATATCGGATGATTCTGCAAGGCTACGTACAATGGCTGGTATTGCCCTGGAGCTTCGTAAAGTGGGATTACATAAGGCGAAGATTGTACTTGCAGTCGGACTCCCGTTTTCTAATTATGGAAGGGATAAGCTGAAACTGATTGACTATTATAATCAGAAAAATACGTTAGTATTTTCCTATGAGGGAGAAGATTATACAGTGACGATTGTAAAAGTGATCGTATGTCCACAGTGTTATTCCGCGATAGCTTCAAGGCTTGGTAATATGAAAGACGATTACCTGATCGTAGATATTGGAAGTAAGACTACGGATGTTGTCTATGTGCGGAATGGGCTTCCGATTGAGAGCAAGTCTATCACGATTGAAAAGGCTATGGTCAAATGGATTAAAGAAATCCAACGGGATATGAAAATACAGACAGGGAAGGATATTCCTGAACATGAGGTTATGAAGGTCATGTTAAAGGAAGGGGGCAATCTGCCGTCAGTTTATGCAGAGCTGATCCATGGGATGATGCGTGAGAAGATACATTCTCTGGAGCTGGAACTTGCAGAGCGCGGTTATGACATGGACTATATTAACATCATCTATGTAGGGGGCGGTGCGCTGATGGCCCGTGACCATGCAGGAAAATACAGAAGCCATACAGCTTATGACTGTGACTTGTGTGCCAATGCAAAAGGCTATGAGTTCCTTGCCGGACAGATGCTGGAGAGAAGGTGAATTAATGGCGGGTAAACAGAGAGCGATATTCCTTCGTTTTAATATGGAAGATGAAGCAGATAAAGAATTATATCTGAAACTTTCAGAGAAAGCAGATAGTTCTGCATCACTTACCTCTTATGTCAAGAGAGCATTGGAAGAATATCTCAATATAAAAACAGAGATAACAGAACGTCAGCAGTTTCATGGGCAGATGCTCTTAATGGTACGTGAAGAAATGCAGTCACAGGGGATGAAGCTGGTGGGTGCGTTGCTTGCCGGTATAGGTACAGTAAATGTACAGAAGATTCCAGAGAAGCCTATGGTGGAAGAGGCAGGATTACCAGAAGCGTGTGGGAGACTTCCAGAAGATCTTAGAGGGGTTCTTGACCTTATAGGATGAGACAAAAAAATTAGAATATTCTATAAAGTATGTATGGGCACTCCAAGTGGGGTGCCTGTTGCATAGCTGCTGTCAGGTACAAGCAATGTGTTGCAAAATTGGTGATTTTAAGGGATATTTCCGATTGAAAGTTGCACATATATAAGCAGATGCAACAGCAGTGCAACATTTTGTAGTTTATATCAGACATATGGGAGGTATAGTGTATTGCTGTGGATTGCCATAATGGGAAAAAATATATATGGAGGGTAAATGCCTGGAGTTAAATTATAATGATGGGAGTTTTCTCAAGGCAAGCATATGCGGGCTGATATGCGCTGAGACAACAATAGGGGATGAGGGTATTCTTTGATTGTACGAGACAGGTTTTAAGTGGTGGTTATAAAGTGAAGATTCAATAAATGAGGGAGGATAAGAAAATGCAAGAGCTTAATTCGATTATGAGAGATTTGCTGGAGGTAGAATATAATCAGGAGTCTTTGCGGTTCCTTTTAGGAGAAGTAGAAGTTGTATGTAACGATAAGGAACAGAAAGAAGCTAAATTTATTGCTAATAGTGCGAAATACTATTTATCAGCCTTACAGGACGAATTAAAGACAGCGATAAGCAGACTGGATTTATACATAGCAGAAAATGCTAAAAAGCGATAAAGTAATAGGCAGCGGCATCATGGAATAAAAAATGCGGCTGCCTATACTTTTGGATATTCAGATTTTAAATTACTTGCACCTGTAATATAGTCCATAGATACATTATAAAATCTGGCGAGGATCAAAAGGCTGTCAACAGGAATTCTTGTCTTACCGCTTTCATAATCCGCATATGTCCTTTGCCCTATGTGTAGCAGATCGGCAATTTTTTGCTGGGTCAAGGAATTGTCTTCTCTGATTTCGCGTATTCTCTCATTATATCTCATAGTTTATATACCTCTGAAACAGTATAAATGAAATGAATATAAGTATTGACAAATAGAGTTATAAACTCTAAAATATGATAGGGAAAGACACAAGGTTGATCAAAATAGAACGGAAGATGGAGGCATGTGTATGGCATTGGCAAAAATGAAGAAGCGGACGCGATGCCATGCTGAGATTATTCAAATATTTCAGTAATGGGATATATAGTATTTTAAAGTTGGTTTTGTTAGGTGGGTAACCACTTATTGCAAAATAAAAAGCAAATTGATAAAGGAATGGTTTATGTTCAAAAGGAAGAAAGGAGAAAGGGAAGTTATGAGGAAACGTTGGAAAAGGCTGGCGGCAATAGTGGGTGCTGCTGTATTGGTGGTGTGCCAAAGTGAGGTATTTGTAAAGGCGGCAGAACTTTCGACTGGGGAAGGGACACTGTTGCAGGAGGAAGCGGGTAACGGAGTGGGTGAGGCTGAAACTGTGACGGTAGAAGACGGAAATATGGATGAAGATGTAGAAAATGTAGAAGTAAAATCTATAGAAACTCAAACATTAGAAATGAAAAACAGGGAAGCGGAGGAACCGAAACTTTTACCAGTAACAAATTTGAGATGGAATGAGAAAGGGCAGGGTCTTTTTGATAATCCTAATAGTAAGGCATGTTTCGAAGTTTATGTTTTCTATAATGGAGATTATGAGAATGGAAGAATATTTGAGATGTTTGACCAATCCTATTCAGAAGGGAGTGTAGAGGCCGATTTATATCATTATATGGACAAATCCGGAACTTATGAGTTTGGGGTAATAACTGTATATGACGGAATGAAATCGTCAGAAAAGTCTGAAATAAGTGACGAATTTACTTATACCAGACCTGACAGCCAGCTTCCACAACCCAATATTGAAGTTAGCAAAGATGGGGTTGTTTCTGCTTCACTGCCGGATGGTTCCGGATATGTATTAGGTACTGATTATGGTTTTGAGTACAGATTATATGATTCTGCGGATGCGGAAAATTCAATTGTCCAAGCAGGTATAAACGAAGGTACTTATGATTTCAGCAGTAAACTTGAACCGGGTAAAACATATTATGTAAAGGTGCGGGCAATAAGCAGGGATATCAACAGAGTGACAGACAGTGATTGGTCGGATATGCTTCCAGTGAATGCTAATACGCAGAATAGTTCTACATCTAAGAAAGAGAGTGCAGCATCAACGGAAACTATAGTGCCTGAGATATGGAAGCCAATGACACCTGATGAAATAAGACGTTATGCGGCTTACAGCAGCGAAAAAGCAGAATATACTGCTGATGCCAAGAATGCATATACGGTGGTTATACAGAATGCTATGCAGGGGAAAAAATGCTTTGACTCTTTCGAGACGGTGCTGGATGGCTATACCATTGGGAGAACATATAACATCCTTCCTTCCGGTAAGGCGGTCTATAAGATGGACAGCAGGGCACGCATTACTTTAACTATCCCTAAAGAACTGCAGAAAGAGAACAGGGTATTTCGGATGGTTTGTGTTACAGCGGAAGGTGTGCCTGTCATACTGGATGATTTGGATTCCGATTCAGCAACCATTACTTTTGAGACTGACACATACTATGCTTTTGCATTAATCTATAAGGATGCCATAGATTCAAAATAGTATGAATCCTATTCCGTAATTGTTATGGCGGAAAATATTGCAGATTAAATATGTGTAAATACTATAATCATGCGGCAGACGGTTACAGGTCTGCCGTTATTTTGTCTTGCTCATGGCAAAAGTGGCAGATGCTGCTATCCACAGTATGTGCTTGATGCCTTAAAGGAAAAAGGTGATATGTCCTTAAAAACTGATTTTGCATATGGAGAAAATAACTACGGCTTTACCATCCCTGACGAGAGCGGTTGCACGAATCTGGAACAGGCTGATTTCTATGGATTCATGTACCTGCATGTGCATTTAATGGGATCATAGTTGAATAATGGAAGTGCAGGTCATTTCCATAATAATAGCAGAAGGGTTTTCTGTGATGAAGTTAAATCATAGAAGATACTTGGAACCTTGTATTATTATTCACTATTACAAATACAATTGTCGATTTTCATTAAAAAGCTATCTGGCAATAAAGAGGATTGGGGGATATGTTCCTTCAATCCTTTTTATATTCCATTTTTACCACGCATAACGGATAGAACAGGAAACACACGGCATCAAAGGAGGAAACAAAATTTATGGAGAAAAATATTTTAAAAGCATTCCAGCCAAATATAGTAGAGAGACTGGGAGAAGTTTACTGGAGGGACAATGGTTACAGGGAGGCTTTTGAGAAGGAGAAAGAACTTGCAGAACGTCTGAAAGAAATCTTTACCGAAGAACAGATGGCTATGGTGGAGCAATACCATTCTGCCATATCCGCCACCATGGGTATATGTGAGCTTCTTGCCTATAGACAGGTTATGAAGGATATGGTGTCTATTTTGAAGTAAAAGTGAAGAACATATGGGAAATATATCTGCTATAGAGGCATCATGATCCTGTCGTATATGCAGGGTATACACTGATATATTCTTTCAATAGTACGAAACGTATCATCAAATCAGATGGTATTGTGAAAACAGAAAGGGAAAGGAGAATCATATGGACAAACTGAAATTAATTGAGAACATTTTAAAAGTAATCTCAACACTGGCCGCAGCAGTCATATCCCTTATCAGGACTTTTGGCAATATCGGCAAGTTGAGAAAAGCGGAGGCGTGACCGTTATGGACAAAACAGTTTATAGGATGGACATCGCCGGAAGACAGAAAAACGTGATAAAGTATGCAGACAGGAGCTTTCCACAGGGAGGCTCCTGTTTGCATGGTGTCCATTCCTGTCTGATAAGGTAAGAAATCAAGAGAAAAGGAGATGTTAAAAATGGCACATATGATTGAAAGCATGTTCTCCGTAAGGGAGAAACCGTGGCATGGATTAGGGACAATCGTTATGGAAGCGCCTGCATCGGCAGAAGCATTAAAATTAGCGGGGCTTGACTGGGAGGTGGTGCAGGAGCCTGTGTACACAGATAACCGGGAACTGATAAAAGGATATAGGGCAAATGTGAGAAGCTCCGACAGGAAAGTGCTGGGTGTGGTATCTGACAGGTATAAGGTGGTGCAGAATACGGATGCTTTCAGCTTTACTGATGAACTGCTTGGAAGAGGGGTACGGTACGAGACCGCCGGGGCACTGCAGGAGGGGAGAAAGGTGTGGCTGCTTGCAAGGCTGCCGAAAGAGTATGTCATTGCAGGGGAACGTATAAGCTCCTATCTGGTGTTTTCCAACACCCATGACGGTTCCGGCTCTGTAAAGGTAGCGGTAACTCCTGTGAGGGTGGTATGTAACAATACTTTGAACCTTGCGCTAGATACCGCAAAAAGGAGTTTTTCTATGATTCACACGGGCAACATCCATGACAAGATTCAGGAGGCAAAGGATACGCTCTTTATGGCGGAGAATTATATGGATAACCTCGGTATTGAATTTGAGCAGTTACGCAGACAGAAAATGACAGATACACAGGTGAAGGAATACATAGAATTGCTCCTTCCCATGGGAGAAGAACCTACACCTACCCAGAGTAAGAACATCCTGAAACTCCGAAGGAATATGGAGCAGCGGTATTATGGGGCTCCTGATTTGCAGAAAGTGGGGAACAATGCATACCGGTTCATCAATGCGGTATCTGATTTTGCCACACACAGCAGACCATTAAGAATGACAGCGAATTATAAGGAGAACGTGTTTGCGCGAACCATTGATGGAAATCCGTTGATTGATAAGGCATACCAGCTTGTGAAAGCGGCTTAAGAGTGGAGTATTATTCCAGCGGCTTCCTAAAAATCTTTTGGACTCATTTGGAAGTTAATAGCATATCACGGAAAAGGAGTTGTGAGGATATATGTACTGTTAAGGTGAAGTAATCTATAGAATGAAAACCTATGGGAATATTTAAAAATATCCGTAGTTGGAGAGAAAAATGAATAACAGCGGAAATAATGGGGATGGCATGGATCAGTATGGTCTTTGCTATCCCCGTTATTATGCAGTGCTGTACAGGAAAAGGAGGAAAATCATGTTTGAAAAAATATCATTGTCAGGAGCAGACCATAATGAATGGCTCCGTTTAAGAAAAACAGGAATCGGTGGATCAGATGCAGGTGCTATCTGTGGGGTGAACCCATTCAGCAGTGCAATGAAGGTTTTTAAAGACAAGACCAGTGAGGGAATAGAGGAACAGGATAATGAAGCAATCCGCATTGGCCATGATCTGGAAGATTATGTGGCCCAGAGATTTACAGAAGCTACAGGATTAAAGGTACGGAAATCCAACTTTATGTACCGGAGCAGGAAGCATCCTTTTATGATTGCAGACGTTGACCGTTTGGTGGTTGGAGAAGATGCAGGATTGGAGTGCAAGACAGCCAGTGCCTACAATGCCGATAAGTGGGCGGACGGAAATATTCCGCTCCACTATGTGATGCAGTGCTACCACTACATGGCTGTTACAGGGAAGCGTGTATGGTACATTGCGGCTGTTATCTTAGGCATGGAATTTACCTACAGGAGATTAGAGTGGGATGATGAACTGATAGGGCGTCTTATCTCGATAGAAGATAATTTCTGGAATAACCATGTAGTGAAAGGAATCATCCCGCCACCAGATGGGAGCAAAGCATGTGATGAGGTGATCCAGCAGTATTTCCATACGGCAAGGAAAGCCAGTGCCATCAAACTTGTCGGGTTTGATGAAAAGTTACGGAGACGTGAAGAGATTTTAGGATTCATTTCTGAACTGCAGGAGGAACAGAAGCAGATCGAGCAGGAGGTAAAACTTTTCATGCAGGATAATGAATTGGCGAGCAGTGAGGCTTTCCGTGTTTCATGGAAGAACATTGATTCCACCAAACTTGATACAAAGCGCATTAAGGAGGAACGGCCGGAACTCTATGCCGATTACGGTAAAGTTTCCCATTCCAGACGGTTTGAAGTGAAAGTGGCATAGGGGGCTTTATTATGGAAGAAAAGGAACTGCGGGAATTGTTACAGCAAAGGCTCCATATGGAACTCATGCTATTTAAGGATTCCATGCTCCAAAAGGAAAAAGAGGATATTTTCAAGGCTTCTTACCGAATAGAGATTTATGTAAATCTGTATGAGATACTTCTGGTGCATACAGAGAGTTTACGGGGAAGCATGATAAGGGAACTTTTGGAAATTAACTTCGGCATATTGGATTTTCTTTACAGGGAGTGGCTGGACAGGGAAGACAGTTTTTATATGGAACTTAAGGAGTATGGATGCAGGAAATTGGAAGTGATACCGGAAGAGATAAATCTTGGTATGAGAGAGGAAGGGAAAGATGGAACAAAACCTGATCAGGCTGCTTAAAGCGGATGAGATCGAGTGCAGGGTGGCTGTTATCAAAGAAAGCGGATTGAGTTTATTGCTTTATAAGGATGCGAGGGTAGACCAAAAGATACTGGATGAAACGTTTGGGATTTTTGGGTGGAAGAGAAGCCATCAGTGTATTGACGGAAATCTTTACTGCACCGTGGAGATTTATGATAAGGAATCCGGTGAATGGGTAGCGAAACAGGATGTGGGCACTACTGGATATACAGAAAAAGAAAAATCACAGGCTTCTGACAGCTTCAAAAGGGCGTGCTTCAACTGGGGGATTGGACGAGAGTTATATACGGCGCCTTTTATCTGGATATCTGCAGGAAAGGCAGAGATCATGTATAAAGAAGACCAGAATAAAGTGAAACGGTTTTACTGCAATGACCGTTTCACGGTCTCTTCCATCAGTTACAATGATAGCCGGGAGATCAGTTCCCTTGTGGTCGTAAATGAAAAGGGGGAGACGGTATACGAACTGAAAGAAAAAGGGTCAGGAGTTACGGGGAGTCCTAAAGGAAAAGCTACCGGAAAAAATAAAAATAGCAGTCAGGAGAAAACGGCACAAAAGACGGAACAGAAAAATTCTTCTTCTATATCTAAGGAACAGATGGATTCTTTACAAGCGGAACTTGCCAGAACGGGAGTTTCCATGGAAACAGTACAGGAAAGATATAAGATACAGGAACCAAAGGCTATGGGGGAAGAGCTTTACAGCAGAGTGATGTCTGCATTAAAACGGACAAAATCAACAGAAGCGGCATAATTGGGATGACCGGACAAAAAGAATGGAGGATGAATGTTATATGATGAATCTTGAGGAATTTGCGGAAAATATAATAAGGGATATCAGTAACAGGACAGAAGGAGCATTACATATCCTGAAAAAGAATGTGGTCAGGAATAATAATGTGAAGATGACAGGAATAACTGTTGTGAAAGAAGGGTCAGGCATTGAGCCTTGTGTGTATCTGGAAGAGTTTTTTCGGGAATACAAATCCGGAGGGATGAAATTTGATGAGGTTGTGGATGAGGTCTACAGGCTGATTATGAAGAATAAGGATGATATACCAAAGGTTGATGTATCATTTTTCCTGAATTGGGAAACAGTACGGGATAATATTTATGCGAAGCTCATCAGTGCAGAACAGAATAAGGAACAGCTTGGGGAGATGCCGCACAGGATATTTCTGGATTTAGCAGTTGTGTATTATGCTGTGGCCAGGGATTCCGTGGGAAAGGAGATCGGCACAGTCCTTATCCGCAATGAGCATATGGAAGAATGGGAACAGAGGGAGGAAATCCTTTACCAGACAGCCATGACAAATATGCGCGCTGAAGGAGAGGCTGAACTTGCTACTATTGAAACTGTTATAAAGAGTATTTTTCCAGATAATAATCTGTTTTTGGATGACGGTGGGATACAGAGGAATACGGGAATGTATATACTGACAAACCGTCATAATCGTTTTGGGGCAGCGGAGATACTCGATAAAAATACTTTACGGAGGGTGGCTGACCAGATGGGGGATGGCTTTCTCGTAATCCCCAGCTCTGTGCATGAAACCATCGTATTGCCGCCAAGAGATGAAGAAGAGTACAGGCAACTGGCTGAAATGGTGCGGGAAGTAAATGATACACAGGTAGATATCGAAGAAAGGTTATCTTATCATGTATATATGTACAGCAGGGATGAGGAAGCGTTGAAGATTGCTGCATGAACTTGTGGGTATAAGGAGAAGGCCGGATCAGAGAGTCCGGCTGTTCTCCTGCTGCTGTACAAAACGGGAAAGAAAGTATACTAGGATTGATGTAAGATGACGTAAAATAGCAGAGGACAGATAGGTATGGAAGGTAAAGATATGTGCTGCTGGAAACTGCCAATAGGGGAGATTTCGGGAAAGAGACCAGAAGGATATGATGATATTTTCGTGTTCGTTCCAGAGATGAGACAGATCATCCGCATTGCAGAAGGCAACGGTTCAAATCTCCTACAGGAAGATATTGAAAACGGCTATGTGGATTACATCTATTATGACCAGCATGAGCTTGGGGAGGATATGCAGGAAGTAGATGGAGGCCAGATATTGCTGGAAGAGATGCTGAGGGATAAGTACCGCTGTATGGAAGAATGCATACCGGATGTATTGGATATGGCATATGGAAGCATGGCTGGATTCATAATATTAGTTTAGAGCAGAGTGCTGGGAATAATGGCTGTTCAGAACTGATCGGAATGATAAAAAGAAAAATTCATGGGGTTTAGAAACGCCTTTGAAAAATTTACGATTTATGGTACTATAAAACAAAAGGAAACAAATACAAGGCAGGTGAAGAGATTGGAAAAAAACAGTGCTGATGTTTCAGATAACGGAAAGAAAGATCAGGAAGGGATCATGAAGCGCACGATCAAAGACAGTGTATTTACGGATTTGTTTCAGGATAAGAAATACCTTCTCCAACTGTATAAAGCACTCCATCCGGAAGATACTGATGTTACAGAGGATGATCTGAATGATATAACAATCAAAAATGTATTAACAGACAACATTTATAATGATCTTGGGTTTACAGTGGGCGGTAAGCTGATGATCCTTGTAGAAGCGCAGTCATCTGTATGGACGGTGAACATCATAGTGAGGGCTTTGATGTATCTGGTGCAGACATGGCATGATTATTTTGAGAGGACAAAGCAGAACCTGTATAAGAGCAAAAAAGTGCAGATTCCAATCCCAGAGGTCTACGTCATATTCACCGGAGAGAGGAAGACAAGGCCATCCGAAATTTCATTGTCACAGGAATTTTTCGGTGGAAAAGAATGTGCGGTTGATGTAAAGGTAAAAATGATATATGACGGTAAAGAAGGAGATATTATCAACCAGTATGTTGCCTAGGATTTATATAAGTTCATATATCTCCATATATCCTGATAAAACCGCATAGTATAAAGGTTTTGGACTTGGTTAGCCCTATGAATCTCTATATAAATTCATGTATCTTAATGGCAAATTGGTGTAGAAATGGTGTAGCTGCAACAAAAAGAGTCTGATATAAAAATGAATACCCATAAATGAATATTAGGACACATGCATAAGTCCTTTATCGGTTGTAGAAGTATGATTGATAGAGGGCTTATTTTAGTGCCTTAAATCATCTTGACAAAAAACAAAAAAACAGGAAGGTACCGGAATGAAGATAATCAACTTTGAGAAAGCAAAAGTAAGAAGACATTCAAAAGAAAAAGCCAAACATTTACTGGAGGCAGATAATGGTGTGCTGGAATTAGAAAGGCAATACCGGGAGTATGCCGAGTACTGTAACCGCTGGTATGACGAGCATGTAGCCAGGCAGGATAAAGACAGGATCTGGATATATAAGGATTCATGAAACCATGCTTGTCTAAGCCTTGTATGCTTTATGAAAAATATGTGCATATAGGGCTTATTTTGATGCCTGAATAACCCACCCAACAAATTCTCCATACCCATCAATTCAAAGCCCATATGAGCCTCACAAAGCGTCACAGAGGCATATACATAGGACAATTCCCATCAATCTTAAAATTGCAGTTTCATTGGCACTGTAATACAAATTTCCATCATACAATCCATTGATCAAATTTTATCAATTATTTAAGATCAAATAATCAAAGGCCAATCCACAAGGAGGAAAACAGAATATGGCAATACACGTAAAGAACATGGACGAGCTTGTAAAGGCATTACAGCCCACATTGATTAAAATGACAGACAAACTGGCAGACAGGGTATACGAGACACTGAATCATTTCCTACAGGACTATTATGCAGGGTATGATCCATCCAGTTACCGGAGGACAAAAGATTTCCTGTATTCCGCTGTGAAAGTAGATGCGGAGCCGTATAATGGCGGTGTCCGGGCAAGGGTATATATTGACACTGATGCCATGGACAGTTATGTAAACGCTACCGGGTACCAGGTGGCAAAGTGGGCGAATGAAGGAACACATGGCGGCATGGAAACAGACCACAAGCCGCATGTATGGGATGATACGCTGGACGAGACAATAAATAATGGTGAACTTTTAAAACTTGCAATGGAGTATCTGAAGAGTAAAGGATTTTCAGTAAGGATGTAGAAAGAGGTGAAATCAATGGGAAAAAAACAAAAGCAGATAGATCGACCAGTGAACTAAATGATTATGGGAGGCGTGGAACTTCACAGGAGAAAAGTGTCCTTATGTCATTAAAAGATATGGTAAAACCAGACGGGAAAGTCTATTACATATTATGGAAGTATGCACCTGACCTGTTACCTAAGAACACGTTGGAGAATCCGATTAAGACATTTGAAGATTTGACAAAAGCATATGAGTGTATCAAACCAGATCAGCGTATTTGTGAAAATTATCTCATGGAAGAAAATATACAAAAAGCGGTCAAGTGGTTACGGAGCAGACAACACGCACAAAAGATGTTTGATCTGTATGATGAATTTTGCAAAAAGGCGGCTACAGGTGATGTGCAGGCATTTAAAGCTGTATTGGAGTTTGGGGATAAATATTTATCCGATACAAAAGAAGCGGAATTACTGAAAGTTCTCCACAATGTAAATCTGAATAGTGATGATGAAGAGGAAGACGATTTCTCTTTTGAAGAATAATAGTGGTTGCCCTCCAATTGGAGGGAAGGCACAATAACGCCTAATGGGATTACTCTCATTAGGTATTTTTATTTTCAGTTAGAAGGAAGGTGAAAGTATTACAGACAAAGAAAAACTGGAAATAATTATTTGACACTGACAAGATCAAATACAACGTGTTTTATGATGTCTTATTCAAGAGATAGTGCATTAGAGATATTTGATAAATTAAGAACGATTTATGACTATCTGCCCGATTATGTTAAATTGACAGAAACCACTAACAATAAATCGGCGTTGGCTTTTGATAACAATTCAAAAATTATCGTTGCTACTTGTGGAACTAAGGATAAGGTAAGAGGTTCCACATTGGCATTT
>OFGM01001163.1_pt1 | contig 17217 bp, 13 predicted proteins | sample 1521741 | NCBI WGS metagenome assembly OFGM01 (sample SAMEA3504079, study PRJEB24116) | mouse gut metagenome | biome: mouse gut; feature: mouse-associated habitat; material: faeces | place: Denmark | collected 2011
CCCCCCCCGCCACTTTTCCCTTTTCATCCATATCCCGATACAGCGAAAAAACCGGCATGGGACTCACAAATCCAAGCAACATCCCGGTCAGGCTCTCAGCCCGCATCCCGAACCGCTCCCCCAGCGAAGTAAAAGGCTTTTTCAGAACTCTGCAAAACATCTCCGCCATCGGCAGGCTTCCAAGCATCACAAGCCCGATGGAAGCCACCACCTCCATCGCCTCCCCGATGGGCGCCATCCCGGGCACCGGATTCCATCCGCACAGATATTCTACCGCGGCAAGCGCCAATCCTGCCGTGACTAGAATCCGTATCCCCTCCGCCAGAGCGCAGAACCCTTTCACCATCTTATCCGGCATCTTCCACAGCCCCAAAAGAAGCAGAAGCGCCACCCCGAAAACAGGCAGATTCTGATGCAGGCACTCCTGTACTGACAGCCCGGCCAGAACACCGCCCACTATCAGTCCTGCCGGCATTGCCGTAAGTCCTATCATGATCCCCTTCGCAAAAAACTTTCTGTCCCCTTTCTCTATCATCCCCATGCCCACCGGAATCGTAAAAACCAGTGTACAGCCAAATACCGCAGAGACCAGGATCCCCGCAAAGCTCCCGAACTTTGCATCTGCAGCCAGTTCCTTCGCCAGCTGATACCCGCCCATATCAATAGCAAGCATACCGCCGAACATGGCCGGGTCCACCCCGATCATACGATAAAAAGGGACGATCACCCGTCCCAGTATATCTGCCAGCACAGGCGCCAGACAGATCATCCCCGTCATGGAAAGGGCTGTCGGGCCCAACAATTTAAATCCCTCTTCGAACTTCTCCCCGTAACCAAGTCTGTTCCCGAGGATCCTGTCAACACCTCCCAGAACAACGCCTGCCGCCATAATGATCATGATGATTCGATTCATCTTCCGTACATCCTTCTGCTTCTCTCTCAAACTCTATTTTATGGCTTCCCGCATAACCTGCGCTCAATCCCATTTTCCCCGGAACCGGCTGCTCCCGATAACATTCCGTATACATTTTGTCCCCGGTATCATGCGGATATCTTACCCTTCCTGTCCCATTTACGTACAACCCGATCTTTCCTGTCCTGCTTCTTAAATCTATACCCCCGGCACAGATCGTCTTTGCATGGTATCTTCGATCTCCCCCACCGTTCGCGGCGTTATCACAGATAAATTCTCACATCCATCTTCCGTCACAAGACAGTTATCCTCCAGTCGGAAACCGATGCCCCAATCCTCATGATAAATACCAATGTCCACACAGAAAACCATACCGGGAGCGATCACTTCCGGCGCTTTTACCGCATCATGCACATCAAAGCCCACATGATGGGCTCCGCCATGCCACATATAAGTTCCAATATTTTCAGGTTTATCAAGCACCCCGGCATCCACCAAAAGCCTTGCGTTAAAACGGCGGGCCTCCGCATCCACCTCTTTCATTGGCATCCCCGGCTTTATCATTTCAAACATATGGTTCGACGTCTGCAGCGCACACTCATATAACAGTCTCTGTCTGTCACTAAACTTTCCGTTGCAGGGCCATCCCCTGGACACATCGTTCATCAGATAATCCTTCTGCGCCCCCACGTCATTCAATACCATATCACCATCCATCGCCTGCCCTGTATAGCTGTAATAATGAATACAGAAATTATTTTTCCCGGCGGAAATAATGGAAGGAAAGGCCGGTCCCTGAGGCCCGTCCTGCTGTTCGGCGACAGCGGCACCGGCAAGTCCGCGACGGTAAAATCCATGCTGTACATCCCCGGCTTTGAGGCCTTCATCATTGCCGTGATCCCCTCGCAGGTGATCTTCTCCGCTACTTTCATCGCCTCGATCTCGCAGGGCTGTTTGATGGTCCGCAGTTCCCTGATCAGTATATTGGCGTTTTCGATCTGCAGCCAGGGGTAATTGTCTCTGATCTGCCTAAGCAACAGGTGCGCAGGAGCATCTCTGTCTTCCGGCGCCTCCCTGTGGAGATCCAGATACAGGCGCCGGTAATTTCCCGATGCTGCAATTTTGTGAAATTCCCCCGCAAAATCTTCCACATAGCCTGTCTTCGCAATCCCGGAACGTTCTGCCGCCTCCTCCGGCCTGATCCTTGTCCCCGTCCAGCGCTCTTTTAACAGATCCGGCGGCAGCAGAAACACTTTCTCCTCCACCTGCCCCTCACTGTCCTTTTTCGCCAGAAGCACCAGCTCCTTACTGTCAAGGCCGGTCAAATACAGAAAATTCCTATCTGTATAAAAGGGATAAAACTCATCCGCCGTCTTTCTGACTTCTGTCCCGGAAAACAGTAAAAGCAGCGAGTTTTCCTTCATTTTTTTATATAATCTCTTCCGGTTTCCCTGATAAAATTCTCTCTTCATCTTATGCTTTCTCCTGTTTCGCCATGTACTATAGTCAACCATTCATTTTCTATATCCCTGTAATCAATCTCTATTTCATATCTATTTTTCAAAATATCAGATTTTTTCAAGACCAATTATTGTTCTAAATTCTCACCATATGGCGCAGAGTCTTCCGCCACCATCGCAGACTCCGTTCTCGGTTGAAAATCATAGACTGCAACTTTCGGCTTTATATTACTGCTCATCAACTCTGCCTGTTTAATTACAATATCAACAGCCCCCCTGGCTTTCTCGGGTGGATATTTATATTTTCTTAAAAGATGCTTCACTTGCGTCCTCATATAAGCACGAGCTGACTCCTTTTTATCCCAGTCTACAGTCCTGCTCCTGCGGATCAATTCCGTCAATTCCTGCGCCATTTCAATCAAAACCTTATCCTGCATTTTTCTAAGGACTTCCGGATCTGCAACCAACGCATCGTAAAAAGCCAGTTCTTCCGCAGACAATCCTTTTTCCTCCCCAGCCTTATACGCTTCTGTCATTTCTTTTGACAGGTTCAATAATTCCTCTATCACTTCTGCGCTGGTAATTAACCTGTTGTTGTACATTTTTAACACTTTCTGCATCTTCTCTGAAAAAAGTTTTGACTTCACGACTCCCGTCTTTGAAAATACACGAATATTATCCTCCAGCAATTTCCTCAACATCTCCGCAGCAATATTTTTGTGCTTCATCCTGCGGATTTTCTCCATATAATCCTCCGATAAAATCGAAATCTCCGGATTCTTTTTCCCTGCTTCCGCAAAGATATTGTAAACGCCGTCCTGCTCAATCGCCTGCTCCAGCAATTTCATAATCCTTGCATTTATTTCATTTGTCGTAATCCCGGCCCGTCCCGCAGTTTTACAGATTCCAGCCTTCACACATTTAAAAAACTCAATTTCCTGCTTTATTCTGGTATTAAGCATACTTCGGCAAAGCGTTTCCGCCTGACTAAGCGCCGTTGCCTCCCGTATAAAACTTTTCTGTTCATCCTCTTCCATGCCAAGAGCAAAATTAACCCCTTTTGCTATTGCAGAAAGGCGTACAAAATCTCGCTGACCAAAGAAATCAGAATAATCAAATCCATAAAACATATCCCGCATAACTTCCAGTTTCCTTAACGCTATAGACAGTGCCTGCCTCAGATCCGGGATTTTATCCTGGTCACGTTTTGTATACTGACTTAACGCACTCTTCAATTCTGCTGCCATACCTATGTAATCAACAATCAATCCTGCCTCTTTATCCTGATACACACGATTGACACGGGCAATCGCCTGCATCAGATTATGTCCCTTCATCGGCTTATCAATATACATAGTCGCCATAGAAGGTACATCAAAGCCCGTCAGCCACATATCCACCACAATCGCAATTTTAAACTCACTGACCTCATCCTTAAATTCCAGCATAAGTCCATCTCGATAAGCCTTATTTCCAATAATATCATGCCAGCTCTCATCATCCTGATTGCTGGATGTCAATACTACCTTCACTTTTTGTTCCCATTCCGGCCGCTTTTTCAAAATAATCCGGTACAAATTGATGGCAATCCGCCTGCTCATACATACAATCATCGCTTTTCCGGTAAGTACATACTGCCTATCCTCATAATGGGCAATCATGTCATCCGCCAAAAGATTCAGTCTTTCATTTGAACCTATAATCGCTTCAATAGTTGATAAGTCAGACTTTGATTTTTCAATAGCCCGCTCCGATGCTTCATCTGACATTTTATCATATTCTGCATCTATTTTTTTTAACAGTTCTTCATTCAGCTTTACCTTCGCAGTACGATTCTCATAATAAATCGGCACGGTCGCCCCATCCTCTACTGCCTGCGTCATATCATAAATATCAATATATTCTCCAAAAACTTCCACCGTTGATCTGTCATCAAAATCAACAGGCGTCCCGGTAAATCCGATAAATGTGGCGTTTGGCAAAGAATCTCTCATATATTTTGCCATGCCATACTTCCACTCACCGGTCTCCCTATCAAGCCTTCCGTCCAGGCCATATTGAGAACGATGCGCCTCATCTGCCATGAATATGATATTACTCCGCTCGCTCAATACTTCATTACTTTCCCCAAATTTCTGAATCGTAGTAAAAATAATGCCCCCGGCCTTTACCCGTAGCAGCTGTTTCAGATGTTCCCTGCTTTTTGCCTGCTTTGGTGTCTGACGCAGCAATAATTTAGAACTGGAACAAAACGTGTCAAAAAGCTGGTTATCCAAATCGTTTCTGTCCGTCAACACTACAATGGTAGGATTGTTAAATTCCGGATTGGTGACAACACAGCCTGTATAGAATACCATCGACAGACTCTTCCCACTACCCTGTGTATGCCACACCACCCCTACCTTCCGGCTGTGTTTCTCTAAAGCATTCCTTGTGCGCTCCGCCGCTTTTCTTACCGCAAAATACTGATGATATCCGGCGATGATTTTGATTGTCTTTCCTCTGCTATTCTGAAAAACAATAAAATTCCGTATCAGGTCTAAAAGTCTCGCTTTCGGAAATACACCATTTAAAAGAACTGAAAAATAATTGACTCCGCCTTCTTCCGGTTTTTCCCCATTTTCAGATTTCCACGCCATATACCGGGTAAAATCAGATGTAACAGTTCCCATACGAGTATCCAGGCCATCGCTTATCACATTAAAAGCGTTGTAATAAAACAAAGATGGAATGTCCATTTGGTAATTTTTCACCTGTTTATACGCATTTTCAACCGTCACTTCTTCACTCTTGATATTTTTCAGTTCAAACAGTACCAATGGAATTCCATTTACAAACAACAGAACATCCGGCCGTTTATTCTTATACTCAATTACGGTATATTGATTGACAACATGAAATTCATTTCTTTCTGGTTCTGCAAAATCAACCAGCTTCACCGTATAAGTACGCAGTTCTCCATTCACACGATAATTGGCGGGAACACCTTCTATCAAGTATTTATGAAAAGCAGCGTTCATATCTTCCAACTTAAGCATGCCAAGGTTCTTAATTGTTTTATAAGTTTCCTCCACGATATCCACAGTGATTTTTGGGTTAATTTTATACATGGCAGCCTCAAAGTAATCTCTCAAAATCACTTCATGGTAATCCCGGTCAATATCAGGGCCATAGAGATATTCATAACCATTCTCCTGTAACTGTGCAATCACTGCTTGTTCCAGAGTGTTTTCATTTATTGGCATGATATCACATCCTTCTTTCGTCTTTCTTTGCCATATGTCCTTTTTTCTGCTCTTGGTCATAATTCTGATACTTCACTCAGATATTCCTTTTGCATTTCTCTATATTGCTGCATAATAAGAAAATAGGCATTCGCATCAAGTGCTTCTTGATATAATTCTTCTGCAAGTTTAATCAATTGCTCCTTATCCAAAGAAATTCCTCCGTCATATAAACGATAATTTACCGCCGCATCAGGAATGGAAATATACGGAAAAAATAGGTTGCGGCGGTAACGAGGAAATGGCAATGCCGTTTTTGAGACTATGGGCGGCTTAGAGCTGGATGGCGGACACATCAATCTTGCCGGACATTAGTTTTGGTAAAAGGGCATCTCTCACTGCAGAAAGCCGCTTATTTTCACCCCTATTGGAATGAATCTGTGTGAGAATGGGCAATGCAAGGTCATTGAACTCATCAAGTTCCTCATCAGACGGAAGCACAATGGGATAGGACATAATTTGTTGCTTATCTCCGCGGGGCATTTTAGTTCCTTTTGATCCGGCAACCATGAAAGCAAAAAACTTGTCTGCATATAGTGTGCTAAATAAGTAAGCTACATACCGGGATTGAATAGGTGTGAAGCAAAGAACATCAGTTGAACAACCACACTCATCTTCACAATAGACAATCTTTTTGAAATAAGGACGAATATTAGAAATCAAGGTATCACCCTTATGGCAAGCAGTGGTCTGCGGTGTAGTTGGAAGGCTTGCAGCCTCGGTTGCCCCTGCCTTCCCCGGCAGCATATTCTCCGTTGAGAAGTAGGTATTGGCATTCAACCGGGAAACAGACACTCTATCTCTGGAATATGAACATAAATCAGAGAGATGTCCCTGAGTTGATTCTGAGACAACATCGCCAAATTGTTCTTGATAAAGTGTTTGCAGCAAAGCTGCTAAATTATCGTTTATTCTATTATTTATCCTTATCTTTTCATCCAACGCATACAATAAGCCAGCAATTTTGTTTTGAATTCCCATGTTAGGTACAGGTATTTCTAATTCTTTTATAATCATAGGTGAAATATTTGCCTGTCCTCCAGAACTCGTCGCTCCTTTTATAAAATATAATTGGCTGTCCCATGAAGACAGAAAATATGCCAAATAGTTCTTATTAATTTTATCTGTTTTTGGTAATATCTTACATAGCCTTTGATTTAAATAATATACGCCTTTTTCCATAAAGACTGCGGATTTACCAACCCAAGTATCTGGACTACCTTCATATCGATTGCCAGTCATTGTCAACAAAATATCCCCTTTGTTAATGATATATTGCTCTTTACCAATAACTATCTTACCGTCAACATAGCTTAAATTATCTAATAAAATACGATTTGGTTTAACATTCTTTATCTTTATTACTGGAAAGCCTTTTTCAACAAAGTCTTTACTTTTAAAAGCATATCCATTAACCAATTCACATAATTCACCTAATCTCACTATATCATATTTCATACCCAATTGCCCCCAACTTTTTCCGTATTTCTTCTTCCAATTCATGCGATTTAACAAATAATCCCGATAATTCGGACGTCAATCTTTGCATTTTTTCTTCAAAAGGTTCCCCATCTTCTTCCTGTTCTTCTATCCCCACATAGCGCCCTGGAGTCAGAATATAATCCTGTCGGCTTATTTCCTCTAATGTTGCTTCCTTACAGAATCCCCGAATATCCTCATATTCCTTTCCTTTTCTCCAATTCTGGTATGTATCCGCAATTTTCCTAATATCATCCTCTGATAGTTCCCGAACCTTTCGATCTATCATATGCCCCAATTTTCTTGCATCTACAAAAAGCACTTTATTTTTGGATTGTTCTGTTTTTCCTTTTCGCAAAATCCAGAGAGATACCGGAATTCCAGTAGAATAAAACAATTGACTTGGCATTGCCACAATACATTCAACAACATCGCCCATAATCATGTTTTTCCTGATATTTCCCTCATTAGATGTATTCGAGCTTAAAGAACCATTTGCCAATACTGTCCCACATACCCCGCCCGCCGGACTCAGATGATGAATCATATGCTGCAGCCATGCAAAATTGGCATTACCAACTGGCGGAACTCCATATTTCCAACGAATATCTTCCTGTAACCTTTCCCCTCCCCAATCAGATACATTAAACGGCGGGTTTGCCAGAATATAATTTGCCTTTAAAGTCTTATGCTGATCATCATGGAATGAATCTGCATTATGCTTCCCAAGATTTGCCTCCAACTGCCGAATCGCCAGATTCATCTTCGCCAGTTTCCATGTTGTTGGATTACTCTCCTGGCCAAAAATGGAAATATCCCTGACATTACCCTGATGTTCTCTCACAAATCGGGCCGACTGACAAAACATACCACCGCTTCCGCACGCCGGATCAAAAATCTGTCCTTCAAAAGGTTCTATCATCTCCACCAAAGTCCTTACAATACAGGATGGTGTATAAAATTCTCCTCCCAACTTGCCTTCTGCACTTGCAAATTTACTCAAAAAATATTCATATACACGTCCCAGGACATCTCTTTCCTGTGCTGCCGTTGAACCAATCTCTATATTGGTAAACAAGGTTACCAATTCGCCCAGACGTGTTTTATCAAGTTCTGCTCTTGAATAATTCTTTGTCAAAACACCTTTTAACGAATTATTTTCATTTTCTATCACTTCCATCGCATTGTCAATTACACTGCCTATGTCTGCACTGTTAGCATATTTTTGGATTTCGGACCATCTTGCCTCCCTGGGTACCCAAAAAATGTTATCTGCCAAATACTCGTCCCTGTCTTCCTCATCTCCATATCCTTCTTCCAGCAAAACCCGATACTTTTCCTCAAAAGAATCCGATACATATTTTAGAAATATTAATCCCAGGACTACATGTTTATATTCTGCCGCGTCCATATTAGAGCGCAGCTTATCCGCCACCTGCCATAACTTCTCCTCAAATCCAACATTAGTAGTTCCTGTTGCCATAATTAACCTCCATATTTTGCATCCGCCTATAATATGACAAGTTTATCACATTTATCCGACTTTATCATCCCCTTTTCTTTGATAATAATTTCAGGGGCAGATATAACTCCTGCAAGCCATATCTGCCCCTGCCCAGGACTATTTATTTTCCAATAGTCTATACCTCTCTCTATTCCTTCTTCTGCAGCACAAAATCCGTCAGTCCCAGTCGCCCGAAAATGATCGGCAGAACAAATCCCGTCCCAAACGTCGCCGCCAGACTGATCCCCAGCGCCAGAACCGTGCTGCCCGGTCCGATAAAGGAAGGAATGCTAAACAGATTCGGCCACACAAAGGCAAAACCCTTCACAGCGAGAAGCACCCCCAGAAATCCGCCGATGCCGTTGGCAATCATCGCGCTGGCCATAGACCACTTATCAGCTGTCATCACCGAATAAAGAGCCGGCTCCGTCACACCGACAAATGCCGTAAAACCCGTCTGTGTCGCAACAGACTTCATCTTTTTATCTTTTGACGCAACAGCTGTCCCCAAGGCTGCGCCCGCCTCCGCAAAATTATGGAGCAGCTCAAGCGGTAAGATCCTGGAAAAGCCAAAGGTCGACATCTCCATCAGTTCCACGGGACTGAGAGACTGATGCAGTCCGGTCAGCGTCATGACCGGCATCAGGAAACCGATGATAAGCCCTGCAAAAGGCCCTATCGTATTGATCATCCAGCTGAAAGCTCCGGCCAGAATGGAAGCTCCCCAGTTCCCCAGAGGTGCAAGCACAAGAAACGTCACCGGAACGGTGACCGCCAGAGACAAAAGCGGCACAAGCAGCAACTTCAACGCATCGATCTTCACAACTCTATCCCAGAATCTGTAGACATAACTCAGCAGCCAGACGCCCAGCAGCGCTGGAAATATGGTGGAAGAATAGGAGTACATCGGCACGCCCACACCGAAAACAGACATGGTCTCTCCGTCAGCCACGGCACTTACAAAGGTCGGATACAGCAGAGCCGCCGCAACGACAATCGCAAGACCCTGATCCACCTGAAATCGTTTTGCACTGGACATGGCGATCAGGACAGGCAGAAAATAAAATGCAACATCCGAAATAAAATCAAAAACCTGATAGGTTGCCTCGGCCCCGGTACAAATACCAAGCGACATAAGCGACAGCAGGACCACTTTCATCATCCCCGCCGCGCAGAACGCCGGTATAACAGGCGCGATAATGCTTGTCAACACATCCAGAATCGTCATGACGGAAAATTTCTTTTTTGATTCAGGCAGTTTCTTATCACTTCCGCCCTCCCCGCCTGCTTTTCCGAAAAGCCCTTCAACTTCCTTAAAGTATTCCCTTACTGCGAGCCCCATAATGATCTGATACTGTCCGCCCTTTACAGCGGTTCCCATCACGCCCTCCAGTTTCTCGATGGCTGCCACATCCGCTCTTTTCTCCTCCCGAAGATTGAAACGTAGCCTTGTCACACAGTATGTATAATTGGATATATTTTCTTTCCCTCCGAGCAGATTAACTATTTCTTCAACCGTATCTCTTTTATTTACTTTACCCATTTCACATCCCCCTATAATACCTCGCCGTTCGAAATAATCACTTTCTGATACCAGTAAAAAGAGTCCTTCCGGTATCTGTCATATGTTCCGTTTCCGTAATCGTCGGCATCAACATAAATAAAACCGTACCTCTTTGTCATATCCGCAAAGCTGGCGGAACAGAGATCAATACATCCCCAGGGCGTATAGCCCAGAAGTTCTACGCCGTCCTCCATTGCCTTTCCCATCTCCATAATATGCCTTCTGAGATAGTCTATCCGATAATCGTCATGAACAGTCCCGTCTTCCAGCCTGTCCACGGCTCCCAGTCCGTTCTCCACGATAAACAGAGGCAGCCTGTATTTGTCGTACAACCTGTTCAGTGTGATCCGCAAACCGGCCGGATCGATGCCCCAGCCCCACTCATTCTGTTTTAAGTAGGGATTTTTCAGGCTCTTGACCAGGTTCCCTGGATTTTCCGCCCTCTTCGGATCTCCACTGATCACATACGTCATGTAGTAGCTGAAAGCCAGATAGTCCACTGTCCCGGCTTTCAGGATCTCCTCATAGCCATCGACAAAGTCGAGCCTGATATCATTTTTGTCAAAATAATTGAGCAGGCTTTTCGGATAATACCCTCTTGCCGTAATATCATAAAAGGAACAGTTGATCTGGTCCTCCGTCAGCACAGCCAGTTCATCCGCCGGGTCGCAGGTCTCTGCATAACACTCCAATCTGGCTATCATGCTCCCCACCATACAATGCGGCGCCACCTCACGCATATATCTGACAGTTAACGCCGACGCCACCAGCTGATGATGCAGAGCCTGATGGCAGGCGGACAGGAAGTTTTTTTCCGACCTCTCCACCAGCATGCCTGAGCTGACAAAGGGCGTACAGAGCGTCGCGTTGAGCTCATTAAATACGATCCAGTATTTCACTTTGTCCTTATATTCGTCAATCAGCGTTTTTGTATATTTCAGAAATAATCTGATCATTTCAGGGCTTTCCCATCCGTTCAGATCCTCCGTCAGCGCCAACGGATTCTCATAATGGATCATTGTCACAAGCGGCTCTATCCCATATTTGTGAAGCTCATCAAAAACATCATGGTAGAATTTCAATCCTTCCTCATTGGGCCTGTCCTCATACCCTGTCGGAAATATTCGCGCCCACGAGATCGACATTCTGAACACTTTAAAACCCATCTCCGCAAACAGGGCGATATCTTCTTTATAACGGTGATAAAAATCCGCCCCCCGGCGGTACGGCAGATTATAAGATGCCTCATCTTTTCTGACAGCCTGAAATCTCTTATCACTGACATCGTCGGTACACTGATCATCCACTCTCTGCTGCGGTGGAATAAAGTCGATATAGTCTAACTGCGATCTCCCCCTTCCGCCTTCGTCAAACCCACCTTCATACTGGGCCGAGGCGGTCGCGCCACCCCATAAAAAGCCCTCGGGAAATTGATACATAATCAATACCTCCATCTATATATTTCCGATGATCATCAACCTCATTGTATCCTTTTTCAGGCATCAAAAAAAGAGCACATTTTCATCTGTGCCCTGACATATTTACAGGTATTCTCATTTTTGCGAACCGCCAGGCAGATACTGAAGCGATGAATACCGGACAGCCTGTCTCGCGATGTCATTTCATTTAAGGAGTCCGGATGTCGGAATAAAAACGTCCCTGCTGATAACGACGACATTGACCTGCCATGAGGTATTTCATCCGGACCGCAGCTTCGTCGGCAGCATATGAAAATACTCGGAAAACTTCCGGTAAAAATAGGTCTGATTTGTTATGCCGCACCTCAGACATATCTCTGAGATTGGCAGATCCGTCTCCGTGATCAGTTTATACGCCGTATTCAGCTGATGTTCCAGCTTCAGCCCGGAAAATGTCTTTCCGGTTTTTTCTTTGATCAGATTGCTCAGATAATTGTAATTATATCCCAATTCCCCCGCGATCTCCTCCAGTCTGCCGTTCTGAAAATGGGTGCTGATATAATTCAAAACATAATAGATCACATCATCGTTTTCCTTTTTCAGCCCGTCGGACATCTGTTCATTCGTGGCATTTACAAGATGATGGAACAGAATCCTGAAATACCCGTCTATGACAGTCTTATAATTCAGTTTTCTCGCGGAAAAATAATGTAGCGCAATACTTTCCACCGCCGCATTCAGAAGTTCATTTCCCCTGTTCCGGATGACAATATAATTATCATGCCTTCTCATCCTAAAAAAACTGTTGACAACAAAATCATACATCGGCTCCTTCTCAGACAAACTGTTCAGAAAATCTATGCTGAACAGCTCGTCTTTAAAGGCAATATTGATGACGATATCATTTTCCCCCTTATACAGGGCACTATGAATCACATTTTTCTGCAGCAGTAAAATATCGCCCTCCCGCAGCTCGGTCGTCTCACCGTTTATGCTGTAAGTACACTTTCCGCTGTAAGTATAATTTAACTCCATGTACTTATGAAAATGCGGATAGAGCTCCGTATATCTCGTCTCCTTGATCACCAGCAGATCATCTAACAGAAAGTAATCCGTAAAGTCAAAAATATAGATCTTCTTTCCCTCTTCCATAACAAAAGGAAGCCCCCCATAAAAATTACTGATCACCCCCGGATTTTCCTTATGCCACCTCTCCGCCTCCGTCTCCGTTCTAAGATACGTGTCCAGTTCCGCAAACCGCATACTACTCAAACACCCAAATCCTTCCATCTTTGCAGTCCGATGCCCAGCCATAAGGGTATATATATCCTGTGAAGACTTTTATTTCGTGGATCTTTCTCAGAGTCCCCAGCCGTGAGGGAGTATATCACACTCTCTATTCATTCCGGATCGCCGCCAGCGGGCTCAGTTTCATCGCTCTTCTCGCCGGGAAAAATCCCGCAACCATTCCCACCAGTATGGCAAATCCCATGGACAGAAGCGCTAACCAGAAGGGAATGTAGGAAATACCGCCCTCCATACCCATATCCGGCGACTGCGCCACCAGATAGTTGATGCCGCCGGACAGGCTGTAGCTTAAGAGCAATCCCACGACACCGCCCAGAAAACCGATAAATCCGGCTTCCATCAGAAACAGTGAGCCGATGTTCCTCATATCACAGCCCAACACCTTCATCACGCCGATCTCTTTCGTTCTCTCATAGATGGACATCATCATCGTGTTGGTGATGCCGATGGCCGCCACAAACAAAGAAACCGCGCCGATGCCGCCGAGCACCGCCTGAATCATCCTCATCTGCTGTTGGTTGGACTCGATCCATTCCGCATCATTGTAGGCCTGATACCCCATATCCGAAATGGCCTGAGCCACATCTGTCACATTCTCCATATCATCCACATTGACAACCAGCTGCGTATAATAAAGCTCCTTATAGGGCTTTCCCTTGGAGGTCGTCGGCTGCCCCGGAATCACCCTTCCCTTGAATTCTTTTTTTAATAAAGGGATCAGTTCCTCAATATCGCAGTAAGTACTGTAGCTGTAGCTATTGTAAGTATCCAAATCGCCCGCAACCATTCCCACCGCCGTAAACAGATGCTTCTTCGGCTTTTTATAGGGTTTTCCGTTCTCATCCGTGCCGCCGCCCATGGAACTGTAATAGGCATCTCTGTCCAGAATATAGATGATGGGGTCATGCATCAGGTCAATATCCGGTATATCGTCCCAGTTATAGTCCCCTCCGGTGGTTTTATAAAACTGCCGCACTGCCATATTGCCAAAAAACAGCTGCAGCTCCCCGGCGTCCTTCTGAGGAAGAGTGCCCTGCCCCACCTCAATGTTCATGTTTTCAAGCGCTTCCAGTGTAGTGGCCTGCAGATCGATATATCCTTCGTAAACGCCGTACTTTGCAAGCAGGGGCATATTCAGATAAGGATCCACACTCACCACATGGGGAATATTCATAAGCTCCTCCATCAGCGCGTCATCCAGATGTTTTTTATCCTTATCACTGACGCCCTCCGTATCCCATGGTTCCTGCACCTGGACAGAGGTCAGACTGGCATAACTGGAGATCTGCTCCATCGTCGCCTTGTTTAACCCCAGGCCGAGAGAAACCATCACGACAATGGAAGCTACGCCGATCACCACACCGAGCACAGTCAGGATCGTCCGCACTTTTCGTTTGAACAGATTCGACACGCTCATTCGAAGCAAGTCAATAAATCGCATAGAAGTAACCTTGCCCTTTCCAAAATCCGTAACTCATTTTTGTCACACTGACTTTTTCGATCTCCCGGATCTTACCATTTGTCGGTCCCGTTGGTGTCGTTTAACGCTTCCAGATCCGCCTTCAGTTCCGCTTGCTCTTTTTTCTTTTTCCGGATGCGCAGGATCACAACAACAGCCACAATCAGTACAACGATTGCAATAGCCACGATGGGCAGAATAAGTTTATTTCCTCCGCCGCCTTCCATCTCTTCCATGCCCATCATATCGCCTTCCATTCCCATGGACGGATCCGAGAAATCGCCCATCATCTCTTCCGATACGAACAGTTCCAGCTCCTTCTCCATACTTGTCACCACGCCGGATTCATTCTCATAGGAAATAACTGCCTTGATCTTCCCATCGTCCATAGTCGCCGCCGCACCGGTCACCATGGCATCTACACTGCCGGTAGCTCCGGACGCAATGGTGCCTAAGAAGCTGTCGCCGCCTGTGATGCTGTCGCCCTCAAATTTAACCCAGACGTTGTAGAGCGTGGTCTTTCCCGTGTTATAGACATCAAACATAATGTTGGTCTGGCCGCCCACGCTGATCTCCGAAGGCATCACCTCAGCGTCTCCTGTCTCACAGCGCTGCTCCTGGTAGATCGGAATGGAAACGCTGGCCGTATCGGTCAGATCCACCGAATCCTTTGCGTCATACTTCATATTCACATCCAGCACATAGGGCTTCTGAGAAAGGTCGGATTTCGCCGACATCTCGATCACAAGGTCCTTCGACGCCCCCGGCGCAATAGAATCAACATAGACCGAACTGGATCCCGACGTGGGCAGGAAAGCTGCAAATTTGCTGTCCTCGTCCTTCCCCTCCTCCTTGGCCTGCATGTCAAACAGTACATTCGTCACATTGGCCGTCTGGGAAGTATTTTTCACATGTACCGTCAGCGTGAACGTCTCGCCCGCAAAAACCTGGGCCGGTACAGTCTCAAATCCCGTCACGATAATACGGGGTTTGGAAACCTGCTCCTTATCTCCTTCCGCATCGCCGTCCAGGGAACCGCTCTCCTCCGTTCCGACAGCTTTCACATAGCTGGTTAACACAGCCTTCTCCACCTGTCCGTTTCTCGTATAGGTGGCGTCAAACTCCAGCTTATAGTAGCCGCTCTTCACATCCGAACGCACCACAAATTCAAAACCGATCTCCTGCCTCATATCCTCGATATTTTTCTTATTGTCATAGGCCGGAAAACTCTTGATCGCCTTGGTGGCTCCCGCTGCATTGGGCTCAAAAGGCCACTCGGAAACCAGATTGGAGATCCTGGGTTTTATCACCACATCCTTAAGCGGCACCGTGCTGTAATTCACCACCGGCAGCCCGATAACCACCCGCTGTCCATGGGTCACAGTGGGCGTCTGAAAAGCATCCGACAGCGCCAGAAATTCGCTGGTACTGGATGGCCCGTCCGGTTCTTTCTCCACTTCCTGAATAATTACATTGTCACCGCTTGTGGTATCTTTTTTGTCTTCCGTCGCCTGCACTTTGCCGGCACTGACTCCCGACAGCATGACTACCCCGGCTAACATCAATGCCATGCCTCTCTTCATCCAATTTCTCATTTCCGCATCCCTCTTTCTTTCTCTTTTTTCTCCTGCTCTGTCCGCTTCAGTTCCTCTATCATTTCTCTTCGCTCTTCTTCTGTCTTCTCCGTGATGGAGATCACTTTTCCATCCCTGATCCGGATGATCCGGTCCGCATAACTGGCCAGATGATCGTCATGGGTTACCATCACTAACGTCTGATGCCTCTGATAGACCACCTTCCGCATCAGCTGCATCATCTCCTCCGACGTCACGGAATCCAGATTTCCCGTGGGTTCATCCGCAAAGATGATTTCCGGCTCCACAACAAGCGCTCTGGCCATGCCTACCCGCTGCTGCTGACCGCCGGACATCTGCGTGGGCTTGTGCTTTTTGTGGGTGGCAAGCCCCACCAGATTCAAAAGCTCGTTTGCCCTCTTTGTGCGCATCTTTCTGTTCACGCCCTGAAAGGTTAAGGGCAGCGCCACATTCTCAACGGCGCTTAAGGTTGGCAGCAGATTGTAGGACTGAAAGATAAATCCGATGTGCTGCCGCCGGAAAATGGTCAGCTTCTTCTCGGACATGGAGAACACATCTTTCCCATCGATCCAGACTTTGCCCGACGTGGGATTGTCAAGCCCTCCCACAATGTTCAGCAGTGTACTTTTGCCGGAGCCGGATTCCCCGATGATGGCGATAAATTCCCCTTTACGGACGGAGAAGGAGACCTGATTCAAGGCGTTGACCTCCGCTTCTCCTGACCCATAGGTTTTACACAGATTTTGTACTTCAAGAATATTCATGGCAAGTACCTCCTTACGGTTCCATCATACCCCCTCCAGCTTACTTTCAAGTGACTTCTATCTTACTCATTTGTAAGATGGAAAAAGCTGAGGGTAAATGCAGTTCCGGTATGGAGCCTGCTCGCCACAGAAATCGTTCCTCCATGAAGTTCCACGATAGTCTTTGCCAACGGAAGCCCCAATCCAATGCCCTGTGTATCCTGCGAAAAGCGGCTGCGGTAAAATCGCTTGAAAATGTGATACAGATCTTCCGGGCAAATCCCCGTCCCATTGTCCTCTATCACGATTTTTGTAATAATAGCGCCTTGCTCCCAGGAAATATTGATGCGGCCGCCTGATCCGGTATGATCTAAAGCGTTCTTGACAATGTTCCCGACTGCTTCTGAAATCCACAGAGCGTCACAGGAAAGAGATACGTCCTTGTTTCCTGACAGCGTTATGACTTTGCCCTCCTGTTCTGCGCGAACCT
>OFGM01001172.1_pt1 | contig 17108 bp, 13 predicted proteins | sample 1521741 | NCBI WGS metagenome assembly OFGM01 (sample SAMEA3504079, study PRJEB24116) | mouse gut metagenome | biome: mouse gut; feature: mouse-associated habitat; material: faeces | place: Denmark | collected 2011
TTCTTCTATAGAATTCACTTCTCGCTTTATATTTCTAGGTTCTAAATAGCGAACATATCGCCACTGCGATGCTAATATCCCAAGTAATGCTTTTTCTTCATAAAATCCTATTTCTTTATTTTTTCTATATATTTCTTTTAATATCTCCTGATATCTTTGATACATTTCTTTTCGTTTGATTTTATTTTTCTCCGCTAGAAAAGGATTACCCCAGCCTTCTAATAGAATATAATCTTCTTTTGGAAGCTCTAAATTCAAATTTCTTTTTAAGGCATTTGCTACAATTATTGCATTTTCTTTTGCCAATTTCTCTTTTTTCGATATAGTAATATTATTTCCTTCCCAGCGATATTCTCCTAAGACTTCTGGAATATTTGTAAATTCTGTCACTCTTACTGCTCTAGTCCAGAGTTCATAGTCTTCTGCTAAATATGATGGATCATAAAATAAATGATTTTCTATAAAGATTTTTCTCCTTAACATCATTGTAGAATGGCAGATGTCACAGTCAAATAAAAAATTAGCTCTACATTCTTCTGGTGTTATTGGCGGTTTATGAATCCAATCGATCTCTGATCCAAAATGATGCTGATATGTTCCACATGCTCCTATCTGAGGCTTACTGTCCATTAATGCCACTTGTTTTTCTAGTCTGGTTGGAGCAGATATATCATCTGCGTCCATACGTGCGATATATTCTCCTTCTGCTTTTTGTATGCCAAGATTTAATGATCTCGCTAATCCTAATTTCTCTGAATTTTCAATAATCTGAATCCTTTTTTCTTTTTTTCTATATGCCTCTAAAAGTTCTAAAGAACCATCATTAGAATCAAATTCATGAATCGCTAATAAATCCCAATCTTGAAAAGACTGGGATTTTATACTATCTAAGGCTTCTGTTAAATGAAGTGCACTATTTCGAACTGGAAGAACTATGGTTACTTTTGGCATTGTAAACTATCCTTTCTTTTATATCTTCTTTTTATTTTTCTCTAATTGCTTCTTTATGATATAGACTTCATTTTTTAAAAGCTGATTACTCATTTCTAATGCTTCCATCTGTTTTTGTAATTCATCACTTTTCTGGTTAAGATTGTGTTGAATATTACACTCTGCTAAATAAATACGAGCATCCAATTTAGACCAAAATGGTTTAACAAAAAATTTCACAATTTTTTTTATTCTCTGTTTTATTTTATATTTCCAGTCGATTCCCTTTTCTTTTACAAAGATATCTTCTATCGAATGAACATCATAAAATTGATTCCATTCTTTCTGATAACAAGCCCAGTTCCATTTCGATGCGATGGCATTGAGCAGAGCAATTTCGTCATAAAATTTCACTTTCTCATTTTGAGCGATTATTTCTTTTAATAAATGTTCAAATTTTTTTAATTCTTTTTTTCTTTGTTTTCCTTCTAATGTTTCAAAAGGATTTTCCCAACCTTGAAAGTAATATTTCTCTTCTGGTGAAATTTCCATCTGCAAGTTTCTTTTTAGGGAATTTGCTACAATATCACCACTCTCTATATTTAATTGCTCTTTTTTGGCGTTTGTAATATTATCTTCTCCTAAGCGATAAGCTCCTAAAACTTCTGGTATATTGATAAAATCAGTGACTGTTACCGCTCTGCTCCAAAGTTCAAAATCTTCTGCTAAAAACTTATTGTCATAAAATAGATTATGACTTAGAAATATTTCTTTTCTTATCATGAGTGTAGAATGACAAATATCACAGCCAAATAAAAGATTCGCTCTACAGTTCTCTACTGTAATTGGTGGTTTATGTATCCAATCCACTCCTTTTCCAAAATGTCGCTGATATGTACCACATACCCCTATATTGGGATTTTGTTCCATAAATTCTACTTGTCGTTCTAAACGCGCAGGATACGCGATATCATCTGCATCCAATCTAGCAATATAGTTTCCCTTTGCTATTTGAAATCCTTTATTTAAAGATTGCGCCAGCCCAAGTTTAGAATCATTTTGTATCAACTTAATCCGTTTATCTTTCTTAGCGTAGTTTAAAATTATTTCTCGTGAACCATCGTCAGATCCAAATTCATTGATAAATAAAGCTTCCCAATCAGAATAAGTTTGCATGAGAATACTTCTAATACACTCTTCTAAATATTTTTGACTGTTATATACTGGGATAACCAAAGATACCAATTTTCTCTCCTCCCTGTTTATCTTTCTCTACTTTCTTCTTTCTTTGTTTTTGCCGCATTTTGCAATTCTATTTCAAAATCTTGTTTATTTTTTTGTACAATCGTGGCTAAAATAAGTCCAGAAAACATCGATTGTATCGCTGTTATTACAACAAATCCACATACAATTAAAGTCGGAAAATTAGGTACTTCTCCTGTATGAATATAAGTGATTAAAACAGGTATAAAAAATATTGTTGCTAAAATAAATAACAGAAAAGCTATACTAGAAAAAAATGTCATCGGCTTATAAGTTCGGAATAAACGCACAATAGTTTTTAATACTTTTATTCCATCAGAATAAGTATTTAATTTTGATACACTTCCTGTTGGTCTATCTCTATATTCAATAATAACATTTCTTACAAACATATTTTTATCTACTGCATGGATACTCATTTCTGTTTCAATTTCAAATCCTTTGGATAAAACGGGAAATGTCTTTACAAATTCATAACTAAAAGCACGATATCCAGTCATAATATCTTTTATATCTGTTTTAAATAAATGATTAATACTCCAGCGAACTAAAGAATTTCCGAAATTGTGAAAGGGGCGTTTATTTTCCTTAAAATAAGTAGAACTCAATCTATCTCCCACTACCATATCCACCTTTTGTTTTAATACCAATTCTACCATTTCTCTTGCTGATTCCGCAGGATAAGTATCATCTCCATCTGTCATGATATAGCAATCCGCATCTATTTCCCGAAACATTCTGCGAATAACATTTCCCTTCCCTTGTTGATATTCATATCTGACTACCGCACCAGCTTGTCTTGCGATCTTATCTGTACTGTCCGTAGAATTATTATCATATACATAGATAACAGCTTCTGGAAGAACTTTTTTATAATCTTCTATCACTTTTTTAATCGTTTTGGCTTCATTGTAACAAGGTATTAATACTGCGATTTTATCCATAAGTACTTTTAAACCTCCCTCTTTGATAATAAAGTAATCATAAGTATGATGGGACATAACAAAATTATAAACCAAATATATCGAAAATCTTGATATGCCATAGCAATCAATAAAGAAATGATATTTCCAAACAAAGGGAATAAAATTCCTATCTCCTTTTTTCTATTTACAATCAAGAAAAGACTACATATTAAAATAATATTAAAATATATCCCCCCTCTTGCAGTCAGGCATAATAAGATATTATATTGATTAAAAATTTCACTCATCTTTTCTATTATTTTTGTTAATATATTTGGCTTTTCTTTGTCATACCTTATCTCTTCTGTATTTGGATATACAATATCTTTAGAATTATCAATAAAACGTTCAAAAGAATTTTGTGCAGGAAATATATTCCACATCAATTCTGAACCGACAAGCCGAGCCATTACTATTTGTCCCGGACTATAAAAAAATGCATCAAAATACATAGATAAAGCATCTGATAATTCAACACTTTCAAAGTTCCAAACGCTTTGAAGGGAATCCCAATTATAAGGATCATACTTCTCTATCCATGTATCATATGGTAAAATCTTTTCCATATCTTCTAAGAACTTTTTTCCTTCTAATGTTGTTCTTTCATTCTTTTTTAATACAGATGCCACTCCATGATAAATAGGATTAAACTTCACTTTAGGAAAAGTTGTAATTTCTAATGTATGATAAACTGGTCCTTTCCATATTCCAATACATAAAAATATAATGCCTATAGATAAAATAGTTAATTTTTCTCTATTTTTTATTCCCATTATTAAGAGTAAAATAGATGATAATAGTACGGTTATACTGCCATTATGTCGAAATATATAAATTCCAATCATAGATAGAATGAAACCAACTAAATTTATCCATTGAAAAAACTCCTCTTTATGTTTTAAATATAGATAAAGATAATAACTTAATCCTATTATACATATAGTAAAAATGCTATCTTTCCATAAAGATACAAAATTCATTCCTGAAAAAACATTCAAACTAATCAAAATTCCTATAAAATATAATAGTTTTTCTGAAATACCATTCTCTCGAAATTTTTCAAAAAATGATGTCAGAAAAATATCAAAAAGAACGATTTGGAATAATGCTATAGCAGCAGGTGTATCACAAATCCATGTTACTATTTTAAGATATATGGTATGTGCCACTGGATGCCAATCATTATAATTATTTCTTTGTAATTGACTAAACTGATCCCATACATCATGCCCAATAATAGCTGGATAATAAGCGAAAAGATATAATAAATGAATACCTAAAATAATTATAAAAAATATAATCATAAATCTTTTATTATTCTCTTTTTTAACCGCTAATTTTTGAGCTAAATTTTCACTCTGTTCTTCTAAAAATATAAAAACGGATAGCAAAATAGGAAATACCCATATCGTTAATAATATAAATTTTATTAGATTTTTAATAGAAATATAAAACATAGCTGTTTCATATGTAAATAACCATACTCCTCCGATAGAAAAGCTTATCCAACATACAAGTAATATTGTCAAAATTATATACTTCTTTAAATATTTTTCAATTATAATACTGTAATATGTCGTTTTCTTTGTAAGATAATATCCTACTAGATATGATATTCCTATTATTGCTATCATTAATCCTAAACTTTTATAAATAGGATATACACAATGTAAAATACCAAATAAAATAACACTATATATCCCATATATATAATTAAAATACTTAAATAAATAATATTTCATATTCTTTCTACTCTCTATCATAATTTTAGAATATATAAATACTATCTCTCTGTTATAATGAAACTTGCTATATTAGATAAAATAAATTATCAAAAAATATTAGAAGTAAAATTCGTTTTTATTTTATAACTCCATTTTAAAACCTTATTTATTTTTTTGAATCATATTTAGTAAATTTTCTCTTTCTGTCCATAAATATTGATATGTTGTTTTAGGTACTATTTTCTTAATTTCTTTCCAGTTTTCTTCTAATAATAGCTTTCTCACTCTTGATGCTGATATTACTTGTTTTCCTATTTCCTTTCTTGGAATTTCAATCACTTCTATTCCATATTCTGGTAACATTCTTTTCATGTATTCATTATATTGTCTTGTAATATTATCAATAGGTTCTTCTCCAACAAATCTTATATTAATATCTAATGTGGGGACTACTTTCCTTCCAAATATTTCCAAATCCATAGATGGATCTATTATAGCATCTTTTAAATTTTCTTTTTGAAAATATGCTGAAAATGTATTCTGTGAAATAATAAATTTTCCACTCGGCAATACTGTGATATTTTTTAAATGGGATGTTCCTTCTTGTACAAGTTTAAATCTTTCTTTAAATGAAAATATAGATTTATCTTCTTCTACTACAAAAATGTAAAGATAATCACAGCTTTTTATTGCTGTTTCAATTAAATATTGATGTCCTAATGTGAAAGGATTGCAATTCATTACAATACTTCCTATTCTCAAATGTTTTGTAAATCTGTTTTCAATCAATCCCACTTCAAATTTTGTTAATTCGTTAGAAGATATCTCTTCTACATTTTCCCCCCCCCCTACCTGACTCTCTTGAAAATCTTCTATTTTACTTATTATGTTGCTAATAAGGAAAGATACAAATTTCTTATTTCCTTCTTTTCCTACATGGACAGGGGAATCATAATAGAAATCTTCTCCATATTCTAGAAATAGTTCTTTAAAAATATCAGAAAAATCGAAATCCCATTTTACCCATTGAAAACTCTGTTCAAACCAGAATATCATATCATTTGGTTTAATTTTAAAAGTTTTTAATGTTTCTAGGAAAAGAAATCTATCTACGTCATTATGTATCCCTACAGCAACTACCCGATATTTTAATCCTAATGAATTTAATTTTCTTTGTAATATTGTTCCAAGAGTATACTTATCTATCGTATACATTCCAGTAACAATACATGGACCTACAAGAAATATCGTGTATTCATAATCAGATGGTACATCTAATACTAATCTAGTTTTTCCTATTATATTGACATATTTACTTCTATAATCTGCAAAATATCTGGCACTTTTATTTTTTACTGTTTGCGTTATAAAAGCTCTTCTATCTAAATTAAATTCGTCCATTTCCTGACTATGTGCTTCTATACCTGTTTCTTTTGATAACCATTTTAATCTATCCTCATAAGTTAATACTTTTTCCTTTTTTCCTAATTCCGTCATACTCGGAATTCTTATAGTATACATTTTTGCCCCTAAACTTTTTGTATATCTTCTACATTGTTCTATTACATAATCACCATGATATCTGCGATAAGCAGATTCTGTATATAAATTATGAAAATATTCGATTTTTACATTATGATTCTTTAAAATATTCATCTTATTTAAATGTCTCATTGTCCAATCACAGATTATAATCATATCACATTTTATAGCTAGTACATCTTCTATACTATTTATATACTCAACATTAACATCTGCATTATATATATTTTCTTTACAATATGGTCTGTTTTTTTCAAAGTCGAATAATCCCATTATGTGAATAGTATTATATTTTTTCTGTAACATATCTGCTAATCTTAAGGAAAATTTATTTACTCCAAATAAAGCTATATTTTTATAATTATGATTTAAAAAATATCTATCTAAATCTTTTATATTATTATTTTCTCTAAATATTAGAAAATCATAAGAATCTACTATATCATTAATCCATAAATCATCTTCTGCATAATATATTTTTTTTAGCTTATGTTCTTTATCTATAAGAGGAAAAACTGCATTATAAGGGGATTGATTTATATAAAAAGATATTTTATTTTTTATATCTTCATTTTCATAGATAAAAGGAACATTCCTTTTTATACAATCCTTTATTTCTTTTTCTTCTTCTAAATGATCATATTTTAAATATCCTATAATTCTATTCTGATTATCACTAAAAAGAATACTTCCTTTTAAACATCTCAGTAATTCTTTTTGTATCTCTTTTTCACTGACTTCAAATTCATTTAATATACTAATGGCATTTTTTTCATATTCCACATACTTCATTTTATATCTGTCCCTCTCTTACTATACAAATTACAGCATATTATAAAATATTTTTGCAACTTTTTTCTTACTTCCTTTACCGCTATTTAGCAATATTTCATTAGATATTATTTTAAAATTTCTATGGTTCTTTTTAGTCCATCTTTTATATTATACAAAGATATATAACCTAATTCTTCAGCTAATGAAATATCTAATAATGCTTTCGTTGCTGTTGAATACCCCATTTTTTCTATATTTTCTGGTATTTGAAAAATAACTTTGGTTTCTGATATATCAGCTAAATATTCTGCTATTTCTGCCAGGCGCATATCACATTCTTTTCCAGCAATATTATACGCATAAGTACATTTTCCATCTAATAATACCTTTACTATCCCACTCACAGCATCTGCTACATAACAATAACTATAAAATTGGTTTCCTTTACTTTTTAAAATAATATCTTCTTTCTGTATTGCTTTTTGAATAAATTGTGCTATTGCCTTACTATCTCCTTCGGACATGGTTGAACCAAAAACTCTTGCCAGACGAATTGTTACAAAATCTATATTCCATTCTTTGGCATATGCCTGACAAAACGCTTCACATAATCGTTTACTTTCTGGATATCCTGCTCGTAATGTATTACAATCCATATATCCACAATATTTCTCTGAAAATTTTTCTACATCACCTCTATTTTCTCCATATATTTCTACAGAAGAAAGAAATAATAATCTTGTACTGCTTTTCTCCTTTGTTAAATCTAGCAAATTTTTTAAGCCAAGTACATTTGTTGTAATTGTTTCAACTGGAAAATTCGCATATTGTATGGGATGTGTATTACTTGCAGCATGTATGATATAATCAATATTATTTATTTTTGATGGATAGGGTGTTGTGATATCCCAAGATATAAACTCAAAGTAAGGGGATGTCCAATAGTTCTGAAATCTGGAATATCCCTTATCCCTATTTTTTCCTACAGCTATCACTTTGCATTTCATATTATGTGTTTTATTTCTATACATTAATACATCCACAAGAAATGTACCTATCATTCCACTTGCTCCTGCTATAAGCAATGTTTTTTTATAAAATTTATCCCAAGAATATTCTAATTCTGCTATTCTTTTTATATCTTCCCAATATAAACTTGTATTCATTTTTTCCTCATTTCTATATATTTTCTTGTATTAAAAATTATAATTCATTATTTTTAACCATTGCTTTAAAAATTTCTATATCATCCTTTGTAGTAATCTTTATATTCTTAGAAGAGCCTTTAGAAAAGTAAAGTTCTTCCCCTAAATCTGCCATCATTGTATTGGTATAAGAAGAATCTTTCATTCCTATTTTTTCTTTCCATGCTTTTTCATAGGCAGCTTTCAAGTTCCCATATTGGTATGCTTGTGGCGTTTGTACAATTTTAACTTGTTCTCTTGGAATATATTGTTCTGTGCTTTTCTCATCTTTCACCCAAAATATCTGCTCTGTAATTGGTAAAGAGGATACACCATTTCCAAATAATTGACACTTCAAAATACAATCACTAATAATATCCATGGAAACCATAGGTCTTATACTATCATGTACTAAAATAGTATCTTCCTTACTGCAAATATCAGATAAACAATCAATGCCATTTTTAATAGATTCTTGTCCACTATTTCCTCCCAAAACTATTTTAAAAAGTTTCGATATCCCATACTGTTTTGCATAAGCCTTTAATACATCATGCCAACCTTCTAAACAAACTACAACAATTTTATTAATTTCTGAATGTTTTTGAAATTGTTCTAGTGTATAAATAATAATAGGTTTATCATATACATTAATAAATTGTTTTGGAACTTGTTGTTTTGTTAAGTTGTTGGCTGTTAGTTGCTTGTGCTTTGTTTTGGTTCCCAATGTGTGCAAAATTGCTCTGTTGGGAACCGGGAGGGGTGATGGGAACGGTAAATTGTGAAGTGCTGTTGGTGGATATTTTGGCAAAATTATAATTAGCTGGTTATTAGTGGATTATGTTGTGTCTTGTGTGTGGTTTTGCATACCCGTAAACATGTCCGTAAAGATGCAATGTGGTGATTGTTCGGATGTTGTGCTTTGTTGATATGTTCCGTGAAATCTTAAAGGCAGACTGCTGCTTTTGGGCCCCAGGCCGATGGGAGAGCCTGTGACATTTGGGGGCATATCATGCCTTGTAAGTTATTTATGGGTCAGCGATACTATAACCATTCACGATAGAATGCGCCGGCTACCATTGATTTATAGCTTGTAAGTACGTGGAAGTGAAGCAAGCGGAACCATATCAGGAGAACCTGCAAGCCATGCCGGTAAAGGAAAAGCCTTTCTGGAAATGTCAACTCAACTAACCTTGTTTCCAAATATTCAATTCTCAGATAGTTATTCTGACTTTTTAGAATTCACCCTCTTCTTTTGACATGCGCCTTATGCGTTTGGGGATGGGGTAGAGGGCATCTATTTCGGCTTCGAGGGCAGCTTGGCGCTTCATTATCTCTTCTTGTTCGCGTTTTGCGGAAGCTTTGCTTTGGTTGCGCCGTCTGCTTTCTTCTTGCATTTTGGGGAAGACGAGCCGGATTTGCTCTGTGATTCTGTCTAGCAATGTCTCAAGGCGTTCACGTCCGCATGTCTCGCATTCCCATACTGTGAGCACATGCAAGCCTAAGGCGGTCAGATGGGCTGTGGTCACTTCGTCCCTGTGCCTGTTGCGGGCTATCTTGGTTTCCCAAAATTCTCTGTTGCTTCGCGGAGTGACATATTTGGAGCAATTCTCATGTCCGTGCCAGAAGCAGCCGTTGACAAGAATTATGGTTTTCCAGCGGGCAAGCACGATGTCGGGCGTGCCGGGAAGGCTTTTGACATGTATCCGGAACCGGAAGCCGCGTTTATGCAGACCACGTCTGACGGCAAGCTCCGGGCTGGTGTTTTTGCTCCTGATGCTTGCCATGCACTTGTGGCGCTGCTCTTTTGTCATCCTGTCTGCCATGCTTTCCCGATGCGGTTTATTTTTCTTGTCTGAATGCGTTTAAGATGCGTTTCAGACCTTCTTCAAGCATGCTTCTCGGACATGCTATATTAAGCCGTATGAAGCCTTCTCCCTCCGGGCCGTACATTGTGCCGGGATTGACTTTGACTTTATGCTCCTTTTCCAGTCTGGATGCAATGTCGCATGAGCTCTCTCCTGATGCCCTGCAGTCTATCCAAACGAGATATGTTCCCTCGAGAGGTGTTATACGCAGCTCTGGCAGATATTTCCCGAACCATTCTTTGAGATAAAGGTAATTCGAATAGATGTATTCCCGCAGAGAATCAAGCCAATCTCCGCTCTCATTATAGGCGGCTATTGTGGCAAGCACTCCGAACGGGCTGACGTCGCAGACCTCATTTTCGTTGATTGCCTTGTCAATACGTTCCCTGACGGTTTCGTCAGAAGCTATTATATTTGCGATTTGCAGGCCCGCAATGTTGAAAGCTTTGCTTGGGGAAACGCATGTCACTGAATTTTTCTGGAATTTTTCAGAAATTGAAGCAAACGGAATGTATTTGTGCTCTCTATAAGTCAATTCGCAATGAATCTCGTCCGCTATTATAAATACGTTGTGTTTCAAGCAGATGTCTCCGATTCTGGTAAGCTCTTCAAGTGTCCAGACCCGTCCTGAGGGATTATGCGGATTGCATAGAATCATCAGTTTGGCTTTCGGGTCTTTTGCTTTCTCCTCAAGGTCTTCAAAGTCAATTGAATATTCCCCTTCGTTATTAATCAGACTGTTTGAGGAGAGCTCGCAGCCGTTGTTCAGGATTGACGAGTAGAAGTGATTGTAGGCTGGGGTCTGGATTATGACTTTGTCTCCCGGCTCTGTCATAGCCTTGATTATTGCCGAAAGTGCAGGCACGACTCCGCTTGTGTATATAATCCATTCTGGCCTGGTTTCCCATCCGTGTCTTCCGGAGAACCATCCTGTTACTGCATCGTAATAAGCCTGAGGTACTTTCGTATAGCCGAAAATGCCATGCTCCACGCGTTCGCGCAAAGCGCTTATGATTGCCGGGGCAGTCTTGAAATCCATGTCAGCCACCCACATAGGCAGCACTCCGTCCTCTTGCGGAGTGTCCCATTTGCAGGAATTTGTACCTCTCCTGGGAGTTATTCCGTCAAAATCGTATTTCATATTGTGATATATGCCTGCCGGTCCGCTGTGCTGGAATCCAGTCGGCCGGTCTGTTTAATCTAATTTCGCAAATTTACTTAAAGAAATCAAAACCTTGCCTGCTGCAATGAAAATTTAAGGCAGGGAGGCATTCCTCTGATGCAGACAGAAATCCTGAGCATATGAAGGAACATCATAGTAAGCCGCCCAAAGTCTCCTGTTGCCATCATGAACGGTTATCATGAACACTCATCATGAATGATAATCATGAACACCCCTAAAGAAGTTCAATCCTGCAGTCTGCCGGTGCCTTGATGTTGCCGTCAATGATTATTTCGCCATAACTTTCCGCCTTGATGCAGCCTGTGAGCGGATTCTTGATGCTTCTCACTGGGCTGTTTATGGTCGCATGCACGCTGCTGTATTCAAATGCAAGGTCGCAGCTGCTGTCCATTATGCAGTTCTCAAGTGTCAGATTTTCAGCATAGCACAGGGGCTGCGTACCTGAAATCCTGCAATTGACCAGCCTCAAGTTACGTGAATGCCATCCGAGGTATTCACCGTTCAGCTCTGAGTCATATACCGTTACATTCTCGCATTCCCAGAGGGCGTCTTTAGTGGTAATCCGTGCATTGCGAAGCTCCATATCCTTGACATACTGGAAGATATATTTGCTGTTGCTTTCCAGGCCGTCGATGCGCAGATTCCGGCAGAGCATGAAAGGATAGGTGCCTCCATGCAGCTTCAGGTTCTTTACACTAATGCCGCTGCACTTCCAGAAAACTTCATCCGCATCGTTCATCTGCACATTCTCAATGTCGATTTCATGCATCTCACGGAACATTTTGGGTGCATCAATTATGGTATCCTTCATTTTCAGATGGTCGGAATACCATAGCGCAGACCTGCCTCCCTTGTCGAAGAAGCATTGTTCAATTGTGAATCCGTGGACATGCCAGAAAGGATAGTTGCCTTCAAAACGGCAATTGACGGCTTCTATGTTGCTGCATTCTTTAAGCGCCGACTCTCCCTCGCGTATTGTCACATTGTCCAGGCGCAGGTCATGGGAGCCAAACAGAGGCCTTTCGCCTCCGAATTCAGTATTGGATATTGTTTTCATTGAATATGATTTTAATGGTTACAGACAATGTCTGTGGAGTGTAAGATGCTGTATGATAATTTGATGTGTGAAAACGATGCCCCAGGAAAGGGGAATCGCATGTATGTAACTTGTTGATATGTTGAGATTTGTACTCCATACTAAAATTCTCCGGCTTTCCTGTATTCCTCGTCAGTTACAGGAGCGAGCCATTCATTTGACGCATTCTCCCCCGGTACTTCAAATGCAATATGGGCGAACCAGCTGTCAGAAGCGGCTCCATGCCAATGTTTTACACCGGGAGGTATGCTTATTACGGTTCCGGGCAGGATTTGGACCGCCGGCTTCCCCTCTTCCTGATACCAGCCTCGTCCTCCTGTGCCTATCAGCATTTGTCCTCCTCCCGAGGATGCTTTGTGTATATGCCAGTTGTTGCGGCATCCAGGTTCGAAAGTCACGTTTGAAATTTTTATAGGACCGGATGACATGGGAGCGAGCCAGCTGCGTCCGGTAAAATATGCCGCGTACTCAGTGTTGGGTTCTCCCACAGGGAAAATCATTTCTTTCCGGAAGGCTTCCTCGGGAGTTGGCTGCGGCTGCTCTGCGCTCTCTTCCGCCCAAACATCTTTTGCGATGCGGAAAGCGGCCCAGGCCTTTGGCCATCCTGCATAAAAGCCTATGTGTGTGATGATTTCAGCAATTTCCTCCCGTGTGATTCCGTTTTGCCTTGCGCTTTGCAGATGATACGCCAAAGACGAATCCGTGAGACCCTGGCTGATGAGCGATGTCAGGGTGACAAGGCTCCTGTCGCGTAAACTGAGTTCTTCTGTGCGGCTCCATACCTCGCCGAAAAGGATGTCATCGTTAAGCTGCGCGAATTTCGGAGCAAACTCTCCAAGCTGGTCGCGTCCTGCAGTCTGTTTGATTTTGTCTTGTGCCATAATCGTAAAAATGTTGATGCTCAATGTTATGAGCACATATATGGTTATGTGTTTCATGATAGTTTAAATGATTCAGGAAAATTTTACGGATGCAAAGTTAAGGGCTTGGCATGAAGCGTACTGTATATGAATCTTCGGTATTTGTATCGCAATTCCGTTTTCTGAAGCCTCAGTTATCGTGACATGTGATTTCCGGACCGCATTGCCGGGCGGGGGTGCATGGGCAATGCCCGGAAAGATTCTCCAAGGCACAAAAAGAAAGTTTGATAAAATCATGACAGGTCCTAACTTTGCCGGATAAAATCAGGTTATATGCAGAACGGAGAAATCATAAGGATGGACAGTGTGGATGACTACAACAGGTTTTTCGGCCTGGATACGGAGCATCCGCTTGTAAGTGTGGTTGACCTTTCCATGGCTACTAAGTGGGCGGAGCGTGCACGATTCGGATATGGCATATATGCACTTTTCCTGAAGGATATAAGGTGCGGCAATATAAAATACGGGCGCAGGGACTATGATTATCAGGCCGGGACGATTGTGAGTTTCGCTCCTGGTCAGGTAGTTGATGTGGAACTGGAGCAGGGAAGCCGTCCTTCGTCGCATGGCCTGCTGTTTCATCCGGACCTTATCCGTGGCACTGAACTGGGCAGGGCAATCAAAGGCTATTCGTTCTTTTCATATGAGTCTAATGAAGCTCTGCATCTTTCCGAAGATGAGCGTGTTACAATAATGGGTTGCCTGCAGAAGATTGCTGATGAACTGAGGCGCCCGTCCGACAGGCATAGCAGAAGGCTGATAGTGGCGAACATAGGGCTGCTGCTTGACTACTGCATGCGTTTCTATGACCGTCAGTTCGTGACGAGGACAGAGGCCGACAGTGATGTGCTTGTGCGTTTCGAGCAGATTCTGGACGAATATTTTGACAGTGACATTCCGCTTCGGGAAGGACTGCCTACAGTAAGATATCTGGCTGACAAGGTTTTCCTCTCTCCGAACTATTTCAGTGACATGATAAGCAGGCAGACCCCGAATGAATACAGGAAATTAGGGTAGGCAAGCCTCACCCGCGATAAGAAGCAGGGGTAAGGCCGGTCTTGGCTTTGAAGAATGTGTGGAAGGCGGCTGTGCTTGAGAATTTCAGCCTTTGTGCAATTTCCTTTATGGGAATGTCCGAATATTTCAGCATGTTCTTTGCCTCGAGTATCACAAATGAGTCTATCCACTGCGGAGCGGATTGGCCGCTGACTTCCTTTATTAACTTTGAAAGATATTTAGGGGTAAAGCATAGCCTGTCAGCATAATATGTGACATTGCGCTCTTCGTTATGGTGTTCACGTACAAGGGAGAGAAACTCCTCGAATATGAGCTTGGACCGTGCTGAATGTGTGCGGGGCAGCTGGCGGGCCTGTGAGATTCTGTCCGACCACATTGTCCCGAGCATGCAGAATACGGATGACACGAGGAATTTTAGCGCGTCATCCGTATTTGGCATCCCGGAGCGGTAAAGCTTTTCCGCAAGAGAGAAGTAGCCTTTGTAGATTTCGCATTCATCGTCGTTAAGGCTTATGCACGGATTGTTCAGCACGGACATGCTTTCGTTAAAAAGTCTTGCCAGGTCATAACGTATGTTTGTCATGAATTCTGACGATGCCGCGACTGCGATGAAATGTATTGATTCTTTCTCGTCTGCCTTGTAAACTCTGTTTATGTTTCCCGGTGTGCTGATAATGAGCGAGTTCTCCTTGATATTGTATCTCTTCAGATTGATTTCGGCTTCAAGATTCCCCTTCAGGCAGAAGATTCCCATATATCCGTTGAAACGGCAGGGATATTTGAGCATGTCAAGTCCGCTGTTGTACCGAATGTCAGAAATTATGAAGTCTTCTGACATTTTGTCATTAGCGGAAATGCCAAGATACTTTCCCAGCTGTATTATGTCTATGTCGTAAAATGAATTTTTCATGATATGCGGAATTGTTCTGGCAGCAAAATTACATTATAATTTTTAAAAAGAGTGAAAAACCGACTTTTCTGTAATAATACAGGTAAAAATCATATATGAATTTTCTTATATCGGGCAGATTCTTTGTTCAGATGCCAGCCCGAAATCATTAAGACAAATGAAAAGACTTGTTATTATTCCGATTGTGCTCCTGGCGCTTCAGACGGGTCTGAATGCCCAGCAGGTCCTCTCTCTTGAGGAATGCCGGCAGATGGCCCTTGAAAGCAACAGTGAATTGGAGCAGGCCCGCATCATGACGCGTATGGCGGGCTACGACAGAAAAATTGCACGCGCCAATTATTTCCCGGACATAAGCGTTTCCGGAACCTACATGTATAACAGCCGTGACATAGCTCTTGTCAGTGACGAGACCTCTGCAAGGCTTGCCGGCATGGGTACGGCTGTCCAGGAGCAAATCTCGGGGCAGATGCAGGCCATGGTGCAGGCAGTGATGTCCAATCCTGCGGCAGCGGCTGAATTTATGGGGAGCCCAATGTGGCAGACTGTCATAGGCTCGCTTTCGAAAACAGATGTTTCTGCGGCCCTCAATGCTCTCGGAGCTGAGATTGACAAGGCGTTCCATCTTGACATGACAAACGTGTTCGCCGGGGTCGTGTCGCTTAAGCAACCGGTCTTTGCCGGAGGAAAAATTGTGACTTCGAACAGGATTGCAGCTTTGGCCGAACAGCTTTCCATGAGCCAATATGACTCAAAATGTCAGGAGACGCTTCTCGCAGTGGACCAGGCATATTGGCAGGTCGTTTCCGTGGCTTCGAAGAAAAAGCTTGCAGAAAGCTATGCGGACCTGCTGCATTGCATGGTATCGGATGCCGAGGCTTCTGTGGCGGAGGGAGTGGCTACTGAAGCTGATGCCCTGACTGTAAAGGTAAAGGCAAATGAGGCTGACATGCTGTTCACCAAGGCCTCGAATGGACTTGTGCTTTCCAAGATGCTGCTTTGCAAGCAAATAGGGCTTCCTCTTGAGAGTGATGTGATGCTTGCTGATGAAAATGCGGAAATGCTTCCTCAGGTTAGTGTTTTGCCCGTCAAGGATATGGAAAGCATATTTGCGGACAGGCCTGAGATAAGGAGCCTTGATCTTGCCGCCCAGATTTATGAGCAGAAAGTGAATGTGGCGCGTGCTGACATGTTGCCGAAAATAGCCGTGACAGCCAATTATATGGTAAGCAATCCGAACCTGTATAATGGATTCCAGAACAAATGGGGAGGAATGTTCAATGCCGGTGTCGCCGTGAATATTCCGGTTTTCCATGGCACGGAGGCGCTTCAGAAGACTCGCAAGGCCAAGGAGGAAGCCAGGCTGTATCGCGTGCGTTATGATGATGCCCGTGAAATGGTGAGCATACAGGTGGAGCAGCTGCGCAGGCAGAGGAGCGAGATAACTGAAAAGTTGAGGATGGCACAGAGCAATCTTGAAAATGCGGAGGAGAACCTCAGGGTTGCGACGATAGGCTTTGAAGAAGGTATCGTACCTGCAAATACGGCTCTTGCCGCACAGTCGGCATGGCTCTCGGCCCATTCGGATTTCATTGATGCCGGAGTTGAACTGCAGATGAACATGGCGGCTCTCCTGAAGGCCGAAGGTGAATATGGCAAATGATGCATTATTTTCATGTGATTAATTCCAATCAGTAGTTGAACTACTGTAAAACAGAGTTAAACATGAGCCCCG
>OFGM01001174.1_pt1 | contig 17087 bp, 13 predicted proteins | sample 1521741 | NCBI WGS metagenome assembly OFGM01 (sample SAMEA3504079, study PRJEB24116) | mouse gut metagenome | biome: mouse gut; feature: mouse-associated habitat; material: faeces | place: Denmark | collected 2011
AATAAACTATGTTATTCATTTCATGTAATTTTTCATTAAGTTCGCGCTTATGGGGAGCCGCCCTTGCGGTCATTGACGCACAGGCAGAGATTGACGCACTTCCTGACCCGATGATTGGTTTATGGGAGATGGAGGAATACGGCTATTTGACGGAGGGAATGCTGCCGCTTACAAAGGAAACAGCATTAGAATTGTTTGACCGTGACCTGCCCGTGTACCAGCTCCACAAGGACGGTTCGGAAACCTTGATACAGGGCAGGGAGCAGGTTACAGAGTATGAGGGGATCTTCGGTATTGAAAAAGCGGATTGGGAGAATGAAAAGAGCCTGCGGGCGTTGCAGGAGGAACTTGCGGAAGGCAGGGCAAATAAAGAAGCGCAGCTTTTATATGGGGATTCTGATAAGTACGGCATTTATCAGTTAAAAGATATTCCCGAAATGCGGCAATTCCAGTTTGCCGGTACGGAATCTTTAAAACGCAGGGGAATTATAAAAGACAATCTCGATGCCATTAAGCCGGAGAATTACAACCTGGTTTATGTTGGCGAACTTTCCGAGCTGCAAGGGCGGACGCAGAGCGCAACACTGGAAGCGGTCTATGAGAAATTCAATATAAACCACCCAGCAGATTATAAGGGGCATTCCCTTTCTGTCAGCGATATTGTAGTGCTGCATGAGGACGGGAAGAACAGCGCACATTTTGTAGATTCATTCGGCTTTACCGGGATTCCTGATTTCATGCGGGAACTGGAAGGCGTGGAAGAACGGGAAAAGGGAGAAACAGAGCTGGAAGCGCCACAGGAGGAAGCACAGGACACTTCTGGACATGATGTCAATCATTCTATAAGGCAGAATGATTTGAAGTCAGAAGCTGAAAAGGCAGAACAGAAAAGCTATCCGGATTTCTACGGGCATACCCTGGTATATGCGATGGAACATGGGGAAGTAGACAAGTATATGGATTCCCGGAAACTTGACAGGGAGTGCAAAGAAGCGGTTGAGGGAACAATCCGGCAGAATTTTGACGGTATGCACTTAAAGCATGACATTGTGAAGCCTCTGGCGGAGCAGTACGGTTCAGACCGTATCGCTTTTGTCCTTGCCAACACGATTCAGCAGGAATCATGGGATGGACGCTTTTCAAGGGATAACAAAGCATGGGCGGCGGAGTTTTATATTCCGGAAAATCTTGTGCATGGGATAGATGTAAACCGTGAATTGATCGTAAGCAGCCACCCGGCAGTATTGGACGGTTTTATTGATATGTTCCGCAGGGAAGTCCTGGAGAAGGAAAAAGAAATGTCTGCCGCACAGGAGGAAGCGCAGGACACTTCTGGACATGATGTCCAGAAGTCGGAGCCGGCATTTGAGGATTTGGAGGATGAGGACGAGATCATTGACCTTGGAGATGAAAAAGACCAGGTGCTTGCGCAGATGAAGAAATCCTTAAAAGGGGAACAGGAAACAGAGCTTGCTTTCCAGGTAGCAGACCGCTTCATCAGTATTCAGGAGGTTGACGGGGGCTATGATTATTCCATTATGGGCGCTGACTATAAGGAGATAGACGGGGGCGTATATGACAATCCCAATGTCAGTATCAGAGAAGCGCTTGACGATATTCTGACGGATTTGAAAGAAAATCCTTTTGACAACGGCACAAGGGGAAATATCCGTGATAATGATGAGCTGATACCGATTGATTATGATGGATTGATGGAAAAGGTGGAAGCGGCAAACGCAATCGAACCGCAGGCACAGGGAACCGTGGTGGAAAATTTCAAGGCAAAGACCAATGAGCTGTTCCATGAGATCAGTGAAATGAACCCGGCAGAGATTGAGGAAACCGTAAAATGCCATGTGCAGGCGAAGTTAGACGAATCCGGCATTGATGCGGAGATTGTGGACGTGGCAGTAGTGGGGAGCCGCTGCCGGGGATTGGAGCAGGACGGCTCTGACCTTGACGTGGCAGTGGAGCTTTCCACAAGTGAGCGTGAAGATGTCCTGTTTGATACATTTAACGGGGATGCGCTCCATATCGGCGGCGTGAAAGTGGATATAAACCCGATCACCGCACAACGGACGGGAACGCTTGAAACTTATCTCCCGCAGGTGGAGGACTATCTGGAGGGAGTGCGTGAGACCAGAGAAAAAGAGCCGGTGTCCTTATCCCAGGAGCAGGCGGAAACAGAAGTGACGCTGACGGTTGCGGAATGTGGGGAGTTCCATAACCTGGGCGAGTTTTATGAGAATATCCCTACCGTGGAGGAAGCAGTGGCTATCTGGAAACAGATACCGCCGGAGCGCATGAACGGAATCCCCGCAATCGGCATCCATATCCATACGCCGGGAACGGAGGCATTTGAAGATGTGGGGATGGATATTTTGTCCGGGAACAGGATTGACCTTGACATTTTAGAGTACATTCCTGACATAAAGGGGAATCCGCAGGCGATGGAAATGATTACGGAGCTTGTGGCCAAGCTGCCGGAAATGGAGATAGACGGCAATATGAGTGAGGAAATGGAGGCAAAGGTGTGGGAGAAGCGTATGCCTGACCTGACGCCTGCAGAACAGCTTGCGGTGGAGATTGACCGTTTTATCTACGGTTATGACACAGCCCTTTACCGTGATAATAACCAGAGCATGACGGAGAACGTATCAGAGATTGCGGAAGCCTTGAAGCAGAGAGATACCCGTGACATGGCATTGTGGTTTGCCGACATAGCTGCGGACGGAACAGAGCCGGAGGAGCGAAAACGGGCTATGGAGTTTCTTGGAAAGCTGGCGGAGTACAAGCCCCTTGCCAAGATCGAGGAAATGGAAGAACAGAATTACAACATGGTGGATAATGTGCTGAATAACGGCGCAGGGGAGAAAGCGCAGAAAGAGGAAAACAAAAAGAAACAGGACAGGCCAGCAGCAAAACCGTCCTTAAAAGCCCGCCTTGCGGAGAAAAAGGCGCAGGTGGCAGGACAGGGCAGAGAGCAGGAAGAAAACATAAAAAATAAGCAGAGGGAGATGTAAGTATATGGATACAAGATTTACCGTGGAAGAAAGTAATTTAATCTGCATTTTTGCAGGGGAGAGCAGGAGTGATGTCATAAAGGATATTGAGAGGGCTTTGCCGTATCTGGAGGATACGGATATGCTGGAGCTGTCCGGCAGGGTGATCGGAAAACTGCGGGATATGGCAGATGAAGAATTTGAACGGCTTGAATTGACAGAAGCAGAATAAAGCAAAGAAAGAACAGGTTTTCCTTACCCGGTTTCCATACGGGCAGGGGGAACCTGATTTTATTCATGACAATTGTATGCGTCAACCGGGGCAGCATATCCGGCATAAAGAATTTCTAAGATAACCCACAGCTATCTTTGAAGTTTTGGCGGTTCGTTGTATAATAGGTGCAGGAACGGAGGAATCTGCGATGTCAAAGAAGAAAAACCGCCCGCATGGGCATTACTGTAAAATATGCGGCGAATACAAGGCAAATGAGAAGTTTTCCGGGAAAGGCCACGCAGCCCATATTTGCAAAGCCTGTTCCCGTTTAAGTGCTGCGGAGAAAGCGGCGGCAATGGATATAAACAGGCTGATGAATTTCCCGATGCGTCGGCTTTCAGAGGGCGAGAAGAAATGGCTGAAAGCCAAAATGAAAGATGACTGCCCGGAAGTGGCGGACACGGCCAGGGAGATTTATAATGTATGCTTTCCCCATGCGGAGCGCAATGCCATGAAAAAGCAGCTTGTCATCAATACATTGTCTTTTGAAGTACATACAAAGGTTTATGATGGATACGGCGATATGGAGCTGGCGGATCGGCGTTTTACCATTGACCGGAAAAGCCGTGTGCTTACCATGACGGATTTTCAAGCAGAGGGTGAGGGGCAGTCTGTTACGCTGGAGGGCGGGCAGATGGCGAAGCTGCTGCGGTACATCGTGCATACATTGGAAATTTTTATGTGGGAGCAGGATTATTGCCTGAACCCTGATGAGGAAGATTATGACCCGTTTCTTGAGGGGGAAGAAGGCTTTTTCATGGAAGATTTGGAGGACAGACTGGAAATTCAGCCCCCAAAAGGGCCGGAGGGCAGTCCGTCATGGCGGGTGCAGGTGGAATACACGAATCATACAGAGCAGGATATGTGTAGTTATAATGATGACCTGTCAGACCGCCCGGAAGAATTGTATCTCTCACTGTTAGAATATTTTGAGCCAGAGGAGGAAGAATTTTGATTTTATTTCATCAAAAATGGGAGCGATAAAGCTGGCATGGGATGGTGTCTTCTTCCCCAGCAGATACGGACACGGAAAGCCGACAAAGCCCATAAACACGGCGTTTTTGGCACTGCATAACTTACAAAGTTACATTATTTCCGTGTGCTTTTAGGGGCATTTTTACATTGATGAGGGCGCAAACTTTTGTTCTAGGGTTGTTTTGCCCAATAGTATATACTCGTAGGCAAAAGTCGGTTATTATCACGGAAACTCGGACACTATCAGGCAAAACTCCATACTATCACGCAAAAGTCGATACTCGCAGGCAAAACCCTTACACTATCACGGAAACTGCCTGTACTATCACGGAAACCCACTGGGAGTTTTCGTGATAATACAGGTGTTTCCGTGATAGTGTAAAGAGTTTCCGTGTTTGTATATGAATAAAATGCTAAAAACTTAATGAATAAATGATGATGGGTGAAAAGGGCTGTTCGATGGCTCTTTTTTGCTTTCCGCTCCCGAAAAATAGTCGTTTCGTGCCATTGGGTGAAAAACAGAAATTTTTTATGGTATAATTCAGTGGATGCTTATGCTTTAGTGAGAACGGTTTTCTGCCGAAGTAATAGGAAGAAAACAAAACTCAAAATAGAATGATGTGGAAATGTAAACCGCTTATTTGATACAAAGGGCATGAACAGAATATTGGGAAAACCGCTGAAAACAAGGGGTTCCGGCACATTGGACGTTGCCGGAATCCCTTGTTTGATTTTGGAGTTGTGCCAGGGCAGCACGGGCGCGGCGGTTACGGACGGCCACAGTGGTCACAAATCTGACCCCTCTGTGGCTGTTTTGACCCCTGCGGCAAAAGGTCTGACCCCTATGGCTGTGAATATGACCCCTGTGGTCACGGTTTTGACCCCTCCCCTTGTCCAGTGTGACCCCTCTGCATCTTAGAGAATTTATGTGAATGAAAAATGTGCAGTATCCCTGAACAATATTTAACAGCCGCCCAGGCGGCTATAAATAATTGATGCCATAGGAATTTTGAACGATTTGGCGAAAGTATAAGAAAATGGCTTGAAATCAAGGGATTTCGGGCTTGGAGGGGTTCACCGGAGTGGTTGGTGAATCCCTCTTTTTGGCGTTTTTGGATACCGCTTATAACGTGGCGATTGATACAATTTGGCAAAAGTATACTTTTCGGCAAAAGTCAGGGGTTTTCGGAATTGTATGTCGGGAAAAGGTAAAAAGAGATTGGATATTGCGGTTTCTAGTTGAAAGATATATTATTTTGTCTGTAAACGCTGTTGAAATATGGGAAAATGGTGAAAGTCGGATACGATTTGGCGAAAGTGAAACTATTTGGCAAAAGTGGCAGTTTTGCCAAATAGTGCATGGGAGAATTGATAGAAAATAATAGAAAAATGACAAGTGGCTTTTTTATGCCTTTCATTCCCGGAAAATAGTCGTTTCGTGCAATGTGGTAAAATACGGGAGATTTTCTGTGGTATAATCAATGAGGGTTTATTACTTTAGCGGGAACGGTATTCTGCCGAAGTAATAGGAAACAGCAGAGAGGATGGTATGCGGATGTATGATGTGATAGTGGTCGGCGCGGGGCCTGCAGGATGCACGGCATCTAAGGTTTTAGCGGAAAAAGGCTATAAGGTTCTTCTGGTGGAGAAGTTCAAGATGCCAAGGTATAAGTCCTGTTCGGGCGTTCTGATAAAGAAATCAATGGAGCTTGTGAAGACCTATTTCGGGGAGGATGTGCCGGAGTCTGCCATGTGTACCCCGACAGATAACAGGGGCATGATATTCACAAATGACAAAGGGAAGGAATACCGCTTCGAGCAGGAAGGGCTTAATGTATGGCGCAGCCATTTTGACGGATGGCTTGCTAAAAAGGCGAAGGAGAGCGGCACAGAGGTCAGGGATGGCGCGTCTGCCCTCTCATGCACGGAGCAGGACGGATTTGTGGAAGTCAGCCTGCACGGTGAAAATAATTATACGGAAAGTGCAAGGTATGTCCTGGACTGCGAAGGCGTTGTCGGAGCATTGAAGCGGAAGATTACCGGGGAGGTTCCCGGATACATAACCACCTTCCAGACCTTCAACGAGGGCAGCATAGATTTAGACCCGCATTATTTCTATGCATACTTACAGCCGGAGCTGTCGGAATATGATGCATGGTTCAACGTAAAGGATGACCTGCTGGTGCTTGGCGTGTCCGTGAAAGATATGGATAAGATCGGCCATTATTATGGGAGATTCATTTCCTACATGGAAGAGAAGCACCACCTGCGTATCAGCAGGCAGACCAAGAGCGAGAAGTGGCTGATGCTGCATATCCGTCCGGGATGCCGTGTAGACTACGGTGTGGGGCGAGTCCTTTTTGCCGGAGAGGTTGCCGGATTTCTGAACCCTATGGGTGAAGGAATATCAGCCGGGATGGAGAGTGGGTACTGTGCCGCCTGTGCAATCAGGGAGCATTTTGATAATCCGCAGGTGGCTTGTGAGGCTTATCGGCAAAGCACGGAAAACCTCAAATCCTATATGCAGCGCCAGTGGAGCCTTGTGGGAGGAATGGCTGGCACGTTCAGGGAGATGGAATGAAAAGAAAAGGGAGCTGTGAAGTCCATTTTCTTTGGTCGCTTTATACTATTCCGTATTCAATCTTGAGTATTTCTTTTTGACGAAATATAATAGAGTCTAATGAGGGCGGATGTATTCTGACTATAGAGGGCATAAAAGAAATGAGGTGACAGTATTGGTACGGATTGCCATATGTGATGACGAGAAGGAAGCCGTCACGTTGCATGAGGAAATCATAAAGGACAGCCTGCAGTCCTGCGGTATCGGCTATGAAATAACAACTTACACATACAGCAGCAATCTTTTGTCTGACATTGCGGAGGATGGATTCTTTTATGACCTGCTCCTGCTGGATATTGAAATGCCCGATGTGACAGGCATGGAACTTTCCAAAAGGATAAAGCCGTTTCTGCCGAATATTAAGGTCATTTTCATAACCTCGCATATGGAATATGCGATAGACGCTTTTGAGCTTTCGATTTTCCGCTATGTGCCGAAAAATGATCTTGAGAAAAGGCTGAAAACTGCCGTGGCAGATGCGGCAAGACTGATTGAGCTGGAAGCGGGCAAGGAGTACATCATCCAGGCAGCGGGACGGATGGAGAAGATACCATACAAGGATATTTTCTATATCCAGCGCGACGGTGGTAAAAATTCAGCGATATGCTCAAATGCGGGAACGTCAAAAGTCAGGAAAAGTTTACAGCAGGTTTTTGAGGAGCTTGCTGCGCCGGAGTTTATTTTTATTGACAGGGGCATAATCGTAAATATCATACAGATCATGAAAGTAGCTGATGGAATGGCGTTCCTCAAAAATGGTGAGGCACTGCCGATCAGCCGCTCGCATTTACAGGCGGTCAAGCAGCAGATAAACAAGTTTTGGGGGACACATATATGATGGGCTGGTATCAGATAATTTCATTTCTTTTCACAAATGGACTGCGGATATTCTTATGTCTATATCTTGTTATGGCGGTGCTGAAGTTATCCAGTGATAGGAAAAAGGCGGGTGTCCTTTCTGCTTGCACGGCTGCTTTTATTACCCTGCTGTCTTTTCTGCCAATTCCGCAAACATATATCACAGGTGCCGAGATTATTATCATAATGCTGATTATCCGGCATTTGTTTAGAGCTGAACTACGGATGCCCCTTTTTCTTACTTTCTTTTATGAGATAACGGTAGCGCTTTGGGAATTTATTATATCTGCCGGTTTGGGGATTATATTCCGGTCAGAGGGATTCCTTGACAGAAATACGCCTGAGTATATGGCGGCAGTCTGGATTGTCCGGGTGTTTATGCTTGGCATTGCTTTTCTTGCTGTCAAAGCAAGTGAGGGAAGAAACAGAGTCATATCTGCGGTTGCAGTCGCAGGTTTATTCGGGGTGATTTTTTTATCCGGGCAGAACATCATAACCATAAGTGATGAACAGATGACAACATGGATTATTTTTTCCATGCTGATCTTTGTGGCAATTCAGTTTTTTTATCGCACCCGCCAATATGAGATGGAGAAAAAAATAGCGCACCTGGAAAAAGAAAAAAATGCATTGCTGATGCGGGATTACCAGTTGCTGAAAGATACCTATGCTGCCAATGCAAAATTATTCCATGATTTTCACAACCACATCGAGGCGTTGCACCGCTATCTGGAAAAAGACAGGACGGCGGAGGCAGTCCGGTATCTGGAAAGCCTGCGCTCACCGATTGAAGCAGTCACGCAGCACGTATGGGTAGGAGATGAAGCAGTGGATTATCTGATCAACAGCAAGGTCACCCTTGCTGCTTCACGGGAAATACAGGTGAACTGTAATATTGAATATCCACAGCATACGAATATTGGCAGTGTTGATCTGGTGGTGATTTTAGGGAACCTGCTGGATAACGCCCTTGAAGCTGTAGATGGCACAGAGGGAAATCTGCGTTTTATCAATCTGACCATCCGCCGTATCAATGAAATGCTTATTATCAAATTGGAAAACGGGTGCAAAGCCGCCCCGGCCATAACAGAAGGAGAGTTAAAAACCACAAAAAAGAATACGGACTTGCACGGCTGGGGACTTCAAAGCGTCCGAACCGCTGCTGAACGATATGATGGAACTATGGCATCACGTCAATTAAGCTGAAAAATCAATGTAAAAATCCCCCTGTTTTATGGGTAGTTGGTATTTATCGCAAGATAACAAGTAAAATGAGAGAGGCTTTGGATGAAGTCGTTTTACTTGTTGTTTCTGAGATATTCGCTAATGCACGGATTTGCACGATTTTTTGGACGGTTGCACGGTTGAACTATCTTATAAGCAACATTTGCAAAGTCAGCTAAAACCCCCGCTTCATTCAGGTGGGGATTTTCTAAGTTTTGTTCCAGAATCTGCTTGACTTTCTTTAGCACCTGAGTGATAGATGGTGTGTAAAGCAAAAAAGGAGCAAGATGGCTAACAATGTATTAAACAGAATTAAAATTAAGGGTGACAAAGAGGATATCGCTGACTTTCTACAAAAATGTGCAATAGACGATAATGGAGAAAAAGTGTTCTCTTTTAACCAGTTTATCCCTATGCCAGAAAATCCCATCCCAAACTGGTACAACTGGAGCATGGAGCATTGGGGAACAAAATGGGACGCACGTGATAGCGCAGTGATAGAGCTGGATGATGGTGACTTGGAACTTATATTTGTCTCGCCATGGTCTTGCCCGCTTATTGGTTTGGAAGAAGTATCAAAGTTATTTCCAAACTTAGATTTTGAAGGTGGATATGCATGTGAGTTCATTCCATCAGATTGTGGAAAGATTTATATCAAAAATGGCATTCTTAAGGAAGAGGACATGGAGGGTGATGTAGATTTTGCCTGTAGTATATGGGGCGAAGACCCAACGGAATGGCAGGAATAATAAACTCTTAGATTACCACTCGTGATGCGTACGCACAGGTTTTTAGATATAGATCCAGAAGATTTGTAGCTAAAAACCTTTTTTGATGTCTCATAGTAATCAGCGGATTCAAAGATCGGCACCGAACAGGGCGGTCTCTCAGCGGAGGGGGAAACCATCAAAACGGGAGCTATCACTAGACAGAGTGACATCTGTAGGTAATATGAACACAGTACCAGCGAACGTAGCAGAAACCGCTGTACACGACCGACCATAACCACCCTCTCCGACGCCAGTAACCGTAGCATATGCTGGGCCGATCCACTCGCTACGAACAAAAGCCAAAACCTCCGCACGCACAAAGCTCGGACAAAAGAAGTCAACTTCATCTGGCTTCACCCATAGACAGAACCAGTTCACTGACCTTTCTTATTCTTTAGCCCCAAACTCGAGAGAGTGACTTCACGATCTTTTCTTTGAGAGCCACCGATAATTGGAGCATGACCTCAAATACCATCAGCAGATCCCATGGACGTAAAATATCCACATTTCTATTCTAGTATATGGAAATAGCTTACCGGCGCCACCACCATAGTACAGTTACCATTGGCTTTTGTCCGTAGCGGGTATATCAATCTCAACAATGGTCGCGTCTACTACGTCGGCGACGAGGGCTACGAATGGTCACGTACAGCCAGCTCGTCTACCTACGCCTACAGCTTATGGATGACGTCTACAGATGTCGATCCGTCGTACGACGACAATCGTTGGGTCGGTTTCTCCCTCCGCTGCCTCTACCCAGGTAGTGCCTAATGGAGGAAAAGGAATAATAAAACACCACAAAAAGCAAGAACATTAGCAAATTATCATTTCTCTAATGTTCCTGCTAAGATTATTTCTGTTTTCTGTTACTCCATCCGCTTCAGACTTGTTCCTGCGATTTCTATATTGTCGTCATCTATGATATTGACGGTCTGACTTAGGCTTTCTCCTAAAACACTTGTGATATCTAAAACATACCTATCATCTTCTTTATAAAATGCATATGTATCATTCGGACTGTAGAAGTTGCAGTTATTTCCATCAAATACCACAATCGCTCCCGGCTGTGCCTGCCCGAACCCGCTATCGCCAATACTTTTCCATTTGCCTGTAATATCATAAGAATCAGGAACTATGTAGGAAGTATCTTCTGAGGTTTCCTCGTCCCATGATTCGTCCTCAATGGTATCCATATCGGTAGACGTTACTTTGACGGAGTCAATTATGGTATTAGCATCTAAACTGATATAACAAGGATTCGTTATGGTATCGCTATCTTCTGGATTCATCGTCATAAATCCACCGCTGATATAGCCAAAAGTAAGCCCGTCGAGCACGGATAAGTTATCAATTCCAGGAATATAAATTGTTCCGTCTGGGCTGATAATTTTCTTCTCACCTTCAACTGCTACTTGAAGATAACCGCTCGATGCACTTAGTGATTCATATATTGAAACATTAAATGTTGAATAATCTTTAAAATCTATTTTTATAGGTTGATATGCCAAATTTCCACTCGAATCAATAACAGACACATAGTGGTTGTTGTCTGCGCCCTTCATAATAACGGGTGCATATCCACCACAAAAATACCCGCCTCTTATTTCCTTGTCCTGATATTGTTCTAGAGAAATGACAAGATTTCCTTCTATATTATAATAGCCATATTCTGTTTTTTCAGATTCACCAACTGAAGTATTCCGTAATGCAAGCCCTTCTGAATAATATGCTGTGTATCCCGTGTCAAAAATAAAAGCAACTCCTTGAGCCTCGTTTAATTCTCGATCTTCTTCGACACCACGAAAATCAGCATTAATTACGGCATCCTGGCTATTATATTCGTTATTATTAACAATAGTGTACCCGTCGTAAAAATCTCCATAAACACCTACGCCAAAGGGTAATCTAAGCCATGACCCAGTTTCAATGTGGTATAAAATACGATTATTGATCTCTATAAAGCCCTCTCCTATATATTTGCATTCTAAGTCTAATTCGCGCATGCTGAAGCTGCTAAGAAGTTCATCCGTTCTTATTTCATTCAAAATTTCACCGTTTTTGTCAATTGTGCCATATCTCCACTCATCAATATCAAAATTAACAATATGCTGCGTAACGAGGAAATGACCTTCGCCATAGGCAGCAATTTTATACCCTCCGTCTGAAAATGGTTCACTTTCATATAGCAAATTTCCGTCAATATCTACAATACCACATATTGTTCCAGCATCGGTATCCCGCACATAAAAAGAAAGTCCGTCCAGAAATTGCGACTTGTGCTCAAAGTCTCCGTCACTCTCGTATAAGACGTTTCCATCTGTATCTATAATGCCGGTATAGATAATTCCATCTTTATCGTACTCTACCCAGGCTCTATCCTCAGAAAATGGAGTTAGCTCTGTTAGTGGATAAGTTTTTACGACTACTTCTTCATAGGCGTCTTCCTCATAATTCGTATCCGTCTCTTCATATTCCGAATCATCTTCCCATGTGTCTACATTATCTATTGTGGCAGGACTGCTATCTACAGAACTGCCACATCCGCTAAGTAAGATGCTAAACAATATGGCTACCATTAAAAGTTTATTTTTCATGCTCTCCTCCTGTAGTTTTCTAAAGCCTAGCAGCAATCGCATTCATGCGCTTTCTGCTGGAGGCCAGTTTAATTCGCCCATGGTAATATGTACCAGAATATCCTGCTGACAGTCCTTCGCCAATAGCTACTAACTCTATATCGCACCCATTAGCCGTCTCAGCGACATACACCTGAACTGCCCATACATCCCTGGAAAGACCTCGCTCTTCACCAGACAGCAAAATTGCTAAATCCTCAGAAGAACCGAACTTGCCGAATGGGTCATCTTCAATTTTATCCACATTGGCTCTCATCTCGCTCGCTATCTGCCGGAGCAAATTGGCAACTTCCTGTACATCCCTGTTTGTATGAAGTGTCCGATTCTCGGTTTTCTGGTTTACCTTACCAGATGTTAAATACGCTATAATTGCAAGTAGAACGATAATCAATAAAAATAAAATCATTGTTATTTTTCCTCCATAAATGTATGATTTAGTTAATTTTGGATAAAAGAATAATTCCCCTGCATTTCTTTAAACTTTGCAGGAATTAACCAGTTGCCATCCGTATCAATTGCACCCCATAGCCCTTCATATTGAACAAATGCGTAACTGCCATCAGCAGAAAAGCCCGTGCTAAGATCGTAGACAAAATCTATTGCAACACTTCCATCAGGGTATACAAATCCGTACTTTCCCCATGTAGAATCCTCGGCATATGAAAGTGCCAATAAAATGTCTTTATATCCACTCCATTGCCGATTCTCAAAGGACAGTGGCGCATCAACTTTTGCTAAACTATTTCCGGACATATCAATATATACCCTACTTTCTTCTACCAGCCCTATCCCGTTGTAGGGAGACGCAGCGCTCGAATTACCGCCTTGGTATTGAGGCGGTATCACCCATCTGCCATCTGTATCAATGTAACCATATAAACCGCTGGCATGATCCGTAGCAACTGCATATGTACCACTATCTGACTTTACAAATCCCCATGTCATATCATAATAAGTGTCATCTTTGGGCAATACTTTTTCTCCATTTTTATTAATATAGGCGTAGCCGAACCCCAATTGTGGATATGAGTCATCCACTGCAGCCTTGACGCAGCATAATCCCTCTACCCATCTGGCAGAAGATTCTCCATCATTTGGAGTGTATTCTGGAGTATAAATAGACTCTTCTAAAATATAATTTCCGTCTGTGTCGATGAGAGAATACCCACCTTCACCATCCAGATCGAGTACAAAAGCGACTCCATCAGAGAAAGAGTACACCATATCATAGATTGGCTGAATTACAAAATTTCCAGAACGGTCAATATATCCCCAAGCTCCCCATGATTTAACGGCAGCCAAATCATCACAAAATTCATTAGCTTCTTCAAATCCACCAGAAATGGCAATTTCTCCAGATGTATCAATATATATGTAGCCATATCCCTCGGATACAATAGCAAGTCCATCTACAAAAGGACGTGCCTCTGTGAATCTGGGTTTAATTTGGTATGCGCCTGTCGGGTCAACGTAACCATATAGACCGCTATCCTTATCTTGTGCAGCCGCTAATTCGTCAGATGTAAATTCGCCCACATCGGAAAAAGTCGGTTGGAGAACATAATCTCCGGATGTATCAATCAACCCCCATAGCTTTTGCGTGTCACTATTATCCTGCACAAAAGCAACTCCAAATGAGAACGGGCTGTATTTGTCCTCGATATTGTAAAATTGGGGATCAATAACATAATCCCCGGTTTGGTCTATAAAACCATATAACCCGTTTTCATCTTGTACCCAAAAAGGCTCATCACGGAAGTATTTTTCAAAAGCAGTCGTTTTAGGTTTGTCTTCTGGCTTGGTGCTTTCCTGAGATATGTCTCCAACTTCTGATTGGGTGTTTTCTTCCTCAGCATCCTCATTGAAAAATTCTTTACTCGTATTATTTTTCGCGCAAGCGCATAATGACAATGTCAACAATACCGTCAACAACGCCGTAAATCCTTTTCTCAATTTTCTTCTCCTCCTTTTCGTAGTCGGTTCATATAAAATACGCCAATTATTTTGACGTAGCATAAGCCTCCTCCCTGCTTTTATTGAACCCTGTCTTAACAACAAAAAATCACGGTCTCCAAACCGCTAAAAAATAAGATGTAACACAATAGTGAGTATGTTACATCTTGCTCGCCCAACATCCGCTATTTTTGCTATAAATCAGTCGTTATTTTTATAGGATTTGCAAATTTTCTTTATTTTAGTATGAACATCCTCTTGAATATAGCCTGATTTGATGTTAAAATTGTATCAATATCACTAATATGTTACAAAAGCCCCCTTGTCCGGGGATACGCTATAATCAGCCGTATCTTACGACAAGGGGGCTTTATCAATTATGGCAGCAACAGAACCGATTAGAGACAAGAAACAGTTAAAGGAACTCGCTGATTATTTTTTACGCAAAGGACAGCTTCGTAACTATATACTGGTTGTTATGGGAACATATACCGTGCTTCGTATCAGCGACTTACTCCGGCTAAAGTGGTCGGATGTATATGATGAGGAAAGGCAGGAGTTCCGTGACCATATTACTGTAGTAGAAAAGAAAACTAAGAAAGAGCGCACGATTGCCCTGAATCCGCAACTACTTGGCGCGCTCCGGCAGTATTACGCTCATCGCCGGGGAGAATATGTATTTGCCAATAACCGCAAAGAGCCAAAAGCTATCAGCCGAGTGCAGGCGTGGCGGATAATCCATGCGGCAGTGGCAGAGCTTGGGATTGCCGGGAAGATTGCCTGCCATTCTTTAAGGAAGACCTGGGGGTATCATACCGTGAAAGATAATAAAGTGGCATTGGCCGTAGTTGTAGACATTTATAATCACAGTAGTTATGAGATTACGAAGCGTTACCTTGGAATTACACAAGATGAACGGGATGAAGCATATCTGGGGATGAAGCTGTTCTGAGATGTTAATTGAATGAAATTTTTCCAATTAGGAGGGCGTGAAAATAAGTGCGCTCTGTTTTGTAATGGAAAAATATATCCGGTATCTATCTTCTTTCCTCCATTAGGCACTACCTGGGTAGAGGCAGCGGAGGGGGAACCGCGCCAACGGCCGTAGTAGTGTGACGGATAGACTTCACTTGGATTAACGCCTAAGTAATAGGCGACGGTAGCCGACCTAGCAACGCGAGACCATCCGTAAAGGCTGTTGCCGACGTAGTCGACTATGCCACTGCTAAGGTTAACGTATCCACTACGGGCAAAAGTGAGTGGTAAATTAGGATATTTTATAGGTGTTACTCCGAGCAGAATTATCCGCATTTTGCGTATCATAGGCTTTACCACGCACACTTAAAAATATGAGAAGAGTGCCACCGAAACAAAACATATGCAGCGGCACTCTGATAGCTATGTAGCTTATTTGACAAACAAAATCCTTACCTGAATACTCAGTGTATCAAAATAAACTTTGATTGATACCAGATAAGGATAAAAATAGATATGTATGGGCAGGAGCATAGACTTTCTCCTGCCACGCCTATATTTAGGCGGTTTGACGTTTGGTACTTTTTCCGTATTCCCGTTCCATTTTCCGCATTTCTTCATCCGTCGGAATATCTACAATCCCGACATAGGAATAGTAGATGTCAATATCCTGTGTCCGTTTCCCATCTTTTTTCTCGCATTCATGAACTACGATTTTATCCACAAAGGTATTTAAGATTTCGGGCGTTAGCTCGTCAATGCGGGTATATTTTTTGGTGATGGCAATCAGTTTGGAAACATTGGTCGCTTCTGTGTCGGCTTCGCTAACTTCGGCTTTCAAGGTTTCGATTTCGTGTTTTAGCTGTTCCTGCTCGGCTTCATATCCATCTGACAGCTTGTAAAAGCGTTCGTCATTCAGCTTTCCATTGACATTATCCTCATAGATTTTACGGAACAGGCGGTCAAGCTCTTCCATGCGCTTTTCGTCCTTTTCAATCTGTTTCTGCTTTGCGGATAATTCGTATCGGCGTTCCGCAAGGGTAGTGTCAATCTGCTGTCGGATAAATACCCTTTCAAACTGCTGTAAATAGGACAGGAAATGTTGGAGCTGTTTTAATACCAACTGGTATAGGGCATCTTCTCTAACATAATGCTGTGTGCATACGCCACTCCTGCTGTTTCCTTTATATTTGGAACAACGGAAATACAGATAGCTCTTTGAGGAACGCAGGCTTAGCTTTGTACCGCAGTCAGCACATTCCAATAATCCTGTGAAAATGCTTGTCGCACCGTTTTTTGTCGGTCTGCGTTTATTTATCCGTATCATCTGTACTTTGTCCCATAGTTCCCTGTCAATAATAGGGGTGTGGGCATTTTCGATATGCGTCCGCATTTCTTTTGCAGTAGGGATACGCTTTTTGCTCTTAAAGCCTAAACGGGTAGATTTAAAATTCTCTGTAACGCCGATATATGCCACGTTTTCAAGAATTAATGCTACTGTGGTAGATTCCCAATTATATGGGTTTCCTGACACGATTGCCGCTTCTAATCCTTTTGAAGCCTTATATGCGGATGGGGTTAATACTTTATCTTCCCAAAGTATATCAGCAATAGCAGATATTCCCTTTCCCTGCATACAGAGTGAAAATATCCTGCGGACAACTGCCGCAGCTTCCTCATCCACAAGCCAACGGGTTTTGTCGTCTGGATTCCGTAAATATCCGTATGGCGGCGGTCCCAGATGTTCTCCTGCAAGCCCTTTCGCTTTCTTGACTTCCTTTACCTTTTTGCTCGTGCTTTTGG
>OFGM01001175.1_pt1 | contig 17085 bp, 20 predicted proteins | sample 1521741 | NCBI WGS metagenome assembly OFGM01 (sample SAMEA3504079, study PRJEB24116) | mouse gut metagenome | biome: mouse gut; feature: mouse-associated habitat; material: faeces | place: Denmark | collected 2011
CGCACGCCGGGTTCTGTAGAGGGGCTTCCTTCGCAAGGGGGAAGTCTACTCGACCCATTTAGAAGCACCGTTTTGGCACCATTCACACATTTTTTCATCACTTAAAAGTATAAAAAGGCTTCCAAGAAAAACCTGGAAGCCTTGAATTTACTGCAATTCTATTGATTACTCAATAATCGTAGCCACACGTCCTGAACCAACAGTTCTACCACCCTCACGGTTCGTAGGGAACATAATTACAATGTTTTTTCATGTATTTTATTGGATTTTGTGCTCATATTCTCCTATTTTAGCCGTACTATTTGAGGTTTTCAAATTTTTTAGAACCAAAATAGAACCGCTCTTTTTAATGTCTTGAAAACATCTATAAATTGCTCAGAATTCATTGCCATTTTCGAGTAAAACATTTTCTCTTATAAATACTATATACATGGTGTTGACACCATGTATATACAATAAGTAAAACAAGTTCTAATACGTTCCTGAAGCAGAAATAGCATCTTCAATTAATTGCTCCAAATGTTCCTCGATATCCGCATACACGTTCTTACTTGAGCTATAGCTTGAATCAAAACACTCCACAAAATTAGACAATCTCTTATTATCATATGTCATTATGTTGTAAAACGGATTACTGCCTTTGGTTGTCTGTTCTCCCTGATTATCCTCCAAATTATGTATATATATCCCTACTATCCCTTTATTCAATTCATATGCCTTTTCAATCTCATACTTTACCCATTTTCTCGTTGACGTTGTACTTCCAACCAAAACCACCAAGCATGAACGCATTGCTAATTGGGAATCTATCCACTCTTTAATCTTTGCATCCGTTTTAAGTTTTACTTCTTCCCAGTCATTATCAGAAAATGTAGAGGAATCAGATACTTTCCCCATATTTCTCACTTGACCAGCCCTCCAATTATCCTTATTGTACTCGAAACTGAAAAACACTTGCCTTTTTGCCATAAAATCATTACCTCCTAATTAATTTTATAAATTTTAATACATTATCAATCAATGTATTATTATCCACCTTGCTATTCAACTTTTCAAAAGTTTCTTTCAAATCCGCATCAACTTTATTATAATACTTTGCCAAATCCTTATTTACTTCTTCCCAAATTTCTTGAGCCACATAGCCAGTGCAGCCAATAGGAACTATTAAATTATGTTGTTCTTTTGCAATTTGAAACTCAGACCTCATACCATTAGCTAATACTATATTTCCATTTTCCAATTTATTTCCAAACAGAAATATAGATATTCCAGCTCTTGATATCATATCTTCACGATACTGTTTCCATAACTTTTGTCTTGTATCTTCATTTTCTATTCCTTGAGGAAACGGTCTCAAAAGCAATCTGCTTTCATTTATAGTTTTTCTCCTCATATAAATTTCTTGTAAAGCTCCTGTTATAACAGCACTTCCTACACCAACTCCAAATCCAGATATAATATTATATTCTTCACGGATTAATCTATTGCTTAGTTGGTGTATAAATTCCACAGCTTCTTTTTCCTCATAATCTCCATATTCAGCCGCACTTCCAGAAACAAATATATTATCATTATTTAATCGTCTACTGATCTCTTCCAACACATTCGTAATTTCATCATATTCATCTATCATTAAAGCGCGTATATTATATCTTTTTAAATCTTCAACAAAAAACTGATGTTTCCGCTCCGCATACTTATAATCTGCTCTATTTTCATATTCATTTTCTTTAATTTTGCGTATAAGGGCGTAATGCTGTCTCTTATTTTCTCCATAATCAATTCTTATTCTACTCAAAATATAATCAATATTTGGATCTGCGAAGCTAAATCCAATGAACAAAAATGTCTTTGAAATCAGATCTCCGCTTAATGCGGTTATAAACTGTGCATGTTCACGATAATACTTCTCATAGTCATCTTTAATGAGAATTGCTTCATCTGGATTATTTTTATCACCATGCATTTTATATACAACGGCATCCCGATGCGGTTTGGTAATAGAAAACTGTTTATTATTATATTTCACATCAACAACACGTTGTGCATCTGCTAATGCATCTTCTATCAGAGAATCATAGTTAGTCGTCCAGTATGTAAATATTGGCAGTCTTGCCAGTATCTTGTGATTCACCCCAAACTCCTTTTCCTTAGAAAATTCTTCAAAAATCACATCATTGATTATACTTCTGTTTCCATTCTTGTTATAACAATATTGTGCTAATGAAACTAAATCATGCTCTTTATCTACATTCAACCCTAATTCTTCTGCAATATCTCTCAATAAATTTTTCCAGTCCACGTATCCTGAACTCTTTGAAAAGCCTGCCCCTGCAAAAATAGCTGCATTATTATTTCTTATTTCTTTTACATACCTTTCAACAAATGCCGAAATTTCTCTATTCATAATTCAACACCTCATCTTCTTGAAAACCAATCTTCTAATGGCAACAATGTGCAATTGCCATCTTCATTTGTACATACATAATATCCCGCCGCTACTGATGAACCATTTTTATATCTATCTCCATACTCTTGTTTTACAATATATGGATAAATAGACATATACTCATTTCCCTTGTAAAGCGAGTCACTGCCTCCTTTGGGCTTCATCGGGAAAAGCGCAATATTATTTTGGAACTTTTTTGCATCTCCAAACCCCAATTCCCAATTGCACCATTTTGATTCAACTGCCCCATTTGTTGCCAGCAATATAAACTTATTGCATTGTGTTATTTTTTCTTTTATCCTTAATGCTGTCTTACCAGAAGTATTGTTAGGCATTAGCGGATCACGACTGTCTATATAGGCTTTAACATGATAGTTATTTTCCAAAAAGCCAATCAATCCCATTAAATCTTTTAAGTCATCGTGTTTATGGGAAATAAAAACTGTTGTTCTCCCAACTTTTTCATAAAATTCTGTAACTGGTTTGACTGCTTCATCTAACCTAATATCCATATAATCATTAAAATCACCTTGTTCAAATATATGTTTCATTTCTTACCTCTTTAGCAATTTAATACTATTCTTCAAACATATTCCTATATAGCTCCCTATCTCGGTCCTAAAAACTTATCCCCATTCAAATGTATCATATGCTCTGGCATCTCTGCAATCCAGACTTCCGTTTCCCATGCTAATGTTTCCGAAAATCTCTTGTACGTCTTAAAATCAAGAAATGCCGTCACAAAGATTTTCCCTGCTGTTACATTCTTTGTCATCTCTATTAATTCCAATATTCTTTTGGAATCCATCGGTCCAACAGAGGTTACTGATTCAACAAAGTAAATCCAGTTTTTATCTTCTCTGTATAAAACCACATCAGGCATTTTATCATGTAAAGTTATTTCAAATCCTAATTCTGTCAGCTTATCAACATTTTTCACCAAATCCTTTTCTATTGTATCACCAACATACAAGCACTCTGAATTAGGTGCAAATCGTGGGGCAAATTCCTCAATAATCGCCTTTTGCAGTTCATTGTGTTTGCCTGTAGAAAACTGAAAATCGGCTTCGTTAATATGCACTGACATCATTGTCATTTTCTTTTTTGAAGCATAAATATCTATCAGCTTTTCGTGGTATTTCATAAATCGACTTATGGATTTTTGCCACTCTGGTGTCCGAAATACCTTTACCATTTGCAATGTTTCTTCTGTAAGCCTGTATCTATAATTAGGACTGTTTGTTGCTTTCCCATTATCCTCTACAAGTGCAGCATTGCGGAAGTGGTGTAATGCTTGCTTACGAAATGTTTCTCTGCTATTTTCTGCATAAGTCGATCCATAATATGTATTTGCAAACTGAATCATATCATGAATACGAATCCACTCATTCCCTGCATCCTCCCACGCCGTATCTTGCTTTATTCCTGCCATTGCCAACAGTACATAACAACAAATATCCGTCTGCTGCGCTTTGGGCATTCCAAGCATTTTCAGAAACTCTCTTGCCTCATCAATTTTATTCACAGTACCCCTCCAATATCATATTACAATTATGTTCCGACATATCCTTGCTTTTCATCAGTTTTCTCCCCATTTCTTGTATGCTCTCTAAATCAGGTATAGGCATAGCATTAATTTCTGTCGAATTTACCTGAGTTGAGCCATTTAAAATTCTATAATATTCATCGTAAAGAGTAGAATTAAAAATCACATACAATCCATATACAAGACACTCTGACATTTCCGCTATTAAACCATCTACAAAATTAATCTTATTCTGTGTACTAATTTTCTTATATTGTGGATATTTTTTCGACAAATATACCCCACACTGCAGTCTGCGGCGTTCTTCCTTTGCAGTAAAACGCTTTACAAATAAATAGTTTCGATTATCCTGCATTAACCCTCTTTGGTCAGTTACAATATACTCATGTTCTTTCTGAATAGGAAACTGTACTTCTCCCTGTTTGATATGTTGTGAATAAAAGAGTGGAATTGCACCTTCCTCTACATCATCACGAAGTATCTCACGATTACGAAAATCAACTGTCAACCCTGTTTTCATTTTTAATCCAATATCTGGCAGTGTTTTGTCAAACTTATGTAATCGTTCTAATACCGAAACTTCTTTTTCATTTGTTACCAAATACACATAATAATCACTTCCCGACACTACAAGACTGTATGGCACTGTCAAGGAAGTCAAATTATCAAAATCATTATTTGACTGCGAGGAAGTGATTATAATTTCCTCTGGTATTTTATTTGTCTTTTTTACTTTTATAATAATCGTTTCTTGCAAAACATCCTCTATATCAAACACTTTATTTCTGCTTACAAACAAATGGATATGTTCTAATTTCCCTTCTGTTAGAAAATACTGCCTGAAACGCTTAAAATAAGCTCCCGAAGTCCATGAACGAGGAATAATATATACCATTTCTCCATTAGTATCAAGATTAAACAAACCCATTGCAGCAAAAATGAAGTATAAATTTGGTGTGCCATAACAAACCTCTGGCATTACAGTTGCCTCTGGTGCATCTTTTGATATCTTTCTATAAGGAGGATTGCCAATTACAAAATCATATTTCTGAGGACTAGAATTACCTCCTAACATATGATTAAAATCCAAATACTGACTTGTAATATAATTATCTGTAATAATCTGTATCTGAATATGTTTTTTAGAATTTGCCTGACAAATTTGCAGGTTTTCTTTTAGTAATCCTAAAATATTGTCATCATTTTCATAACAGGTCAATTCTATTGTTTGTATGGAATCAATCTGTTCGAATCGTTCTAAAAATGCACATGACAATATACCTGATCCTGCTCCTGCATCCAAAATACTAATTTTAGATTTATTTTTAGGAATAGTATATAATCCAGCCATAAAATATGCCGTTTCCTTACTTGTAAAGAATTGACCATACTTTTTGCGCTGATTTTTAGGCATATCATCAATATATTTATTTGTATGTTCAATAATGTAATCTAACATCATTTACCTTCTTTTCTATAATTAGCTAAAACCATGCTCCTTATCTCTATCCACATTATGTAGCGCATCGCCTTTGATACTTATAAAATCTTTTTTTTGATAAATTTCTTAGTTCTTGCTCATAATGTTGAGCATAGCTATATATTTCAGAAAAAATATCTAGTTTTATCTGTCTTAATGAACATAGTATTCCATTAAGCTTCTTGATTTCATATATGTTACTATCTTTCTTACATTCTGCATATAACTTTATTATTTGCTTATGCTCAACCATCTTTCCATGCTTTATTCCCACTCCAGTAACAACTTTAAAATTGTTTGGTTGATAATAATGACCCTTGTAAACAGTTCTAATAAATCTTATTTTATAAGTATTATTTCATTCAACTAGCACAACGAGTTAATTTAACAGATAACCACTCTATCAATATAGAACTAAATGTGACAATCACTAACAATCCTGTTTCAGAGAATAAAACTAGCCCCTGCAAGGAACGAATTCCAAAAGAAGCCCCTTGGAAGACGTCGGCACTTAATGAGCGAACCTACAAGTTCGGCGAATTTAGTACCGTTACGTCTGGAACGGAGCGAGAGCGCGGCTTCGTTGGAATCGTTCCTTGCAGGGGCGGAAACTCAGTCAAAAAGTAAAACAACTACCTAACAAACTAAAAACAAACTAAGAATCTAAACTTACAAACCTACTTTTTACCCATATTCCTCTTAATCACTTTCAAACGTGTAAATTCTTCTCTTTCTTTTTCCTCTAATGCATTTGTAATACTCTTCACTCGTTCTGTATAGGTAGGAATCGTAATATTTTTGAGTGCATTTGCCCGTTTTTGAGTTTTTTTAATATTACTCGCTAACCGATATGCAGAATTTTCCACCATAGACAAACGAATGGTCAATTCTTTTACCTTTTCAAATTCTTGTTTCGCTTCGTCTAAAGATTCTCTCGTGCTATAATAAGCATAAGTCGGAAGATTAGGCTGTTTGGTATGTTCCACCAGAGGAATTTCCGTTCCCATAATACTTCTAGTCTTTATCCGAATAGAATCTTCAATAGGAATGGTATGAGAAATTTCCTGCACATAGTTAATACCCAGTTCAATATTGGCATGTTGCAAAGCCTGATACGCACGAGTGAAAGTCTGATCTATTTCAGTCTGAATTCCCTTCGCTTCATCAATTAAATCCATCAGTTCTCGAATTAAAATATTTCTTTTTTTATCCATCAATTCATATCCCTGTTTGGCTAAAGTCAGGGAATTTTTAGCTAATATCAGATTGCCTTTGGTGGGAAATGTATTCGGATCCATACAATCACCTCTTAACTTTCCTGTACAGCATTATAATATTTATCCAATATTTTGGTATCCACACGGTCAAGTTCTTCTTTTGGAAGCATACGAAGCAATCGCCAACCAATATTTAATGTATCAATAATAGAACGGTTTTCCATAGCTCCCTGACCGACAAACTCAGTTTCAAAAGCTTTACCAAAAGCCAGATATTTCTTATCAATAGGAGAAAGTTCATCTTCACCGATAACAGAAGCGAGATTTCTAGCTTCTCCCACTTTCGCATAAGAGGAGAATAATTGATTCGCGATATCTTGATGGTCTTCTCTAGTATATCCTGCCCCGATGCCATCTTTCATAAGACGGGATAGAGAAGGAAGAACATTAATAGGAGGATAGATGGACTGTCCATGCATCGCTCGATCTAAAACAATCTGTCCTTCTGTAATATATCCAGTTAAGTCAGGAATCGGATGGGTGATATCATCATTTGGCATAGTTAAGATGGGAAGCTGTGTGACAGAACCGTTCACTCCAGCTACAATCCCTGCACGCTCATAAATAGTTGCCAGTTCACTATATAAATAGCCCGGATATCCTTTTCTGGAAGGAATCTCTCCTTTACTAGAGGAAACTTCACGCATCGCTTCTGCAAAAGAGGTCATATCTGTGAGAATAACTAAAATATGCATACTTTTTTCAAACGCTAGATATTCCGCAGCAGTCAGGGCGACTTTTGGAGTGATCAGACGTTCCACCACAGGGTCATTTGCCAGATTTAAAAACATGACCACATGAGAGGAAACGCCACTTTCTTCAAAAGTACGCCGGAAAAAATTAGCGACATCATATTTTACACCCATAGCAGCGAACACAATCGCGAACTCTTCGTCTGAATTATCCCCCAAGGAAGCCTGTTTTACAATCTGCGCTGCCAGTTGGTCATGAGGAAGACCATTTCCAGAGAAAATAGGCAATTTCTGACCGCGGATTAAAGTGGTGAGTCCATCAATCGCAGAAATACCTGTGCGAATATAGTTACGGGGATATTCACGAGTCACAGGATTGAGAGGTTTTCCATTGACATCTTCCTTTTTTTCTGGAATGATTTCTCCCAATCCATCGATGGGCTGACCGATTCCATTGAAAGTACGCCCTAAAATATCAGGAGAAAGAGCGATTTCCAAAGGATGTCCAGATAATTTTGTATGAGTGTTTTTGAGGGATATATTATCTGTGCCCTTAAAAACCTGAATCACTGCTTTATCTTCATATATTTCTACAATACGACCTAGTTTTTTCTCCTTTTCATCTACTGTAATTTCAACAATCTCATCAAAAGAAGCGTTTTGTACTCCCTCTAAAGCCACCAGAGGACCATTAATTTCACTTAAACCTAAATATTCAATTGACATAAGAAAGCCCCCTTTTAAGCATTTTTTTCAATAACCTTATCATAAAAGACATCAATCGCCTTTTTATAGTCATTGAATTTATATAAAGCATCATTTTCTACATCATATTTCATAGCAATCACTTTTTCAAAAATATTATCCTCTTTTAAAATCGACATAGGCATTCCCATAGATACTAATGCTCTGCATTTTTGATATAGATATAAAATCGTTTCCATCATTTTCATTTGTTTTTCTAATGGAACACAGGTATCTTCTTTATGAAATGCATTTTGCTGTAAAAATCCAAGCCGAATCACACGAGAGATTTCTAAGATGAGTTTTTGATCATCAGGAAGTACATCACTGCCGATTAACTTCACGATTTCCATTAAACTACTTTCTTGATTTAAAAGTGCTACAATCTGATTTCGATAATCCACAAAATCAGAACCAACATTATCAGCATACCAAGGTGCTAGATCTTCTAAGTATTCACTGTAACTGGTCAGCCAATGTATCGCGGGGAAATGTCTGGCATAGGCTAAAGACTTATCCAGTCCCCAAAAGCAGCGGACAAAACGCTTTGTATTTTGTGTGACAGGTTCGGAAAAGTCACCACCTTGTGGAGAAACAGCACCAATGATAGAAACAGAACCTTCTGTGCTATTTAAGTTTCGCATCATGCCAGCGCGCTCATAAAAGGCAGAAAGACGAGAAGCGAGATAGGCAGGGAAACCTTCTTCCGCTGGCATTTCTTCCAAACGTCCAGACAACTCACGCAGAGCTTCTGCCCAACGGGAAGTAGAATCTGCCATGATCGCGACATCATATCCCATATCCCTATAATATTCAGCTAATGTGATACCTGTATAAATACTAGCTTCACGCGCAGCAACAGGCATGTTAGAAGTGTTTGCGATTAAAGTAGTTCTATCCATCAAAGGATTTCCAGATTTCGGGTCAACTAATTTGGAAAAGTCCTCTAGAACTTGTGTCATTTCATTTCCTCTTTCTCCACAGCCAATATAAACAATAATATCAGCATCTGACCATTTTGCAATCTGATGTTGTGTCATAGTCTTTCCTGTTCCAAAACCTCCCGGAACAGCAGCCGTACCACCTTTTGCAATAGGAAATAAGGTATCTAAAATACGCTGTCCTGTGATCAGAGGCTTAGAAGCGGGGTAACGGCTATGAGTAGGGCGTGGCACACGAATCGGCCAAACCTGTGTCATAGTCAGATTTACTTCGCTGCCATCTTCTAATTGCAGTACAGCAATTGTATCTTTTATTGTATATTTGCCATCTGGCATAACAGAAAGAATAACGCCTTCTAAATCAGGTGGGATCATAACTTTATGGACAACGGCAGAAGTTTCTGGAACTTCTGCAATAATTGTGCCACCATATACAGTCTGATTCGGTTTAATAACCATATGAGTTTCCCATAGTTTCTCTGTATCTAGGCTGTCTACACTGATACCACGGCTGATATAAGCGCCAGAATTTTTAGCGATTTCTGCTAAAGGTCTTTGAATTCCATCAAAAATATTTGTGATGATGCCGGGAGCTAAGGTGACAGAAAGAGCATTTCCTGTAGCTATCACTTCTTCCCCCGGTTTTAAACCAGAAGTTTCTTCAAATACCTGAATGGTAGTCTGATCAGAGGTAAGACCAATTACTTCGCCTACCAGCTTTTCTTTTCCGACATATACCATTTCAGACATTTTGAATCCTGTATTTCCTTTTATATAAATAATAGGACCATTAATACCAAAAATTTTACCTGTCTTTGTCATAAAAGCTACCTCTTCTCAATTATTTATTAATAAATGTAAATGCCTCTTTTTTTTCTTTTAATTTGGTTTCAAAAGAATTATCAATTAAAATATTCTTAGAAGGAATAACAGCACGAGTTCCACCTAAAAAGCTAGTTTCACTCACTGTAATAGGACAGTTCGTGGCGGTTTCTAAGGAAGTTAAGAAATTAAAATCCGCTGGGTCAATATAAATGGTGATAGCTTCATTTCTGGCAAATTCCTTTGCCTCTTTGATCTGCTTAACCAATAAATCCTGATATTCTCCCGTGGTCATAAATTGTTCTAAAAGTTTCCTCACTTCTGTAAATAATTCATTTTTCCGCTGTTCATGTATCTTGCTCATTTCTTTTTTTATTTTAATCTGTTCTTTTGAAAGCTCTTTATTTTTCTCTTTTTGTAGGCTGTCTGTTCCTATTTTTATCTGTAAATCAGCTTTTCTGACAGCATTTATTTTATGATCCTCAAAGACTTTATTTAAGCCATTTGTATAATCATCAATCATTTTTGAACTCTTTGATGTAGCGCTTTGGATAGATACATCCATAAAATGTTTTAATTTTTCTTCCGTTGTCATAATAATCTCCATTCTTACACTATTTTTGGCGATCAAAGCAGATAGTTGAGATCTGCTTTGTCTATAACGGATGAGGTTAAACTTTCTTTTATAATTTTAAACCTATTGCTTCATTCACATAAGCAGTGATGAAATCAGGTTTACGTCCTGTTCCGTGTCTATCCGGAATCTCTACAATAAGAGGAAGTCTGTGATTGAGTTTAATATCATCTATCACATCGGGATATTCACGACCGAATTTTTCCGTGAGCAGTACAATTCCAATCGTCTTATCAGTCATCACTCTATCCAGTTCCTCTTTTAGTTCCTGCCTCTCATGAATAACACAGCCTTCTATGCCCGCTAGGCGCATACCTGTGTATGTATCCACATTATCACTGATAAGATACATTCTCATAATATTAGACCTCCTTTTATTTTTATATTAAAACAGATAATTGCGAACCTCCTAGTTGTGAAACTCCAAACACCATATAAATACTGATTTTTCCGAATCTCACTTCTACATCTCTCCCTCCCCCCACACTTAGATTTCATAGCTTATCATAACATTCACTTTTCAAAATCCAAAATTCAAAAAGTAAAGTAGAACAGCCACAACCTAGCGGAGGCAAGGAAGTATTCCAAAAGAAGCCCCTTGGAAGACGTCGGCACTTAGCAAACAGCCCTAAAAGGGGCTGTGAGCTTAGTACCGCTACGTCTGGAACGGAGCGAAAGCGCGGCTTTGTTGGAATACTTCCTTGCCGGAGCGCCCCCCTTTTGACTTTCACAATCACCTATTATATTAAAATTAAAGTTTACCTAAAATCATGAAAGAGATGATTAATCCATAAAGGCAAACACCTTCAGCCAGACCTACAAGGATAAGAGATTTACCGAGGATAGAAGAATCTTCGCTAATTGCACCTAAAGCAGCACTTGCAGCAGAAGCTACTGCGATACCACCACCGATACAAGAAAGACCTGTTACTAATGCAGCAGATAAATAACCAAGACCAGTAGCCGTATCTGCAGCAGCGGAAACTGTATCCGCAGCAAAAGCGTTGCCATCATACATCAAAATAGTAGCGATTAACATAGTACCAAAGAAGAAGAAACAGTTAAATGCGAGGGATTTTTTATATCTCCCTTTTGTTTTTTCTCCAATGAAATAACTGCCAAAAGGAATAATAATACTTAAAATAAGTGTAGCAACTAGGGTAATTTTAATTAATAATGTCATGATAAATCCTCCTTAAATATAGTAAATAATAGAAAAATATGGTATCATTTATATTTTATCATTCAATGTTTTTCCTGAATAGATGCTTTTGTGGAATAAGGTTTAAATTCCCTTCCTGAGCCTTTATAAAATCGGCTGAAAAATTCATAATATTCCAAACGTAATACCTGAATCCCTACAATCAGACCTTCCATACCACATACAAAGAGATTTCCAAGTACTACTACAATCCAATTAGGAGAACCGCCATTTTCTGCCCCTGCTAACATCAATACAACTTCCATCATAGCAGCATGGCTGACAGCGAAAGCTCCAATACGGACAAAAGAAAGGGTATTAGAAAAATAACTTAAAAGTACTTCAAATAATTCAAAGAATGCCTGCACAAAAAAGATAACTTTCCCTTTTGGCATCACTTCTGATTTCTTTTCCAGTAAAGCTGCCAATGGTTCTTTTAAAGCCATCACAAGAAGGGGAATAATGAACATCACAACAAGCACGATAACTGCAGGCAGTGAATTTCCTGTCATAAATAAGAAGATAGTGAGTACTACTGCTGCATAAAAGACGAAACCTGCTATTCCATTCGTATCAAAAAGAGCAGCTTCTAAGTTATGAGCTTTAAAACCATTTATGATATGAAATATCATGGTCAGCATAATGAGTCCCATACCTAAGACAATAGCTACAATAAATACTGTATTCAGGCGACCAATAAACGGTAATTGAGTCATATGTTCAATAGGTCGCAGCCATACTGCATCAATAATATCCTCAAATCCAAAAATACTGCCGAACATAAAACCAAAAAAAGTAGAAAAAATGCCAGCAGTTCCTACGATAGCAGCGAGATCCATCTTTTTAAACTTATACAGAAGAAAACCGCCGATTGTAAGACAGATACCCTGTCCAACATCACCAAACATTGCTCCAAAGATAAAAGCATAGGTAATAGCTACAAAAATAGTAGGATCAAATTCATTGTAATCAGGAAGACCATACATACGAATAAACATTTCAAAAGGTTTGAAGATTTTAGGATTTTTTAATTTAGTTGGTGGTTTACTATAAGTGTTATTATGATCATCTTCTATAATACAATATAAATTCTTATCCGTTTTTACCTCTTCAGAAAATGCCGCCGCATCTTTTTCTGTCATCCAACCGCATAAAATGTAAAAAGTTTCTTCTTTGTCTTCGGTACACGCTGCTAGTTTTCGCACATCAAAATTTGCTGAAAGTTTTTCTAATCTCTGCCTTGCTAACAGAATATCTCCGCCAGAAGAAGAGAGTTTAGAAGAAATTCTTTCATTTGTCTGATTAAGTTTTTCATTTAAGCCTTGTATTTCTTTTTCTAGATCTTGATATGCTTCTTCTGGAGTTCCATCATACTCATCTTTTAAATAAAAGCGTTCAAAATGCATAGAAGAGTAAACCGCATCAATTTTTGTCACTTCTTCAGAAGGAACAAAATAAACTCCCCACACATAATCCTTATCACTTTGACATTTATAGAATAATGTGTATAAATCATCATAAATATATTTTTCAAATTTAGCGAAATATTCTTGAGATATCTTTCCAAAACGGAATTTCACATGTTCAAAATGTAAAATATCCTGTATATTATAGTGCAGATCTTTAAAATGGGCGATATCCGTCAGAGATTCTTTGCATTTAGAAAGTTCTGTTTCTAGGTTATGCTGTTCTTCCCTTAAAGAGGATAATTCCTTATCTATGGTTTCTATGATATTGACCGCTTCCTCTAAGGTGATAGAGCGGCTGGGAATATCAGTATTTTTCACCATATCCGCCAAGACATTTGCCTTTTGCAGTGTTTCTTTATAAGGATTGATATCGGAATAAGGGCTGATATTTTGTACTGATTTCAGCTCAGAAAGTGTATTTTCTAGCTGTATCTCGTATTTAGAAAGATATTGATCCACAACACGGTCAATATCATCTTTCGGTCCTGTGAGATTTAAAAATTTCATCTTTTCAATCACAAGTCTACACCTCCAATTAAATGATATAGCTTAAGATTTCATCCGAGGGCAACCCATATCGGATGCCTTCTAGAGCAGTTGTCAACTTTTGTATTTCGCGCTCTTTTTCATATAAATATGTGTTGATACATGCAATAGAATAAGGATTTTGCCGAAAACTGTCTTGAAAAAACTTGTTTAATAGAATATGATATGTGTCCTCCATTGTGGATACATGAATTCCCTTAAACTGCTTCGCATAACAAGTACCTTTTAAAATCTGGGATAACTCTTCTAATGTTTCTGATTCTATCATAGAGCGAAGCGTTTCTTTTTTTATTTTATAATGGATAGGAATAATAAGAGCATAAATATCGGCTGATGTCATATTATAATATTTCTTAGAGCGATACACCCACAAAATATTTAACATATCAATTTTACTTCCATAGGTTTGACACATAATATTCGCCTGTTTTTTGGAATATAATTGATTCAAATTTTTCCAAAAGGAAGTGAAGTAAAATAAATCCAGAGCAGTTTCATAGTCAAATAAAGTAGTTTTTCCTTCTTTTCCGATTTTTGAAAGGATTTCATAGTAAACAGAGCCTTCTAAATTCGCGATAAATTCTTCTACTGTAGTAGAGGGATTTAATTTAATTAAATCCAAAGAGGAATGTTTTGCAAAAAATTTTTGAAGTTCAGATATATTGATCTCAATATAATGTTTATCAAAAACCATCCGAAGACAAGTTTTCAACAGAGATATTTCATAACGGCTGAAATAGAAATCCATAAACTTCCGCTGTTTTATATTAGCAAAGAGATAAATTTTTGCAAAATCACTGTATTCAGAGCCATGAAGGCGCATTTCAATTTCTGCTCGATGTAAAGAAGCCTCGTCTGTTGCTTGAAATTCTTTTTGATAAGCAGGATGTTTTTTTAAAAATGAAACAACTTCCATAACAGAAGAAAGGGAAGAGATTTCTATAAAATCTGATTCGGAAAGTAATTTGCTGCTCATGGCTTTGATTTTTGTACAAAGACCACTATAAGCTAATAAATTGCCCATATTATTCACGCCCCTACAATAGATTGAAAGATTTCTTCCGCCCATTTAGAATGATTTTGCTGATATTTGCTTTCAAATTGTTCTAAGGCTGCCTGTGTCTGTGAGCGCAAGGTGGAAAGTTCTTTCTCTTTCTCCTGATTCAACTGTTCCTTCAGATCATTTAACTTTTTATTCGTTTCTAAAGAGAGAGCTTCATCAAATTCTTTGGTCTTATGTTCCATCTCTGACGCTAACTTTTTTTTCTGAGCATCTGCAGACTGCATAATACGCACAGCAGTGTCTTCAATATGGGACAGTTGACTGATAATATTATTCATTTGATTTTCCATATTGTGTCCTCCTATTTCATAATAATCAACAAGGAAACCCACTGCTTTTAAGCGGTGGGAGGGAATTGCACCTTGCCCCTCCTTTTCTTGTTTTTGTGGCATATGTGCATGGTAAGCCAGTATATGCCAGACTGTTGTATGCCATCGCTAATGTTATGGTAAGTTTTTTTGACAGAAGCATGAGTTCTGTCTATCAGAGCAATTTCATCACTGTCGTTAGAGCTGCGGATTTGACATGATATCCACAAGTAGCGATTATTCTTACCTAACATAGCCAGTTAAGACTTAGTCAACCATGAACTAACTTTTTTTACAAGCCTATTCCCTTTAGAGGATGGATAGATAGTTGACATTATTTCCCGATGTACAAAAAACATTCCTAACATGGAAAAATTCTTTATATAAAATAACATATACCATAATACATCAAATTTTAAAAATTACCAGAGGAAAAGTGATAAAAAATTAAAAAATATCACTTTTTTTTTTGGTAAGAGTGGTGTATGATAAAAAATAACATAAAAGATTAATTAAAAATATACTGAAAATTAGAGTTCTTTTTAAGAATTATAGGATATTTTTGGAAAAAATAGGAGAAAACAGATGAGATTACGACATGTAAAAGGTGCAGAGGAAATGATGGAAACTAGCGAATTTATAGAAAAAGATCCAGAACAATGGAAAGAAAGGTGGAATGAATTTTTTCAAAATGAAAATCCTATTCACCTTGAGATTGGAACAGGAAAAGGAAAATTTATTACTACTTTAGCCCAACAGAATCCAGATATCAATTACATTGGGATAGAGAAATTTTCCAGTGTGCTGGTTCGTGCTTTGGAAAAACAACAAGAAAATCCGCTGCCAAATTTGATTTTTTTGAGAGAAGATGCCAATAGAATCACAGAATTTTTTGGAAAAGAGGAAGTGAGCAGAATATATTTGAATTTTTCTGATCCATGGTCAAAAGACAGACATGCGAAAAGAAGACTCACTTCTATAGAATATTTAAAGCGTTATAATGAAATTTTAAAAGCAGATGGAGATATACAGTTTAAAACAGATAATCTGCCTCTTTTCACATTTTCTTTAGAACAAATAGAAGGTGCAGGGTGGAAAGTAGTTGACAAAACTTTTGATTTGAAGCATAGTAAAATAGCAGAAGGAAATGTGATGACAGAATATGAAGAACGATTTAGTGCAAAAGGAAACCCTATCTGTAAATTAATCGCCGTTCGATAGGAAGAGCATATTATTTAAAAAATTCCATATACTGATGAAAAAGAGGTTTTTTAGCGATGGGAAAAGAAAAAGGATTAAAAGATAAGTTAGCAGCAACCTTTTATGATAAACCTAAGCTGAATAAAACAGCTCTTACCCTTAAAAAGTCTTTAGATGAAGTGAATGGGTTATTAAATAATAAAAATAAGAAAAAATAATAAAAAAGACATTTGGGCGATAAAAAAATACAAATGTTTTATGGTGAAAAACAAGGAGGAGAAACTATGGAGATGATATTTAAAGATGAAACATTTGAAACAGAGGTTATGGGATCAGATATTCCTGTTTTCGTGGATTTTTATGCGGATTGGTGTGGACCTTGTAAAATGATGATTCCTGTAGTGGAGGAATTGGCGAAGGAGTTAGAAGGTAGAGTGAAAGTGGGAAAGTTAAATGTAGATGAGAATCCGAATACAGCCTCAAAGTTTCGGGTGATGTCTATTCCGACTTTTATTTTAATAAAAGATGGAGAGATGAAAATGAATGTGATGGGTGCTATGTCAAAACAGGAGTTGTTGGAAAAAATAGAGAGTGCTTTATTATAGTTAAAGGTGTCAGATAAGTGAAGAAGAGATAGAGGGGTTTTTCACATTTTTTGATGAGAGGGTCGCAAAGGGAAGGAACTATTCCAACGAAGCCGCGCTTTCGCTCCG
>OFGM01001183.1_pt1 | contig 16960 bp, 16 predicted proteins | sample 1521741 | NCBI WGS metagenome assembly OFGM01 (sample SAMEA3504079, study PRJEB24116) | mouse gut metagenome | biome: mouse gut; feature: mouse-associated habitat; material: faeces | place: Denmark | collected 2011
CCCTCCTCTGGCGGGCTTGGCACGCCGGGTGTGGCGCGACCACCGTCGCGCACCGCGTCTCCGCCATCCCGGCGCCGTGTGAGGACGGAAGCCCGAAAATCACCCCTAATCCCAACAGCTATGAAAAAGAAACTGCAATCCGCTCTCGAAGCCGCCGACATACCCGCCGTCCGCACCATCCTCATCGAGATGATCGACACCGGCTACAACCGCACGAACACTCTCCAGGACATCACCTCCACCCTCTCCGCCACCCCGGGTCTCTTCGAGCCCGACGACGGCAAGACCTACGCCCCGACAGCGGCTCAGATGACCGAAACCTTAATCGAATCTCTGCGCGAGGACTTGTCGCGCAATTTCTCCCTCCACAAATTCCGCCTCTTCACCGAGGCCCGGCTCCTCACCCACGGTGACCCGCACTATTTCGCCAACCGCGAACGCGAGGTCACGGAGCTGATTGAAGACCCCGCCGGTGAAATGGAAATCCGCGAGGAAATAATCGACAACCGCATCACATCGGCCAATGTCACCACTCCCGGTCAGGACTGCGGGGATGTCTGGCAAACCGAAGGATGTTGCGATGTCGCTGACACAGCCTCACCAAGCGATTCTCAGCCCCACAGAGCCGGCAACAAGGCTCTGCGTGTAGTCGGGCTCATCCTGATGCTCGCAGGCGCGGCAGCGGCCATAACAGCCCTCTGCGTCCCCGTCACCTTCCTGCTCGGTGTGGGCATAGGCATAATCCTGCTCGGCATAGCTCTCACCTACGCCGCCCTGCCAAGATAAGAATCCGTTTTTTTGAAACGGCATCCCTCATACATGGCCACAGCCATACACAACAACGCCCCGGACCGCAGCGGTCCGGGGCGTTCTGTTGTCAGCACCACGCCCACACCGGGCGTGTGTCGTATGTCAAGGTTCTATCAACGCTTGCGTGCTACTGGCGCGCGACGGATATTACGTGCCGCATTCTTGCGTATTTTCGCTGATGTCGCTGCAATCTCATCTGCATCAATCATCACTCCGGTGTACTCCCCGGTAATCTTGTTACCTTTTTGTTCAGGCTCTGAGCTTTAGGGAAGAAGAACAATTCCGATGAAATCATAATGACTGTGCATGAGACTCTCTGCCACTTCTCACAAAAAAACGGACAGACCTCCAATCGGCCTACCCGTTGCGTTTTAAGTTCATCCATATCTCTAAATAAGAGATACCTATCCGTTTGCAAATTTAAGAATTATTTTCTTTAAATCAAGACTTTCTGGTTACATTTTTCGCCGTCAAAACATCCCGGTGATTGGCTATGATATTGAAATGTTTTACCATCATGATTTATTGCGCTGATTAAATATCTTATTTTCAAATAGTTGCAATTCATCCATATCTCTTATTTAGAGATATGGTCTATCATGCGGCTTAACAGGAATCTTATTCACTCAGTATCAAGAATATGACACAGACCATATATTATGCGGAGATGGATCGCGAACGTTACGGTCCGTTCTCGCTTGAGACTCTCAGAAATATACATCTCACTCCCGACATTCCGGTAGCATCGGGTCCTCTCGGATCTGATTGTGATTCTCTTGTCTGGATGCCGGCTGTGGAATATGACGAACTTATCGGCAGCCTGTCGGCTGACAATTCCGGCTCTGTAGATACTGAAGTCTCTGAAAGTCCCAATGTGCCGACAAATGCCCCCTTATCTTCTGCCTGCATCGATTCCATCTCGCAAATACTCGATTCAATCAACACGCTGACATCTAAGGATGACCACCCTTATAAACTGGTCTTCGAATCGAGGCATGAAAGAATGAAGTATTACATCGGTGAATATAACCGCATATTCCGTGAACTGCTCGATAAAATAAGCCGCCTTATTCAAATCAACAATATTGAGGAAATACCACAGAATATACTGGACATAATAGTCCCCTCGGTCAACAATGCCATTATTGCCTTTGACACAAGGTTTGACCATGAATTTTCTGTTAATGGTTCCACGCAACCGCGCACTTTTGCCTCTATCGTGCAGTACGGTCGGTCTACCCTGTCTTTCGGCCATCCGTTCGGAGATATAAAACTGCACCGACGCGAGTTCGTCGATGCCATGGGCTCCGGACCGCTCTTGCTTACCTACGATGAAAAATCTAAAGAAATTGCCGAAACTTTCGCTGACACTCTGACCGGTGTACTTTTCCGTGACAACGCGCCCCGCTCACTGAGGGTTGTGGTTTTTGACATGGAAGACATGTCCGGCCTTGACACTGCCTTCAACACACTCGACAGGGAACTGTATGACGTGATTTCCGACACGGAGGCTGTCCGCGATAAGATTCGCGACTTGCACCGCCACATAAGCGACATAATCCGCAATCTGCTCATAAAACCGGATATGACTTTGCGGGAGTATAACGCCGGACGAAGCTCTGCGGAACCATTCATACTGGTTGTAGTCAAGTCCTTTCCTTCAGGCCTGCAACAAGATGCTCTGAACATGCTCCGGCTCATTGCAAAGAATGGTCCCCGCGCAGGTGTCGGCATGCTGGTGCTGACCTCTGACAATGGACGCAACCGGCACATATCTCCGGAGGAATTCTTCAATATACCGGCCATCTTTAATTTTGAAAATGCCGGGAAGTCGCTCTTCGGATCCATATGTGAGGGCCATCATAGTGAAGACCATTTCCGGATAGCAGAATCCTTGCACCCCACTCTGCACCACAATGAACTGATTGAGATTGTAAAATCCGTTTCCAACAGCCGGTCGGACGAGAACGACCGCATTATGATGTCGGACTATCTGCCCGACCGAAATAACTGGTGGAAAGGGGAAAGCTGTTACGGCATCGACATTCCTTTCGGGCTATCGCCCGAGCGCAACAGTGTCGCACTCCATATAACTCAGGAGAGCGGCCAGAATACTGCCGTGGTAATCGGAATTCCCGGTTCGGGAAAGAGCGTATTCCTCCATTCCCTGATTCTAAATGCCGCATTCAAATACTCTCCCGATGAACTGAGAATGTATCTCATCGACTTTTCAGGAGTCGAGTTCAACGCATACGCTATCGCCAATCTTCCTCATGCTCGCGTCATAGCTCCGGAAGCCGAGCGGGAATTCGGTCTTAGCATTCTCCGCGAGCTTGAGGAAGAGGGAGCGCGACGCATGGAATTGTGCCGACAATATAATGCGAACAGCATCGTGGAGCTGAGACGAATTGATCCGACTCTCAATGTGCCCAGGCTTCTTGTAGTTATTGATGAGTTCCAGAAATTGTTTGACGAGACTAATGACAAGAGCTCACAGGAGGCCAATGCCAAGATTCACACCATAATTCAGGAGTTCCGTAAGTTCGGGATCAACCTTATACTGGCCACCCAGAAACTTCCGCCCTCCTCTATGCTTCCGCGCGACCTGATTGCCAACAGAGTGGTGTTCAAATGCACTCCCAACGACTTCCAGTCTCTTATCACCATGGAAAATCCACGCGAGACTCCTCGACTGCGCACCGGTGAATGTATCTACAATTCTGAATCCGGTGCATCTTACGACAACAGACTTGCCAAAGGTTTCTTCGCCACTAAGGATGACATTGACGGGATGCTCGATTCTCTGTCCCGGTTTGCCGAAAACAATACATACCGCCATGAGCCTGTCATCGTGTTCCGCTCTGACGAACTTCCTGAATTCGAAACCCGGCGCACTCTTCCGGAACACATCTTGCCGGCATCCGCACCTCAGGTAGTTCCAATCTATCTCGGCGAGTCAATCGCAGTGAATCAGGTTGATGTGTGCATATCGCTTGTAAAGGAGAATGGAAACAACATACTTGTGGCCGGTGGAGAGACCCTGGTTGCCGGGCGCATAGCGCTCCATGCGATACTGTCTGCTGTCAACGCTCACGAACCGGACTCCGCGACTGTCGTCGCACTCAACGGCATGAGAATCGACAATCCGCTATGGCCCGAGGCTGACAGACATCTTTCCGCTTCGCGTATCAACTATTCCGCCCCCCGGACCCAGACCGAGGCAGCGAGTATTCTCGCCGACATAAAAGAGGAGGTTGATTTGCGCCGGAATAATCCGGAAGCTGTCCAGCCACATATCTACATTGCAGGCTTCGATGTGCAAGGAATAAGAGCTTTCGACCCTGATTCGTCCGGCATCGTACCCAAACCATCCGCCGCAGCAAGACACATGGCTTATATTCTTGCGAACGGACCGGCTGTCGGGGTCTTTACAATATTGCAGGCTGACACGCTTGCAGCGGCCGTACGGATTGACCCGAAAGTACTCGACATGTGCAATTATCGTATTGCACTCCAGATGCCGGAAGGCGCTTCCATGAAGATTATGGACTCTTATGCAGCAAACCGTCTGTTTGTTCTCAACCGTCCCTCCTCCCGATTCAGAGCTTATATGAGGGATAACCGCAGAAATATCTCTATAAAATTCAAACCATATAAATAACATGCCATCATGGCTATGACAATAGACCCGGATGAACTGATGGCGTTCCGACAAAAACTGATGGAACTTGCCGATAATCTTGACGTGCAGTTGCGACGCACTGACTCGGCCATTGAATCGGTAGCCCGGGAATGGAAGGATGACCAGTTCATGCAGGACCGCGACTTGCTTCTGCCGCTCCGGGATGAAATCAATGACTTCCAGGAGGGTCCCCTCCTGTATTTTCAACAGAACGCTTTGGAATATGAAAATTTATGAGCACAGGAACTTATGTATCGTCTGCCGCGTTGATTGACCTCCAGCAGGAACTCAAGGCACTCTCGGCCGCACTTATGGATCTCTACACGACCTTGAACGGAGACATGGGTCGCCTGGCGCAGTCATGGTGCGACACCAAGTTCGAGGAGTTTCAGGAAGCATTCCGGAGCAGGCAGGAATTGATTGCGGCACTCGCCGGGAAATACGCCGGATGGGCGGATTCTTATCTTCCTCCTCGTATTGAATATGCGTTGAACCACGAAGGGGCCCAAGCCGACATCTGAAATCTATGGCTGAAATAGATGTTGATATCGTTTATCTGACCGATCTCGATACAGCCTTTATGCGTGCAGGAATCTCTCTTACGGAGATTCGTGGCGAGGTGCGCGCCTTCCTTGACAATGCGCTTATGCAGGCCCGCAACAAGGTTGACATGCTGACAGCTGATGAAATTTCCGCAAGACATCGGTATGATGTGGCAAGTTCTGTTTATTACGCATGCGCTGACCGCCAACGGTATGATGAGGAAACCGGCACCTATGTCCCCTCTTGCCGTTGCGAGGAACGCGACATGAGACGTGCCGGGGAAGAACTCAGCAAAGCCACGGCCCGCCGGGAGAAAGGGGAACGATTCCTGGCTTCAATGATGTCGGAACGTGACAGGTACTTATCATCCCAATCGGGAGATATGCTGATCGGGAGAATAACGGAGATTATGATTCCTGACGCTTCAAGGAGGCTTCTTTCCATCCGCGACAAGGTCGAGAATCATGAAACAATGTTGGCGGAACTTACCTCTCCGTCGTTATCCGCCAGGCATGAACCGGACTACGGGACAACCGCCGGCAAGTTCTGCGAAGCTCGCGACAGGATTCTTGACAGTAAGGTTGTCGCCTTCCGTGAAGGCATGCGCCGCATCAAGGAAAAACAGGAGGAGCAGCAGAGACTCGCCATTCTGCGCCATCTGGCAGCGGGAGACCCGAATGAACATACGCGTTAGATTGACCGGAAAGGATATTACCATGAACACTTTGGATTTCGCACAGGACATAGAGCATGTCGGCCGCGGTCTGCAACAGGTTGTCGATTCGACTTGCACGGCATGGCACGACATGCAGGGCAGGGATTTCCGTATCAGGTTCGCCGAACCGGTCCTGCAGTCGATACGCGACCTTGAAATACCTGTTCAGTCGGCTGTCGACATGACAAACCGTCTTCTTGGGGAGATTGAGGGAATATAGCTTCAACAGAAATATAACAACTTAACATTCTATACTTTAATATATTTTAGCTTATGGACATCAATATAACGCTTCCGGCCGGCAGATTCGCCGGTGAAGATGCTGCGGCACGCCAGCGAGCCGAATTAAGGGAACGGCTCATGCACAGGGAAACTGTGAAGGTAGCTCCCGGCGGAAAGGCGATGGGAACGACCGACGAGGTTACGGTTGAAGTCGCAGGCGGCAAGTTGGCTGCCCAATGGTATGAGACCGATCCAACTCGTCTTACGATGGAAAAAATGGCGATGGCCAATAGTTTCCCTCAGTTTGAACTTAATACTCTTGATGACGGACGACTATGCTGGACAGGCATGCTGGAGCCGGGAGTCTATGAATCAAAGTTCAACAAAAAAATGCAGTATTATGTCATGGCTGTATATGATAACAACCATCCCCATCGCAAGATGGGTTCCTCGGTCAAGGTCTATCCGGTACTCCCGGACATAGACGAGCTTATCGAGATAGCCGGATTCCAACCTTCCCATCTTCTGATTGACGAAGTGCAGAACAGGTATCTGTGCACCAACGAGGCAGATGACCAGAAAATCGGCCACACCACATCTTCCGCCGCTTCCGTGCTCGGATGGGCCGTTAAGTGGCTCACGGCTTTTGAGCTGGTGCTCACAGGAGATATGCCGGCAGCTGAATTCAACCGTCATGGCGGAATATAAGTCCGGCCGCACTATGCAAATGAATCTTCCGTGTGAGGTGGTGGTTTTCAGCGACAGGGCTTATAACGCCATAGTCCGGGAAAGTTTCGCCATGCACCCTTTGGAAACAGGAGGCATTCTGCTCGGCCATATTCTGGACAATGGAGTGTGGATTGTAATGGAGGTGATACCACCCGGTCTTGAATGCGTCCATGAGAAGGCCCTGTTTGAATATGACCCGCATTTCGTAAGCTATCTCAGCACTTCCGTGGCGAATCTATATCATCACCGGTTGCAGGTACTGGGCTTGTGGCATCGCCATCCCGGCTCGATGGATTATTTCTCACCCACAGATGATGTGACCAATTCCGATTTTGCATCACGGAATCCATACGGTGTGATTTCCGGACTGGTTAATATCGATCCGGCTTTCCGTCTGACTCTATACCATCTCCCCGCCGGGACTGATGCCTCGGCGGCTCACGGCAAATATTCGATGACAGCTGTCGAAGTAGGCGATGATATTATTCCCGAAAAGTATTTCAAGCTGCGGTATATTGACAGAAACCACAGGAACCTGACACCACGCATATCGGGCATCTCTGACCTTAATGCGGATGACAGCGTTTCTGTCGACCAGCCGGCGGATGCGCATGGGACTGACGGGATTCTTGAGGTTCCACCTAAAGGATGTGACAAAACTGTCGCCGAGCGGAGTCCCCGTAAGAAATCAAGAGCCCTCATGCTTGCAGTGTCAACGGGATGTCTTCTGCTCGGACTCGGAGGTGGATATTGCATTGCATCCATGAAAGTCCATCCCGCACCCGAACAGGAAATAACCCCTTTGAAAAAACGCGTTGGGAAGAACGATCACTCTGACTCATCCCGCTCAACCCGACCCATAACAGTTATGAAAAATGAAAAGCCTGCCCGACATCAATAAGTACATGCTTGGCAAGCCAAGACGTCCCACGGTATGCTACCCGATGCACATAGAGGGTCCATGCGAACTATGGGGTTATCATTTCCCGGACACAAACTATTATAATATAGTTGCCCTCTCGCGGCCGGAAACAGCTCCGGGAGCTCCTGTTCCCTCTTTGCTCGGGAATTTCCTCACAGACGTATCCCAAAGCCCCGGGAACGGGATTTACGGGTATCGTGACAGTGACGGGAAGGTTATATTCCATGACCATCTCGGCCGGAAGTGCGATCTGGAACCTGTCTGCCTTAAAATGGATATATTCTCGCGCAATACCGGGATTCTTGAATCTGACACCATGCTCCGCAAAGGTGCGGTGATAATAGGGTGCGGCTCGGTGGGATCACTCGTCGCCCTTGAACTTGCACGTGCAGGCGTGGGCCGTTTTTTCCTGATTGACATGGATGTAATGCGCTATCATAACATCTGCCGCCACCAATGCGGCATCCACGATGTAGGTAAGTTCAAGACAACCGCTCTGCGGGAGCGTATCCTTCAGATAAATCCCTCTGCTCTGGTCAAGACTTCCAACCGGCCGATTCAATCAGTTCCTCTTGCTGAGATTGAACCGTTTTGCGACAAGGACACGGTAATGGTCGGTTGCGCCGATAACCGTGAGGGCGATTTCTACGCAGCTCAGCTGCTTGCCAAACCCAACGGAATGGCTTTCATATCTATTGGCTGCTGGGAAAGGGCTTTTGCGGGAGAGATTTTCTATTGCCTTCCTGACGGGATGCCTGACTACAGTGATTTCATGGCCTCAATCACGCCGGCTTCACGGCGCGTCGAGGCCAATACACACCTGTACATGGGCGAGGTCGGATCATTTGAACCCGGCATATCCGCCGACATCAATTTTGTGACGACAATAGGTGTGAAAATGATTCTCGACCTGTTGAACAGAGATAACCCTGCCTATACGTGCCGGCTGCTCGATTCTCTCACGCAGTACACTCTGATCTGCAATACCGACAAGACTGCCATCGGAGGCGATATGGCTGAGATTTTCTCATATCCCCTGCAGGTGACACGTAGCATTGAGGTCGATTACGCGCCTCAGGATTCAACCTCATCCGACAATCAAGAGAACGTTAATTTTTAGCACCCACTTAATTAAAATCTGTATTTTCAATGGGAGAATTAAATAATAAGAAGTACCATATCACTGACGAAGGAAAAGTGTTCCGCGTCAACAACGACGGCACCTACACAGAATTGGGAAATGCCGAGGACATTCAGCCCCTGCCTGACGAAGAGAGCTATGGCACGGAACCGCCGTATCCGGAATACGAGCATACAGCTTCGCATCGGGAATTCGAGTGGAAATGGCTCATAGGCATTGCTGCGGTTTTAATCATATTTGCCGCATGTATCTGGGGGCTGGGCTTAGGTTCCTCTAAATCTGTAGCCTTCGATGAGATGGATTCCGCAGCCTATATGGAGACTGACCCGGAAACACAGGCCGCGATGGATGAGGGAGATTATATCGCCTCATTACCCGGGAATGGAGAGAACACTCCGCTCAATCCGGACGACGAAGAGTCCTATGCCACGGAAACTATGTCTGAACCGACTGATGACGCATCGCCCTCTTCTGAGAACCTCAGCGGTCCGGCTACTTTTGAGATTGCAGGCGTCCATAATTTCGGACTTCTGTTTACGAGTGGAGTCACTGCTTTAAGCTCCGCACATCGCTATCGTATGGATCGTCTTGTATCCAATCTCGTCAGTGACCCGACCTCTCCGATAGAAATCATCGGATACGCCGATTCGTACGACGGAAATGCGGAGGAGAACATGACTCGCACTGAAATACGCGTGGATAATATTGTAAATTATCTTGTAAGTCGCGGCATATCGATGGATCGTCTTGACCGCAGGATACTGACTTACCCCAGCGACGTATACGACGATTACGGCGTGGTCGAGATTTTAGTTGAGTAATGGATGCAGGGCGGCGTGCAGGAGGGTGGCTTTGGCCGGGCCTATGAGGGCGGAGATTTCGGCTATATCTGCTTCTTTCAGGCGTTTGAGGCTCTTGAAGTGCTTCATCAGTTTGGCGGCAGTTGCCGGCCCTATCCCTTTTATTCCATCTAATTCACTGACGGTCTGAGATTTGCTTCGGCGGTCGCGGTGATGCGTTATGCCGAACCGGTGAGCCTCGTCGCGCAGAGCCTGTATCACGCGCAGGCTCGGCGATTTCTTGTCGAGATAGAGCGGCAGAGTGTCGCCGGGGAAATATATTTCCTCAAGCCGTTTGGCGATGCCCACGAGCGCGACATCGCCGCGTATGCCCATCTCGTCAAACGCCTCGACTGCCGCGCTCAGCTGCCCTTTTCCGCCATCCACGACTACCATCTGCGGCAACGGCTGACCCTCGGCCATCATACGTGTGTAACGCCGGTGCAGGACCTCTTTCATCGACGCGAAGTCGTTGGCTCCGACTACGGTCTGTATGCAGAAATGCCGGTAGTCCCGTTTGGCCGGACGACCGTTGCGGAACACCACACAGCTCGCCACAGGATTCGTGCCTTGTATGTTCGAGTTATCGAAACACTCTATGTGGCGCGGCTCAGCGTTGAGACGGAAATCGCTTTTCATTCGCTCCATGAGCTTGTCGGTGGCGCGGTCAGGATTGAGCAGGGCGACCTCCTTCTCGCGGTCTTTCATGTATTGCGTGGCGTTCTTGACTCCGACATCAAGCGCACGCTTCTTGTCTCCACGCTGCGGAACCACAAAGCTGAGTTTCTCAAATTCCACATCGGGCTTGAACGGCACAAGGACCTCGCCGAAGGAACGGTCAAACCGGTGCATGACCTCCGCGATGGCCATCGAGAGAATCTCCTCGCGTGTCATCTCGTTGCTGCGTCGCACATATTCCAGGTTCAGACTCTGGGTGACAGCTCCCCGGTGAAGATGCATGAAATTGATATAGGCACGGTCGTCACTCTCGACATATGCAAACAGGTCTGCGTCGGGTGCCGAGGACTCCCCTACAAGAGCCTTCGCGTTATATTTTCTGACAATCTCATATTTTTCTTTGACGGCCTGCGCCTCCTCAAATTTCCAATTCTCGCTGAGCTGTGTCATCTCGTCGAGAAGCATCTTTTCCAGCTCCACGGTCTCTCCGTTGAGTATCTGGCGCACCCGTTTTATGTAGGCGTCATAGTCTTCGGGGCTCATCATGCCACGGCACGGACCGCCGCATTTGCCGATATGGTAATCGAGACATAGGGAATATTTGTTTCTGGCAATGCTTTTCTCGTCGAGCGCGTGGCGGCAGGAACGCAGCGGATATGTGTCGCGGATAAGGTCGAGCACAACCTTCGCGGCCTGGAGGTTGCTGTACGGTCCGTAATATTTACCCTCTATACCCTTCTCGCGTGTCATGAAAACACGCGGATAAAGTTCTTTGGTAACGACTATCCAGGGATATGATTTGTCATCTTTGAGCAGCACGTTGTAATGCGGCTGGTAACGCTTGATCATCGCGTTCTCCAGATGCAGCGCGTCCTCCTCCGAACCGACCACGATAAAGCGCATGTCTACGATATTGCGGACAAGAAGGTTCGTTCGCGTGGAGTCATGACGGCGGTTGAAATAACTCGACACACGACGCTTGAGACGTTTGGCCTTTCCGACATAGATTACCTTGCCGCGACGGTCAAGATACATGTACACTCCTGGAGACTCCGGCAGATTCAGAATCTTCTTCCGTAGCTGTTCGCCGGGACGGTTGTTGAGCAAGTCATCACGAGTCCGGTCCGGCGTGATCTCAAGGTCAAACCCTCCGGTCTCGTCTATCTTTCGCCCGGCCGAAGCCAATAGACCGTCCGAGGCCAATAGTTCTTCTGAAGTCGAGACACTGCCAGAAGCCGAAGTCAAGACACTGTCAGAAGCCACGACATCGTCCTGCTGCATTTCCTTCAAATCTGTATCCATATCTATAAAACGATTCCATCGTGGTTTTAGTAAATAAACGTTACACACAAAAGTGAGAAAAAGTGAGAAAACGGGTTATGCTGATTTCTCACTTTTTTCTCACTATTTTCTCACTTTTACGACAGCAAAAAGGGTGCGGACCGTTGTCGGACCGCACCCATAACCGCGCTCCCCGATTTCATCGTGAAGAGCAGTTTGAACCGAACCCGAATCTTACGAATTAATCGTAATTTTCTCTGATTTGCAAGAGCAATGCGCACGGCGATAAAACGCGGATAATGCATGCCCGGAGAGGCTAAGAAAAACTTGCACACACCTCTCCGGAACAAGCCATGCCTTTCGGGTCCGGTCGGGATTCCCGTATTAACCTTTAAAAACTATCAGAAAGATCCGGCTCCCCGAATCTTTCTGATTAATCTGGAATCCATATATAAACAACAAACCATGGGGCAATATTGTTCCCCATGGTTTGAACTTTTTTTAAACTTTTTTGTTGACCCTTAATATTAGAGCCGGCAACCCGAGGATTTCTCTTCCCTGATTCAGCGAAATTCCTCTGTATTTAATTTCTCTCAGTATTTAAGGAGCGATGTCACCTCGCAGTCCTCAGGAAGAACCGAGCGGCCATTGAGTGCTGTCAGCTCGACCACGAAGTTCACGTAGATTTTCTTCGGGTTCATCGATTTCACGAGGTCGTAGCAAGCACGCATCGTACCGCCCGTCGCGAGCAGGTCATCATGAAGCACCACAACATCATCTTCGTTGATTGCATCGCTGTGAAGCTCGATGGTATCGACACCATACTCCTTGGCATACGCCTTCTTGATTGTCACCGACGGGAGCTTGCCAGGCTTGCGTGCAGGGACAAATCCGCAACCAAGCTCGTAAGCCATGATGGAGCCGCCGATGAAACCGCGCGATTCGATGCCCACAATTTTTGTCACACCTTTGTCACGGTACAGGTCTACGAGAGCCTTGCTCATCACATGAAGAGCCTCGCCATCCTTCAGGAGAGTGGTGAGGTCGCGGAAAATTATTCCCTTCGACGGAAAGTCGGGAATGTCGCGAATTTTCAATCTCAGATCATCAATTTCCATGTCTGTAATCTTAATTTGAGTTTATTGTTGTTTTGTTTGATTTGTTATTGTTGAACAGTCCTCCAATTTTTCCGAATCCATCGTATTCACCCTTTAGAATTCGTAGGAATTTTCACCACGACACCATCGGGATTGATTTCACAGCTCCTCCCACACCCCGTCCACAGTCGGGAAACATTTTTCGGAACACCACCCTTATCCATTCATTTTCCACCAGATAAGCATCTGATTGTTCCACGTGGAACATATGTGAATCATTTGTTCATCAGCAGCAGAAGGACATTTATATCTGCAGGTGACACCCCGGGTATGCGGGAGGCCTGCCCTATTGTCGCGGGACGTATGCGGTCGAGTTTCTGTCGAGCTTCAGTCGAGAGGGCGGTCACCGAAAGGAAGTCGAAACGGTCCGGTATATGCAGATGCTCCAGCCGCGACTGCTTGTCGGCGAGTTCACGTTCACGACGTATATAGCCGTCATATTTTATGAGAATCTCGGCAGCCTGGACAATCTCATAACGGCGTTCAGGTTCGATAGCCTCTACCCTCTTCTTTAACGCAGGAACTGCCTCGGCAAGTATCCCGAAGTTCAACTGCGGACGGCGCACGAGTTCCACGAGGCGTGCGGAAGCCGTCAGCGGAGTTGTACCTTTCGATTCGAGAAAGGAGTTGAACTCCGGTGTCATCTTCACGAGGTATTTCTCAGCCCACTGCATCAGGTCATCCCTCTGCTCGCATTTGCGCACCATATAATGGTAACGTTCCGGCGATGCGAGACCAATCTCATGACCGAGCGGTGTGAGGCGCATATCGGCATCATCCTGACGCAGCAGAATGCGGTATTCTGCCCTCGAGGTAAACATGCGGTAGGGCTCATCGACACCCTTAGTTACGAGGTCATCTATAAGAACTCCGATGTATGCCTGGTCACGTCCGAGCACTACCGGAGCCTTTCCTTGCGACCTCCGGGCAGCATTGATACCGGCCATCAGACCCTGCGCGGCGGCCTCTTCATAGCCGGTCGTACCATTGACCTGACCCGCAAAATAGAGTCCCGGAACGAGCTTTGTCTGGAGATCATGGGTTAGCTGTGTGGGGTCGAAAAAGTCATATTCTATCGCATAGCCGGGACGGTAGAACTGCACGTCGCGGAGTGCCGGAACGCATTGCAGAGCCTCCACCTGAACACGCCACGGCATGGAGCTGGAGAAGCCGTTTATGTAATATTCCTCTGTTGTCTCGCCCTCGGGTTCGAGAAAAAGCTGATGGCTTTCCTTGTCGGAGAAGGTCACCAGTTTGGTCTCGATACTGGGGCAATAGCGCGGGCCGATGCTCTGTATGTCGCCGTTGTAAAGAGGGGATTCGTCGAGATGTGAAACCATCTTTTCGTGCGCTTCCGGATTAGTGTGGACTATCCAACAGGGGCGTGGCGCGAGCGTTCTTTTCACCTCCGGAAGGAAGGAAAACTTCTCAAATTCGTTGGTGTCACCCTCCTGTTTTTCGGCCAGAGAGAAGTCGATTGTGCGGCCGTCGATACGTGCCGGAGTACCGGTTTTCATACGGTCAGCCTTGAATCCGAGAGCGACCAATTGCTCTGTCAGACCCTTGCTCGCATCCTCAGAAATACGGCCACCCTCGACCTTGGTAGGGCCGAAGTGCATGAGTCCGTTCAGGAATGTACCGGCGGTCAAAACGACCTGTAGGGCATGAAACTCGAAGCCAAGATCCGTCCTCACACCCTTCAGGACAGGGGAGGAAGAGCCTGATTCATGCTCTTCAGTAGCCTCGTCGATAATGAGGGAGGAGACGGTATCCTGAAATATATAGAGGCCTTCGGTTTCGTCGAGAATCTGGCGCCAACGGTCTATATATTTGGTGCGGTCGCTCTGGACACGCGGCGACCATACGGCGGGGCCTTTCGAGCGGTTGAGCATGCGGAACTGGATGGCAGTCTCGTCGGCCACGATACCCATCTGACCGCCAAGGGCATCTATCTCCCTGACAATCTGTCCCTTGGCAATGCCACCGACAGCAGGGTTGCATGACATTTGCGCCACACGGTTCATATCCTTGGTAATCAGCAAGGTAGATGCACCGAGTTTGGCTGCGGCGACAGCGGCCTCGCATCCCGCGTGGCCGGCACCGATCACTATTACATCGAAATCAAACTTCATCGCTAAGCGAAATAAATTTCTTCACAAAAAACAAATATTACAAATCGAGGAGGGCGAGGGCGGCGTTTTCGTTTGCCTCCATTATCTCGCGCTCGCCGGGTCCTTTGTCGTTGATGCCGCACAGGTGAAGAACCCCGTGGATTATCACACGGAGGAGTTCACGGTGATAGGTGTCGCCAACCTCCTCGGCATTTGAAGCGACGGTATCGAGAGAGATCACCATGTCACCGCCTATGCGGTCACGACGTGTATAGTCGAACGTGATGATGTCGGTGAAATAATCATGGTTGAGGAATTTCCGGTTCGTCTCCAGAATATACGGATCATCGCAGAAGAGGTAGTTCAGACGCCCCACCCCGAAGCCGTGGGAGGTGGCGACATCCTGTATCCAACTTCTTAATCGGTCGAAGTCGAGTTCCGGCATCGGAACATTTTCGGTATTGAAACTGATCATAAAATATGATAAATGTATGTTGCTTACCCTCAATCTCCCAAACTTACAAAGGTAATAAATTTTTCCGAAAAGCTAAACCGTCGATTCAAATCCGCGCGAAAAAAATGGGAGAGGGAGCGACAAGGCAGCGGTACTTAACGCGGAGGCCATACGCGACAGCGGTGTGGTGCTACTATCGGATATATAAATCTTATTGTGACCATTGGGCTTATTTGGCTTATTTGGCTTATTGGGCTTATTGGGCTTATAGGAACCTACTGCGGTGCACGCGGGGGCCGATTGCAGGATTGGGAACATGGAGGCGATGCGCGACGGTGGTCGCGCCACACCCGGCGGGCCACGCCCGCCAATATTAAGGTTGGAGCGATTTTAACTCGCAAGTTCTATTTAACATAATGTAAAATCATAAGATTGGGATGTGAAGCTGGAGCGGGATGGCTTTAAGATTTTCTAAATTAGGGTTTGACGGCTGGGTGTCGAAAAAGTTTATATCTAACTAATGTTTAGGATTTTGAATTTGTTTTTACACTGATTTAAGGCTCTGAGGTTTGAATATTGGATTATTCCCGAGTAGCAAGACGGTAAAAATGGAATGTCAATACGGGATTTTTTCTTATCTTTGCAGCTGTAAGACTAAAACACCCAATTGGTGGTTGGAAACTTTAAACTTTGGCATATGGGAAAGGTTGGAAATTTGATTGGGAAGAAGCGGGGATGGCTTTGGCTGATTCTTGCTGTCGGGATGCTTGGGGCTCCCTGCTTGAGTTCATGCGGACATGAGGATTCAGATGACCTTGAAAAGGTAGCACACCGTCCCGGTAATGATAGTGCCGGAGGAAACGGTGGAGGCCAGACCGGCGGGGATAATGCAGGAGGGGGTAGCCAAACCGGAGGAGACAACGGCGGAAGCCAGACCGGTGGAGATAATGCCGATGAGGGTAGCCAAACCGGAGGAGACCACGGCGGGAGCCAGACCGGCGGGAATGACGGGGGAGGCCAGACCGGTGGGGATGTGAACGGGGAGAATGGCGGCGGGGAAGTTGTGGACGTCTCCCCTATTGTGGGCAGATGGATGGTTGTAGGGACGGAGGAGATTCATGTGTTTGAAGCTGACGGGCAATATACCTCTCCCCTCTTGCTGGTTGGCTCTTATACTTATGATGATTTGCACCGGTGGCTGTATCTGAGCATTGATGACGGTGTGGAGGTTTATGTCAAGGAGTACAAGTGCATTCTTGACGGGGAAAAGATGACTTGGTATGACCTCGCAGGGAGAAAGACTGAGCTTCGGAAAGAGGGGTGACTGAGAGGGGTGACTGAGACGCGATGCGCGACGGTGGTCGCGCCACACCCGGCGGGCCAAGCCCGCCTCGCCAGACACGGAGAGGGATTTTGATTTGAATTGTGATGAGATATATAGTAAAGGTTAACCCGAAGTATGCGGGTATCAGGGAGTGGGTTGAGAAGGTGGTGCGCGAAGGGATGCCGGCCGATGGCGAGGTCATCTATCGCGGACGGAATGTGCTGTATCGGGCTGATGCAGGGCAGCGGCTCGAAGTGCATTGTGAGGCCAACCGGAAAGGGTACAGGAAGGTCGGAGAGACCGGAGATGGGATGACGGTCGGGGAAACCGGTGAAGGAAGGACTGACAGGAA
>OFGM01001193.1_pt1 | contig 16810 bp, 20 predicted proteins | sample 1521741 | NCBI WGS metagenome assembly OFGM01 (sample SAMEA3504079, study PRJEB24116) | mouse gut metagenome | biome: mouse gut; feature: mouse-associated habitat; material: faeces | place: Denmark | collected 2011
GCTCAATGTCCTTCATGTTCTTCCCGTACATGAACAGCGCGCCGCTGTCCTTCCCGTTTAAGGTAAGCAGATGCACCAGCCGGTTCGGGCAGTCAAAGACTAAATCCCCTCCATGTAAATCCGCCACGTTGCGGAGGATGGAGAGCGCATTTTTCTCCGTAGAGGTCCATGTGCGCTTGGTCGTAACCGTGACCGTGCCGACCTTCCATTCCGTGCCGGAAAGGGCATAGGCCATGGCCGCATCCGCCGTCTCCGCGTCAAAGGCTTTCTCCTCCTTCCGGACGGAATAGGCAAGGTTGTAAAACTCCGCCTCGGCGTACACCTCCGTCACAGCGTTGCCGGAGGCATCCTTGCTGTCCGTGACCGTGCGGATGATGTATATGTCATCCACAATCTGGATTTTCTTCTCGTTATCGATATACTTCCGCTTGGCGTCGGCAAAGGGGATAGAGAAGGAAAGCGTATCCTCCCCGTTGACCTCGCCCGTCACGATGATATTATAGGCGTTTTCCAGCACCGCCTCCCATGCGCCGTTTGAGTCCAGCACCACCGGGCGGGCATAGCCGATTTTCTCGTAGGGGGACTTCGGTATGTCATAAATCTGGATGTCCGTCAGTTTCGGCGTCCTTGCCGTGTCATTTGTAGTGAGAGTCACCCGGAAACGGATGTATGTGCGGGCAGGGGACGGCATCTTCCCGTCCGCGCCCACCGCCGCCCAATCGCTCCAGCTAATGAGGTCATTGCTCGTGGAGGTCTCCACAAGGGGAATGTCCGTCACGCCGGGGATGCACTCACTGGAAACGGACACCTTGCCCGCGCCAGAAATGCCATACTCTACGGCACGGGTATAAAGCACGCCGCTTTCCGGGTACGCGCCATTACTTCCTTTTCGCAGCGTCACACACCCCGGCTCTGCCAGGGCATCCACCGGCCCCGCAATATCGCCTCCGTTGGCAAAGGCCGTGGCACGGAAATAATCCGCCAAATCCTCTGCCGTAAGCTGCGAATCGCAGTCTAAAAACCAGTCGTCAAAGCCGCCCGCAAACCAGTAGGAGCCGGCGTGCATCCCCATGATGAGGTCTGCCGTGCAGGAGCGGTTCAGCTCCCCGGTAAAGGGGAGCGCCGCAGAAACCCACACCGCCCCGCTTTCCCGGTCTCCTATGACATACCACGCCTTCTTATTCCCCGGCTCTATCACGCAGGCAATGAAATACCACCCGTTGTTCACAAAGGAAAAAGGCGGCGTCACCGACTCATCCAGTATCAGGGAGCCTGCGGAATTATACAGCATGATCCTCGGCTTTCCCCGGATGAGGGAAAGGTAGAAAATCGGCTGCCCCGGCCCCTGCCTGGTGTTAAAAATCGGGCAGTAGGTATTTCCGATGGAATAGGTGGTAGGGTTCATCCAGCCGCCCACAATGATCCGTTCCCCAAGGCTCTGGAAAACGGAGCCGTCATTCGTCACTTTCAGATAGGTTTTCTCCGAAGTGGGGTTCGTGATGTTCATGCGGAAATGCCGCCCCTTCTGCCCGCCCCGGAAGCCGGCGCTCGTTCCCGACCAGCCGGAAACAAACATCTTCCTGCCTTTCCCGGAGGAATCGATAAGCTCTGTGTCCGCATCCGGGGCATTCTCATTGAAGCGCCATAGTCCGTCCTTTGCATATTCCATCGGGAACTCCCCCGTAAAATCCGTCTGTGCTTTTAAGACTGCCTGTAAGCCCATAAAAAAAATCACCTCCACCGGCTCTTTGCCTGTATTTCAAGTTCCGTAAATGCGGCGTTCGATGCCGCCACCTCCACCGTGTTCAGCCCCGCCCCAAGCGTGGGGAAGTTCAGCTCGCCGATATACGGCAGGGCGTTGCGGAGCGTGTTCCCCTCCGCGTCCTCCACCCATGCCGTCATTTTCGCCGTATCAATTACCAGCGTTTCCCCTTCCGAAAGCGTGGCGTTTGCTATTTTCAGCTCCGCCCCGTTTGTAGAAATGCTGATATGCCTTCCCGCCCCGGATGCCAGGACGCCTTTCAGCCGGTACACGGGATTGGAGTATAAGTTTCCAAGCCTCCGCCTCACCGTGTGGTTTCCTGCTTCCGTGATGGTAAAGACCTCATCCTCCGCAGCGTAGCCGAAGGGGTCAGGGCAGAAAAAAGCGAGGTCGAAGGTCGCCGCAAGCCGCACCACCCGCTCAAAGGTTACGCCCTCCTGAAGCCTTGCGTAATACACCCGCCCCGGTTCCGTGTCAAGCATAAGCGCACATACGCCTTTGTCCGGACTCAGCCAGCTTACGATTTCATCCTTGCACTCAAGCAGCTCCGCCGCCGTCCGCTTTGGAGGGATGAAGCAGGATATCTCTATCACCCGCTCGGAAAGGGACGCGCCCAGGTCAATGAGGCCGTCCCTGCCCGCCATGGAAATGGTGCGGTTTTTCAGTTCCGGCACCCGGTTCTCCGTGGCCATGCGGCTTGCAATCCCCATGCTTTTTGATGTGACGCCGTCAAAAGAAAATCCCATCCATGCATCCCTCCTTTACGAATAGCCGTTTGCCCGCCGCCCCTGCTGGAGCTGCCGGTAAAGCTGCTGTGAGATTTTGCGGATGTCCTCCTCGCTCCTCACGTTCATTTCCTTCACCTCGATCAGCGGGCCGTTTATGGAGCTTCCCTGCGGGGAGCCTCCAGTTCCATCTCCGGATACAGAAATCTCCTGCACGGTTGCGGAAGGGTTCAGGATCATGTCTGCCGCCACGCCGTCCATTGCTTTTGCCACCATGCTCTTGCTGTCCTCGATGCCCTTTGCCAGCCCCTTCATGAAGTCCGGCATCCAGCTCTCGTAATCAGTCAGCGGCCCTTCGTCCGGCACGGAGAAGTGCAGGAAAGATTTTATTTTATTCGCCACGCTACTCACGGCATCGCCCACAGCGCCGATACAGCTCTTAATGCCGTTCACGATGCCCATGATCATGTCCTTGCCCCACTGCAGGGCTTTGGACGGAAGGCTCGTGATGAAGGAAATCGCCTGGTTAAAGCCGTTCTTTATCACAGACACAATATTGCCCATGGTTCCGCTGATGGAGGACTTGATGTTATTGAACACCGTGGAAACTGTATTTTTTATGCCGTTAACCACAGTGCTGACCGTGTTCTTTATCCCGTTCCAAACGGTAGAAATTACATTTTTTATAGCATTTACCACACTTGTGACCGCGGACTTGATTGCATTCCATACTGTGGTAATTACCGTCTTTATCGCATTCAGGACTGTAGTGACTGTATTTTTGATGGCGTTCCATGCCGTGGTGATAAAGGTCTGGATTGCCGTCACCACCGTGGTGACCACGGTTTTGATTCCATTCCATACGGTCGTAAATACCGTCTTTATCGCATTTAAGACCGTTGTGATGATGGTCTTGTAAATATTGAAATAGGTGGTGATGATGGTCTTTATCACTTCCACCACAGTGCTGAATATCGTTTTTATCCCTTCCCACAGCCCGGAAAAGAAATCCTTTATCCCGTTCCAAACTGCCTGCGCCGTGGACGAGATGGCCTCCCATGCTGCCGAAAAGAAGTTCTTGATTGCCTCCCATACGGCAATGGCGACCTCCTTCACATTCTCCCAGAGGTTGATCCAGAACTGCCGGAAATCCTCATTTGTGTTCCACAGATAAATAAATGCCGCCACCAGTGCCGTAATCGCTGCGATAATGAGGAATATGGGATTGGCAAGCATGGTGGTGTTTAAGGCGGCGAAAGCGGTCTTTACCGTATTGATGACTCCTGCCACCTTCGGCACTATGGTCATAATCGTGCCGACCGCAGACACCACTTTCCCGATGACAATCAGCACCGGCCCAAGAGCCGCCGCAAGGAGCGCGATGGTAGTCACCACTTTCTTCGTCCCCTCGTCCATGCCGTTCAGCCAGTCCACGAACTTCTGCACCCATCCGACAATCATTTTGATGGCGGGCAGCAGAAGCTCCCCAAAAGAAATAGCCAGCCCTTCCAAGGCTGACTTTAAAATCGTGATCTGCCCCTGCAGGTTGTCAAGCTGTGTGTCCGCCATCTGCTGCGCCGCACCGCCGCTGTCAATGATGGACTGCTGCAGGTCATCCCATGTGCTTCCCGTGTTGGCAAGCAGGGCATTCACGGAGGACAGGTCGGTCTTGTTGAAAATCTGCCCGATGATGTTGGACTTCTCCGCCGCCGTCATGCCGTCCATGCTCGTGTTCAGGTCTCCAAGGATGTCATTGAGGGAGCGCATATTCCCCTCGGAATCGTAAACATCCAGACCAAGCTGCTCCATGCAGGCGGCCGCCTTGTCGGTGGGATTCTGCAGGGAGAGGATGACGTTACGCAGATGTGTGCCGCCCTCCGCACCCTTGATGCCGTTGTTGGCGAGGATGCCAAGTGCCGTGTTCAGCTCCGCCGTGCCGCCCTTCACGGTCTTTGCAGTTGCGCCGATGGTAAGAATTCCCTCGCCGAGCTGCGCCACAGAGGTGTTGGTGGTGGAGGCGGTCTTCGCCATCTGGTCCACCATCGTCCCTGCCTCATCCACGCCCATGCCCAGGGCGGACATGGCGTCCGTCACCATGTCCGATGCCGCCGCAAGGTCAATGCCGCCGGCCGCCGCAAGGTTTAAGACGGTAGGGAGCGTGTCGCACATCTGCTGCGTGTCGTACCCGGCAAGGGCAAGGTAGTTCAAAGCCTCCGCGCACTCCGAAGCGGAGAAGGCCGTCTCGCTGCCCATCTTCTTTGCCAGTGCGGAAAGCGTATCCATTGTATTGACACTCTCGCCGTTGACCGTGGACATGGCATCCTTCGTGATGCCCATGGTCGCCTGCACCTGCGACATAGACGACTCAAAATTTGCCGCCGTGCTGACTGCCGCCGTCCCCAAAGCCGTAACGCCCGCCGTGACAGGGAGCAGCTTCTGACCGGCAGAGGAAATGTTATCCCCGACAGTCTTCAGCTTTTCCCCCGTGGCGGCGATTTTCTGCAATGCCACAGCGGACTGCCCTGCCTGCCGCTCCAGGTCACGCAGATTGTTTTCCGTTTCGATGATCTCCCTCTGGAGGGCATCGTACTGGTCCTGCGTGATCTCCCCATTGGCAAGAGCCGTGTTTGCCTGCTCTGCGGCGGTCTTTAGGGTTTCCAGCTTTTCCTTCGTCCCCGCCACTGCCTCGCCTAAAAGCCTGTGCTTCTGCGCCAGCAGCTCCGTGTTGCCGGGGTCTAATTTTAAGAGTTTCTCCACATCACGGAGCTGCGACTGCGTATCCCGGATGGAGGAATTGACTCCCTTTAATGCGGTCTGTAGTTTTGTTGTATCCCCGCCGATCTCAACAGTGATACCCTTGATTCTGTTCGCCACGGCGGACACCCCTTCCTGTTAAAATGCAGAAATAAACCCAGGGGGACGCCGCCTAAAAGCGGTCGAAATCCTCCTGGGTAGCGATTTCCTTATAGCCCTTGTATTCGTCGTTCCTGCTCTCCGCGAACATATCATTGACCATGCCGATGGTTAGAAGGTCAAGGTCACGGATGGAAAGCCCAAGCTGCACACAGCGGAGCAGGAACAGCGGCGTTGTCATTTCCCGGTCAGTCGGGCGAAGTTTTTTTTAGACTGGACATCCGTCTGCACGTTCAGCCCCCAAAGCTGTATCAGCTTGGGCAGCACCTGATAGATGGAGAAGGTGTTGAATTCATCCAGCCACTCCTCCGGGCTGTCCGGGATATCCGGGTCTGCGTGTTTCGCCATTACATAGGCGATATTCTCAAACATCTCCAAAGAGAATAAATCCAGATTGGAACTCTCCTCGTCCCCGTCACCGATGGATTTCTCAAGGCTCCTTAAATCCTTATAGATGTCCCGGTGGAATTTCATCCGGTAAATGCGCGGTATGGCTGCGGATGCCCTGAAAGGCACCTGCTTCCCGTCAATCTCGATATTCTGTTTCATGCTCATAGGTTATCCCTCCCCTTCCGTATCAACAGTGCCGCCGGTATCTGTATCTGTATTCCCGCCCGCTGCCGCATCCGGCAGGTACACGCTCTTGTACCAGTTCTGGTAAACTTCATCCGTGGTGGCGTCCCCGGTCTTCGCCTTCACATAGCCGCTCGCCAGGGGCGCAGCCGTGATGGACAGCGTCTCGGTCTGCACCTCGATCTCCTCCTCGTTGGTCTGGGACTCAATGGTCGGACGCGCTGCCGAGCAGTTGTACAGCACATGGCGGATTTTCCGCACATCGCCGTCAAACTCGAACAGCAGGGCGAAGTTCTCCGTCTCCGCGTTGGCGTTCTCTAAAAGCACTTTATTCTCATCCAGCGACTCCTTCAGCACGTCGGTGCGGAAGCTCTCCGGCACCATGGCAAGCTCCAGGTCGCCCTCGTAGCCCATGTTGTTGCTGACCGTGTAATAAGCGTACCCGTCCGCATAGAAATTGCTCGGCTCGCCGTTGGGGTCCAGGGAAAGGGAAACGGCGCCGGGCATCGCAACGGGCGTGCCAAAGGACACCGCCCCGTCCGTCCCCAGCGTCAGCAGCGCGTAATGCACGTTGCAGATGTTGAATTTCACTTTATTCTTCTTCGGCATCGTAAACCACCTCCATGTCAAACTGGTAGAGGACCTCGTACAGCTTCTCGCTGGCAATCCAGACCTCCGACTTGTTGTAGAAGATGCGCCGCTTATCCAGCGCGTCCTCCAGTTTCTTTTCCACCGACGGGTCCTTGGTGTCGGTGTATAATTCTATCTTCACGCCGCTTGCCTTGAAGTACACCATGCCGTCAGCGGCGAAATTGTCGCTCTGCGGCAGGAGGTAGCAGACAAACGGCGGCTCCGGCGATTCGCCCTCCGCAAAATGGTCATAGGCGAAGGGGATGCCGGTTTCCTTTAAAAGCGCCAGTAATGTTTTCACAATTTATCCCTCCAATGCTTTCTGTATCTCTTTTTCAAGCTGCTCTATGCCGGCCTGCTCCGCCGCCGCGATATGCGGCTTTGCCGGGACGCGCCCGCCTCCCCGCTTGGCGTGGCCGTGTTCCAGAAGGTGCGTCAGTTGGTAGCGGTTCCTGGAATGCACCGTCACTTCCAGCGAATTGGATGTTTCCTTCGTGGTCTTCACCGCCCATGACTTTGCATACTTCCCGGTGTCCTTGGGTGCGTTGGTTTCAATGTCCCTGCGTACCGCTGTCCCGGCTTTCTTCACCGCCTTTTTCACATCCTCCGTGGCAAGGTCCGCATATTCCGTCAGCCCCTTCATGATCTCCTCCGCCATCCGGTCAATAGATACGCCGCTCGCCATCCTCACCGCCTCGCTTTCCTGCACTTGAATTTAATGCATTTCTTTTTATAATTCATGTGGTCGATGGCGAGGATGTCGTACAGCTCCCCGCCAAAAACCACCCGGTACCCCGTGGAATCAACCGCGGACGCTTTCCTGCACCAGCGGACAGTAAACGAAACCTCCGATTCATCCGCCACGGTTCCGGCCACATCTGTCTCACTGGTCTGCTTCCCGGCCTCACCGCTTACTGTAGCATGGCAGGAATAATAATCTGCCCATGTGTTTTTGTGGTTGCCGATGCTGTCCACCTCCACGGCATTCTTCTGAAAGGTGATGCGGACATTCAAAAGGGAAACCTCCATCAGAACGCCTCCTTCCGGCTGCCGGAAAGAAGCGCACGGAGCGTCAGCATCATGGCATGGTGGTCGGCATCCTCCCGGTGTTCATACAGATAGGCGGCCGTATACTGTACTGCTATCTCTGCATTTTCCACTGCGTAAAATTCCTGCGTGTCATCCATCCTCGCCACATCCATGCAGATTTTTTCCGATGCCCTGACCATGCTTTCAATCAGGACATCATCATCGTCATAATCCACACGGAGGTAGTTCTTCATTTCTTCCAGCGTCACCGCCATGCCTGCAGCACCCCCTTTCATTAACCTGCGGATGCGGCCTTCTGCACCAGCACCTTCACTGCCTCCGCAAGGATCATCTTCCCGTCCACACGCTGTGAAGCGAGGAATCCCACCTGCCCGGTGGCTGCAAACAGCTCATTCAGGCGCTTGAAGCTGCGCCCCTGCCTGTCAGCAATCCAATAGTAGCTGAAATCACCGAAAGCGATGGTCTTCGCTCCCGCGGCAATGGCCGGCATATATGCAGAAGTCTTGATGGGGCGGCCTAAGATCATGTCCGGAGCCCCGGCTGTCAGGGACGGCTGCCACAGGTACTGCCCGTTATTGTCCTTCAGCTTGCGGATGGCCTTGATGGTAGAGTCGTTCAGCACCCACACGGATTTCTTGCGGTACGGGGATTTCAGCGAATAATACAGATCCATCAGCTCATCCGCCGTCACTGCCGTGGCAGATGCCGCGGTCACGCCCGTTTCCGCGCCGCCAGTGGCCGCAAGCACCCCTAACGGCTTGCCCTTGCCGTCCCCCGTGAAGAACGCCTCCTCTTCCTTCGCCCCGATGCGGCGGGCAAACTCGCGGGAGATATAGGACTGCAGGTCAAACACGCTGTCGTTTAACAGCTCCTCGGAAACCTTAATCATGGTGCCCAGCTTGTAAGCCCCGATGGAAACCTGCCCGAAGGAATCGTCGCTCTCCGGGTATGCGCCCTCCTCGTCAATCCATGACGCCGTACCCTTGGAAGCCACCACGGGAATCTTGCGGTCCCCGCTGGAGGTCTTGATGACCTTCGCCATCTGCCGGAAGATGTTCTCCTCCTCCAGTGCTTCCACCAATGTGCGCTCGTATTCATCCGGTACCAGATAGCCGCCCTCGGAGTCCGTGCCGACCTGCAGGGCATTGGTGACTGCGGGCATCGGTGCCTTGGAGCGCATGGCGTTCCAGAAGTTCTTCCGGTAATCGTCGGAGGCGCGCCCGGTCTTATCCTCCCCATCGTCCGCATCTGCCCTGCCGCCCGGCTTCCCTGTAAGGGGCCTGTTCACCGGGCGGTTCAGTTCCGCATCCAGGGCCTCCTGCCGCTCCAGCCTTGCGATCTCTTTCCCAAGGTCTGTGATCTCCTGCTCCATCTTCGTGTATGCGGCGTCATCCTCTGCGGAAAGGACTCCGTTTTCCTTCCTGTGGGAATCTAAGAATGCCTTTGCCGCCTCCCATGCTTTTGCGCGCTTCTCGCGCAGTTCAAGAATCGTCATAATGAAATCCTCCTTCTTATCGTTTCAATAAATTAAGCCGCTCCATGAGTGCGTCCACGGAACGGCCGGTTTCTGCATCCGGCGCAGGGATTTCTGCCTGCGCCTGGATATCTGCTTTCGGTTTTTCCCCGCCATATTTGGCGGCCAGTTTATTCAAAAGGGCGTTGTTTGCCGCCCTGCGGGAAAACAGCATGGAGCTTGAAGCCGGAGGGAATTTCTTTTCATCTTCCTCATCCTCTTCGGAACTGTCCCCTTCGCCCTCCTCCGGCTCCTTTTCCGGCTCCGCCTTTGCCCGCGCCATGATCTCATCCGCAAAGCCAAGCTCTACTGCCTTATTTGCATCCATCCACGTTTCCGCATCCATCAGATGCGACAGCTTCGGGCGGGAAAGCCCCGTCTTTAACACATAAGCATTGATGATGGACTCCTTCACTTCGGCAAGCATATCAATGGCCTTCTGCATCTCGGCATGGTCGCCCCAGGCGATGGTGGCGGGATTGTGAATCATAAGCATGGATACCGGGGACACCAGGACGGTGTCGCCTGCCATGGCAATGACGGATGCCGCCGAAGCAGCGATGCCATCAATCTTTACGGTTACCTTGCCTTTGTAGTTGGAGAGCATATTGTAAATCTGTGCCGCCGCCACGCAGTCGCCGCCCGGCGAATTGATCCACACGGTAATATCACCGCTCCCGGCATTCAGCTCATCCTTGAAAAGCTGCGGCGTGACGTCATCATCAAACCAGCTTTCCTCTGCGATGGTGCCGTTCAGAAACAGAGTCCTCTCCTCCGGAGCCGTCCCCGCCTCCGCCTGATTCCTCCACTTCCAGAACTTCTTCGTTTTCATTGGATTCCTCCTCTCTGTCCTTTTTGCCGAACAGACCGGCATCGGACAATTTTGTCATGTTCCCGTTTATCAAATACAAATCACCTCCCAATTCCTCCGGGATACGGTCAAGGTTCTCCAGCTCCCGGATGTCGTTTGCGGACATCCACCCGTTCTGCCGCCCCACGGCGTACCCGTTCATGCGGCTCTGGTAATCCCCGCGGAGCAGGCCGTCCACATTGAACTTCATGAAATACTGCTTCTTTTCCTCTGGGGTCAGCAAAGACCGCGCCATGGACTGCTCCCATCTTGACACCCATGGGTCAAGTGTATATTTCACGAACTCAAGGCTCTGCTGCTCGATGTTGGAGAAGCTGCTCTTTTCCAGATCGCCCACCATGTGCGGAGGCACACGGAAAATCCTCGCAATCTCATTGATCTGGAATTTCCTCGTTTCCAAAAACTGCGCCTGTTCCGGGGAAATGGAAATAGGCGTATACTTCATGCCCTCCTCTAAAACTGCCACCTTGTTTGCGTTGTGGCTGCCGCCGAAGGTGGACTGCCAGCTCTCCCTTACCCTTGAAGGGTCTTTCAGCGTCCCCGGATGCTCCAGCACACCACTCGGCTGTGCGCCGTTGGCGAAGAACTTCGCCCCGTATTCCTCGCAGGCAATCGCCATGCCGATGGCGTTCTTTGCCATGGCGATGGGGGAATAGCCAACCAGACCGTCAAAGCCGAGTCCGGGGATATGCAGCACCTCCGACGGCGGCAGGATGACCGTGCTGCCCTTCACGGTCGGCGCGTCATCCATGCTCACCGTGTATTCATAATAGAGCTGCCCTTTGCTGTCACGCTCCACGCCCATCCGGTCCGGCATCAGCGGGTACAGCCCCAAGACCTCCCCCTTGCCGTTGCGGATGATCTGTGCGTAGGCATTGCCCCAAAGGAGCAGGTGCGTCATCAGCGTTTCCCGGAACACGAAGGAAGTCATCTCCGGGTTTGGCTCATCATGGAGTAAAAAATACAGCGGGTGTTCCGCCGCTTTCTCCTTCCCGCCGTTATCCGTATAGCGGTACATATGCAGCGGCAGCCCCGCCACCGCCTCGGACAGAATCCGGACGCAGGAATACACTGCCGTCATCTGCATGGAAGAACGCTCATTGACACGCTTCCCGCTCGTGCTGCCGCCCATGAAAAAACTGTAGGCGCTGCCGGAAGTCCTGTTCTGTGGTGCGTCCCTCGCCCTGAACAATCCACTGAATAATCCCATAGGAACCACGCTCCCTTCCAAAAGACAGACAGCAGAAAGGCACCGCCAAAGCGATGCCTTTCTGCTGCCCGTGTTATGTGTTTTTTATTTATTATCTTCCCTGATCTGCTTTATCAGCCTGTCAAGGCTCACCCCGTCCCGGAATCCTGCACGGTAGTAGTATTCGTTTTCCCGCGTGGCTTCCGAATTTGCCACATCCTCGCACAGCTCCATCATTTCCCGCTGCTCCGCGCTTAACTGCTCAAACAGCAGCTCGTGTGCCTGGTCTGCTTTTTCCGCTTCCGCCGCCTGCTCCTCCGTAAGGGGATATTCCTTTTTAAAGGCGTCATGGTGCATCCCCATCCGTTCCGAAATGATAAGCTCAAGTAAATCCTTCTCATCCATCTTTCCACCTCCTTCGCCAGACAGCATAAAGGAATATGTGGAAAATAGCCATATAAGGAACCGACAAAGATAATGTGTACAGACTGGTGAAAAATCAAAAAACAAGCAGCCCCCGGCTGTCATAGACGGAAGCCCCCGCATCATTCCCGCAGCGGATGGCACGGTCAAGCCCCATGATCGTGGCCACCGCACCGTCAATCTTCTCCGTGGATTTCTCCTTGTCCGCCTTGATGTTCCCCGCAGGGTCGGTGCGGATGAAGATGTTATCCATCATCCACCGGAGTACCGGATGCCCGCCGTGGGCAATGCTCTGCTCCAGCACCAGCTTCATCAGCTCCTTGGTGGGCGGGGACATATCCTTAAAGCCCTGCCCGAACGGAACCACCGTGAAGCCCATGCCCTCAAGGTTCTGCACCATCTGTACTGCGCCCCACCGGTCAAAGGCGATCTCCCGGATGTTGAACCGCTCACCGAGCCGTTCAATGTATTTCTCGATAAAGCCGTAATGCACCACGTTCCCCTCCGTGGTCATCAGCTTCCCCTGCCGCTCCCACACATCGTAAGGTACATGGTCGCGCCGCACACGCAGCTCCAGCGTTTCCTCCGGCACCCAGAAGTACGGCAGGATACAGTATTTATCCTCCTCATCCAGCGGCGGGAACACCAGCACGAACGCCGTGATGTCCGTGGTGGAGGACAAGTCCAGCCCTCCGTAGCACACGCGCCCCTCCAGGCCGTCCTCCGAAACCGGGAAGGCGCAGGCGTCCCATTTATCCATGGGCATCCACCGCACCGCCTGTTTCACCCACTGGTTTAAGCGGAGCTGCCGGAAACTGTTCTCCTCCCCCGGATTCTGCTTTGCCGACTCGCAGGCGGCCTCCACCTTGTCAATCCCCACCGTGATATTCAAAGAGGGGTTCGCTTTCTTCCACACCTTCGGGTCCGTCCAGTCGTCCGCCTCATCCGCGCCGTAGATCACCGGGTAAAATGTAGGGTCAATCTTCCGCCCCTCTAAGATATCCTTTGCCTTCTGGTGCGTTTCGTAGCAGATGGAATGGGTATCCGTCCCCGCCGTGGTGATGAGGAAATACAGCGGCTGCATCCTGGCATCCCCGGAGCCCTTGGTCATGACATCGAACAGTTTCCGGTTCGGCTGCGTGTGCAGCTCGTCAAACACCACGCCGTGGATGTTGAAGCCGTGCTTGGAATACGCCTCCGCCGAAAGCACCTGGTAGAAGGAATTGGTGGGCGTGTAGATGATCCGCTTCTGCGAGGCGAGTATCTTCACCCGCTTATTCAGCGCAGGGCACATCCGCACCATGTCCGCCGCCACGTCAAAGACGATGGTGGCCTGCTGCCGGTCGGCGGCGCACCCGTACACTTCCGCGCGTTCCTCCCCGTCCCCGCAGGTCAAAAGCAGCGCCACGGCCGCCGCAAGCTCCGACTTTCCCTGTTTCTTCGGAATCTCAACGTATGCCGTGTTGAACTGGCGGTAGCCATTGGGCTTCAGCGTTCCGAAAATATCCCGGATGATCTGCTCCTGCCAGTCGATCAGTTCAAAGGGCTTCCCCGCCCACGTTCCCTTAGTGTGGCAGAGGCTCTCGATGAACATCACGGCAAAATCGGCGGCATCCTTGTCATAGCGGCTGTCCTTCGCTTTGAATTTTGTCGGCTTATATTTTTTCAGTTTCCGCATTGCCATTCCGGTCACCTCCCCAAAGACGGCATCAAAAATGGCCTGCCAGCAGCAAGCCGTAATCTATCAGTACAAGACACAGAGCCTTGCGGCTCCGCTCTTGGAATGTCCAGTTTTAATTTCAGAAAAGTGCGTCAATCTTATCGTACTCGGCCTTAAGCCTCGTGTATTCCTGCGCTATGCACTGCCTCCTGAATCCGTTTTTGCAGGCTTTCCCCTCTTTCCAAAGGCGGTCAAGCTCCGCTTTCCGTTTCGTCAGTACCTCAATTCCGTTTCCTTTCTGTGCATCTCTCAAATCCCTTTCAAATCTTGTCATGCCTTTCTCCTCCGCTTTCTGTGTTTTCCCTTTCGGTAGTACACATATTCGCTCTTTCTGCGGATAATAGCAAGCGGATTTTGAACATATACTGTGCAAATATCTGCAGGAGAAATTGTGTAGTTTTCAATGGTTAGGGATGTGTTTCCCGTCCTCTATCCAGTCAACCAGGACGATGATCTCCCCTTCGGTTTCCATCCGTTCAAGCTCCGCCACATCGTCCATGTCCCAATTGACCGGGTACACCCCGCAGAATTCCACAATGCAGTCGATCTCGCCCGTCTCAATCCAGTCCCGGTTCAGGTTCCATGCGCCGCAGACCGTATCCACATGGCCGTGGCTGACATGGTTCTTATCAAGGATGCCCTCGATTTTCTTGATGGTTTCATCCTTGTAAAGGTCGGTGTCTTTCGGGACGGTGATGTAAAACATACATTTTGTTGCAGCCTCGCCCCGTTCCCTTCTTGCGTCAATCCACTCCTGGATGACCTCTGTCCTTTTTTCCATAGCTGTACGCTCCTTTGCCTTTATAATTTTCATCCCCTGCCGTAGCACCTGTGGATGGCTTCCAGAATCTGTTCCTGCTCCTTCCCGTCCACCCCGATGCTCTCCAGAGCCTCCCTGGTGCCGCAGTCCGGGCAGAGCGGCGTTCTGCCGTCCGCCCGCGAAACTGCCGGCCTCCCGTGGTAGGTCTGCCCGCATCGTGGGCAGACCGAAATCCTCGCAATATTATCTGTTTCTTTCATTCCAATTCCTCCTTTGCTGCAGGTTCCCGGATGCCAAGCGCCTCCTCCTTGCTGCGGAACATCCTCCCTGCGGATGCGCGGTAACGGCTGCCCCTGCTGTTCTGGAGCCAGAAATATTTCCCATCGAATCCCAGCACGGTGTAGTTGCCCGTGCAGCCGTTCTTCCGGTTGGTCACCATGAAGCAGGCGTCCCCGGTCTTCCACCCGCCCGGAAATTTCTCCCTGCTGTCGGCATACGCCCGTTCCAGAAATGCCTCGTCGAATCCGAAACTCTGGTAGCCCTGCCTGCAGGTCTCCATATAGAACCCGCTCGGAACCCCAAGCGGGCGGTCCTCATGCATGATGTAGACGAAAACCTTCCGCAGCCGCACCTTTCCGGTCTTAATCCCTTTAAGGGGCAGCTCCATCTCCTTTTTGTAGTAAAAGTGGGGGAAGCCCTCGTAGCGGTCAAGCGCCGCCTCATCCTCCTCCGTCACCGCCCATGCCGCCACGGGGACGCTTGCGCCCTCCTGTGGCTCGATGGTGAGGTAGGAGCCGGTCCTGCTGCCCTTGAACAGCAGACGGTAGCCCTCAATCACCGAAGTGCCGATAATCCTCGCCCCGGGGCAGCGCATCCGCATCTGCCGGATGTTTAAGTTTGAGCCGTAAGCAATGTAGTATCTTTTTTCCATCTTGAAATCCATCCTTTCCGAAGGGGGCACCCTTCTACCACCTTAAGACCGCCGGAGCGGTCCACTGCCGTTTCCGCGGCAGGCAAGGTGGCAGGAGGCTACCTCCCGCGTTCCCTTCAAGCGGCCCTTCCGTTTCGGAAGGATGCGTCCCCTGCAAGCCTCCTTGTGAGGATGTCCCTTGCGGTCTTGAATTCGTCCCCGATGAAGCCGAGCCGGAGGAGCCATGTCCGCATGGCGTATTTCGGGTTCTCGCTCTGCTGCGGCTTCGGGCTTGCCGTCTTTACTTCCTTCGCCATCTGGCTGAGTGCGAGGCAGAGCTGGATGTAGCTTTTAAGCTGCCCTGCGTGGAGGCCGCCCCTGCGCCCGTCGCCCGGCTCGTCGAACTGGAAGAGCCGGAACTCGACCGTGCCTTTGGTGAAGGTTGCGTGGTAGTTGAGCATATGGTAGCGGCTGTCGTTGTAGTGCTGGCTTCTGCCGTAGTTTGCGCCGTGGCTTGTGTACCAGATGTCCGCAAGGGCCGCCATCGTGGAAGGTTTCTTTCTGTTGACCTGCTCCAAAAACCGTGGGTCAACCGTGCGGCAGTAGCGGTTCATCCTCCAGCGGTCAAGGTTTAAGGCATCCGCTATCAGGCTTTCATGGCCTGCCATGATGTTGGCGAGGTTTCTGAGGCTCTGCGGCGTGTGGCCTTTCGCCCCGATGTGGATGTGTACCCCGCAGCCCCTTCCCGCGTCGCTCTTCGCTCCAGCGTGCCGTAGCTGCCGGATAAGCTCCTGCAGGGTTTCCATGTCCCCGTAGGTAAGGATGGGCGTCACCAGCTCGCACTTTTCGCTGTCAGGCCCCGCGATGCTCACGTCCTTCTGGAATTTCCACTCCCTGCCCTGCGCGTCCCATGCGGAGTAGGTTTCGTAGCCGTTCCTGCGTGCCGTGTATTCATGCCTGCCTGTTCCGAAGAAGTCCGCTGCAATTTTCGCCGCCCTGCTCCTTGCGATGCTGTTCATCTCCACCTCAACCCCGATGGTCTGCTTTTTCATTTCCTCAACCTGCCTTGCTAACTTTGCGTTCATGCTGTTTTCCTCCGTTTTCTTTGTGTGTTTTCCCTTTCGGTAGTACACATATTCGCTCTAAAAGGGGATAATAGCAAGTTAATTCGAGGCATATATTACACAATGTTTTCCGCAGTTTTTTGTGTATTTTATTGCAGTTTCCGGCAGGCATCCTCCCCGTAAATTACATGGAGGCTGCTTCCATTGTCCCATGCGACCATGACGCTCGCCGTGTCATCCACGCCCGTCACGGTTCCTCTCGTCCCAATGGGCGGGGCCTGCACATCATCCATCCGCACAAGCTCCACCCGTGTGCCTGCAGGGTACTCCCTGCGGACACGCTCCACTGTCTCCCTATTCGGAAATCCCATCTGCTGCACCTCCCATCCCTGCATTGACCTGCTGTATCAGTATCTCATCAAGCAGTTCCTCTGTCAGTTCCGGATGTTCTCCGGCATCCACCCGCATGGCAGGATTGACTGGCTCCGGCCGGAGTGTTTCACTTTTTGGCTCGCCGTTCTTAAAAGCCGAGCTGCCGGAGAGGTTCTTCAGCAGGATTTTCCGTTCCACCTTGTATTCCGCCCCGATGAAGCCGAGCCGGAGCAGGAAGCACCGGAATGCGTACTTTTCGTTGTCCGCAGGCTTTTCCTTTGCCGTGATGCGCTTCTGGTTCCTTGCCATGTCGCAGATGGCGGCAATGAAATGGG
>OFGM01001204.1_pt1 | contig 16684 bp, 9 predicted proteins | sample 1521741 | NCBI WGS metagenome assembly OFGM01 (sample SAMEA3504079, study PRJEB24116) | mouse gut metagenome | biome: mouse gut; feature: mouse-associated habitat; material: faeces | place: Denmark | collected 2011
TAAAAATCCGCAATTTAGGATTTGAGTGGGAGTAAACATTCATGCGTTTGTCGTGGAAAGAGAGCTTTTAACTCTTTACAAATAAAACAATTTGTTGTATAGTGATACTCAAAAGTCGCAAAGGAGCGGTGAATGCTCACTTTGCGACTTTTTTTATGCACGGGCCCGAATAGGGAAATTAGCTGCCAAAGCGGCATGCGGGCTGCTCACAGGCATGGGAGAACAGCGTTCCCCTGCCGGGTTTATGAAGATAGAGGAGAAGAAAAAATGTTTGATGCAAAGTTGCAGGGGCCTCTGGCGCCGCTTTACAGGAGTGAATTCGAGCATGACAACTGCGGGATCGGGGCCTGCGTGAATATCAGGGGAATAAAGAGCAGGGATACTGTGGAAAACGCCTTAAAGATCGTGGAGAATTTAGAGCACAGGGCCGGAAAGGACGCCGAGGGTAAGACCGGCGACGGCGTGGGCATCCTGACGCAGATCCCCCACCGGTTTATGAAGAAAGTGACAAAGCCTCTGGGGATCCGGATCGGCGGCGAGAGGGAGTACGGCGTCGGCATGTTCTTTTTCCCGCAGGATGAACTGCAGCAGGGGCAGGCGAAGAAGATGTTTGAGATCATCGTGGAGAAGGAAGGACTGGAGTTTGCGGGATGGCGGGATGTGGCTGTATTCCCGGAAGTGCTGGGAAAAAAGGCGGTGGAATGCATGCCCCATATCATGCAGGCCTTTATCAGAAAGCCCTTCGATGTGGAGAAGGGATTAGCCTTCGACAGAAAGCTCTATATTGTCAGGCGGATCTTTGAACAGTCCACGGATATGACCTATGTGGTATCCCTGTCAAGCCGGACCATCGTCTACAAGGGTATGTTTTTAGTAGGGCAGCTGCGCACATTCTTTGCGGATCTGCAGGATAAAGATTACGAGTCAGCCATCGCTATCGTGCATTCCAGATTTTCGACCAATACGAATCCTTCCTGGGAGCGGGCCCATCCCAACCGCTTTATCGTACATAACGGGGAGATCAACACGATAAAAGGCAACGCGGACAAGATGCTTGCCAGAGAGGAAAATATGGAATCCGAGCATCTGAAGGATCAGCTGGGGAAGGTGCTGCCGGTGGTGAATACTTCCGGTTCCGATTCGGCGATGCTTGACAATACGTTGGAGTTTCTGGTGATGAGCGGTATGGATCTGCCTCTGGCGGTGATGATCACGATTCCCGAACCATGGGCAAACAACCGGACCATGAGTCAGAAGAAGCGGGATTTTTACCAGTATTATGCGACGATGATGGAGCCCTGGGACGGTCCGGCTTCCATTGTCTTTTCCGACGGCGACGTGATGGGAGCGGTGCTTGACAGAAACGGCCTTCGTCCTTCCCGCTATCTGATTACAAAAAGCGACACATTGATTTTAGCCTCGGAAGTGGGGGTACTGGATATCGATCCCGCCGAGATTCTGGTGAAGGAGCGGCTTCATCCCGGGAAGATGCTGCTTGTGGATACGGTGCAGGGAAGAGTGATAGGAGACGACGAGATCAAAGAGTACTATGCTTCCAGGGAACCCTACGGAGAGTGGCTCGACTCCCATCTGGTGACGCTGCAGGAGTTGAAAATCCCGAATCAGAGGGTGCCGGAGTTTTCCGATATGGAGCGTCAGAAAATGCAGAAGGCCTTCGGTTACACCTACGAGGAGTTAAAAAACAGCATTCTGCCCATGGCAAAGAACGGGGCGGAGGCTACGGCGGCCATGGGGATCGATACGCCGCTGCCGGTATTGTCTGACGCCCACCATCCGTTATTTGACTCCTTCAAGCAGCTCTTTGCCCAGGTGACCAACCCGCCCATCGATGCGATCAGAGAGGAGATCGTGACTTCCACTACGGTCTATATCGGAAAGGACGGCAATCTGCTGGAGGAGAAACCGGATAACTGTACGGTGCTTAAAGTACGGAACCCGATCCTCACCAACACGGATATTTTGAAGATCAAAACCATGCGCCATGAGGGTTTTCAGGTGGGTGTGGTGCCGATCATCTACTATAAAAACACCAGTCTGGAGAAGGCGGTGAACAGGCTCTTTGTGGACGCAGACAGGGAGTTTCGGAAAGGGGTTAATATTCTGATCCTGTCGGACAGAGGGGTGGATGAAAACCATGTGGCGATCCCTTCACTGCTCGCGGTGTCGGCCTTAAACCAGCATCTGGTGGAGACCAAAAAGCGCACCAGCGTGGCGGTGATTTTAGAGTCCGCGGAACCCAGAGAGGTGCATCATTTCGCGACGCTGTTAGGGTTTGGCGCCTGCGCGGTGAACCCTTACCTGGCCCAGGAGAGCGTGAGGGAACTGATCGATAAGCATATGTTAGACAAGGATTACTATGCGGCGGTGGACGACTACAACGACGCGGTGCTGCACGGTATTGTGAAGATCGCTTCCAAGATGGGAATCTCCACGATCCAGTCCTACGAGGGTTCCAAGATCTTTGAGGCCATCGGCATCGACAGAAGTGTCATTGATACCTATTTTACGGGGACGGTCTGCCGGGTGGGCGGCATCACGTTACAGGATATCGAGCGGGAGGTGGATGCGCTGCACTCCATGGCCTTTGATCCGCTGGGACTGGAAAACGATCTGTCTTTGGATAATCCGGGGCATCACCAGATGCGCAGCGGCGCGGAGGAACATCTGTACAATCCGGCCACGATCCATACATTGCAGGAATCCACCAGGCGCGGAGACTATCAGCTCTTTAAGCAGTACACGGCGATGGTGGACAGCGAGGAGTCGGTGCACAATCTCCGGGGGCTGATGGCCTTTCGGTTTGCGAAAAAACCGGTACCTCTGTCCGAGGTGGAGAGCGTGGAGGAGATCGTCACCAGATTCAAGACCGGCGCCATGTCCTATGGTTCGATCTCAAAGGAGGCCCATGAGACACTTGCCATTGCCATGAATCATCTCCATGGGAAATCCAACACAGGCGAGGGCGGCGAGGAGGAGGAGCGCATTGCCACAAGCGGCAGCGACGAGGATAAATGCTCCGCCATCAAGCAGGTGGCTTCCGGACGTTTCGGTGTGACGAGTCGCTACTTGAACAGCGCAAAGGAGATCCAGATCAAGATGGCCCAGGGAGCAAAACCCGGAGAGGGTGGGCATCTGCCGGGCAGCAAAGTCTATCCCTGGATCGCGAAGACCAGACATTCCACCCCCGGCGTGAGCCTGATCTCGCCGCCGCCCCACCATGATATCTATTCCATCGAGGATCTGGCGCAGCTGATCTACGATCTGAAAAATGCGGGCAGGCAGGCGCGGATCTCGGTAAAACTGGTGTCGGAGGCCGGTGTGGGCACGGTGGCAGCGGGCGTGGCGAAGGCCGGGGCCCAGGTGATCCTTGTGTCCGGCTACGACGGCGGCACCGGGGCGGCACCCAGGACGTCGATCCACAATGCGGGGCTGCCCTGGGAGCTGGGGCTTGCGGAGACGCACCAGACACTGATCCAGAACGGGCTGCGGGGCAAGGTGCGGATCGAAACCGACGGGAAGCTGATGAGCGGCAGGGATGTGGCCATCGCGGCGATCCTCGGGGCGGAGGAGTTCGGTTTTGCTACGGCACCTCTTGTGACCATGGGGTGCGTCATGATGCGTGTCTGCAATCTGGACACCTGTCCGGTGGGCGTTGCAACCCAGAATCCGGAACTGAGGAAGCGTTTCCGGGGCAAACCTGAGTACGTGGAAAACTTTATGAAATTTATCGCGGAGGAACTGCGGGAATATATGGCAAAGCTGGGTGTGCGCAGGGTGGATGAACTGGTAGGGCATACGGAGTTTCTGAAAGTCAGGGAAGATCTGCCGGAGCGGTTAAAACAGGTGGATTTGAGCCTGATTCTGGAAAATCCTTACGAGAAGTCCGGCGGCAGATTTATCTTCGATCCGAAACAGGTCTACGACTTTAAGCTGGAAAAGACGCTGGATATGAAGGTGCTTTTAAAAAAGTTTGGCAGGGCGCTGGAGAGCGGAGAGAAAGGAACCCTTGACCTGCAGGTGTCCAACACGGACAGAACCTTCGGTACCATTTTCGGTTCGGAGATCACGAGGCGTTACGGCGAGGGCGCGGCGGAAGACACCTGGAAGGTGCGCTGCCACGGCTCCGGCGGGCAGAGTTTCGGCGCTTTTATCCCGGCGGGCCTGACGCTTGAGCTGGAAGGCGATTCCAATGATTATTTCGGCAAGGGGCTTTCCGGCGGCAAGCTGGTGGTGTATCCGCCGAAGGGCAGCACCTTCAAACAGGATGAGAATATCATTATCGGCAATGTGGCGCTGTACGGCGCAACTTCCGGAAAGGCTTATATAAACGGCGTGGCCGGGGAGCGTTTCTGTGTCAGAAATTCCGGGGCATTGGCGGTGGTGGAAGGCGTGGGCGACCACGGCTGTGAATATATGACCGGCGGCAGAGTGGTGATCATCGGCAGGGTAGGCAAAAACTTTGCGGCAGGCATGAGCGGCGGCGTGGCCTATGTGCTGGATGACGACAATGATCTGTATACGAAGATCAACAAGGAGATGGTTTCTTCCTATGAGGTGACTTCCAAGTATGATGTGATCGAGCTGAAGGAGATGATCAGGGAGCACGTGGAACTGACCGGATCAGTTAAAGGAAAGGAGATCCTGGACAATTTTGCGCAGTATCTGACCAGATTTAAAAAGATCATTCCCCATGACTACGAGAAGATCCAGAAGATGATCGTGCAGATGGAAGAGAAAGGGCTCTCGGCGGAGCAGGCGCAGATCGAGGCGTTCTATGCGCGCAAGCAATAGAGCACAGGGCGAATCCCGCGAACGAGGAAAATCTACGATTTTCCGAGTTTGCGCACTGCGGAATGGAGGAAGAAATATTTCCTTCCGGGCTGGCTGAGCTGTAAAACTGCCAGTATGATAGTGGATAGAATAGGAGATAGAAAGATGGGAAAACCAACCGGATTTTTAGAATATAACAGAGAGACAGCGAAAGCCCAGGATCCCAAGAGCCGGATCAGGCATTTTGACGAGTTTCACGAGCATCTGCCCATGGAAAAACAGAGGCTGCAAGGAGCCAGATGCATGGACTGCGGCGTGCCGTTCTGTCAGTCGGGAATGACGCTTGCGGGGATGACAAGCGGGTGTCCGCTGCACAATCTCGTGCCGGAGTGGAATGAACTGGTGTACATGGGAAACTGGCAGGAGGCCTACAGCAGGCTGCACAAAACCAACAATTTCCCGGAGTTTACGTCCAGAGTCTGCCCGGCGCTGTGTGAGAAGGCCTGCACCTGTTCTCTGGACGGGGAGGCGGTCTCCACAAGGGAAAATGAATATGCGATCATCGAAAATGCTTACCGGAAGGGTTATGCGGCGGCCAATCTCCCGAAGGTGCGGACCGGAAAAAAGGTGGCGGTGGTGGGTTCCGGCCCCTCCGGGCTTACAGTGGCGGATCAGTTGAACAGGAGAGGACATCTTGTGACGGTTTTTGAGCGTTCCGACCGCGTGGGCGGGCTTTTGATGTACGGCATTCCCAATATGAAGCTGCCCAAGGATGTGGTTCAGCGGCGTATTGAGCTGATGGTTGACGAGGGCGTCAGTTTCGTCACTGGGCTGGATGCCTCCGTTCCGGCGGTGGCGCAGCGGCTGTTGGCGGACTATGACGCGGTGATCCTTTGCTGCGGCGCGGAGCGGTCCAGGGTGCTGGATGTAAATATGGAGGGCATTTCCTCCGGAATCTATTATGGAACAGAGTTCCTGAAAGCCGCCGTGGAGCGGCAGCATTTTGGCAAAACCCCAGTGGTACCCACAGCGGAGGGTCGGGACGTGGTTATCATCGGCACCGGCGATACTGCTAGTGACTGCGTGGCCACCGTTCTTCGTCAGGGGGGCAAATCTGTGACACAGTTGGTGCGCCGTCCGGAAAAAGACTATCTGCGTAATGGCGTTCTCCCGGCAGACTACGCCCACCAGGAGGCTCAGGCGGTAACAGGCCGGGACCCCCGGCGGTTTGGCGTCCAGGTGAAGGAACTGTTGGCGGAGAACGGCGTTCTGACCGCTGTGATTACCACGGACGGGGATGTCCTCCCCTGCGGACTGCTGATTGCCGCAACGGGCTTTGCCGGGTGCGCGGAGGAGGTATGCAGGGCGTTTGGCGTGGAGCATGATAAAACCGTCCGGACAGCGGAGGGAGGCTTTGCTACCAGTGTGGAAAAAGTTTTCGCGGCCGGCGATATGCGGCGGGGGCAGTCATTGGTAGTGTGGGCCATCGCTGAGGGCAGAACCGTGGCGGCGGAGGTAGATGAGTACCTGATGGGATACACCCCTCTTGTGCGAAACATATAATTATTGTAGAAATTTTTGTGCATCTTCAACATCTTCTCGTGAATTGCATCCATTGACGATTCCCGCATTTTCGTGGTACAGTTTTACCATCGCAAGGGCAAAGGCGCCTGAGAGATCGTATCTCTTGGGTGCCTTTGCCTATTTTTATTTCAGGAGGGATCTTTAAAATGTACTCATCTGTCAACACCATTTGGGTTTTGCTGGGGGCCGCGCTGGTCTTTTTGATGCAGGCGGGCTTTGCTATGTGCGAGGCGGGCTTTACCAGGGCCAAGAATACCGGCAACATTCTGATGAAGAATCTGATGGACTTCTGCATCGGTACGCCTACCTACTGGATACTGGGTTTCGGCCTGATGTTCGCCGGAAGCGGGGCGTTAATCGGGGGCCTGGACCCCTTCGTCCGGGGGGACTACAGCGCCGTCCTGCCCGATGGAGTGCCGCTGTTTGCCTATCTGATCTTTCAGACTGTGTTCTGCGCCACGGCGGCTACCATCGTCTCCGGCTCTATGGCCGAACGGACGAAATATATTTCCTACTGCATCTATTCCTTCTGCATTTCCGCATTTATCTACCCGGTATCCGGCCACTGGATCTGGGGCGGCGGTTGGCTGAGCCAGTTGGGCTTCCATGATTTTGCCGGGTCTACGGCAGTCCATATGGTCGGTGGCGTATGTGCTTGTATCGGCGCGGCCATTCTGGGGCCCCGGCTGGGTAAGTATGACCGGGAGGGCAAACCCCGGGCGATCCTGGGCCACAGTCTTTCGCTGGGAGCGCTTGGCGTATTCATCCTTTGGTTCTGCTGGTTTGGGTTCAACGGTTGCTCTACCGTCAGTATGGAAGGCGACGATGTGATCGCCAACGCGGGCCTCATTTTCGTCACGACCAATATGGCCCCCGCTGTAGCCAGCCTGGTCACCATGATCTATACCTGGCTCCGGTACAAAAAGCCCGACGTAGGCATGACCCTCAACGCGGCCCTGGCGGGTCTGGTGGCAATTACCGCCGGCTGCGACGTCGTCTCTCCCGCTGGCGCTGCCGCAATCGGTATTGCAGCCGGACTGATGCTCCCGCTTTCTATCAATTTCTTTGATTCTGTTCTGAAAATCGATGATCCTGTAGGCGCGGTTTCCGTTCACGGTGTCTGCGGCGCAATGGGTACGATTTTGACCGGATTTTTCTCCACCAGCGAGGGGCTGCTATACGGCCACGGCGCGAAATTCCTCGGTATTCAGTGCCTGGGCGTCCTGTCCACAGCAGCCTGGGCCGCTGTTATGATCACCATCGTGTTCCAGGTTATTAAGCACACGATTGGCCTGCGAGTATCTCCGGAGGAGGAACTGAAGGGCCTGGACATCACCGAGCATGGCCTTCCTTCGGCATACGGCGGCTTTGCATTCGTGTACGACGATACGCCTGATGGTCTGCCTGTCACTGTTTCCGGCGGTGTGCCTATACAGGAAGCGGTGCCTGTTGAGGTCGTCTCGCCCTCTGTTCCGCAGCCGGTGCTGAAAGACGGCGTAAAGTTGACAAAGGTAGATATTCTCTGCAAAATGGAGCGGTTTGATGCTCTGAAACGCGCTATGTTCGATATCGGCATCACCGGCATGACTGCGGCAAATGTTATGGGCTGCGGCGAGCAGCGCGGCAAGACGGAAGGGTATTTCCGCGGCGCGAAAGTCGAGGCCACTATGCTGCCGATCATTCAGGTGTCCATCGTAGTCAGTAAGGTCCCGGTTTCGCAGGTGGTCCATACCGCGCGCAAAGTTCTGTATACCGGCGAGATTGGTGACGGAAAGATCTTTATCTACAACGTAGAAAACGTAGTCAAAGTCCGTACCGGTGAGCAGGGATATGATGCCTTGCAGGATGAAGATACCAAGGAACGCAAATAAGCATGAAAGGATATTTATTATGTTAGATACGATTACCAGCATCAACAGTGCCATCAACAATGTTGTCTGGGGCTGGCCCGCGCTGATCCTGCTGTCCTTTGCGGGAATCCTCATGACCTGCCTGACGAAGTTTCTTCAGGTCACACACATTGGGCACTGGATGAAAGAAACCATTGGCGCGATTTTTCGAGACAAAAACGTAACAGGACACACCAAAGATAAGTCCATTTCCCAGTTTCAATCTCTGTGCACCGCTTTGGCGGCCACAGTGGGTACGGGCAATATCGTAGGTGTGGCGGGAGCCATTATGGTCGGCGGTCCCGGCGCGGTATTCTGGATGTGGATCATCGCCTTTTTCGGTATGATGACCAATTACTCTGAAAATGTCCTGGGAATCTATTACCGCGAAAAAAGTCCTTCCGGAGAATGGCACGGCGGCGCGATGTATTATCTCGAAAACGGTCTGGGTGCGAAACCGGGCTGCAAAATTCTTGGAATGGTACTGGCTATTCTGTTTTCTATATTCTGCTTCCTGGCATCCTTTGGCATCGGCAATATGACCCAGGTCAACTCAATTTCCGGCAACATGGAAGCTGTTTTTGGCGTCCCCACATGGTTGACCGGTATTGTAGTATTGATTCTGGCCGGTCTGGTGATCCTGGGCGGGCTGAAACGAATCGCCTCTGTTACAGAGAAGATCGTTCCGTTTATGGTTATTCTATACATGATCGGCACAGTCGTTATTTTGATTCTGAACTTCTCTATGATCGGGCCTGTGTTCTCCGCCATTTTCCGCGGTGCCTTTGCTATGAAGTCCGCTGGCGGCGGAATCGTGGGTTACGGAACAAAGCTGGCCATTGAACAGGGCATGAAGCGCGGCGTGTTCTCCAACGAGGCAGGGCTTGGCTCCTCTGTTATGGTTCACTCCAGTTCCAATGTCAAAGAGCCTGTATGCCAGGGAATGTGGGGCATTTTTGAAGTCTTTGCCGACACCATCATCGTATGTACGCTCACTGCGTTCTCCGTCCTTTCCTCCGGCCTGGTCGATTTGGAAACCGGCGCCGCGGCGGAAACCTACCAGGGCATTGCCCTGACAAAGGCAAACATGGTCAGCACGGTGTTCTCCATCCACTTCGGTATGGCAGGCGCAGCCTTTGTAGCCATCGCCGTGATGTTGTTCGCCTTCTCAACTGTGCTGGGCTGGAGCCACTATGGCAGTACGGCCTGCGCATATCTCTTCGGAGAGAAAAGCACTATCGTTTACCGCATAATCTTTGTTGCAGCCATTTTCGGCGGTGCAGTAATGGGTGACAATCTGGCCTGGGATATTGCGGACACGCTCAATGGCTTAATGATGCTGCCAAATCTTATTGGCGTCCTGGTACTCTCGCCTGTGGTATATCACTGTACACAGAACTATGTGGAACGTACGCTCAAAGGGAAAGATATTGAGCCGCTCCTCAGTAATTCGCGGGAAATTCAAAATGAGCATATGGCGGCCAGTCAGCACGAAGCGCGCTGATTTTCAGCTTTGTATTTCTATATGGGCAAATCTGTATACCTCACAACATATTTTGTGCAGGCTTTGAATTTGCGCATTCAGAGTTTACATGTAAGGCCTTCTTCTTTTAGACAGCAGCGGGAAAACGCCTGGCGGGGGCGTTTTCCCGGCTGTCCCATTACCCCCCCCACATATCAAACAGCAGCAAGACATAAACTAACCAGCGTACAGCACTGAATAATGAAAAAGGAGCGATTGGCAATGTGCAAGGAAAAAGTAACAGAAATGTTCGGCAGTATGGTATTCAATGAAAACGTGATGAAGCAGCGCCTCTCCACCACCTGCTACAAAGCATGGAAAAAATGCGTGGACGAGGGTACGCCCCTCACCCTGGAGACCGCCCACGAAATGGCGGCGGAAATGAAGAACTGGGCCATGGATCGGGGCGCAACCCACTTTACACACTGGTTCCAGCCTATGACTGGCGTCACCGCCGAAAAGCACGACAGTTTCATTACCCCCGAGGGTACCAGCCAGGTGCTCATGGGATTTTCCGGCAAAGAATTGGTCCGTGGTGAGCCGGATGCCTCCTCCTTCCCCTCCGGCGGTCTGCGGGCCACCTTCGAGGCCCGGGGTTATACCGCCTGGGACCCCACCTCCTTTGCATTTATCAAAGACGGAAGCCTCTGCATCCCCACGATTTTCTGCTCCTATAGCGGCCAGGCCCTGGATAAAAAGACCCCTCTGCTGCGCTCTATGGAAGAGCTCTCCCGGCAGGCGGTCCGGGTGCTGCGTCTCTTTGGCGACACGGACGTGAAGAAGGTAGTCAGCCAGGTGGGACCCGAGCAGGAATACTTCCTGATTGATAAAGATGTGTATGACAAGCGTGAGGACCTGATCCTTACGGGACGCACCCTCTTTGGCGCTCAACCTCCCAAGGGTCAGGAATTGGAGGACCACTATTTCGGTACGATCAAGCCCCGTGTCGCCGCCTACATGAAGGAACTGGACGAAGAACTGTGGAAACTGGGCATTCTGTCCAAGACCAAGCACAACGAGGTGGCCCCTGCCCAGCATGAGCAGGCCCCCATTTATAGCGAAGCGAACACCGCCTGCGACCACAATCAGTTGACTATGGAGGTTATGAAGAAGGTTGCCGGACGGCACAACATGGTCTGTCTCCTCCACGAAAAGCCCTTTGCCGGAGTCAATGGTTCCGGCAAGCACAACAACTGGTCCATCTCCACCGACACTGGCATGAACCTCTTCCGTCCCGGCTCCACGCCCAGTCAGAACGCCCGGTTCCTGCTGTTCCTGTCGGCGTTTATCAAAGGTGTGGACGAGTATCAGGACTTGCTGCGATGCTCCGTGGCTACCCCCGGCAACGATCACCGGCTGGGCGCACAGGAGGCGCCGCCCGCTATTATCTCTATTTTCCTGGGTGACGAACTGACCGCCATCGTGGACTCCATCATCAATGACACCAGCTATGTGGAGCAGGGTAAAAAAACGCTGTCCATCGGTGTGGATTCCCTGCCCGCCATCCCCCAGGATACCACCGACCGCAACCGCACCTCACCTCTGGCCTTCACCGGCAACAAGTTCGAGTTCCGTATGCTGGGTTCCAGCCAGTCGGTCTCCGGTCCCAACACCGCTCTGAACACCATCATGGCTGAGGAACTGAGCCAGTTCGCCGATGAGTTGGAGGGCGCAGAGGATTTTACCACCGCCCTTCACGCACTGGTGAAGAAGGCCCTCACTGACCATCAGCGGATCATCTTCAACGGCAATGGTTATGAGGATGCCTGGGTGCAGGAGGCTGAGAAGCGGGGCCTGAGTAACCTGACCTGCACCGCCGACGCACTGAAGGCCTATCTCCAGCCTAAGCATGTGGAGCTGTTCAGCAAGCACCGCGTTTTCACCGAAGAGGAACTGACTGCCCGGAACGAGATTCATCTGGAAAACTACTGCGAGGTCATTGGTATTGAGGCCCGTACCATGATCGACATGGTGAAGAGAGACATCTTCCCCGCCGTCAGCCGGTTCTCCGGAGCTACTGCCTCCAGTGTGGCAGCAAAGAAGTCGGTGCTGGCTGATCTGGACTGCTCCGATGAGGAGAATTTGCTCAAAGACCTCTCCCGGCTCACTGCCAGGATGATGAAAGAGGTCCGCGCCTTGGAGGACGCCCTGGCCGCGCCCAAGGGCAAAGATGCCTATGAGGCCGCTCATTACTACCGCTATACTGTGTTTGACATCATGGGAAAGCTCCGCGCCATAGTGGATGAACTGGAAACCATGACTGCCGCCGAGGCCTGGCCTTATCCCAGTTATACGGATCTGCTGTTCTCTGTGAAGTGATTCCATTCAAGAGAAGCTGCAATGTTGATATTTTATCGATGGTCAATTAGCATCCATCGAACAACGGCCAGTGGGCAAGGTCTTCCCTTGCCCACTGGTTCGCGCTTATATAAAATCTACATGAAATTTCTCGATCCAGGCATCCAGCATGACGAGCCATGCAAATATCTGCGGTGTCCGCATGAGCTGACCATACCACGGTTCCGTAAGTTCATCCGGATTGGCTGCCAGCAAGTCAAGGGACTCCCTGTTCACCAACTGTGGCAGCATTCCGTTTGGCCGCTCCATTCTCTGGTGGAACAATTCCATCACCCGCCGGAAATAAGCGGGGTGGAACGTCTTGGGATAGGGACTCTTTTTCCGCCAGGCCACCTCCGGCGTCAGGATATCTTCAAACGCTGCCCGCAGTATGCCCTTCTCCCTGCCGTCCAGGCTCTTCAGTTCCCAAGGAAGATTGTAAGCGTATTCTACAATCCGCTCGTCGGCAAAGGGAACCCGCATTTCCAGACTGCACGCCATGCTCATGGTATCCTTTCGCGCCAGAAGCGTCTGCATGAACCAGTCAAAATTAAGTCGGAACATCTGCCGCATACGCACGGCGTAAGGGTCCTCTTCCGGCAGAAAATCGGTCCGTGCTATCGCCGCCCGGTAGGTTTCCCGCAGCCAGTCTTCTCCGTCTGTACCCACCGCCGCCGGACTAAGCAGGCGCTCCCGCACCGCCGTGCTGCGGCTCCAGGGGAAGCACTCCTCAAACAGAATTTCTTTCCGGTGATACCAGGGATAACCGCCAAACAGCTCGTCTGCGCACTCGCCGCTCAATCCTACAGTAAATGCCTTCCGGATGGCCCGGCAAAACAGCAGCAGACTGCTGTCTACATCCGCCATACCCGGCAGTCCCCGCTCTGCCGCAGCCAGCGGCAGGGCGTTTGCCAATTCCACATTATCAATGGTCACGGTGTGATGATTACTGCCGATATGTTCTGCCATTTGCACGACAAATGGGGCGTCTTCGCTGGGAACAAACCGCCCCGCATGAAAGTACCGGCTGCTTTCCGCATAGTCCACACTCCATGTGTGCAGAATCTCTCCACGTTTCCGGTACTCTGACGCGGCTAAGGCAGATAAGATGCTGCTGTCGAGTCCGCCGGACAACATGGTGCAGAGCGGCACATCGCTGACCAATTGCCGCCGTACAGCATCCTCCACCAAAAAGTGGACGTGATCGATCGTCTCACGGCGTCCCTCCATGTGGGGCCGGGCCTGTAAATCCCAGTACCGCCGGACCGACAGGCCGTCTGCACGATACCGCAGGCACTGTCCCGGCTCTAACTCCCGGTAACCCTTCAATACGCCGCTACCGGGTTTCCTTCCCGGCCCCAAAAGGAACAGCTCCCGCCGTCCATCCGCATCCAGCCGTGGCCGCAAGCCACCGCACCAGGGCGCGGCTGCAGCCAATGCGGGGATGACGCTGCTAAATAGGAACCGGTGTCCGTCTTCATAAAAGAAAAATGGTTTTACACCTACCCGGTCCCGGGCGGCAAACAGCTGACGCCTTGTTTCGTCCCAAACAGCAAACGCATAAATGCCGCTAAGCCGTTCCAGACAGCCTTCCCCCCACTGGACAAATGCTGCGAGCAGTACTTCTGTATCAGAGTGCCCCCGGAATGTCCAACCCAGACTGGACAAGTCCTGGCGGAGTTCGTCCGTGTTATACAACTCCCCATTATAAACAAGAACATGGGATCCTATCCGCATAGGCTGATGTCCTCCGGCGATGTCTACTACCGACAGCCTCCGGTGAGCCAAGCCAACCGATGGCGCAAGGTACATTCCCTGATCGTCCGGGCCTCTCCGGGATAAGACTGCACTCATAACCTCCAGAGCATCCCGTTTTTCCCGCACATCTTCCTCAAAACTCACCCATCCTGCAATGCCGCACATAAACCTTCCTCCTCATTCAGATTTCTTATCAGTCTATGCAGAAATAAGCAGAATGTCCCTTCCCCATTTGCGGGGGCGGTGTCAAATGCCTGCGGGGGCGAACTCCCGTGGGGCGGCGGCTTTTTGCTTGTTCTATTTGTTTGGCTGCTGATGATGGGTAAAGCTGTTTGTATAGGGAAATATCGGGGATTGCAACTCAAACTGGAATGTCTCTCGGTCTACGATACCAAGGGCGCAGTCGCTGTCGTATAGCCGCGACAGAGATCCGGCCATCTGCGGGCTAGTGTGATAAGTACCAAAAGCCCTATCATAATCATACTGCTCCACGTTATTTGCCTTTTTACCGGACTCCAAAAACAGCGGAAATAGAAACTGTAACAAAGGAACGATGTTGGTAGTAGCAGAAAGCGATCCTGGTAGCAGCAGCAAGCAATGCGCCGGTATATACCCGGCGCGTGCTTGTTGGTGGCTGACCGCCCCCAAACCCCTGTAAAACCGGGCGCAAGTGCGCCCGGTTTTTTAAGCCGCCTCCGGCGTCTGCTGTTACCCGCAGGGAGAGAAAAATCTTCAACGCGCCTCCTGCTGGCGGTCACGATTTTTCTCTTTTCCCGTCACGCCTAAAATCCGCTCCACGTTGTTTTTGGCGGTGAGCAGTTCTATCATTTTTGCCTTTGCCTGCTTGTACTCTGGATACCGTTGTTTGTTCTCGGCCTGCAACATGGCATACTCCTGTTTCAGCGATTGCATAGACGGCAGCTTTTTCAAACCGAGAGAATCAAAGTACCGCTTCGCCGCTTGACAGGCCGTGATTTCACTGCTATGCTGTTCATAAAAATTTTCTCTTTTCCTGCCCGTCAATTTCCGATACTGTGCGTAAATCTCCCGTGTCTTACCGTAGGTTCCGATCTGTTTTTGCAGTTCAGAAATATCTTTCATTCTTGCACTGGCGGCTTTCGACTGGTCAGCTAAATCGTTGAATTTCTGAACTGCCGCATCACAGGCTTTTTCCAATTCTCCCAAGTCGGTCAGATGGTTCTCCTGCAAGTACATAACGGTCTTTGCCATCTCTTTGAGATTGAAAATCTTTGCCCAATGCTCAAACCCAGGAGAGTTGATTTTCTGCATCCTGGCTTGAATATCAATGAGCATATTCGGCTTGGAGGATGCTACCGCTCTTGCTTTGGGAGCGACAATTCGCTTGCCGGAAATTCGCTCTATAATCGCCGCTTCGGTGTAATCGTCACCAAGAGAATCACAGCGGACGAACCTCTTGCCATTTGGAATTTTGAACGCAAGATGTTTGCCCTGTTTTACTTCCACGCCCGCCACTTTCATAGCGGCGAGGAAGCTGTCAAAATCCTTGCAGCCTTGACCGAGGGCGGTATCGATCAAGCCCTCCAACTGGCCCCGGACGGTAGGCGGCTTATCCTCCCCCAACCATGTGCCGTAGCTGCCCCGGCTGGGCTTCGGCTCCGCAATCACCGACAGCCCATTTTCCAGGCACAGCATATCGGAGATTCTCCGAACTGTGAATGAGGACCGCCAGAAGTTCCGGAATTTCCTGGTGCAGTCTATGGCGGTCGAGTTAAACACGATATGCGAGTGAATGTGGTGCTTGTCAACATGGGTGCAGACGATAAAAGCATGATTGCCCTTGGTCAGCGACATAGCGAGATCATAGCCGATCTTGTTCGCCAGTTCCGGTGTAATCTCCCCCGGCTTGAAGGACTGCCGCAGGTGGTAGGCGATCACATCATTGTCCTTCCGTTCCCTGCCGGTAATGGCGGCATACTGCCGCTTGGAAAAGAGAAACTCCTGGTCAGCGATAGACGGATTGCACTGATAGGCTGTGACCAAATCGCCGCCATTGGTTTTCTCTGGATTCTCTACATAGTCCGTCACCCGGCCCAGGGCCTCGGCCACAGACCGGCCCTTGCCGCTGTGCAAGGGCATCAAGCGCGTTGTTGCCATCTTCAAAACCTCCCATAAAAAGAAAAAGGTGGTGAGCGAAAAAACTTCGCCCACCACCAGACCGTTATTTGATTTTTGATAGCTGCTCCAAAATGTTCCCGAAAAGTCCGCTGGTCTCCGCCAGCTTACCGCAGATTTCGTCCACTTCGTCAGGATAGACCCCGCCGCCAGAGTTGACCCGGCGGGCAATCTGGTTCACATTGTTAGAGGTATACCGCAGGAGCTTGGCGCATTCGTCCAGTTCCTTGATTTGCAGTTGGACAATGTAGCCGTCAATGCACATCTTCCGAATATAGGCGCTCATGTTGTGAACGCCCATCAGAGCCATCCTCTGCTTAATCAACCTCCGTTCCTCGTCCGTAACTTTGAAATAGATGCCGCCGCATTTGCCTTTGGCGCGTTCAGACATTGGCGCGGGCCTCCTTAACAAAGCTAAGATAGTCCTCCAGTGTTTTCCGGCAGGAATCAGTCAAACCCATCAAAGTGTGAAGCTGCTCCTGTGAAAGAGCGGGCAGCACTTCCTCATAATTGGGCAGATGGAAACTCTCCACACCTCGCTGAACTCTTTCAATGAAGGCGCTGTATTCCAAAATAAAGACTTCCGGCGACTGTCTGCAATCTTTGGTAGGGTCCTTCAGGTCTGCAACACTCTCCAAAAATTCCGCTT
>OFGM01001213.1_pt1 | contig 16577 bp, 8 predicted proteins | sample 1521741 | NCBI WGS metagenome assembly OFGM01 (sample SAMEA3504079, study PRJEB24116) | mouse gut metagenome | biome: mouse gut; feature: mouse-associated habitat; material: faeces | place: Denmark | collected 2011
CCGCCCCTACGGATACATCCACGCCCCAGGCGCTTTTTATGGCATCCGCCGCATTATGGGTCTGTACTGCGTTTACCTCAGCCTCCAATACAAACCGGAGGCCCTTGTATTCCTGCAGCATGGGCAGGAACTCGGTAAGGTATATACGCCAGTTCTTCCATATATGTCCCTCTCCGGTCTCGTAATAACCGTACTCGTATCCCTTCTCGTCGAGCATCTTGCGGTAGTCGGCGTTGGCCTTGAAGAGGAAGTCCTTGTCGCCTATGGCGATCCAGTACAGAGCGGGTTTCTTGGCGAACTGCACGGCCAGCTTCTCTTCGAGGTTGTCGTATATGGGCGACTTGACGTTCTTGTCGGGCATGATCGCGGCCGAGAAGAGACCTACGTAGTCGAACATGTCGGGATACTCCTTAGATATGTGCATCGAGTGGTAGCCGCCCATCGACAGACCGGCTATGGCGCGCGACTGCTTCTTGGCTATGGTGCGGTAGGTCGAGTCGATGAACTTCACTACGTCGGGGAATGCCGTCTCGAACGAGCCCTCCATGGTCTTGGGCAGCTGGATGCTGGGTGCGGCATATCCCAGAGACGACTCGCCCGGTGCGGCCTGCAATGCCGCGTTGCCGTTGGTCATGACGACGATCATCGGCTCGGCCTTGCCCTGCGCGATGAGGTTGTCGAGTATCTGCGTCGCGCGGCCCAGCTCGCTCCATGCGTTCTCGTCGCCTCCCATGCCGTGCAGCAGATAGAATACGGGGTAGCGCTTGTTGCCCTTCTCGTATCCGGCGGGAGTGTAGACAGTCAGACGGCGCTGCATGCCGAGGGCGGGGCTGTCGTACCATACCTTCGATACGGTGCCGTGGGGCACGTCGGCGATCTTGTAGAGGTCGGCACGGTCGCCGCCGATGATGAATACGTTAGTAACGCTCGCTACGTCGCGAATGGTGTATACGTTGCTCGGATCGTTGATTCTCAGACCGTCGACGATGAACGTATAGCTGTACAACTCGGGCGCGAGGGGCTCGGGGGTCGTGAACTGCCATACGCCGTCGGTTAGCGTGAGCTGTGCTACGCCCGGGGCGTCGAACTTGCCGTAGGGGGTCTCGATCTTCTGCGTAGGCAGGAAGTCGCCCGTCACCTCGACGCGTGAGGCCTCGGGTGCTTTGAGACGGAACGTTACGGTGTTGTCTTCATGGATCTCGGGTGAGACTACGGGTGCTACGCCCCAGAGCGCCTGCTGTGCGAAAGCCAGCGAACAGGTCAGCAGCATGGCTGCCGAGAGAAAGATTTTTTTCATATCGATCTTGTAATTTATGGTTATCGTTTATCCCGACAAGGTCCCGTGCGGCTTGACTCCGCACGGAACCTTATGGAGATCTGTCTATACCGTTTTTAGTTGAACGCCTCTCCCACCTTCTTTACGATCTTGGGGGTGCAGGCAGCCCAGAATGTCCAGTCGTGTGCGCCGTTGCGCTCGATCCACTCGTGCTCGACGTTGATCGACGACAGACCGTCGTGGTATCCCTTGGCCGACTGATAGAGGAAGTCCTGCAAGCCGATCTCGATCGTTATGCCGGGCAGCTCGGCCGTGGGCTGCATCGTGTAGAGGTTGGGTGCTCCCTCGACGTATGTTGCCGGGCTGCACGCATATACGTAGCAGAACATCTCCTGGTGCAGGAAGCCGTAGTAGAGCGATCCGTAGCCGCCCATCGACAGACCGGCTATGGCGCGCGATCCCTTCTCGGCCTTGACCTTGTAGGTGCTCTCGATGAAGGGTATGAACTCGTCGAAGAAGTAGGTCATGTAGTTGATGCCGTTGCCCGAGTAGTTGTCGCAGTAGAATGCGTTCTGGCCGTCGGGGCAGCCGTTGGGGCATACGATAATCATCTCCTTGCCTCCGTTAGCGGCATAGGTGCTGGCGTAGGGGTTTACCAGACCCTGACGCATCCAGTCGTTGTTGTTGCTGTCGGCGCCGTTGAGCAGGTAGAGCACGGGAAAGGTCTTCTCGTTGTCGTAGCTCTTGGGCAGGTAGATCGAGTAGTTGATCTCCTTGCCCAGTACGGTGCTGTTCATCGTCTGGTCGTAGAACTCGATGCCGGTGCCTTGCAGCAGCGTGACGAACTTGATGTTGGTCTCGGTAAGCGTACCGTTGGTAACGCTGCCGTCGGCATTCATCGTCAGCATGGTCGTTAGACCGCTGCCCGAGAAGTTGTAGAGCTTGCCGCCCTCCATGCCGTCGACGACCGAGACCGTGATCTTGCCGCCGGCCATGAGGAACTCTTTTTTGCCCTCGGCGTTGACCAGATAGCTTCCCCAGCTCCAACCGCCCCACTCCTGAGGCATCTGGGCGCCCGAGGCGATCGACAACGCCTCCTGAGCATTGTCCTTGACGGTGTATTCGCCCGCCAGCGCTGCCGGGTCGAGGTTCTCGACGTTGATGGTCTCCAACATGGCTGCATCTTTGCCGTCGGGGTCGCTGATCGTAAAGGCATACTTCGATACGCCCGGAACAACGCCCGTTACCTGTCCGCTCTGGTCGGTAATGTATACCGGCGTTACGGTCAGAACGGCGGTATAGCCGCTGGCTTCGGGATCGTCTACGCCGATCTCGAACGATATCGCACCGCGGAAATGCACCTTGACGTACTCGCCGCCTGCGGTTTGGAGCATGCCGTCGATGTCATAGCTGTCCGTGCCGATCATCGTGACGTTCACGTCGCCGCTCGCGAGCGTCGTCTCGCCCTCGGCCGTGATGACCTTGGCCGCGGCCTGCATCGCTCCGCTCACGGCCTTGGCGACGGTATAGGTGCCCGTTTGAAGCACCCACTCGCGGCTGCCGAAGCCTATTTCGAGAGCATTGCCCTCGGCATCGGCAAGGGTCATATTGAGCACCTTGATGCCCTTCGGAAGTTTATCTGTCGACTGCTCCGTAACCTCCGTGAAACGGTAGCGGTCGAAATCGTAGCGACCCGTCAGATCGTCCAGCGATTCCTCGCAGGCTCCCAGCAGAACGGCTGCCAGCAGCATCCATAACGAAAATATCTTTTTCATAATCATTCTATGCGGTTATATGTTTACCAGAGATCGTTCTGGTGCATGTTGGGGTTGACTTGAAGCTCTTTCTGCGGAATAGGCAGCAGCTTGTGCTTGGGCTGGAATCCGTAGTTGCTGTTGCTGGCTATCGTCTCCCGACCCTTGGTCGTGTATCCGGGAATCTCCTTGCCCTGCTGTGCCAGCGCCTGCTCGGCATCGCCCCAGCGGACGAGATCCTGGAAGCGTACGCACTCCATGAAGAGCTCCAACCGCTTCTCCTTCTTCACGTCGTCCATCGTGACGGCAGCCAGCGGAGCCAGTTGCGCGCGCGAACGTATCTTGTTGACATACTCCTTGGCCAGACCCTTCTTGTCGCCGCTCTGTACGTGCGCCTCGGCCGCCAGCAGCAGCACCTCGGCGTAACGCATCACGCGCAGGTTGATGTACTGGAATCCCTGGAAGTACGATGCGTCGATGATGCAGTCGCTCTTCAATGCGCGGTTCTTCCAGAGGAAATAACCCTCGTGGCCGATGAGCGTCTCGCCCGGCTTGATGGTGATGCCGTAGTCGGCCATCTGGTCGTATGTGCGCAGCGTGCTGTTGAGACGGTAGCCGTCGGCGCCCTCGCGCTCGACGAATGCGTCGTATACCTCCTTGCGCGGATTCATGAAGCCGTAGGTACCCCATGCGATCTCATCCTTGGCCGCTCCGGTGGGGTCGTTGAACATCGATGTGCGCCAGCCGATCATCAGATAGGTCATCGTGAACTGCGTCCATGTCTGCTCGGGGTCGTTGCGCTTCTGAACCTCCAACATAGACTCGCAGCTGCCGTTGCACTCGGCATGCAGCAGCTTGTCCAGCTCGCCCTGATAAAGGTCGTATTTGTCCGAAGCGATCACCTTGTCGAGAATCTCGGCAGCCTCGTCCCACTTCTGCTGGAAGACATAGGCCTTGCCCAGCATGGCCTGGGCCACCTCGCGTGTTATGCGGATACCTGTCTCGGCATCGTCCTTGTTCGACTTCGAGGGGAGTATATCCATGTCGATAGCATCGTTGAGGTCCTGCTCTATGAAGCTCCACAGAGCTTCGGGGGTGCTGTTCGACTTGCGGTACTCGTCAGAACCGAGCAGATGATCCACTTTGGGCGCCGTACCGTAGTAGGTAACCAGCTGGAAGTGCGCCCATGCGCGGAAGAAATGCGCCTCGGCTACGGCACGCTGCTTGGCCGCCGTGTCGGGCTCCATGAACGTGAGGATCAGGTTGGCATTGTATACTATGGTATACAGACCCGAGTAGAGGTCGCGTACCATGGTGTTGTCGGTGTTGAACGAGAACTCGTTGAGCTGCTCCATTTCGAGGTTGTCGCCTCGGCTGCCGCCGCCGCAATATACGTCGTCCGAGAGCAGGTTGCTTATCATGAACCAGTTGTAATATACCCCTCCCCATGCGTTGTAGAGGTTGGCAAGGGCACGCAGGGCGTCTTCATCCGTTTTATAACCCTCTTCCTGACCGCCCATGTCGCCGTGCTTGGGAATATCGAGCCTGTCCTCGCACGAAGTGGCCGAGAGCAGGGTGATGAATCCCATAAGGCAGATAACTATATGTTTTGCTTTCATTGTGCGTTTCGTTTTTGGTTAGAATTGTATGTTGACACCTACTACGACCTTCTTCGAGGTGGGGTACGAACCCTTGTCGACACCCATACCTGCCGTTGCCGTGGCCGCTACCTCGGGGTCGAAGCCCGGATACTTGGTAAACGTGAAATAGTCTTCCAGCGAGCAGTATACGCGCAGGTTGCTGATGAAGATCTTCTCGGTCAACCTCTTGGGGAACGTGTAGCCCAGCTGTATCTGCTTGATCTTGAAGAACGAGCCGTCGAAGACCATAGCGTCCGAATAGAGATACTTGCTCATCTCCTCGGCGTCTGCCGCGGGCACCGTGCCGCCCTTGTTGGTGGCCGTCCAGCGGTTGTCGTAGAAGACCTCCTTCAAGCGGTTCGACTTGGGATAGTCGGGACGGCTGATGCAGTTGAACACGTCGTTGCCCTGCGAGCCGGTTCCGAATACCGTAAGGTCGATGCCCTTCCATGCCGCCGTCAGCGTGATACCGTAGGTAAAGTCGGGAATGGCGTCGCCGATGTATGTCATGTCGTCGTCGTCGATCTTGTCGTTCTTGCCGATGTTGTGGAACGTGGGCTCTCCGGTCTCGGCATCTACGCCGGCGAACTTGTAGCCGCGGAAGTAGTAGACGGGATAGCCCGGCTCGAAGAACGTAATGGTCGTGGTGTGGAAGTTCACGCCCGGCAGACGGTCGAGCGACGGGTCGATATAGGTTACCTTGTTATTGAGTGTGGCGATGTTGCCGCGGACGCTGTAAGAGAAGTCGCCCACGTTGTCGCGCCAGCCCAGATCGATCTCCCAACCCTTGTTGCTTACCTTGCCGGCATTCATCGGCGAGGTGGTTCCGCCGATAATGAGCGAGGGCTTGGTGCCCGATACCAGAAGGTCCTTGGTCTTTTTCTCGTAGTAGTCTACGCTAAGGGTCAGACGGTCGCGGAAGAAGCGTGCGTCGATACCGAAGTCGAGCTGCTCCGAGGTCTCCCATTTGAGCTTGGCGTTACCCATCGAGGTGGGGCCTGCGCCGGTTATGTAGTTGTTGCCCGGGACGAACGGATAGAGGCCGCCCAGAGTCATGTTGGTGCTGTACAGGTATCCGCCCAGAGCCGCAAGGCTACCGTTCTGTCCCCAGCTGGCACGTATTTTCAGGCTGCTTACCACGTCTCTTGCAGGCTCGAAGAAGTTCTCGTTTGAGATCATCCAGCCGGCCGATACTGCGGGGAAGTAACCCCAGCGGTTCGAGGCGGGCAGCTGCGAGAGGTCGGCTGCATCGGCACGCAGCGATGCCTGAATCATGTACTTGCCTGCGAAGTCGTAGCCTATACGGCCGAAGTACGAGAGCTTGGCGCCTACGGTCTCCTCGCCGCTCACGCCCTTGGTGGCCGAAGCCGAGCCGAAGTTGAGGAAGTAGAAGAGCGGATCGTTCTTCTTTATGGCATCCTCGCCGTTGGCCGAGAGGCTGCCGCCTACGTAGTTGTATATGCTCTCCTGGAACGACATACCGATCATGGCGTTGATGTTGTGACGGCCGAACTGGCGGGCGTATGTCGCGAAGTTCTCCCACTGGTAGTAGATCGTGGTCGATGACTGGGCGTTGTGGCTTACGTAGTCGCGGTTCTGCGTTACGTTGCCGTAGAATGGCAGATCGGTGGTCGACGACTTGGCTCCCGAGAGACGGTAGCCCAGACGCGAGGTAATGGTCAGGCCCTTGACGGGCTTGAAGTCGGCGAAGATCGAGCCGTTGACGTTGAAGCCGCCGCTCTTGCTGATGTTGTTGTCGCGCATTACCAGCGGGTGGTAGTTCTCGCCGGTGTAGAACTCCGATGCGGCGTAGTAGTTGCCGTTCTCGTCCTGCAACAGGTGCTTGCCGTTGTTGAGCGCCGTGAGCATGTGCATAGGCAGGTTCTCATAAGTGTAGGTGCTGGGCGTTATCGGGTCGAGGCGGCCAGAAGGCTGCCGTACTCGTTGTTCGACGATACGCTGCGCACGTCGTACTTCTCGATCTGGTTGGTGGTGCCCACCTTCAACCAGCTCTTGATCTCGTACTCGGCGTTGATCGCCGCCGTCAGACGCTTGTAGCTGTCGGCGTCGCCGCGGACGATACCGTTGTTGTTCATGTACGACAGCGACAGATAGTAGTTGCCGCGCTCGTTGCCGTTTGTGAACGATATGTTGTGCTTCTGCATGTTGCCGCCGCCGAACGCCACGTCTGCCCAGCTGGTGTTGGTCACGCCGTCCCACGACGAGAGCAGCTTGTCGAGCTTGATCTCGCCCGCCTCGACCATATAGTCGATGTACTGTTCGGCGTTGAGCATCTGCGGAAGACGTGCCACCGACTGCGACGTCCACTGGAAGTCGTAGCTGATCTTGCCCTGACCGGCCTTGCCGCGCTTGGTCGAGATAAGAACGACGCCGTTACCTGCCTCGGCACCGTAGATAGCGGCCGAAGCGGCATCTTTGAGCACCTCCATAGAGGCTATGTCGTTGGGGTCGATACCGCTGATGTCCGACAGACGCACGCCGTCCACGACGAAGAGCGGGTTAGAGCCGACGTTCGACGAGTAACCGCGCACGCGGATAGTCGGCGACGAACCGGGAGCGGCCGAAGTCTGGATGATCTGCACGCCGGCCGTCTTGCCCTGCAATGCCGACTGGGCATTGGTAATGGTACGGTTCTGCATATCCTCGGGCTTTACCTGAGAGATTGCGCCCGTTACCGAGCTCTTCTTCTGCACGCCGTAACCTACGACCACGACATCGTCGAGGCGGTTGTCCTCCTCGCGAAGCGTCACGTCGTGCTGGCCTGGCGTTGCGGCCACCTCCTGATTCTGGTAGCCCAAGAAGGTAAACAGCAGGGTAGCGCCCTGGTTTACCTGCATACGATAGCGTCCGTCTGCGTCGGTGGTGGTACCGTTGGACGTACCCTGCTCAATGACGCTGGCGCCGATCATCGGACCATTGGCGTCGGTCACCTGCCCCCAGACCTCTACCTTGTTCTGCGCCAGCAGCATCGATACGGGCGCCAACAGGAAAAGCGTCGCAAGGAGCAACATCCTTGTAGAATTTTTTTTCATGCTTTTAGTTTTAGGTTATTGAATTGTTTCCGGTGCTTATATACCGATTTGCCAATACCGGTGCCTCGGCTCTCTCCGACTGCCGCTGCGACGTCTCGCGCCGCTATGCGGTTCTGTCTCTCGTCCGGTCGGGATTATCCTGCGAACGGAGGCCGGGTCGCTCGGCTCCGGATTCGGCAAAGGGTATATAATCGCCTTGTATTGATGCTTTCAAGCCCCGGCGGGGCGAAATGCTTCGCCGCCGGGGCGTAGTCGCCGTCGTCAGAATCCGCGCGTGGGGAACGATCTTACCACTTCGAGCAGCTCTTTGTCGTGGTTGTTGAGCACGCGGCACTCGTTGTCGAAGTACATCGTGGCTCCGCTCTGCGGCGTATATGCCTCCCATGCGGGCAGACTCCGGGGTTGCCCGTGCGGGCGAAGTTGAGCCATGCGTCGCTCATCTTGTCGGCCAGCGCCTGCGCCTCGCTGCCGCCGCCCGTCATCGAGGCGTGGCGCTCGGTGTTGTCGAATACGAAAGGTATCTCCATGCAGTGCGTGCTGCGCAGCATGCCGTCCATGACGGGCGACTCCCAGCCGAAGAGATACATATATACGGGTGCGCCCTGCTGTGCGGCTTTCAGACGAGCCTGCTCCACGGCGCCGGGACGGAAGACGAAGTCGATGTCCACGAGGTCCTTGGGCTGGTAGTCGGGATATGCCTTGCGCAGCGCCGCGAGAAACTCGTCGGTGCGCTCGCCGTATTTCTTTCTGAGAACCTCTACGGCCTGCTCCTCGGTTACGGTGCGGAAGAAAGGCACGTAGGTGCTCGTCGTGAACTCGTGGAGCGTGGTGCCCACCAGCAGAGGAATGTCGCGGCTCTGCTCGGGTGCCTGCGGATCGAAGGGCTGTGCGGGAAGCACATTGCCGTCGACCGTGGGCGCCCAGCCGAAGATGAAGGTCGATATGCCCTCTTTCTCGGCCTCTGCCCTGACCTGGGCTACGGCCTTCTCGCCTGCCGCGAGCAGCTGCTCGTAGGGTATGGTCTTCAACCGGTCGACCTGTGACGGGGTCAGACCCAGCCGGCGGAGTACTTCGGCGCCGATGCGTCGCGAATACTTGCTCTCCATCGTGCGGAGCATGGAGCCGCTCTGGACGATCGCCTTGTGGAAGAGTCCGCCGAGGGGGTAGCCATGAGCGTCGATACCTTGCCGCCGCCGCCCGACTGGCCGAATATGGTTACGTTGGAGGGGTCGCCGCCGAACGCCTCGATGTTGTCGTGCACCCATTGCAGTGCGGCCACCAGATCCAGAAGACCCGCATTGCCCGACGCTGCGTACTCCTCTCCGAAGTCCGAGAGGTCGAGGAAGCCCAGCACGTTGAGACGGTGGTTGAGCGTTACGACCACCGCATCGCCCTTGCGGGCGAGGTTGGCGCCGTCGTACGAGGGGAGCTCCTGCCCGCTGCCCGCAGCGTAACCGCCGCCGTGCAGCCAGACCATGACGGGGCGCTTCTTGCCGTCGGCCAGCGCCGGAGTCCAGATGTTGACCCTCAGACAGTCCTCGCCGGGATGTCCGTCGTCCCAGTCGAATGCGAACGAGTGCTCGTCGCTCTGCCAGCCTCCGCGCACGGCCTGCGGACATGTCGGCCCGTATGCGCGGCTGCTGCGTATGCCCTCCCACTTCTCGGGAGCCTGCGGCGGCATGAACCGCTCGGCGCGGGCGTAGGGTATGCCCTTGAATACATATAGATTTCCGGCGGCGTATCCGGCCACCTTGCCCGATTGCGTCGTCGCGACGGCCGTCTGCGACGACGCCTCGATCCGTGATGTCGTATCCGCCTCGGCGCTCTTGGTGCGTGCACCGCCGCTGCATGCGGAACAGAGCAGGGCGCACCCTGCCAGAAGGAGTTGAGTAGTAGGTTTCATAAGCGTGTAGATTTCAGGTAGGGCAAATGTACTCGTTTTTATCGTGACCGGCTTTGCCCTATATTCAAAAGAGTTGTTCGTTCAGTCCGAATGCGTTTCATGCGTTCAAAAATTTGTCAAATCGTTCAAATTATTCACGGTTTTGTCTCGATTTCGAATTATTATGCGTAACTTTCTGTTATGAAACCGCTCTACGGATGAATATGAAACTAACCAACTTACTTCTACTCGGGGCGTTGGCTCTGTCGGCGGCCTCGTGCGGGAGTGCCGGCCGCGTCGACGAGCAGCGCGGCCAGACGGAGAGTACGCTCTTTTCCGAGGGCATCTCCAACCAGCAGGTAAAGGCTTTCGCCGAGGATGCGCAGGGGCATATCTGGATCGGAACGTTTCGCGGACTGAACAAGTACAACGCCCACGAGTACCAGCAATATTTCTGTACGGACGATTCGCTCAGTCTGCCCGACAACCAGATTCAGGATATGATGCTCGACTCGCGCCGGCGTCTGTGGGTGGCTACGGTCAACGGGCTGTGCATATATACCGACCGCGACGATTTCCGTCGCATACCGATTTGCGCGGACGACAAGAATGTCTTGCAGCTCATAGAGGACCGAACGGGAGAGGTATATGCCATGACCCGCGAACGGCTTTACCGTTGGGACGGGGAGTCGGAGAGGCTGGTCGAGCTGCTCGACGATCTCGACCCCTACAACACCTTCTGCGTGAAGTGCCATGTCGATTCCGACAACAGGATGTGGATGTTGAACGCCGGGAGCATGCGCTGCATGGAACTCGAAACGGGGCGCGTGACCGACACCGTTCCGCTGAGCGATTTCACATACTACTCCTATCTGCACGACGGCCGTTATCTCTATCTGTCGGGGGCATCGTCATGCAGGATCTACGACACATCCGAGCGGAGGTTCAGCGAGATTCCGGAGGCGATACGCAATCATCCGCTCTTCGACGAATCCGATGTCGAATATATCCACCCCTATCTGGACGACTGCCTGCTCTTCAACACGGCCGTCCACGGCATGTTCTGCTACGACTTCGTGCGCGGTACGTTCATACATCAGGATGAGGCGGGATTTCCGTTCGAGGTGCCATCGTTCAAGATACGCCGGATGTTTACCGACTCGCAGCGCAACCTGTGGATCGGCTCCGAGGATCAGGGATATGAGGTGTGTTACCACTATAAGACCAACTTCAACAATAACAACTATCTATGCACCAGCTTGGAGAACAGGTCGGTGGTCTCGGTCGCGGCCGATGCGGAGTCGAATCTGTGGATATCCACGCTCCTGGACGGTCTGTACGTGTACGACTTCGGGCGGCAGCGGCTCGACAACATCCCCCTGAGCGAGCTGTTTCCCGGCGAGAAACATCGCCGGGTATATGTCAACCGTCTGCTGGCCGACAGCGACGGGGCGGTATGGATGACGGCGGTCAACAATCAGGTGCTGAAATGCCGCTACCGCGACGGCGGTTTGCAGATCGAGCAGCGGCATCATGTGTTCATGCCCATGTCCCTCGCGCAGGACAGCGGCGGTACGATATGGGTGGGTACGGCTGCCAACTATCTGCATGCGCTCTTGCCGGGGACGACGAGCTTCGTGCCGCTGCGCGTGCTGGACGGCGAGTTCTCGTTCATTCCCGATATGATGGCGCTCGGCGACGGCTCGCTGCTCGTTTCGTCCTTCAACCAGCCGCTGAAACGCATCGTCGGGGGCGAAGTCGAGACGATGAACGATCTGGACGAGACGCTCGGCGAGTGCATACGCCGCTCGGTCTTCATCCCCACGACGCTCTTCGAGGACAGCGCGGGCGATATATGGATAGGCACGATCGGCAACGGACTGATCCGTTACGTACCCTCCGAGAAGCGCATGTACCCCGTTCCCGGCACCTCGTGTCTTGACATATCCGCCGTCGAGGAGGATGCCGACGGAGGGGTGTGGATCAGTACGCAGTGGGGGCTGAACAAGTACGACCGTCGGACAGGGCGCTTCACAAACTACTACGCCTCGGACGGTCTGGGAGGCAACCAGTTCTACGAGCGGTCGTCATGCCGTCTGGGCGACGGCTCGCTCATCTTCGGCGGCACGCACGGCCTTACGCTTTTTCATCCGCTGGCCGTGCCGGCCAAACGTCGGATACCGCTCGTCTTCGAGAACCTGCGCATTCACAACCGTCTGACCTCGCCCGGCAGCGACAGCCCTATCGACAAACACCTCTCCTATAACCCCGAGATACGGCTGCGGCACGACCAGAACGGATTCAGCATCTCGTTCGCCGCGCTGGAATATTGCGAATACAGCCGCGTGCACTACCACTACATGCTCGAAGGCTTCGACGACTACTGGATCGAGGCGCGCAACAGCCGCGAGGCCAACTATGCCAACCTCCCGGCCGGCCGTTACACCCTGCACGTGAAGATCACGAGCAACGACCAGAGCGTCGTCGAGACCGAGAACTCCATTCCGGTCATAATCGAGCCTGCTCCGTGGCGGACATGGTGGGCATATCTGTGCTACATGGCGCTGCTCGCCGCGCTGCTCTGGCAGCTGATAGGGTCGTGGCGGCGCATACGTGCCGCCGGATTTTGCCGCTGCCAGAGTTAAGGCGGAAGACCGTTACCACGAGGTGCAGCTGGCAATCGGCGGGCCGGAAAGCCCGGAGCGGGAGCAGGCGCAGCAGAGGCACATGAACGAGATGATACGCAGCTTCTTCGCCAATATATCGCACGAGTTCCGCACGCCGCTCACTATGATCTCCGGGCCGGTCGCGCAGCTCTGCGACGATGCCGGGCTGCCCGAGTCGAGCCGGCAGCTGCTGCGCATCGTGCGTCGCAGCACCGACCGCATGCTCGAATTGGTAAACCAGCAGATGGACTTCGGAAAGCTGGAAAACGACATGCTGTGGCTCAAAGTGCGCAGGACGGATATCATAAGCGTGTTGCGCCGCCGCATCGACATATTCGGCGTAAATGCCGCCACCAAGGGCATTACGCTCCAAACATATGGATTGGAGGGTACGTGCGTCGTCTGGCTCGACGAGGACAAGCAGGATAAGATATTCGCCAATCTCATGTCCAACGCGCTCAAATTCACTCCCGGCGGCGGACGTATCGAGGTCCGGTTCGATGTGATCGGACACGACGAGGCGGTCGGGCTCTTCCCCGGCGACGACGCTGTGGTGTGGACGCGCTACGTCAAGGTCTCGGTCGCCAATACGGGCGTCGGCATCCCGGAGGAGATGCGCGAGAAGATATTCGAGCGCTACTACCGCATAAACAACCGCACCGAGGGCGGCTATAACTACGGGACGGGCATCGGGCTGTATTATACGCGCGGCCTTGTCGAGCTGCACCACGGACGTATCCGAGCTTTCGATTTCGAGGAGCGGGGCGGTGCCGTATTTACATTCATCCTGCCGCTCGACGACGAGGCATATCCCCAGAGGGAGCGCACGACGGATCCGGCAGTCTCGAATCCCCCCCCCACCTCTACTGCTGCCGCTGCCGCACCCGTAGTTGCCGGCGAGCCGGTCGCAGCAGCTGTGCAGCAGGACGGCCGCTCCCTTAAAAGCGTGCTGGTGCTCGACGACGATACGGAGGTGGTGCACTATCTGAGGACATTGCTGTCGCCATATTACAGGGTGTTGGGCTGCTTCGATGCCGACGAGGCTCTGCGGCTGATCGACGAGGAGGCGCCCGATCTGGTGCTCAGCGACGTCGTGCTGCCGGGCATGAACGGCTATGCCTTCTGCCGCCGGATCAAGGAGGATGCCCAGCTGTGCCATATACCCGTGATACTGCTTACGGCCAAGACCAACGTCGATGATCAGGTCGAGGGTCTCGACATGGGTGCCGACGCCTATGTCACCAAGCCTTTCGAGCCGAGCTATCTGCTTGCGCTGGTCAAGTCGCAGCTCAGACACAGCGACCGCGTGCGCATGCGGCTGGGACAGTCCACCCAGACTTCGAAGATCGAAGAGGATCTGCTTACGCCTCAGGACAAGGCCTTCATGACGGAGTTATATAGGCTTATGGAGACCGAGCTGTCCAACCCCGAGTTCGATATCGCCTGGGCCATAGAGGCGCTGAGGATTTCGCGCACCAAGTTTTTCTATAAGCTCAAAGGCCTCACGGGCGAGAGTCCGAGCGCATTCTTCAAGACATATAAGCTCAACCGTGCCGCCGAGTTGATCCTCGAAGGCAAGTATACGATCTCCGAGATAGCGGATATGACCGGCTTTTCCACTCTGTCGCACTTCTCGAAGAGCTTCAAGAAGCAGTTCGGCCAGAGCCCCAGCGACTATCAGGGCTGATCCGGCAGCAGGCGCGGCACCGCTCGTTCGGCCGCCTGCATGTCTATGCCGATTTTGCCGCGTAGCATTTCGCCGCAGGCTGTCGTGAGACAGCCTGCGATGTTGTGTATGGCCGTGCCGGCACGCACTCTCTTCGGTCGCGGCGCTTCGGATGCCTGTTGCTGTCGCGCCGGTCAGACGTGCTGCGGATACGGACGGGCTGAATGAAGATCGCCCGGATAGGATATTGCATCCTGTCCGGGCGAGCAAGTGTGAAGCGGCGGCGGAGTGCCGCCTGTGACGGAAAATTAGCAGTTCATGGCTCCGCAGCAGTGGATGACCTGTCCGCTGACATACGACGAGAGGTCGCTGGCCAGGAACAGAGCCACGTTCGCCACATCGTCGGGCGTACCGCCGCGACGCAGAGGAATCTGTGCCGCCCACTGGTCCTTGATCTCCTGCGAGAGCTGGTTGGTCATGTCGGTAATGATGAAGCCCGGGGCGATGCAGTTGGCTCGGATGCCGCGGGGACCCATCTCCTTGGCGATAGACTTCGCCAGACCTATCATACCGGCCTTGGATGCCGAGTAGTTGCACTGGCCGGCATTGCCGCTCACGCCTACCACCGACGACATGTTGATGATCGAGCCGCCGCGCTGCTTGGCCATGACGGGCGTAACGGCATGGATGAAGTTGAACGCCGATTTGAGGTTGACGGTCAGCACTGCGTCCCACTGAGCCTCGCTCATGCGCATCATAAGGCCGTCCTTGGTAATACCGGCGTTGTTGACCAGAATGTCGATGCGGCCGAAGTCCTCGACGATCTGCTTCACGACCTCGTGGGTCTGGTCAAACAGAGCCGCATTCGAAGCGTAGGCCTTGGCCTTGACGCCGAGGGCCTCGATCTCCTTAACGGTCTCTTCGACAGCCTCGTTGATCGCCAAATCCGTGAATGCCACGTCGGCACCCTGCTCGGCAAAACGCAATGCGATAGCCTTGCCGATGCCTCGTCCTGCGCCCGTGACGAGCGCTACTTTACCTTCAAGAAGTTTCATGATCTACTATTTTTTTACTTTATCGTTATCTACGAGCATGAACGAGAAGTTGCCCGAGCAGCAGAGGCGGTCGTCGACGAAAGCCTTGGCCTCGGTAAATACCAGCAGGCCGCGCTGCTGCGTGACGCGTGCACGTATGTGGATCGTGTCGCCGGGGTGTACCGCCGACTTGAACTTCACGTTGTCGATACCGGCATAGAACGGCGTGCGGCCTTTCAGCAGGTCGCCCAGCAGCAGCGCGCACGACTGCGCGATGATCTCGCACGTAATGACGCCGGGTACGACGGGGTTGCCCGGGAAATGGCCTTTGAGGAAAAACTCCTCGCCCGAGACGTGGTAGTGGGCGTCGGCCCACTCGCCGTCGAGCGTGATGTCGTCGACGAGCAGCATGGGCTCGCGGTGCGGCAGAAACTCCTTTATCTCTTCTCGATTCATCGTAATTGAGATTTATGATATTAAGTTTATAAAACGAATATCCGCACGCAGTGCAGAGATCGTCCGACCTCCGCACTGCGATACGAATCGTATGTTGTCTACTCGTCGAAACGTCTCAGCGCTACGCAGGCGTTGTGACCGCCGAAGCCGAGCGAGTTCGATATGGCGACGTTGACATCGGCCTTGCGTGCCACCAGCGGCGTGTAGTCGAGGTCGCACTCGGGGTCGGGGTCGGTAAGACCTATGGTCGGCGTTACGATGCCGTTCGAGAGCGACAGCGTCGAGGCGATGAGCTCGACGGCACCCGTGGCGCCGAGCATGTGGCCTGTGATCGACTTGGTCGAAGTGATGATGGCCTTGCGTGCAGCCTGCTCGCCCATGGCGATCTTTATGGCCTTGGTCTCAGAAGAGTCGTTCAGCGGCGTACCCGTACCGTGAGCGTTGATGTAGAGCAGATCCTTCTCGGCGTCGAATCCGGCCTCGTCGAGTGCCTGCTTAATGGCGCGCGACGCGGGGATGCCCTCGGGATGCGGAGCCGTGAAGTGGTGGGCGTCGCAGCTGTTGCCGTAACCTACGACCTCTGCGTATATTTTCGCACCGCGCTTGCGGGCGCTCTCCAACGACTCGAAGATCAGCACGCCGGCACCCTCGGCAATGACGAAGCCGTGGCGGTTGACGTTGAAGGGCAGCGATGCCTGCAACGGATCCTCCGAGCGCGAAAGAGCCTTGCTGTTGGCGAAGCCGCCGATCGAGAGCGGATGTACGGCAGCCTCGGCGCCGCCGGGAATGATGGCGTCGGCATAACCGTGCTTGATTGCGCGGTAAGCCTCGCCGGCAGAGTGGGTGCCCGTAGCGCATGCCGTAACCACCGGCAGGCATACGCCCTGCGCGTTGAAGGTTATGGCGACGTTGCCGGCTGCGATGTTAGAGATCATCATCGGCACGAAGAAGGGCGATATGCGTCCCACGCCGTCCTTCAACAGTACTTCGGTCTGGTTGACGAAGGTGTGGATGCCGCCGATGCCCGAGCCGATGTATACGCCCAGACGCTCGGGTGCGATGTTCTCGCCGCTCGCCAGACCGCTGTCCTTCATGGCCTGCGCTGCGGCGGCCATGGCGTACTGGCAGTAGAGATCGCTGCGGCGCACCA
>OFGM01001217.1_pt1 | contig 16504 bp, 14 predicted proteins | sample 1521741 | NCBI WGS metagenome assembly OFGM01 (sample SAMEA3504079, study PRJEB24116) | mouse gut metagenome | biome: mouse gut; feature: mouse-associated habitat; material: faeces | place: Denmark | collected 2011
ATCATCGTCCTATCGGGCAGATAAAATATTCACTAATTTAATTCAACCAACAGGTATAATTTAAATTTATTTTTTGACTGTTATCGAAAAAAGAAGCTGACGGCCGCGAAGAGAACGCTGCGATTCAAATGACGACAGCTGCGAGTAGACAGTGTAGTTGTAACTGCTGCGGTTGAGTATGTTGGAAAGGTCGGCGCCCAGTTCCACACGTTTGCCGAGCCGGTAGGTAAGGCGCGTGTCGAGCATAAGCACATTCTTGTATTGGTTATCGGCAAGTTGGTTGCGGTAATGCTCGCCGCTGACTGTCCACTGCCATTTGGGGTGCGGGGTAAACGTAAGTTTAAGTTCATTTTTCATAGAGGAGAGCCACGCCTGCGAAGCTCCGTTCATCGACAGCCGGCTTGCGGCATACCGGAGTTCATAGCCGAAGTTGAAGAAGCGCAACGGTGTGCCGCTGACTTTGACACCCGCACTCCACGCGGTGCTTAACGCGTCGACAGCCTGCGACTGCGAGAACATGTGCGACCTGTTGCGGTTGAACGAACCGTTGACGTTGCAGCTTCCGCGCATGAAGTCGAGGGTCTTGCTCACGCTGCCCGTAGCCATGAGCATACGGCTGTCGTTTCGGGCGTCGGCATAGCTGTAGACGGCATAGTCGCCGTAGAGCTGCTGCGACATCGTGTATGGCACCCGCGTCCACGACTGCATCACCATGCCGTTGGCAAACAGGCCGCGGCGCGTGTGCCGGTAGCTGAACGCAGCCGAAATATTGCGCGAAGATGAGTTATAAAACCGGTCGGTGCCCTCTTTGAGCGTACGGTAGTCGGTCAGCACAAGTGCGGGATGGATGAGATTGAGATTCATCGGCGAACGTCCGATACCGCCGCGCAAGGTGCCTGAAAAACGGTTGTCAGGCTTCCAGTTTAAATCAAGAGCGGGAGAGAAATAACCTTCGTCGCGGTCGGCAATCGCCTTGTCAAAACTGTAGTGCGCGTAGCTCAGCGGGAGATTCAGAGTAAGGTTGACACGGCGCAGCCGGTATTCCAGCTTGGGGACAGCGTAAACAGTCACGAAATCGGTATTCACCACATTTTCAGTCAGTCCTGGCAACTCAGCGGGAATATCGGGCAGATGTGAGTTCATGGTGCGGAAGTAAGCCTTTATGCCGCCTTCGAGACTTAGGGTGATACCGCTGATATTGAAAGCGTAGGCCGCGCTCTCGTCGGTGAAAAATGCGTGGTCGGAGATATGCTGACGGAAAGCGGCGGCGGCCATGCAGACGGCGAGGGTCTGCGGAAGCGATTCCCATTCGTTCACACTCCTGAACGTGACAAGATGACGGCCATTGAAACGCTGTATCATCCTGAACCGGTTTCCCACATAATAATCGGGAAGCGCCGCCGACTGCGAGTTGGGTAGCGTGCCCGCGGTGCGCAGGTCAACATCATCCCAGTCGATGTCGGCGCGTAGGGTATTGTTGATAAACGACGTCTTGCCGTTAAGCTCGTAGGTGAATTTTCCGGCGAGCGAACGGGTGTGCTCCGTGCCGTTGCGGCGCTCGGTTATAATTCTGTCGCCTCCATCGAGAAAGTAGGTTGTGACATTGACCGCATCGGCAGTGACGCGGTTGTAGGAGTAATCGATGTTGGCTTTCAGCTCGCCGCGGCCGAATTTCCACAGACTGTTGGCCGACACGAGAAACGAACGGTTGAACAGCGTGCGGCTGCTGTCGAGCGACGGAACTCCCGGCAATCCTATGCCTACATATCGGCTTAATCCGGTACCTCGGCGTTCGGCGAAAAAGTCGGTGTGCGACGACGACAAATCCTCTCCCGTATTGTTGGCGCGGAATGTGGTGATATTCTGGAACGAGGGCATCACGGCCATAGCGAAAAGTTCGCTGTCCCACACGGCGCCGGCAGGATCAGCCATATATCCGGCGGCCGCGTCACCGTGAAATGTCCACGTGGCTTTGGCCTTGTTTTTCAATTTCAGGTTGATGGCGGCCTTGTCGGAGAATGAGATGCCCGACAGCACCTGCATAGGCTGATGGTTCTCCATGACCTCGACCGAACCGACATTGTCATGACTGATACCGTTGGTGGCTATGCCGTATTTTCCGCCAAGCATGTCGGAACCTTCGATATAAAATTTATTGATGTCCTCCCCCTGATATTTGATTTTGCCGTTGTCGGCGACATCTATGCCGGGCATACGCCGTAGCACGTCGCCGATGCTGCGGTCCTGCGCCTGCGCGAACGAACTTACGTTGTAGCTTACCGTGTCGCCCTGCTCACGTATGCGGTCGGCTTTAACCGCCACTTCCTTGAGCAACGTAGCCGACGGCTCAAGCACGACTGTCAGCGGATACAGCACGCTGTCGAGCGCGACGGCCTGTTTCGCGAAACTCATCATCGACACATCGAGAGTCCACCCGGTGGTCGACGTTGCCTGAAGGGCGAATTTGCCGTCGGTGTCTGTTGTGCCGTACTTTCTGATTTTTCCGGAATCGTCGCGCAACACCACCGATGCTCCCGCAAGCGCATCGCCGCTACCCTGCTCCACCACAACTCCGGTGACGCTGACCTGCGCTCCGCAAGCAAGTGTTGTAAGCATGCAAATCATAATTGATATAACATAACGCAGAAGCATTGCTCTCATGTTTTTTATTTTTTCGCAACTAATTTAATAGTTATATTCCGAAACGAAACTACAAAAATAGTTATTTAACTTTTCTTTAACGATTGGCCATCAACCGCGACCGCTACGAATAATTGCAAAAACAGAATATAATATCTACCTTTGCAGAAGACAGAATTTTTGCGGATGGTGTTGAAGAACCCATAAGCGTAGCATGCTAAATTGCATCGTGATGACGCGGAGGGTGTTGCAGAACTTGATTTTGCTGACCGCAGTTGATTATCGCCTTTGGCGCTTTGCTCTGCAAAGAAACCGCGGCTACTACAAAGCTGATTGTCAGGAGTCTTCGCATAGTAGCCGCGGTTTTTAACCGCGGAAAGTAATGTTCTGCAACATCCTCCCTACATTCCGGCAGCTACATTTTCGCAACACTTCCATATTAATTAAGCATACACCTATTATGATTGAAAAGATAATGGATATAGTCAGGGAGGCATCGCGGCTGATGGCCTCTCCCGACAAAATAAAGATAATGCAGAAAGGGGGCAACGAGAACATCGTAACCTCCTCAGACATTGCCGTGCAGGATTTCCTGCGCGCTCGGCTGGCGGAACTGATACCAGACAGCGGGTTCATCTGCGAGGAGGGCGACATAGCCGACGTGCGCCACAACCGCGTATGGATTATCGACCCTATTGACGGGACGGCCAACTATGCGCGAGGCGTCGACCAATGCGCCATCTGCGTGGGTCTGTGCCATGAGGGGAGCATGGAGATGAGCGTCGTCTATCTGCCCCGCACCGACGAGATGTTCAGCGCCGTGCGCGGAAAGGGTGCATGGCGCAACGGCGAACGCATACATGTGTCGGCGCGAAGTTTCGACGACGCCATAATGTGCACAGCATTGCCCGTCTATCACAAAGAGCAGGCTGCATGGTGTGCCGACGCCATACGCGACGTGTTCATGCAGTGCAACGACATACGCCGTCTTGGCGCGGCCGCGCCCGAACTTTGCTACGTGGCAATGGGCCGCTTCGAGATGTACTTCGAATATCTGCTCGGCGCATGGGATTTCGCCGCGGCATCCCTGATTGTCGAAGAGGCCGGAGGAGTGCTTTGCAATGTCGCCGGACATACCCTCGACCCGATGAAAGGGAGCGGCGTCATCGCAGCCAATAGCCTCGGAAATCTCCAACGCCTCACAAGTATAATCAACAGCCACAATCCGGCATCACGACCTTAAAAGTTACAACAAATGGATACGCAGCATCTCGATAAATTTGAAAACAGCATTCACCGCAATCTCGCCAACTATCTTCACGCCCGCGCGGCCATAGACAACATGCTGCCCGACGCTCCCGACATCGAAGAGCGCTGGGAGAAAATATGCATGGCCTATCTGCCCGACGGCGTGCGCGAGTTTCAGAACTATCCCACGGCATCGCTCGGGTGGATGATGTTCATCGGCATGGCCGTGGCGCAGATGTGGGACGAGGACTGGGAGATGTACTCGCAGTTCGACGACCTGTATGCAATCCTCGTCAAAGGCCGCGGCTATGACAATATGGACGAATATATCTGCGACGAGTTTCTCAAACTTGATGAAAAAGCATCGGCTGAAATCTCCACTCTTGTCGGAAACGTGGCCGAACTGACCCACAATGCCCTTATCCATGAAGATTTCGAGCCGGGTACGCCATCGGCGTTTAATGTCTACGTACGCTGCCTGCACCAGCTCTACTACTTCGGCGCTGCAATATGGCTGAAACGGATGGGATACCACATGACCGAGATGGGCTGAACAGCCGTCTCTGTTACCCCATTTTTACAAACCTGACATTATTATCGAATTATCGACCTTAAAATGAAACATCTTATCACTCTGCTTGCAGCCGCCATAGCGCCGCTGCAGTGGTGCGGAGCTTTGGAACCATGGCTGTCGCCCGCACATTTCAACGAAGGCACTACGCCCTATCACGCATCGTTCAAGAGCTATACGTCGGTAGAAAAAGCCGTTTCGAGTGACAACGCCGGGGCAACGATGATTAGCCTTGACGGCGACTGGCGTTTCCACTGGACCCAATCTCCGGCCGACGCTCCGGAAGGATTCGAGGCCACGGACTTCGACGACAGCGGCTGGGACACGATAACCGTTCCGTCAAACTGGGAGCTTCAGGGCTATGGAAAGCCCATCTATACCAATATCAAATACGTATTCCCGACCAATCCGCCCGTCGTGCCATCCGACGACAATCCTACGGGATGCTACCGCCGCGATTTCTCCATACCGGCCGAATGGGACGGCAAGAGCATATTCCTGCACTTCGCGGGAGCTACGGCGTCGATGACCGTATGGGTCAACGGCGAGTATGCCGGATACGTGCAGAATGCCAAAGGCCCTGCCGAGTTCAATATCACGGAAAAAGTCAGGCCGGGGAAGAACGCCGTGGCCTGCAAAGTGATGCGCTGGAGCGACGGCTCGTATCTCGAGGATCAGGATTTCTGGCGGCTGAGCGGTATCGACCGTCCGGTCAGCATATATGCCGCGCCCAAGGTGAGAGTGCGCGACTACTTCGCAAAAGCGTCGCTCGACAGGAGTTTCACCAAGGGTATACTTGATATTGAAGCCGACATCGAGAATCTTACCGGGAAAGGGACCGAGGCGGAACTGACGGCGCAACTGTATGACGGCGACCGGCTCATCGCAACTTTCAGGAAAAAAGTAAAGGCCGCTCCCGGCGAAACACGGGTATCGTTCGGACGACGCAACGTCGGGAAGGTCAAGGCGTGGAGCGCCGAAACGCCTAATCTATACACGCTCGTGCTGTCGCTTGGCAACGGAGAGGCGGTCAGCTCGCAGACGGGATTCCGCAACGTTGAGATTGCGGGCGGACAGCTCCTTGTCAACGGCAAGGCCATCGAGGTGCATGGCGTCAATCTGCATGAACATCACCCGTTCAACGGCCACGTGATGGATACCGCCATGATGATGCGCGACATACGGCTGATGAAGCAGAACAACATCAACGCCGTGCGCACGAGCCACTATCCGCAGTTGCCCGTATTCTATGGCCTTTGCGACAGATACGGACTTTACGTTGTCGACGAAGCGAATATCGAGATACACGGGATGGGCGTCGACCCCTGGGACAAATATGACAAAAATACGCATATCTCATATATGCCCGAGTGGCGCGACGCCATTCTCGACCGCGAACACGCCCTCGTGGAGCGTGACAAGAACCACCCTTCCGTAATAATATGGAGCATCGGCAACGAATCGGCCGACGGCGACAACTTCTTCGCAGCCTACGACTGGGTGAAGCAGCGCGACACCACGCGCCCCGTGCAGTTCGAGCAGGCGCTCGAAAGGGAAAATACCGACATAATATGCCCCATGTACCCGTCGATGGATTATATGCGGGAATATGCCGCACGCGAGAACGCCGACCGTCCGTTCATCATGTGCGAGTACGCCCACGCCATGGGCAATTCCACCGGCAACTTCCGGGAATATTTCGACGTCATCCGTTCGTCGCCCCACATGCAGGGCGGTTTCATCTGGGACTGGGTGGACCAGGGTCTTGACGCACACGAAGGTGACGGCCGGCACTACTGGGCCTACGGTGGCGACTTCAACGCGCAGGAATATACCAACGACGAGAATTTCTGCATCAACGGACTCCTGCTCCCCGACCGCACTCCCCATCCGGCTCTGAAAGAGGTTAAAAAGGTATATCAGGACATTCAGATCGAGCCGCTCGGCAACGGCGATAAATACCGCCTGCACAACAACTTTTCATTCACCGGACTCGACGGTTACACCATCACCCGCCGCATACTCTGCGACGGCAAAGAGGTTGACTCCAAGAGCATGCACGCGCAATGCGCTCCGGGACAGTATATCGACATCGACACTGATATTCCCGACATACTGCCCGACGGCGAGATACTTGCCGAGGTCCACGTCACAGCCGACAAAGGGTCGGAAGTAATACCTGCCGGCCACGAAGTGGCGGCCCCACCAGTGGACGATAAGGGGATACTCCGCATCAAACAGCATCGCAAACGCTCCGGGACGGCTTGTAGCCGACGATGACGAGTCGGTCACATTCGCATCGGCCGACGGGTCGGTGACATTGGCAATAGACAAAAAGAGCGGTTTGCTGCGTGAATATAATCGCGACGGGCGCAACCGCCTCGCCGAGTCACCGCGCCCGAATTTCTGGCGTGCCCCGACCGACAACGACTGGGGCGAGGAAATGCATATCAAAAGCAATGTGTGGCGCACGGCTCCGCGCACTATGCGGCTGACGGCATTCAGCACAGACCCCGCATTGGTATCGGCCACGGCACATTTCGACATTGCGGAAACCGGTTCGCAGCTCACGCTGAAATATACACTTGACGGCGAAGGATGCCTCACGGTCGACTACGCCCTCAATGTCGGCAAGGATGCCCCCGAACTGATGCGCATAGGCATGGAATGGCCGCTTGACAAGAGCTATGACACGCTGCAATGGTACGGACGTGGCCCCGAGGAGAACTACTCCGACCGCAACACCGCCTCATTCATCGGCTTATGGGAGAAGAAAGCTACGGATATGCTGTACCCGTACATCCGTCCGCAGGAAACGGGCAACCATACCGACGTGCGCCGCGCCCGCACCGGCGACCTCTCCATCGAGATGACCGACACACCGCTCAACATAAGCCTGCTCGAAGTTCGTCCCGAAGCACTCGACCCCGGACTGTCGAAAAAACAGATGCACACCACCGACATTGTACGTCACCGCACGCTCAACTTCCTCAACATCGACCTCGCCCAACGCGGACTCGGCGGCGACAACAGCTGGGGCGCCACACCCCACGACGCCTACCGCCTCTACCCCGACAAAGAATACCGCTACTCCTTCACACTCAAAATCGAGAAGTAGCAGCAAGTAGATATGTCAAAATTCAGTTTTTTATTTTGTTTTTAAGAAATTGTTTGTTGCTTTCATATCTAATTGCTAATTTTGCGTATGTAGACCAATTCACGCAGAACGCCGCGGGGCAATATGTACCCCTTTGTGGCACACCACGGTCAAGGGTATAGCGGGAATAGGGTTACACGACATTTTAGTTAGAAAGCGTTTATCAGCGCTCTTTCTTGACGCATAGAAATCTGGTAAATTTCAATCACTGTCAGGAATGGGACAACGATAGATGCCTTATGGATATGTATATTTCACCAATGGCAAATGCTATGCAGGCGCCATTGGATGATGCTCATATTCTGCGTGAGGCTTCTGCGTTGTCCGTTCGACAGTGATGGGCAATACCAGAGCCTCTATGCGTGGGACGGACAGCAGGTACGGCTCTCACGCTTTTCTTTTTTAAACCAATCTAATGCCAATGAGGTGAGCCCTGAGGCAATATTTTTGAAAATATGGAAATCTCTAAAATTCATGTTGACAAATTAAATGCCGGAATCGGTTCTACCTACGAATACCTTTGGAGTGGTATAATCTGTGGTATTATTGCCGGCATAGTTGGTGCGTTAGGCAAATTTGGCATACTTGGTGCGAAATTCACGGCCGATATATTGATAGTTCTTACATTAATATCATGTGTGATGTGGTTCTGCTTCTATCGTTATTTTGGAGTCGGATGCAAAGGGCTTAAACACGGGATAAGCAATAAAGTCATGTCGATAGCGTATCTGATTTTATCAATGGGAATACTAAACGCCGTCGCATTGCTCCTCGGGGATGCATCATCTTTATTTATTGTCCTGTCTGCCGCATCCACAATATTAGGGATAATCTGCACAATTATTTATGTAAAATTAGGGCTTGTATTAAGACAACGATATGAAGGCGAACTCGGTGTACTGGGGGATAATATTATCAAAAGTTTCTTATATACCTTAGGTCTTATTGCAATTTCCATTGTCGCTCTATTACTTTCAGTTCTCGTTCTTTCAATGGGAAGTTCGTTTCTTACCGTAATATTGACGATCTTACTCATGCTTACATCTTTAGTAGCTCCCATCGTGGCTCTTATATTGATATATAAGATGGTATGGGAACGGATGGTAGATATTATAGAAACGGGTTATTTTGACATGGACTGATTTATTTTTTGCGATAAGACATTCATGCGACAGAATGTGATAAAATCATAGTATGCCGCAAGATTAATTTTTATATTTACAACATAACAACAGCGCCATTCAGGATACCCTCTTCAAAAGTATCTCGGGTGGCGTTGATGCTACATGCCTCCGAAGTCTCTTTACGAAATTTAAAACAAAGTAAACTTAGCAGGTTTTCAGAATGTTATAATTTTGATTTTTAATTTATAATGATTAATTTTGCAGTGGTATCTGTGAGATATTATACCGTTGGCTGCAAGCATGCAATATAGAAAAAATGGAGAAATAGAGTATGAGCAAATTATTCAAATATGAGAAAGCTATAAATTCACTTCTGTACGCTTTGGAAAAGTTAGGCGGGACTACAGATATGCATAAGCTCTGCAAAATTCTCTATTTTGCTGACCAACGTCATCTTTCGGAATACGGACGCAGCATAACGGGAGACACATACATCGCCATGCAGTTCGGCCCAGTCCCTTCATGCGTCGACGACATACTCAAAGCATTGAGAGGAGACAGTTTCTTTTCTTCCAGCGCCGAAATTAAGCCATTGAGGAAGTGCCTTACCTTTGAAAACCGGTTCATTATCCGCAGCCTGAGTGCTCCTGACATGGACGAATTATCCGGGTCTGATGTGAAATGCCTTGATTTCGCCATTGAAATATGTAAAGATAAGAACTTTGACGAGCTTACCAGATATTCGCATGGCCTCGCCTGGACCAACACTCAGCGAGACCGAGCAATATCAGTTAAAGACATATTACGCGAGGCCGGTGATGAAGAAGCATACGTGGAATATATCGCCGACAACCTTAAACTTCAAGCCGCTTTTCTATAATGGAACTTCCGATACAGTTGTTGGAGCAAGGCATAAAACGCGGTTCTATATTGCTTTCGGACAGTTTTGAGGATATAGACCACGCCAAATTCTTTGCTGTCATTGGTGTATACCAAAATATTTTGACCGGTTTCTTTTTCATTAATTCACGTATTCACCCCATCCTCATGGCAAAACCGGAACAGTTTGCCATGCAATATCAGATAAAGAAAACCAACTATGCATTTCTCCGCTATGATTCTTTTATCGGAGCGAATGAACTTCAGACACGTACCGTTTCAGCACTTGCAAAATCAATGCAGGACGGTGAAACTACAATTGTCGGGCAACTGACAGATTCAGATCTTGAGGCTCTTCTGGAGGCCTGCCGTCACAGCGAATTATTTACGCCTAAAGAAAAACGCCAATTTTTCTATTGATCACTCATACTGTAACTTGTAATATTTTATTTAAAAACCATTTATATCATGAAAATCGTCAATCAAAGTATTTATTTAGGATTAGCTTTTTTCGCATGTTTCTGCAATGTTTCATGTAACAGCGAGAAAAAAGAAAATTCAGAAAAGATTGAAAATCAAGAACAGGCAAGCCTACATTCTGAATCTGCCTACGTCTCGGAAGAAGAAGAAATGCTAAAAATTATTGATGATATGCAAGGATATTTGCCAAATATTGACTTTGACAAGGAATTTGACAGATTAACCAAAGAAGGATACTGCGACATTAAAATATCAGGAAATCTGACCGGCTATTGCCAAGACAATACTAAAAACGTCATAATGCTGTACCCAGTTAATACTGAAAAAGCTAATATTTCAGGTTTTTACAAATATTGGACAATTGTAGGCAAAGACTTTCAGGCTACTTTCAACTATGGAAAGACAATTGATGCCATTAACCCCAAACTGATATTTGAAGGTAATCTCATAAAGGACAGTAAAGACATTTTTGGAATAGTCTTTAAAAACGACTCCAATATATTCAAGTACCAGTTATATGAACTCGATGAAGATGTAGAGAGCAATATATGCTCTGCGTACGCTATTGGCGATGCAATAACTGTAGATGAGGAAGTATTGAAGAAGAATAATCTCACATTAGACGATATTTATACGATAGATGGAGATAACATCGTAGTACGCAACACCGCGAATGGAAAGCTTGAGAAAAAGGAAATCTCCAAAGATTACTTCCATTCTTATTGATACGCCGTAAGATTAATCATTTAATTTACAACTTTGTGCAGCGTCACTCCGGCTTCTTCCTTTAAAACGGCCGCGGGTGACGCTAACGTTATATGTCAAACCACGAATAAAGAAATCCGCTGCCGCCAAAAACAAGTGTATTTGCCGCGGAAAAATATTTGGTGGGATTAAGGAATTTTGATATATTTGCAAAGTTTTTTCGAGTGTATGGGATTATTATGATTTTTCCCTTTATGCTTTTTGCAACATAGTTATTTTTTTGCAATATATTTACTTAAATTTTTTATCATACTTAACATCAATCATTTTATCACATCCATGAAATCAAGATTTCTCTATGTGCTGCTGGCGCTTGTATTGCCGGCAATGTCAGCCGTGGCCGACAACTACACAATCTATTACGACAACTCGGAGACGCAGTGGGAAAGCGTGGGTATCCATTACTGGAGCAATCCCAGTACTGACTGGCCCGGTGTGGAAATCGACCACATCGAAGGCAATATCTGGTCGTATACATTCCCGTCTGATCCCTCAACCGTGAGCGGCTTCCTGTTCAAACACGCTACAAAAACCGGAGAGGCCTATCAGACGGCCGACGTCAAAAGCGCACCCCTCATAGGCCATATCTACAAAGGCGCCGGCGGTGAGAAAGGCAAAGTTACCGACGAAGGTCTTTACAGCGGCCTTCCCGCCCCGACCACCGCTACCGTGACCGCTTCGCCCAGAACCGGCACCCGCTTCTCCGACGAAGTGACGGTAACGCTTACGGTCAATCCCCAGGTCGCCATCTACTACACCACCGACGGCACCACTCCCGCCAAAACATCGGCCGTGTATTCAGCGCCCCTTACTTTCAGGAACACTACCGAACTCCGCACCCTGACGGTGACCGACGAGGGCGTTGAAAAAACTCAGACTTTCGTCTACACCAAACGTCAGACAATACCGGCGGTCGACGGTGTGCTCACCACTGACTATTACCGCGTGAACCCCGACGGCAAGAACGGCAGCAACCGCACGGTCAACACCAAGTTCACCAAACACCCCAACACCAACTACCAGTGCACGGCCGACAACGCCTTCTCCAACTGGACCGAGGACGACCTCATCTGCCAGGGTGTGGCTCGCGACATCGCATCAGCATTCAGAGGCCGACATGAATATCCCGTAATCGACTCATACGCCATCTATGCCGCTTACGATGCCGACAACCTCTACCTCGGCGTACAATATGTATATGCCGTATGGGATGAGGGTGGCGACGGCAAATCAGACAACGACCGCCACCGTCCCTGGATGATGGACGGCCGCATCATGCTTGCGTTTGACCTCTACGCAGACAAAGAATTCGAAGGGCTGCTCGACAACGGCAATACAATCTGGGACGCCGACGGAAAATACAACGTGATGCGCAACGGTACCGACTGCATCTGGCTCGGAAACACCAAGCCAATGGTCGGCAAACCCGCACTCTTCTTCCCCGGAACCAACGGCACCGTAGACTATGAAAACCCGGCCACATGTCTGCAGTTAGGCAGCGAACCTTACTATGGCGTGGCCGACGGACTCCTTCCCTGCATCGAGCATATCTGGGGACAGGGCGAATTAGGCTACGACCCTGAAGAACTGCGCACCAACGACGGATTCGTAGACCTCATCAACGAAGTGGCCCGCGAAAAACATTCATTCTACGAATGGAAATTCCCGCTGTCGAAACTCGGCATCACCGAACAGCATATCAAAGAGAACGGCATAGGCGTGATGGTAATCGACACCTACGGACAGGGCGCAATCGGCTCCACCCCCTACGACCCCACCGTGTTTGACAACGCATCCGTACCCTACTCCAAAGACCCCTCGTCAAGCGCCGAAAAAGAGGATATGGACATCTTCACCTCCAAGCACGCCCGCATCGGCGGCAAACTGACCGGTGCCGTAATCGAAGTACCGGCCGACGAAGCCGACAACGCCCCCGCCGAATACTACACCATCGAGGGTATCCGCGTAGCCAATCCCGGCCACGGTCTCTACATCGTGCGCAAAGGCAACAAAGTCAGCAAGGTGATATTGTAAGAGATAAATAGTATAAGACTTATAAATCTTATATGACTTATATGAGTTATATGAGCTATAAGCCAAATAATCAAAGATAACGCATCAATCGTAATGCGCGTTAAAACACAGCGTCTGCTGCCCGGCAAAGATTGCCGACAGCAGACGCTGCCGCATATTGATGGTGTCGCAGAACATTGGAATCTTTTCAACGCGGGGATAAAAATTTAGCGGGGCGAAAAGTTGGATAATTGGAAGAAAATCACTACCTTTGCAGTCCGATTATATCCAAAAATCAGGAAAGCCGCATGTCGGGGAGCGTCTTTGGCCGGGCGCAACGCGATAATGGGCTATGTGTAATTAATTAATTTTTAAACTTTTAAAGAGTGGATACTTTAAGTTACAAAACCTCAATGCCTAACGCACAGAGCGTCGAAAAAGAATGGGTAGTGGTAGATGCCACCGACCAGGTACTCGGCCGTCTTTGCGCGAAAGTCGCCAAATTGCTCCGCGGCAAGTACAAACCTTGCTACACTCCGTTCGTAGAATGCGGCGACAATGTAATCATTATCAACGCCGACAAGGTGAAACTTACCGGCAACAAGTGGACAGACCGCGAATACCTCAACTACACCGGTTATCCCGGCGGACAGCGTGTCGCAACACCCGAAGTGCTGATGAAGAAATCATTCAACAAGCACCTCAAGCCCGGCATGCACCCCCTTTACATCCGTGTAGTGAAAGGTATGCTTCCCAAAAACCGTCTTGGCCGCCGTATCATTGAGAACATGCACGTCTACAATGGTCCGAACCATCCGCACGAAGCGCAGAATCCCAAAGTCATCGACATCAACAAACTGAAATAATCTCAAAGTATGGAAACAGTTAATGCAGTAGGCCGTCGTAAAGCCGCCATCGCGCGCGTAATCCTTACAGAAGGTAACGGTGCCATCACTATCAACAAGCGCCCCCTTGAGGTTTATTTCCCCTCGTCAATCCTCCAGTACATCGTACGCCAGCCCCTTTCGCTCCTCGATGTCGCAGAAAAATATGACATCAAGGTAAATCTTGACGGCGGCGGTTACAAAGGCCAGGCCGAGGCTCTCCGTCTCGCTATCGCCCGCGCCCTCGTAAAACTCAACCCCGAGGACAAGTCAGCCCTCCGCAAAGAAGGCTTCATGACCCGCGACCCGCGTTCGGTAGAGCGTAAGAAACCGGGCCAGCCCAAGGCACGCAAACGCTTCCAGTTCTCAAAACGTTAATCAGTATCGTTTTACAGTTCAGGCAGCCTGAGGGCATGAGCGCCGTGCCGATGCCCGCAACGTGAACCAAGCAAAAATACACTCTCACTCCGAATGTTTAGTATCTAAACTCTCAGGATGGACACGTTCCCTACCCGGGAGTTAAATTTCACAGAACGTAAACAAAACAAAAAAACAAAATGTCAGCAACATTTGATCAACTTTTAGAAGCAGGTTGCCATTTCGGTCACCTCAAACGTAAATGGAATCCTGCCATGGCGCCCTACATCTTCATGGAGCGCAACGGTATCCACATCATAGACCTCTACAAGACTGCAGCCAAGCTCGACGAAGCTGCCGCAGCTCTCAAGAGCATAGCAAAAGGTGGCAAGAAAATCCTTTTCGTAGCCACCAAAAAACAGGCCAAACAAGTGATTGCAGAGAAGGCTCAGTCAGTAGGCATGCCCTACGTAATCGAGCGCTGGCCGGGCGGTATGCTCACCAACTTCCCCACAATCCGCAAAGCTGTCAAGAAGATGGCCGCTATCGACAAAATGTCGAAAGACGGTACTTTTGACAACCTTTCAAAACGCGAGAAACTCCAGATTTCACGTCAGCGTGCAAAACTTGAGAAGACCCTCGGCTCAATCGCCGACCTCAACCGTCTTCCCTCGGCACTTTTCGTAGTAGACGTGATGAAAGAGCACATCGCAGTAGCAGAGGCAGTGCGTCTCGGTATCCCCGTATTCGCAATCGTCGACACCAACTCCGACCCCTCCGACATCGACTTCGTAATCCCCGCCAACGATGACGCAAGCAAGTCAATCGACCTGATTCTGTCAAACGTGTGCGCGGCCATCAACGAAGGTCTTCAGGAGCACAAGGCAGAAAAAGCCGACAACGCAGCAGCCGAGGCGGAAGGCGCACCCAAGCGCGAACGCCGCCGCGTAAGCCGCAAGGACGAAGCCACCGAGGCTCCCGAGGCTGAAGCTGAAGCAGCTGAAGCACCCGCCGAAGCAACAGAAGAATAATCACCTATCCGGTATATTCATCTAATAGACCGGCACTCAATCATTTGAATGTCGGTCTATATTTATCAAAGGCAGGTTCCATAAATTGGACACTGCTGAATTTAAAAATATAATAAAACTTTTTTAATACCAGATATTATGGCAGTAACAATGGCTGAAATCACCAAGCTCCGCGCCCTCACCAGCGCAGGCCTGATGGATTGTAAAAAAGCCCTCGCCGAAACTGACGGCGACATCGAAGCAGCAGTTGAAATCCTCCGTAAAAAAGGACAGGCTGTAGCAGCCAAGCGCGAAGACCGTCAGGCTTCGGAAGGTTGCGTCATCGCCAAGAACGAAGGCAACTTCGCCGCCGTTCTCGCCCTCAACTGCGAGACTGACTTCGTAGCCAAGAACGCCGGCTTCGTTGAACTCACCAACAAAATCCTTGATGCCGCTATCGCCAACCGCGTGCCCAACATCGAAGCCCTCAAGGCTCTCGAAATCGACGGCCGCACCGTTGCCGACCTCGTTGTAGAGGAGACAGGCAAAACCGGCGAAAAGACCGAAATCTCAGCATACGAAGTAATCGAGGCTCCCTCGACCACCTCATACACCCACTTCGGCAACAAGCTCGCCACCATCGTAGGTTTCAACCTCGAAAACGTGGACTATCAGGCAGGCCGCAACGTGGCCATGCAGGTAGCATCAATGAACCCCCTCGCCGTAGACCGCGCCAGCGTGCCCGCATCAGTTCTCGAATCAGAAAAAGCAATCGCTATCGAGAAGACCAAGGACGAGCAAGTACGCAAAGCCGTAGAGGCAGCCCTCAAGAAGGCCGGTCTCAACCCCAACCACTTCGACTCTGAGGACCACATCGAATCAAACATGTCGAAAGGCTGGATTACCGAGGAAGAGGCAGCCAAGGGCCGCGCCATCATGGCAGAAGTAGCCGAGCAGAAACGCGCCAACCTTCCCGCAGCGATGATCGAGAACATCGCTATCGGCCGTGTCAACAAATTCTGCAAGGAATCTTGCCTTATGGAGCAGGAGTTCATCAACGACGCCAAGATGACTATCGGTCAGTATCTTGAAAGCACAGCAAAAGGCCTCGTAGCCGTTGCTTTCAAGCGCGTAAACCTCAATCAGGACTAATCCCTGCCACGCAAATAAATAAAACCGCTCTGCGCCAGACAGCGCAGGGCGGTTTTTTATTTTCAAACTGCTCGCTGTGTAACTTTTTGACGCATCATACGAAGACAGATGTAACCGTCCGAAAAAAGCCGGCTTGATTTTTATTTTCGGACCGGTAAATATATTACTTTTCAGAAAAGTTGTATGGCAGAAGGCATTTTAATTGCTCCTCCTCCATTTCAGGT
>OFGM01001231.1_pt1 | contig 16384 bp, 11 predicted proteins | sample 1521741 | NCBI WGS metagenome assembly OFGM01 (sample SAMEA3504079, study PRJEB24116) | mouse gut metagenome | biome: mouse gut; feature: mouse-associated habitat; material: faeces | place: Denmark | collected 2011
AAATGCCATATCTCCATTGCGGATTGCCTCGCAGCCGTCCGCCGTGGCGTCCACGCCGAGTATTGGTATTGAGATACCGTTCTTTTTGCAAGCCTCCACCACGCCAAGCGCCATGGCGTCGTTGTTGCAGACAACACAATCCACAGCACTGCCTGTCCGCAAAAACAGCTCAAACAGCTTTTGTGCCTGCTCTGTATCCCAGTTCGCTGTATCCTCGAATACATAGTGAATCTGTTTCCCACTCTGCTCCAGCGCTCTCTTCACACCATTTGTCCTGCCCTTGGTGGCGGAGTGATTGGAAGGGCCTTTGAGCAGCGCCACATTGATCTCCTGACTGCCCGCAAGCTTTCCAAGTACATATTCCGCCTGAAATTCTCCGGCAACCTGCTCACTGGATCCGACAAACACATACTTTCCAGATTGCAGATACTTTTCATCAGGACAGCTATTGACAAACACAATCGGAATATCCTCCGCACACATCTTTAACTGAACAACCGTGTCCACAGATACCACACTGCAAATGATCACATCGTATTTTTCTGCGGCTGCTCTTTTAATCTGCTCGACCTGCTTCTCAATCGAGCCTTCCGCATCCTCCATCACGGACTGCGCCCCAACCTGTGCTGCCCTTTCCGCCGCAGCGTCCACAAGCGTCCCGCGAAACGTGTCCATCTTATTCAGGGAAAAGAAAATACGTATATTGCCGTTTCCGCCGCCTGTGCGCTGTGCGCAGCCTGATACCGCAGCGATCAGCATGACAACGATAACGCACAGGGAAACATATCTTTTCATACTTTTCATCATTGTCATACCTCCTCTTTGATCTTAAATCTGGCAACCTGTTCATACAGTTCCTCTGCTGATGATGTCAGCTCATTTGCACTTGTGGAGACACTTTTACTATTGCCAGTGATATTGTCCACCTGACGCACCATCGACTCGGAAGTCGCAAGAATTTCCTCTGAGCTGGCAGCCTGTTCCTCTGAAATTGCTGCGACATTCGTCGCAACCTCATCGACTTTCTCCACTTTCTGAATCATCTCGCGCACCAGCATACTCACTTGGTCAATATTATTAAAGATCGCATCGAACGTCCTTAGCGTATCCTCCACCAGATTGCTGCTGTGGTCAATATTTTTCACACTTTCATCGGTCTGCTTCACAGTGTCTCCCACCAGATTGTTGATCTGGCTGATAAGCCCCTCAATATTATGTACCGCCTCGGCACTGGTATTGGCAAGCTGTCCGATTTCTGTCGCCACAACGGCAAAGCCTCGTCCTGCATCACCTGCGCGCGCCGCCTCAATCGAGGCATTCAGGGATAGCAGCGAGGTCTGATCTGCTATATTCCCAATGATTTCTGTAATGTTGGTAATCTCCACAGACGCCTTCCCCACTTCGTCAATCGACTGCTGGAGTTTCTGCATGGAGACATGGATCGTCTCCATCGCGCTGCTGACGCGCTGCAAATCGTCTTTTCCCTGACGGGAAACCGTGACAGTCTCCTGCATCTTGCCGCCGACCTGATCCCCGTCGTCCTTTGTGTCAGACACTACCATGGCAAGCGTCGTCGCGTGTTCTGCAATCTCGCCAACCGAGAGTGATAACTGCTCTACGGTCGTATTGAGTTCTCTCATAGACTGCCCCTGATGCCTGGTCGCGTCATACATTTCTCTGGATATGGTATCGCTGTTTGCCGCCTGCGTACTCAGCTTGTCCGACACGCCGTGAATCGACGCGATCATCTGCCGCATGGTCTGTATAAACTGCTCTACAAAGCCGCCCATCACGCCAATCTCATCATTGCTGCCCGTTTTGACCTGCACCGTAAAATCGCCGTTGGTCATTGCTGTGATAATCTTGATGAGCTCTTTCACCGGACGAATTACCATGTGTACCACACGCTCTACCAGCACAGTCAGCAAAAGAATGGACAGCAGACCGATCACCAGCATCATATTGCGGACACTGTCAATATCTGAATAGATAATCTTTGTGGGGATGTAGGATACCAGCACCCAGTCTGTCCCATTGATCTGCGAAAATGCAGTCATATTGTCGTCGATCTCTGCCATGTCAAAGTCCCACTGCTCAACCTTCTGCCAGATATCCCGCATAAAAGCATCCTTTGAGCTGCCAAGGTTCGTTGAGATCAGCGCATTGTCCTGATGCGCAAGGATTGTCCCGTCGGTGCTGCTCACCAAAAATGCCTGCGCCTGCTCCATCTCAATATAGCTGTTCACAATGCTGATGCGTTCGAGCGTAAGATCGGCAGAAATTACCTTAATTGTGCCAGACTGATCATCTAAAATTCCAGATGCGCTGATCACCTTGTTGCCCGCGGCGTTGGTATATGCATTGGTCAGTCCCATATTCCACCGGGTAAGTCCTTCCTTGTACCACACCGACTGCGTGGGGTCTGTTTCCTGTTTCTCCGATGCAGATGCCGCCATCAGCTTTCCATTGGCATCGGCAATATAGAGTCCCTCTGGATAATTATCATGAAATCCATAGTAACTGTCCAAGATCGCCTGTAGCTGCTGCTCACTGGGTTTCGTCTGTTCGATTGCCTGTTTGACAGCGCCAAAAGCAGACAAATTCTCATTCAGCCAAGCCTCAATCTGGTTTGTCTGGTTGTCAATCGAAGAGGTGAGCAGATTTTCCGAATACTCTTTGATAATATCCTTTGAAATAAAATATAAAATACCTGCCAGCAGTATCATAATGGCAATTACTACGGGCAGTATGATTCCAAGCAGCTTTACTTTAATTGAAACAATTTTCTTTTTTCTTTCTTCTCTCATCTTCCGCCGCCTTTCCTATGAGGAATGAAACCTCATTTGAGGCATAAAGCCCCTTTGCTTTACTCTTTGCCATCCCAGCAATACGTACAAAGTTTACTGTGGTCGAGCCCTGTCGCATCCAGCATATCATCCAACCGGTTGAAACGAAGAGATGTAAAATTCAGCTCTTTCCGAATCTCCTCGACCATCCGGTCGTATTTCTCAGACTCTGGGTCTGCATACTCCTCCAAAACCTCCTTGGTCACATTCCCATTTTCCAGGCGCTCAATCACCCGTCTGGTAATCAGGTCCATCTCTGATGAGGAACGCGAGAAATTGAGATATTTACAGCCATATAACAGCGGAGGGCAGGCAGGTCTGATGTGTACCTCCTTGGCACCGCTCTGGTACAAAAATTCTGTTGTTTCCCGCATCTGTGTACCTCTGACGATAGAGTCGTCGATCAACAGCAGTTTCTTGTCCTTGATCAGATCATCGACTGCCAGCAGCTTCATCTTGGCAATGAGATTGCGCTTGCTCTGTATTGTCGGCATAAAAGAGCGCGGCCACGTCGGCGTGTACTTAATAAAGGGTCTTGAAAACGGAATCCCTGACTCATTGGCATAACCCACGGCATGTGCAATCCCCGAGTATGGCTCTACCAGACTCCCTGCGATATCCTCATCAAAGCCTCCAACGGCGCATCGGACTTCGGCAACAAGTTCGGACAGCCACTGATCTGCGGATCGTTGCTGACATTCGAGCATGACGAAAACGGCCGACTCTATGCCTATGATAAGGTGATCATGCTTGCCGGTGGCGTAGGTTTCGCAGCTAAGAAAGATGCGATCAAAGGAACTCCGAAGCCAGGCGAGAAAGTCGTAGTGATGGGTGGTGACAACTACCGTATCGGCATGGGCGGAGGTGCGGTATCATCCGTAGAAACCGGCCAATATGACAACTCCATCGAGCTTAATGCCGTTCAGCGTGCTAATCCAGAAATGCAGAAACGCGTTTCTAACGTGATCCGCGCACTGGCAGAAAGCGATGACAACCCCATCGTTTCTATCCATGACCATGGAGCCGGCGGACATTTGAACGCACTATCGGAACTGGTTGAAGAAACCGGTGGCCATATAGACCTTGATGCGCTTCCCGTTGGCGACGCCACACTCTCGGAAAAAGAGATTGTAGGCAACGAGAGTCAGGAACGCATGGGTATGGTTCTTGAACAGAAAGACATTGAGTATGTTGAACGGATCGCACGCCGCGAAAGAGCACCGATGTATGTTGTCGGCGAGACCACCGGCGATGACCGCTTCGTGTTCTCACGCAAGGATGGAGTCAAGCCCATTGATCTTGCCATGGCAGATATGTTCGGTAACTCACCGAAGACCGTGATGACCGACAATACCGTCAATGTGACATACAAAGATCCGGAATACAACGAAAACGATCTTGAGACCTATCTGCGCGATGTTCTCTCGCTTGAAGCCGTAGCCTGCAAAGACTGGCTGACCAACAAGGTTGACCGTTCGGTGACGGGCAAAATAGCACGTCAGCAGTGTCAGGGAGAGATTCAGTTGCCGTTGAGCGACTGCGGAGTCGTGGCACTTGACTACCGTGGCCATAAAGGAATCGCAACATCTATCGGCCACGCGCCACAAGTGGCACTGATTGACTCTGCACGCGGATCTGTACTTGCAATAGCCGAAGCATTGACAAACATTGTCGGCGCACCGATCAAGAACGACATAAAAGGATTGTCGCTAAGCGCCAACTGGATGTGGCCTTGCAAGAATCCGGGAGAGGATGCCGCGCTCTACCGCGCCGTGGAGGCATGCAGCGATTTCGCCTGCGCACTCGGCATCAATATCCCCACGGGCAAGGATTCACTTTCAATGACCCAGAAATATGGGGCAGACAAAGTTTATGCCCCCGGCACCGTTATTATCTCTGCCGCAGGAGAGGTGACAGATGTGCGCCGCACACTGACCCCTGTTTTCCAGCCCGGCAACTCACGTCTGTATTATATTGACTTCTCGGGCGATGAACTTCGTCTCGGCGGATCGGCATTCGCCCAGACCTTCGGCCGTATCGGCTCGGAAGCACCCACCGTCAAGGATCCGGCTAAATTCGCGGCAGCCTTCAATACCGTTCAGCGACTGGTGAAACGTGGCTCCATCATGTCGGGGCATGACGTTTCGGCAGGAGGTCTTGTCACCACACTGCTTGAAATGACGTTCGCCAACACCTCCGGTGGAGTGCATCTGACCACGGACGCATTCGTAGCCGATGGTCAGACCGATCTGATCAAGATCCTCTTTGCCGAGAACCCGGCAATGGTGCTTCAGATCGCAGAAGGCAAATGCGAAGCAGCGGAACGCTTGTTCACAGAAGCCGGTGTAGGATTCAAGCAGATCGGAACAACCGACAAGGAACGGACATTGATGATAGAACATCAGGGTACTACCCGCATGATCGGCATCGACTTCATGCGCGATGTATGGTTTGCCCCGTCCTACCTGCTCGACAGCGTACAGAGCGGCGAAAAATGCGCCACACTCCGCTTTGAGAACTATAAGAAACAGCCACTGCGCTACCGCATCCCATCCGCATTCGACGGGAAACTGGCATCACGCTCACTGGCCGGAGGACGCCATGAGGCATCAGGCATACGCGCCGCGATTATCCGCGAGAAGGGTGTCAACGGCGACCGTGAGATGGCCTACTCTCTCTATCTCGCAGGGTTCGATGTGAAAGACGTCCACATGACCGACCTTATGAGCGGCCGCGAGACACTAGAGGATGTCAACATGATCGTATTCTGCGGCGGTTTCTCCAACTCCGACGTACTCGGATCGGCAAAAGGCTGGGCCGGAGGCTTCCTCTGGAACGAAAAAGCCAAGACCGCTCTTGAAAAATTCTATGCACGCAAAGATACTCTCTCATTGGGCGTCTGCAACGGATGCCAGCTGATGATGGAATTGAACCTCATCTGCCCCGAGCATGCTCGCAAGGCTACAATGGAGCATAATGTCAGCCACAAATTCGAGTCGCAATTCGTTGGCGTAACCATCCCGGAGAACAACTCCGTGATGTTCGGACCGATGGCAGGCCTGAAACTCGGTATATGGGTTGCCCATGGCGAAGGACGCTTCAACCTACCAATGGCCATGAGCGACTACAACGTGGCATTGCGCTACAACTACGCATCATATCCGGGCAATCCCAACGGATCGCGCGGCGCAGTGGCCGGTCTATGCTCAGCCGATGGCCGCCATCTGGCAATGATGCCCCATCTTGAGCGTGCCATCTTCCCGTGGCAATGCGCTTATTATCCACGATCGCGACGCAATGACGATGTGACACCGTGGATCGACGGCTTCGTCAACGCACGCAAATGGATTGAAAAGCACATCAATAAGAATTAATTTCAAACGGCGGGAGAAAACTCAACCGGACTACGGAACAGAGCACTTCTCCCGCCGATTATTTCAAGAACAGACACAACGTACTTATTATAATCATATATGGGAGGTTTTTTCGGCCTGACAGCCAAAACGAACTGCGTCAACAGACTTTTCTACGGCGTAGACTACAACAGCCATATGGGCACCAAACGAGCCGGTATGGCAACAGTGGATAACGGGATCTTCACCCGTTCGATCCATAATATCGAGAACTCATATTTCCGAACAAAATTCGAGAGCGATCTCAAGGATTTTTCAGGAAACTCAGGTATAGGCGTGATATCCGACACGGACGCACAGCCAATCATAGTCAACTGCCACCTGGGCAAATTTGCCATTGTCACCGTGGCACGCATCAACAACATTGTCGAACTTGAAAAAGAAATGCTTGCCAAAGGGCATCATTTCTGCGAACACAGCTACGACATTATCAATCCGACCGAGATGATTGCCGCTCTGATCAGCGAGGGTAAAGATCTTGTCTCCGGCATCGAGAATGTGTACCGCCGCATCAAGGGATCATGCTCCATGCTGATTCTTCTTGAGGACAGGATCATAGCCGCCCGTGACTTCCTTGGCCGCACACCTATCATCATAGGCAAAAGCGATGACGCATACGCTGCCGCATCGGAATCATGCGCATTCCCCAACCTGGGCTTCGAGGACTGCTATAATGTCGGTCCCGGAGAGATAGTGGAGTTGAAAGCCGACGGCATGCGCCAGCTGCGCGCTCCGGAAAAAGAGATGCAGATCTGTTCATTCCTGTGGATCTACTATGGCTATCCTGTGTGCCAGTATGAAGGGCGCAACGTAGACCGCATGCGCTATGTGACCGGCAAGGAGATGGGTAAAACTGATAATGATGAGGCAGATTTCGTCAGCGCAATCCCGGATTCAGGCATAGGTATGGCTCTTGGCTACTCGCAAGGCAAGGGTGTGCCATATCTGCGCGGTATCGCCAAATATACGCCGACCTGGCCCCGAAGCTTCACCCCCTCCACTCAGGAGCGCCGTGAGCTTGTGGCCAAGATGAAACTGATCCCCAACAAAGCGTTGCTGAAAAACCGGAAAGTCATTTTCTGCGATGATTCTATTGTTCGCGGCACACAGCTGCGTGACAACGTGAAGGATCTGTTCGATGCCGGAATCAAGGCTGTGCACATGAGAATAGCATGTCCGCCGTTGGTATATCCCTGCGAGTATCTCAATTTCACGGCCTCCAAGAGTGAGATGGAACTTATCACTCGCCGCGTGATCGCCGATCTTGAGGGAGACCACAACGCAAACCTTGAAGCGTATTGCAAGACGGATTCTCCGGAATACAAAAAGATGGTGGAGGAAATACGCCGCCGTCTCGGACTGACGTCCCTGCGGTTCAGTTCGCTTGAGAATATAGTCAATGCAATAGGACTTCCGAAATGCAAGGTCTGCACCCATTGCTTTGACGGCTCCAGCCACTGCTGACAATTTATAGTGGTTTATGGCCCGTTTGCGAGATTTTTTTGAAAAAAAGGGGATGAATGGGCTTGTGTTTATAAAAAAACTCTTACTTTTGCAGGTGAAAACTGTTCAATCGTAATTTTTATCTAAATTAAAAACATCATGGCTTACGTAATTACTGACAAATGCGTTGCTTGCGGAACTTGTCTTCCCGTGTGCCCCGTAGAGGCTATTTCTGAAGGTGATATCTACCACATCGATCCGGACACTTGCATCGAGTGCGGCTCATGTGCAGAAGTTTGCCCCAGCGAAGCAATCATTCCGGGCTAAGCAACAGAGCATTTAGCGACGAAAATACAAGCGGTTTCGACAATGTCGGAGCCGCTTGCGTTTTTCAGTGTGTTTTAGTGGGCAGTTTGGATAAAATGATATAACTTTGTTAACAAACTGATTTAAACTTATTGCAAAATAAAGAGCGGATAGAATCCGTTAAAGATATATGAAGAATCTTGTACTGACACTCAGCATAATACTTGCGGCAATGCTTTTTGGTGGCTGCCGCGGCCCGAAGCTGGCGACCGCCGATGCCCAGATGAAACGAGGCGAATATTACGATGCATCGAAAACGTATCGGAAAATATACAACAATCTGAAACGCGATGACCGCTCGACGCGTGGCGAGGTGGCCTACAAGATGGGAGAAGCACACAGAATGCTGTCGCAATACGCGCGTGCGTCGGCAGCATATCAGAATGCGATCCGGTATGGCTATCCGGAAATGGACGCACAGCTATATCTGGCACAGACGCTTCATGCCGACGGGAAATACGCTCAAGCGATCCGCGCCTATGAGGAATATCTGATGCAGGTGCCGGGCTCCCCTGAAGCACAATCCGGTCTGGAGGGTGCCAGACTCGCCCTGAACCTAAAAGAGCATCCCACGCGCTACACCGTGCGCAACGCAAAGACGTTCAATTCGCGCCGCGCCGACTTCGCCCCGATGTTCAACGACGAGACGCTGTATTTCACGACGACCAATGAAAAGGTGAAAGGGACGCAGCGCAGCGAGATCACGGGCATGAAGAAAAGCGACATCTGGATGGTGAAAAAGAACGAGCAGGGTCAGTGGATGCGGCCTGAGCCGGTGGAGGGTGAGCTGAACTCAGAGATGGACGAGGGTATCGTCTCATTCTCTCCCGACGGCAACACAATGTATCTGACCAAAGCGCGCCGTGCGCCCAACTATAATACCGGGGTTGAGATATTCACATCGCAACGCTCAGACGCACAATGGAGTGCCCCTGTGAAATTTGACATAACCGGCGATACGATCTCCAGTTTCGGACATCCGGCAGTGAGTCCTTCGGGTGAATTTCTGTACTTTACCAGCGACATGCCTGGAAATGGGGGCAAGGACATCTGGAGAATCAATCTGAAAGAACGCGCCGGGTCGCTCGAGAACCTCGGAGACGACATCAATACATCGGGCAACGAAGAATTTCCATATATGCTGACGGACAGCATCATGATATTCGCCTCGGACGGTCATCCCGGCCTTGGCGGACTCGACATGTTCCGCGCCGAACTGCAAGCCGACGGACATTGGACAGTAAGCAACATGGGAACTCCCCTCAACTCCCAAGGCGACGATTTCGGCATTACCTACGACCGGTCGGCCGATCACCCGACAGGATATTTCTCATCGAACAGAGGCGACGCCAGAGGCTATGACCATCTCTACTCGTTTGAGCTTCCCGATCTACAGATTGTGCTCAACGGATGGATCACGGATCTGGAAGAAGAGCCGATTCCGGGAGCGATTGTCAGAATAGTCGGAACAGACGGATCGAACCAGCGCACAGCGGCAGGTGGCGACGGATCGTACAGTTTCAAACTCAACCGCGGTGTGAGCTATGCCATGATGGCCGGAGCACGCGGATTCCTGAACGCCCGTCAGGAGTTCACCACCGATACCGCCGAGGCCGATGCTGAGTATGGCATCGACTTCATGCTTGCCTCGCTCTCGCAGCCAAACATAGTTGAAAACATTTTCTACGACTTCGACAAGGCCACCCTGCGTCCAGAATCACAAAAGGCACTCGACGAACTCGCTGAACTATTGCGCGACAACCCGAATATCACGATAGAAATGACCTCCCACACTGACCGCAAGGGATCGGAGGAATATAACATTGACCTGTCGCACCGCCGCGCGAAATCTGTTGTGGACTATCTTATCGAAGCCGGCATATCGGCCGACCGTCTGCAATATCAAGGCTACGGCAAGACAAAACCTAAAACCGTCACAAAGCGTGTCGCACGTCTTTATCCACAGTTTAAAGAGGGCGATGTGCTGACCGAAGAATTCATCCTTGCCCTCCCTGAAGAAGCTGACCGCGAGGCTGCCGACCAAATCAACCGCCGGACAGAATTCAATGTGCTGTCCGTTGACTACCGCATTAGATAATAACCTGATTGCAATGAAACTCCGCACCGAAGTCATACCGGAACAGATGTCGGGAACCATCAACCATGGTTCTCGCATCATAATGCTCGGATCGTGTTTCAGCGACAATATAGCCGGCGAACTGCGCCGACGTCTGTTCAACATGGTCAGCAATCCATTCGGCACACTTTTCAATCCGGCCAGCATTGCCCGTGTATCGGGCCACTTGGCAACGTCCAAAGCATTCTCCACCGAAGATCTATTTAAACACAACGGTCTCTATCATTGCTTTGACTGCCATTCATCGCTATCGCGCACTGATGCTGACACAATGCTTGAAAACCTGAACCGAGTGACAACAGATGCCGGTAAGTTCCTGCGCGAGGCCACGGACGTGTTCCTGACATTCGGCACGGCATGGATCTATGAACTGAACAGCACGGGGCAAACCGTGGCCAATTGCCATAAACTTCCGGCATCGGAATTCCGACGCAGAAAACTGAGCGTAGAGGAAGCCGAACGAGAGATGATGCAAGCCATCGAAAACATACGGACTGTCAATCCCACTGCAAGGATATATCTGACAGTCAGCCCGGTCAGACACCTTGCCGATGGCGCCCACGGCAACAATCTAAGCAAATCGACTCTGCTGCTCGCAGCAGACAGCGTCGCAGCACAAACCGGAGCAACATATTTCCCATCATACGAGATAGTAATGGATGAGCTAAGGGACTACAGGTTCTATGACCGCGACATGTGCCATCCGGCTCCCCTGGCAACAGAATACATTTTCGAAAGATTCGCCGACGCATTTTTCAGCACAGAGACCAAAGAGCTATCCGCAGAATGCGAAAAACTGACCCGACGCATGGCTCATCGCCCCATGACCGACAACCGCGAGGCAATAGAAAAATTCAAGGAACAGACATTCATAATCAAACAAAAACTATCGGACCGTTATCCTAAACTGAAACCGGCGATGGAACGGTTCTTCCAAAATATCCAGCAATGACCTACACCACATCTGAAATAAGCCGCATATTGGGACTTGAGACCGGCAAAGAGAACAGCCGGATCAGCGTGCTGCTGATAGACAGCCGCTCTCTGACATTCCCGGAAGAATCCATGTTTTTCGCAATCACAACAGCAACCAACGATGGACATCGCTATGTGCGTGAACTCTATGACAAGGGAGTCAGAGTCTTTTGTGTGACCCACATTCCGGAAAACATGTCGGGATGCGACGATGCACAGTTTTTTATTGTTGATGATGTGACAAAAGCACTTCAGAAAATAGCATCATCACACCGTGACAGCTTCGAAGGCCGTGTAGTAGGCATCACAGGCAGCCGAGGCAAAACAACGGTCAAGGAATGGATCTACCAGCTTTTGGGCAACGACTACCAGATAGTCCGTTCGCCGCGAAGCTTCAACTCTCAGATCGGGGTACCTCTCTCGGTCTGGGAAATTAACCCGGACACGGAACTGGCAGTGATCGAGGCCGGTGTCTCGCAACGTGGCGAAATGAAAAACCTACAGCCGATTATCAGGCCAACCATAGGAATAATCACCAACATCAATTCCGAACATGCCGACGGATTCCGGTCGATAGAGCAGAAATGCGATGAGAAAGTATCGCTGATGCGCGATTGCGAGTGCCTGATCTATTGTGGCGATGACCCAATGATAAGCCGTTCCGTGGAGCAGCATTGCCGCCCGACAAACCAGATAGCATGGTCGACCAGAAATGGCGAAGCCCCCTTGTTCATATCCTCAATCGAGAAGAAAGGATCTGTGACCGAGATAACGTATGATTATCTTCAGACGAGAGGCATGATAGCCCTGCCATTCACGGCCGACATGGATATACAGAATGCAATCCACTGTCTGGCACTGATGCTTTATCTCAACAGGCCGGCCGGGGAAATAGCATCGTCGATGGCGCATCTCACACCGATACGCACACGCCTCAACGTGATAGAAGGTGTCAACAACTGCATGCTGATCTACGACTCCTACACCTCCGACCTCCATTCGCTTGCTCCGGCACTCGACTTCATGTCGCGCCGGCAGACAGAGTCGCGCAGCGCAACCCTGATTCTCTCCGACGTGATGCACGAGACTATGCCGCCGGCAAAGCTGTATCAAGCAGTGGCAAACCTGCTTCGTCACCGCAATATAGACCGTCTGATTGGCATCGGCGAGGAATTCGTCAACAATTCCCGGTATTTCGATTCATCGGCATTATTCTACCCCGACACCGCGACATTCTTAGCGTCGACTTCGCCAAGCGATTTTGAAAACGAGCTTATACTGATCAAAGGCGCACCCCAATTCCATTTTGAGCGGATAGCCGACATGCTCGAAGCCCGTCAACACGAATCGGTGCTTGAGGTCAATCTTGATTCCGTTGTCCACAACTTCAATCTATTCCGGTCAATGGTGCGCCCCACCACCGGCATAGTATGCATGGTCAAGGCTTCGGGCTATGGAGCCGGCTCGTATGAACTGGCCAAAACCTTGCAATCGCAAGGCGCGGCCTATCTGGCTGTCGCCGTGCTTGACGAAGGCGTTGACCTTCGCCGGGCCGGAATCACAATGCCTATCATGGTGCTTAATCCAAAAGTGGTCAACTACCGTACCCTCTTCGCATATAACCTGGAACCGGAAATCTACAGTTTCGACATACTCAACGAAATAATCCGCGAGGGGGAGAAATATGGCATCACAGACTATCCTGTACATATAAAGCTCGACACAGGCATGCACCGTCTCGGATTCCTTGAAAAAGATCTGCCCGAGGTGATCGACATTCTGAAACGCCAACGTGTGATCCGTCCGGTTTCCGTCTTCAGCCACCTCGCTGCTGCCGATCAGCCGGAGATGGATGATTACACACACAGCCAGTTTGAGCTTTTCGACCGCTGCTGCGACAAACTGCAAAGCGGATTCCGCCACCATATCATGCGCCATATCCTGAATTCCACAGGCATCTCCCGATTCCCGGAACATCAGAACGACATGGTGCGCCTCGGTATCTGCCTCTATGGCATAGCCACAATGGAAGATGGATCACAAAGCGACCTGCGTCCGGTTTCATCGCTGACCACCACCGTGATCTCCATAAAAGAATGGCCGGAAGGCACTACGATAGGCTACAACCGGAAAGGTTTGTGCAAACGAAACTCACGCATAGCTACGATTCCCGTAGGCTACGCCGATGGAATAAACCGCCATTTAGGCAACGGAGGCATGCAAGTGATGATCAACGGCGTGCGCTGCCCGTCGATAGGCAATGTCTGTATGGATCAATGTATGATCGACGTGACTGACGCACAATGTGCCGTTGGCGACCGCGTGGAAATATTCGGCCAGAATGTCCCTGTCAAAGAAATAGCAGACACCCTCGGAACGATACCATACGAAGTGCTGACTTCGATATCGACGAGGGTGAAACGCATATATTACCGGGAATAGCCATACAGCCATTCCCGGCAAAAACTTTTCTTATGGACGGCTCAACGCAGACGATCGTAGCTGCGGAGCAATTTCTGATCGGCCTTGATGCGTGAAAGAGCAGCTATAAGAGCCACAAGCGCGGCAACAAGCAGCAATCCTCCACCGGCCCATATCGGCTTGACAGTCACATCGGGAACGAGAACGTCGAATCCCATTGTCATCACATAGATCACAAGCAGCATCATAGCGACAACGATAAGCATGGAAAGGCCGACAAGCCCTTTCTGCAAAGGGAACTTCTTATACGAGAAGATTGAAATGAACATGACAAGGATAGCGACACATGCCGGTATAAGCAACGCCGTCATCTTGCCATTGAGTTCCACAAGTTTAACACCGGAGGCCTGAACCGTTGCGTCCCAGAAGCCGAAAGGAATAAAGATAAACGCCACAACCGCGGCAATGGCCAGCAGAATGTAGAGCGTCTGAATTCGTTGGATTTGCATAATAAATAGATTGAATAGTTACTTAAATTTTGATTTCTTCTACAAAGATAAACAATCCGGCGACATGAAATGTAATAAAACTATATATTTGTATAACCGGATTTAACAATTTATAAGCTATGAACGAAAATAAACCTTTGATATTTCTGACAAACGACGATGGCATTGAAGCCCCCGGACTGAACTACCTCATTGAAACAGTTAAAGATATGGGGCGCCTGGTTGTGTTCGCACCATGTGTGTCGCAATCCGGCAAATCGTCGGCCATAACAGTAGACCAACCACTTCGCGTGATCAATTATCCCTCTAAATACGAGAATATCGAGATGAAAGGCGTGACAGGCACGCCGGTAGACTGTGTGAAACTCGGACTATATCTGCTTGGACAGGAACGCCCTGCCCTGCTGCTGTCAGGAGTTAACCATGGGTCAAACTCATCGTTCAATCTGATATACTCAGGCACGATGGGAGCCGTACTTGAAGGATGTATGGCCGGTATTCCGTCGATAGGCTTCTCGCTGCTCCATCATTCATGGAAAGCTGACTTTTCAGAATGTGGAGCCGTGATCCGCAAGATTGTGGGCGACGTTTTGAAAAAGGATTTGCCCAACGACGTGTGTCTCAACGTAAACATCCCGGCCCGATGCACCCCGAAAGGAATTAAAGTCACGGAAGCATCTTATGGTCACTGGACCGAGGAATACACCCCGATGGTTGATCCCCATGGACGCACACATTATTGGCTATCTGGACAATTCATCGACGACGATCCCGACAATATCAACACCGACAACTACTGGCTCAACCAGCAGTTTGCCACAGTTGTCCCCGTCCGTCCCGACCAGACCAGCCAAGCCTCCATCCCCGTCATCAAAGAGATCCTCGGTCTCTGACCTACATTCGGTCTATCAGAAACAGCAATGGTGTCCTTTTGTGGAGGACACCATTGCTGTGACATTTACAAGTGGCATATCACCATTTGCGGATGAAAAATGTAAGTTCAAATTTTGACTGTGGCGGAGAATATTCTCTATACCACTATTTCTATTAATCCTCAATAATTGGAAAGTCAGTAAAATCGATTTCAATACTATCTGCTTTGTGCTTCCATACAGGGTTGCTTGGCTCAATACGTTTCATTTCAAGGACGGCTTCCGGATAATCCATCATGGCTGAGTGGCGTAGAAACTCTATGGCTTTGGAATTATCCTTCTCTACTCCCAATCCTTCGGAATAACACATCGCAAGATGCCAGCCTGCGCTCGGGATACCTGCGTCATAGGCCATCGTAAGATATTTTACCGCTTCCGCATATCGACCCTGGTTGAAGCAGGCTGATCCACAGAATAGAGCAGCTTGGTTATCACCGACTTCCACAGCTTTGACAAGGCTTTCTATAGAACTTTCTTCATCATAAAAGTAATCCCTTTGTCCTTTGATGCTGATTGCGACAGGGTCATTTACTGCCAACCCTTTTGCTAACCAATATTCCAAACGCTCCGAGCAAAGATCAGCGAACTCTTCATCGTATTCAGTTGTGTTGTTGTTAGATGCTTCATCTGTAATATCCTCGCCATCGGCAGATACTACCTGAACAACCTCAACACAGACTACATAATCTGAATTATCATTTAAATATCTTAATAGCTTGTGAAGAGCGACAGTATCTCCTTGTTCTGCCTGAATCTCCCATTCACTCACGTCATTCGGAAGTTTTGCAACATCTTCTTTCTCATCTTGCGCGAACGCAACTGCTATAATGGCTACCATTAGTGCCATTGCTAAAAAGACTTTAGTTTTCATTTTCAGATTTATTTTGTTTCAACATTCGTTGTAAATCAACATTTCATCAAGTATTGAATTGTTTCCCTAATTAGAAAAGGTAGAACCACTGATTGTCGGTGTATCATATTAGCGTTTATCATATGGAAAAACCAAGTGCAATGAGTTGATTTTGTTGGCTCGAACAACGAATTTACATGAAAATATAGTGTTAAACTTAGTTTTGCAGTGTTAAATTTTGTCTTCATTTATTCCACGTTGTTTTACTTTTTAAGTGAAACATAAGTGAAACATTTTGAGCAAAATTATCGATTATTGCGCGTTTTTGAGCATTATTGGAGCCAAAAAGATGCTTAAATTTGGATAACAAACAAAAAAAGCCACTCAGAATCGATGCTTTAATCTTCTCATTCTGAGTGCTTTATATTCTGAGCGGCAAACGGGGCTCGAACCCGCGACCCTCAGCTTGGGAAGCTGATGCTCTACCAACTG
>OFGM01001238.1_pt1 | contig 16311 bp, 16 predicted proteins | sample 1521741 | NCBI WGS metagenome assembly OFGM01 (sample SAMEA3504079, study PRJEB24116) | mouse gut metagenome | biome: mouse gut; feature: mouse-associated habitat; material: faeces | place: Denmark | collected 2011
GGCAAGGGAACTGTCGGCAAAGTGTTTTGAGAAAGAATTGTTACCGCCGATTGCAGAGCCAAGCGGGGGAAGAACGGCAGAAATAATACCGCAGACGGATAAAACGCCAAAGCAGGAGCATAGCCGCCTTAAAGAACCGGCTGCCAATCCGTCAGCACAAAAACAGGAGCCGTAGCCCAAAACCCAAGCGAAAGCAACAAATCAGGAAACACCAAAGATACCGCCAAAACCTGTTATGTCCGCTGAAGCCGCCGCATATCCAAAGCTGCTGAAGATTTATAAGGAACTGAACCGTCAAAACGGGATTATCTTTGACGCAGAGAGGGAGCGCAATGCTTTAGAACTTGAACGTGACAGCCTGAAAGGATTGGCAAAGCTGACAAAGAGAGGGGAACTGCAAAACAGGATCGACCGCAAGAACGAGGAAATAGACCTTCTCAAAGTCGGTTTGTCGGGGATTGCTAAACGGTATGGATTTCAAACGGTACATGATTTCTACAAAATCTTTGCTGTCTCTAAAACAGCTAATGACAATTATCAAGACAAAGCCGACAGGCAGGAAGATAGCATTTACAAACGATTACAGAATTATCAAAGAGAAAATGCAGATAGACAAACGAAACACACTTCAAAAAGTAAGGATAAGAGGGCAAGATAAATTACCATATCATAATGGAGATTGAAAGAAAAAGGTTTGAGTTTCCCCATTTTTTCCTGTCCGCTTTTTGCAAAGCCGCATAAATACGAAACGAATGGGGAATTGCCAGTTGTGATTGTCCCTTTTATGAAAAAATACTGATTTTATGCGGGTTTCAGAGATGCAAATTTCAAAAATGGGGAAACCCAAAAAGAAAAAGGTTATTGACAAAAACAATGAAAAATGCTATTTTGTAGAGGTAGTAATTCAATTCGTCCATTCGCGTGTTACTACCGAAGAAATTGAGAATCGTATTTGCGATTTGAATAATGTTGGATGTTGAAAATCTTCCGCATGAATGGCAAAATATACCCAAAAGTATTTGGGTTGTTTTTGCTGTCTTTATGGGAAGATTTTTTGTTTGGAAAAAGAGAATGGAGGTGAATTTATTTATGAAATATATCCGAGATATTTACTCAGTACAGTTGATACAACTGTTAGCAGATTGTGCTGAGGATAATTGAACCTGCTGACAGTTGCAACTGTACTGTTCTAATGACAATATTATCGAATGACAATTTTTGTCATTTCAGAAAAGGAGTACAGTTATGCGTTATATGAAAGAAGTTTTAAGAAATAACAAGAAATGGGTAATTGTCTATCTGTTAATCGGCTTATTCAATGCCTTTATGTCAAACTACAAAGCTGACTATTTTCAAAAGGTTATAGACGGACTGACAGACAGAACAATAACCGTTTATGGGATTTTATTTTATGGTGCCATTCTTTTTATCAATTATGGAATGAACTATATAGACGAATATCCGTCTGCCAAACTTGGAAATGAGATTTACCTGGATTTTAAGTTACTGGCACTGCGTAAGATTGGCAGAATGGATTATTCTGAATACCAAAAGTTAGGAACAGGAAAGTTGGTTCAACAGATTGAAAATGGGGCTAATGCAGGAAAAGGTGTTCTCTATGACTTTTGGTTTAGCGTCGTCAGAAATTTACTGCCGACAATTCTTTTTAGCCTATATTTTATCTGGAAAATAGACAGAACTATTACATATTTTCTTTTGGCAGGATATATTATTGTATTTTTGGTAACGAATCTGCTGCTGCAAGGATTGTATCAGGTAAAGGAAAAGATACTGACAAACGAGGAAGAATTAAACCATTTTCTTGTGCGTGGCTTTATGGAAATGCCGATTTTCCGCATGAAACATCAATTTCCAAATGAAGTAAAAAAGGCATTGGGGGCAAAGCGTGTTATTGTATCATCAAAAGTAAAAATGACTATGATACACGAAGCGTTTTTCACCATATTTGCATTATTAGTTGCCTGCTTAGATGTTGGGATTTTAGCTTATGCGTGGAGAAACAACCATTTATCCATTGGCTCTGTAGTTGCTTTAATCACATTGATTGATAATGCGTATACTCCTATCGCAATTTTTAACGTTATTTATGTACAGTACAAACTGAATAAAACGACTTGGATGCGGTTTACGGGGCTGTTAGATTTGAAAGAAGATACACAGCTTGAACAAGGCATAGATTTCCCTGCACCATTAAGCGAAATTCATGTTGAGGACGTATCGTTTTCCTATGAAAACAAAGAGGTGCTTCAATCTGTCAGTCTGATTATTAAAAGAGGTGAAAAAATAGCATTTGTCGGCGAATCGGGTTCGGGAAAATCTACATTGACAAAAATTTTGGTTGGACTGCTCAAGTATGATAAGGGAAATATTCTTTTTGACGACGAACCACTTAAAAATATTTCACTGGAATCATTGTATGAAAAAGTATCCTATTTATCACAGGACACTCCTGTTTTTGACGGCACAATCAGAGAAAATCTTGTGTTTGACAGGGAAGTTTCAGAAAATGATATTCATGTATGCCTTGAAAAAACACATCTGTTGTCATTGCTTGCCGCATTGGATAAAGGTGTAGAAACAAAAATAGGTGAGAAAGGAACTTGTTTATCGGGTGGAGAAAAGCAGCGATTGGCATTAGCCCGACTTTGGTTTGATAATTCTGATATAGTCGTTTTAGATGAAGCAACATCAGCACTGGACAACGTGACCGAAGGTATCGTTATGAAAAATGTTTTGGAACAGATAAAACATGCTACCGTGATTGCTGTTTCCCACCGTCTGACTTCTATTAGGGAATTTGACCGTATTATTGTATTTAGAAACGGAAAGATTGTTGGTAATGGGACTTTTGATGAATTGCTGGAAAATAACAGTTACTTTTTTGGCTTATACAAGAAAGAAGAAGAAAATTCTAATTAAATGAGACTGTAATTTTATCTATTTAGAAGATAAACAATTATTGTCTAAGAAACTACAAAATTTACTCATTAAAGGTGTTGCTTTTCTATACCCGAAATACAAACTGGAAAGGTTAATTAGCATATTGGACTTATAGATTATAGCCATCTTAAAAGTAAACAGCAGAGTAACCAAATATAAATTTGGACTCTGCTGTTTTACAAGAAATTACCACAGTTCTAACGAATCCTCCGCATCCACCCACATCTGCATATTTCCTTCAAGATACAGTCTTGCATACTCAAGCGGTTCATTTATTGCCAAAGCGTTTAAGGCGCATTCAGAGCATGGTGTAGTTTTCAATCCTTCTTCTGCCTTGTTGCAGTCTATCCGTAAAAAGTAGCCCGCATGGGTGTATACGTCAATGCTGTTATGGTGGATATTGTATGTTGCGTAAATCATATTCATCTTTTATCCGTCCTCTTTTCATTGATTTTTTGAAAGCATTTCAATCAGTTTACCAATTCCCGTATATTATGTGTTATAATGTTTTATATGATTTTGTTTCCCTCATTTTTCCCTTATCAGGTTTGTAATGTCCTATGGGAATATATAACACGAGGGAAACTTTAAGGGAAAGTTCACCTGCGATAAATTTAGTGTTTTCAAGGGTTGGCGGAAATTTTAATAACAAAATATAATGACTAATATTTCCCTTAAAAATCATCAAATTACAATCGGAAGTTGTAAGGGAAAGATTGCATGAACAGAAAAGAAATGACAACAGTAGAAGATTTAATAACTATTATCAATTTACTAGAAAATGCAGGTATAATATATTGGATTGATGGTGGCTGGGACGTTGATATATTGGCAGGGAAGCAAACACGCGTTCATAGAGATATTGATATAAATTTTGATGCTCAACATACAGAAAAATTGTTAAATATACTTTTAGAATATGGATATGAAGTAGAAACTGATTGGAAACCTGTTAGAATTGAGCTATATAGTGAAAAATATGGATATTTAGATATACATCCATTTGTTTTGAATGAGGATGGTACTTCAAAACAAGCAGATTTAGAGGGTGGTTGGTACAAATTTGACAAAGACTTCTTTGGAAATGCTGTTTTTAAGGGAAAGACAATTCCATGTATATCTGTAAAGGGGCAAAAACTTTTTCATTCAGGTTATGAATTGAGGGACAAAGACAAGCATGATATTTCAATTCTTGAAAGTATATCAAAATAATTTTTAATATTACAAATTCCGGTTTATCGAAAAGTTATCAATAAGAAAATTGGAGGTTAAAACGAATTATAATGAAAATTCATATCAGAAATGCAGAACCAGACGAATATCAAACCATAGAAACAATCATGAAGCAGGTTCAGCAAATGCATATTGATTGGCGACCGGACATTTACAAATACAACGAAACGGTATTACCTTTAGAAATATATAAACAAGCAATAAATGAAAGGACTTTCTTCGTTGCAGAATATGATGGAAATGTAGCTGGAGTTTTATTTATCATATACCAGCATATAGAAAATCCAAATCAGGTGACAAGGAATATTATTTTTGTGGATTCTATGGCTGTAGACGAGAAGTATCGTGGAAAAGGAATCGGACACGCATTTTTTGATTTCCTCAAAAATTTAAAAAATGAAAGAGGGTATGATGGAATTGAATTGCAGGTAAACGCAAAGAATAAAACTGCCTATAAAATCTACTCTGATTATGGATTTACCAATAAATCCATAAATATGGAACTTTTATAAATTTCACTTGCAAACAAGCCAATCAGTACCACCGACTTGCCGATTGGAATACCATGAAAACAAACCGCTTTGCAAATAAAGTGATAGTCCATCTTCTGAACTGCGAGAATGAAAAGTTGCCAAAGGAAACGATGGTGGCATTTGAATAACAAGGGAGTGAAATACATGGAACAATTATTGATAATTGAAGATGATATAGGCTTGAATCAGGGGTTGAGTAAGGCACTGAAAGCAGATAATCGGCAGATTATTTCCTGCCAAGACCTGAAAATGGCGAAGGAACAACTACTTTGTAGCAGTGTATCTTTGATCCTATTAGATATAAATCTGCCTGATGGCAGTGGGCTTGATTTACTGCATGAAATCAAAGAAAAAACACCAGATATGCCTGTAATTCTGCTGACTGCTAATGATACGGATATGGATATTGTAGATGGACTGGAACGAGGTGCAGACGATTATATTACCAAGCCCTTTTCTCTTTCAGTTTTACGTGCAAGGGTGAATACCCAACTGCGAAAGCAAATGTCAATTCATAAACACACACCAATTCATATAGATCATTTTTGCTTTGATTTTGGGGCTATGATCTTTTGCGTGGGGAATACTAAGGTTGAATTGAGTAAAACGGAACAAAAATTGCTACATTTGCTTGTTGAAAACCGTGGTAGAACAATGACCCGTGGAAACCTTGTAGACCGAATCTGGACAGACAGCGCAGAATATGTTGATGAAAACGCCCTGTCTGTTACGATTAAGCGTCTGAGGGATAAACTTTGCGCACAGGAATATATCAAGACTGTCTATGGAATCGGTTATAGCTGGGTAAAAAAAGATGAATGAGATGGGAATTGCTATCATACTGCTGTGTTTTCTGGCTACAGCAGTTATTGTATTGTGGAATCAAAGGAAAACCAGAAAAACAATGGAAACAATCGAAAATATGTTGGATACTGCAATGGATGGCTCATTTTCTGAAAGCACTTTTGATGAAAGTAAGCTATCTGCTTTGGAAACAAAGTTTGCCCACTATCTTTCCGCAGCAGAAACTTCTTCTCAAAATGTAGCGCAGGAAAAGGATAGAATTAAATCCCTGATCGCAGATATTTCACATCAAACAAAAACGCCGATTGCAAACCTGCTGATATATAGTGAACTTCTGATGGAAGAAGATCTTCTGGCATCGGTAAAGGCAAATGTAGATGCGATATACAAGCAATCAGAAAAGCTGCGTTTTTTGATCGACTCACTTGTAAAGCTGTCCCGGCTGGAGAACGGAATTATTTCACTTTCGCCACAGCTCACAGCGTTACAGCCACTGCTTCAAGGCATTGCAGAACAATATGCTGCCAAAGCTGCTGAAAAAGAATTGTCTTTGCATTTGCATGACACAGATATTTCTGCTATCTTTGACTCTAAATGGACAGCAGAAGCGCTGGCTAATATTATAGACAATGCTATCAAATATACGGAGTATGGCACAATTACTATTTCTGCTGTAAACTATGAAATGTTTGCAAGGATTGATATATCAGATACTGGTACAGGTATCTCGGAAAGTGAGCAATCAAAGATATTTACTCGTTTTTATCGTTCAAAGGTTGTGCCGGAACAGGAAGGTGTGGGAATCGGGCTGTATTTAGCACGTCAAATCATATCCGATGAGGGCGGCTATATCAAGGTTACTTCCGTTCCTGGAAAAGGAAGCACTTTTTCCATATTCTTGCCTAAGTAACAACAATTCTTTCAAAACTGTTAGAATTCATTTCCCGCCGGAAAGAATGTGGAAAGCATCCTATGCGATAATCTGTATGTATCAAAGGATGATTTCTTTGTATACATACAGATTTTTTCATGGAGGTACTCGTTATGGAGATTTTACAGGCAAAAAACCTGAAAAAGATTTATGGCTCTGGTAACAATGCGGTTCATGCACTAGATGGAGTTGATTTAAGTGTAGAGAAAGGCGAATTTGTGGCGATTGTTGGCACATCTGGCTCCGGAAAGTCTACGTTGCTGCATATGCTTGGCGGTCTGGATCGCCCTTCTGACGGCACAGTTATAGTTGATGGGCAAGAAATATTTTCCTTAAAGGATGAAGCTCTTACTATCTTTCGCCGCAGAAAAATCGGCTTTGTATTCCAAGCATACAATCTTGTTCCAGTGCTGAATGTGTATGAAAATATCGTTCTCCCCATTGAGCTGGACGGAGGTAAGGTCAACAAAGAATTTGCACAACAAATCGTGCAGACTCTTGGACTGGATGAACGTCTGGATGCCCTACCCAATCAGCTTTCTGGTGGTCAACAGCAGCGTGTAGCAATCGCCCGTGCATTGGCGGCAGCTCCAGCTATCATTCTGGCTGACGAACCGACAGGCAATCTGGACTCCAAGACCAGTCAGGATGTGTTGAGCCTTTTGAAAGTTACCAGTCAAAAGTTCGCACAGACAATCGTAATGATTACACATAACGAAGAAATTGCTCAGATGGCAGACCGCATTATCCGTATCGAAGATGGACGGATCGTTTCTCAGAATTAACGGGAGGTGGCAAAAATGAATGTCAAAAATAGAAAATGTATCAGGAAGTTAAGTTGGCGTTCTTTATGGGCATCCCGTAAGCGTAACATCATTGCAATTATTGCCATTGCCCTGACTGCGTTACTATTTACCTCTCTGTTTACCATAGTAATGTCCATAAATTCCAACTATGAAATGTACACTTTCCGTCAGGTCGGTGGTTACTGCCACGGAACTTTTAAGGAAGTGACAGAAGAACAGATTCAGAACATATCTGCTCATGCAAATGTAAAAGCTGTCGGCAAACGTACATCCATTGGTTATTTGGACAGTGGGGTTTTCGTAAAAACCCCTGCCGAAGTTAGTTTTATGGATGACAACTGCACTGAATGGAGTTTTGCAGAACCCACCACAGGACATAAACCACAAGGAAGAAATGAAATCACCATGGACACCCATGCCTTGAAACTATTAGGTGTTGAAGCAGAATTAGGCGCAGAAATTGAACTGACCTATACGGTTGGCACTTTATCTGAAATGCCTTATGAGAAAACCGATACATTTACTTTGGTAGGTTGGTGGGAATATGATGATATAAGTTCCGTTCACTATATCAATATCAGCGAAGAATACGCAAAAGAAACAGAAGTTGAAGCTATGTCTAAGGGAATAGAACCGTTCCATATTGACTTAAATGTAATGATGACATCTAGTATGAACATCCGTGGTCAGATGGAACAGGTAGATCTGGACTTAGGGTATTCTTGGGATGAAACGGATGAAGGAGAGCTTGTACGTATCGGTGTAAACTGGGGCTACACTTCTTCTCAGCTTGGCGAAAGCATGGATGCAACAACACTTATTGCAATTATCGCTTTCCTTTCGTTAGTAATCTTCACAGGCTATCTGATTATCTACAATATATTTCAGATTTCCGTTACCGGGGATATTCGATTCTACGGCTTGCTGAAAACCATAGGTGTCACGCCTCGGCAGCTTCGCCGTATTATACACCAGCAGGCACTGTTTCTGTGCTTTGTGGGCATTCCGCTTGGATTATTGTTAGGATATGGTGTCGGTGCATCTCTGACTCCTGTAGTAATGGCACGAACCAATCTTGGTGTTGGGGTTTCTACTGTCAGCACTTCACCGTTAATTTTCCTTGCGTCCACTCTGTTTGCGCTAATTACAGTTTTGCTGTCCTGCTCCCGTCCGGGTAAGATTGCTTCAAAAGTTTCTCCGGTGGAAGCAACAAAATACACGGAAGTTGTAAAAAGCAAAAGGAAACACCGCACCACCCGTGGTGCAAAAGTACATCAAATGGCTTTTGCTAATTTGGGTCGAAATAAAAGAAAAACTGTTCTTGTGGTTATTTCTCTTTCGCTTTCTGTGGTACTTCTCAATATTTTAGTCACTTTTACTGGGGGCTTCGATATGGAAAAGTATCTATCAAATCTGACCTGTGCGGACTTTATTGTAAGCTCTACGGACTATTTCCGCTATAATCAGTCCAATAATTATATTTCGCAGGAACAAATTGAGCAAATCGAAGCAACTATTTCTCCGTCTCTTTCCGGTTGTGGTTACAAGCTGACGGGCTATTTGCCGTATGGCTGGATGAGTGAGGAACACTGGTTGCAGGACATGAGGCACTATACTTCCGAAGAAAAAGCGAAAGCCATATTGGAACAGCAAAATCGCCGTGATGATCTTGTGGGTCAGAGTGCATTGATTGAAGGCTTAGATGAAGCTCTGTTTGACAAACTGACTGTGGTAGAGGGTGACATATCTCCTCTGTTCCAAGAAGATACAAATGCTATCGCTGTAGTAGTTCTTACAGATGATTACGGCAATGTGAATAATCTTGATTTTTCCCCGCCTGTAGGTTCAGTTCAAACCATAACCTATATTGATGAAGGTACTTACATCGACAGCCGTACTGGAAATCTTTGCGATGAAAATACGCCTGTGGAATATATGAAGTTTCAGCTTTCTGCCAGCCATGATGTAGATTATACAGTTTGCGCTTATGTCAAAGTACTACGCTCCATGAGTTTCCGTTATTATACAACAGGCTATAGTTTTGTGCTTCCCATCGAAAAGCTCAATAAGGACAGTCAACATGAATGTATCCCGATGTTTTATCTGTTCGATACCTCTGATGAAATAAGCGAAGCATCTGCGGAAAATTATCTTACTGATTTGACTGCTGACGATTTGTCCGGATTAATGTATGAAAGCAAAGCGATGCTCCGAGCCGAATTTGAAAACTTTCAGAATATGTTCCTGCTGTTGGGCGGATTGCTCTGTGCCATCATTGGGCTTGTGGGTATTCTGAATTTCTTCAATGCCATTATGACGGGTATTCTTTCCCGAAAGAGAGAGTTTGCCGTTTTACAGGCGGTAGGTATGACCAACAAACAGTTAAAAGCTATGTTGGTTTATGAAGGACTATTCTACGCACTCAGTTCTGCTCTGAGCGCATTAGTCCTCTCATTTGTGATAAATCCTTTGATTGGTAATCTTATGGCGAATATGTTCTGGTTCTTCAGTGCAAAGTTTACAATCATTCCTGTTATAATTGCCATGCCGATTTTTGCTCTGCTTGGATGGCTGATTCCCTATGTTATATATTACCACGCTGCCAAATACAGCATTGTGGAGCAATTAAGTGATACTTAATAATTGTCAACAACGCAAAACAGCCCTCTGCCAGTGATAAAGCAGAGGGCTAAATTTTAATCTAAGGGTTTATATTCAGTTACAGATTTCAAATAAGTTTCGGGATCTCCGTTCAGTATCAAGTCAGCATATCCAATCAGGTCATTGTAGATCAGATAATTCAAACCGCTGATACAGATTATTGGCAACCTCATTCTCCACGGCGATGGTATCAATCGCAATCATGTTGCCATTTGCAAATTTCAAATTTCATCTCCACACAAGCAATATCCATGTTAAACTCACAAGAATTCTTCAATCTATCCATAAGAAACCTCCAAAATACGAATGTTAGATCGTCCCAAAATATTTCAATGCTTCTCGGATTGCTTTCTCTTTTTCGGCGGACATTGGGTCTGTCTGGAATCCTCGGATTTCGGCAGGTTGTAGTTTTTGCCATGATAATTTCGCTCCTCTTCTCTATAGGTAAAAAACAAATTATTTTTTCTTAAATTTAATTTAACGTGAATTCGATGAAAAAAAATGTCCATAAGCCGAATTCTCTGATATAATGAAATCGCCAAACCCCAAAATATCAAAGGAGAATAAACTTATGGACGAAATCATTATATCAGTTTTTTATGACATTGACAACTTCTGCAAAGAATTAAAAAAATTTTCTGAACGCAGCCTTTTGCCTTGTGATGAGAATGGCATGTCTTTTGAGCCGCCTTCGAGCCTCTCACTGAGCGAGATTATGACCATCTGCGTTGTCTTCCATTTGTCTGGCTATCGGACATTCAAATGGTATTATGTAAACTTTATCAAAAAGAACTGCCGCAAATTCTTTCCTAAACTGGTCAGCTATCATCGTTTTGTGGAACTTATGCCTTACGCTGCCATACCGCTGGCTTTGTTTGCGCAGTCTGTGGGTTTACAATCGCCTTGCACTGGTATAAGCTTTGTGGACTCTACGATGCTGGACGTGTGCAACAGCCACAGGATCTGGCAGAATAAGGTTTTTAAAGGCGTCGCGCAAAGGGGCAGGAGTTCCACGGGCTGGCATTACGGCTTCAAGCTTTACCTTGTCATCAATGACTGTGGGGAGATTCTGCGTTTTTGTCTGACGCCTGCCAATGTGGACGATCGAAATGAGAAAGTTATGGAAAGTCTGACAAAAAATCTGTTTGGGAAGCTATTTGCAGACAAAGGGTATGCGTCCAAAAAATTGTTTAAAGAACTCTTGGACAAAGGCATAGAGCTGATCACGAAACAGAAAAAGAACGCCAAAAACCCAGGGATGTTGCGCCTCACAGACAGGCTTCTACTACGGAAGCGCGCTGTGATCGAGTCGGTAAACGATTTCCTAAAAAATGTCTGCCAGATTGAGCATACTAGGCACAGAAGCGGCTGCAATTTTGTGGTCAACTTGGTGGCTGGGCTTTGTGCATACTCTTTTTTGCCTAAAAAGCCATCGATTCATACTGGAAATATGACTTTTGCATAGGTATGCTCATCGAACTCACGTTAATATAAGATTTCCGGGTTATTATTAGCACTGTTTTTAAATGAGTGCTAATTTGTTCTTGACAATTGAAAAATTGCGTACTATGATATGATATAGACAAAATAAAAACACAAAAAAATACTAATTTGTTGTAAATTTATCAAACAAAATTAAAGGAGAGTGCTTAAAAAATGGAGAAACATGGAAATCTTTCAATCAGTAGTGAAAATATATTTCCTATTATTAAAAAATGGATGTATTCTGATCACGACATTTTTGTACGTGAATTAGTATCTAATGGTTGTGATGCGATTACAAAATTAAAAAAACTAGAAATGGTAGGGGAATATAACATCCCAGAAGATCATAAATTTAACATTCAAGTAATTGTAAATCCGGAAGAAAAAACATTAACCTTTATTGATAATGGTATTGGTATGACTGCAGAAGAAGTGGAAGAATATATCACACAGATCGCCTTTTCTGGCGCTACTGATTTTTTGGAAAAATATAAAGATAAGACAAATGAAGACCAGATTATTGGTCATTTCGGTTTGGGATTTTATTCCTCTTTTATGGTAGCAGATGAAGTACACATCGATACTCTTTCTTATAGAGAAGATGCTATTCCTGTTCATTGGGAATGTGATGGTGGAACAGAATATGAGATGAGTGATGGAACTTGGAATACAGTTGGAACAAAAATCACCCTTTTTCTAAATGAAAATTGCTTAGAATTTTCTAATGAATACCGAATCCGTGAAGTTTTAGAGAAATATTGTTCCTTTATGCCTACGGAAATCTATCTTTCCAAAGCAAATGCTCCACAAGAATATGAAGAAATTGAAAAAGATGAATTATTAGATACAGACACCATTGTAGAAACTATTCATGTAGAAGCAAAAACAGAAGAAAAAGAGAATGAAAACGGGGAAAAAGAAGTAGTAGAAGTATCTCCCGCTAAAGATAAATATAAAATTAATAAACGTCCTGTTTCTATTAATGATACTCATCCGCTTTGGACAAAACATCCAAATGAATGTACAGAGGAAGAATATAAAGAATTCTACCGCAAAGTATTCCGCGATTATAAAGAACCTTTGTTCTGGATTCATCTGAACATGGATTATCCTTTTAATTTAAAAGGAATTTTATATTTCCCTAAAATCAACACCGAATATGATTCTATTGAAGGAACTATAAAATTATATAACAATCAAGTATTTATCGCAGATAATATTAAAGAAGTCATTCCAGAGTTCTTAATGCTGTTAAAAGGTGTGATTGACTGTCCAGATCTTCCTTTAAATGTTTCCAGAAGTGCTTTACAAAATGATGGTTTTGTAAAGAAAATTGCAGATTATATCTCTAAAAAAGTTGCAGACAAGTTATCTGGTATGTGTAAAACGGAAAAAGAAGATTATGAAAAATATTGGGATGATATCAGTCCGTTTATTAAATTTGGCTGTTTAAAAGATGATAAGTTCTGTGAAAAAATGACAGATTATATCCTATTTAAAAATTTAGATGGCAAATATCTCACCCTTCCAGAAGCATTAAAAGTGAATGATGAGGTACAATCAAATGAAGAGGCACAATCATCAGAAGAAAATACAGATCAAAACCAGGCAGAAGTCATTGATAAAGATGGTTCAGAAATAAATGAAAGCTCTGAAACAAAAGAAGAAGAGGCAGAACCTCCAAAACGCACTATCTTCTATATTACAGATGATATACAACAAGGGCAATATATCAAGATGTTTAAAGAACAAGGGTTAGATGCATTTTATCTCACTCATAATATTGACCAACCATTTATCAGTCATTTAGAACAAAAAAATGAAAAAATCAAATTTCAACGAATTGATGCAGATTTAACAGAAGAATTTAAAGAAGAAATTGATACAGAAGCGATGAAATCAGACATTGACTCTCTAACAGATATTTTTCGTAAATCATTAAATAATGACAAATTAGATGTGAAAGTGGAAAAACTAAAAAATTCCGATGTTTCTGCTATGATCACCCTTTCCGAAGAAAACAGACGTATGCAAGAAATGATGAAAATGTACAATATGTATGGAATGAGTAATGATGCATTTGGCAATAATGAAACTTTGGTTTTAAATGTAAATAATACTTTAGTACAATATATCCTAAATCATAAGGATTCAGAAAATATCAATATGTTCTGTGAGCAACTTTATGATTTAGCAATGATAAGCCATAAACCATTAAAACCTGATGCTATGTCCAAATTCATTAAAAGAAGCAATGATATCATGATGCTACTCGCAAAATAATCATTTTATAAAATAATCGGTTTCATAAAAATAAAAAAATCATCTCCTAATCTAAATTTTATTAGGAGATGATTTTTTTGTTTTACCTGTCACCGTTAATTTTAAATCTCTCTATCATATTTCTTAAAATCTCTGCTTGAGAACTCTGTTCCTGACTAGATGCCGCTGTTTCCTCAGCCGTTGCGGAATTCATTTCCACTACTACTGCTATCTGGTTGACGCCCTCTGTAACCTCTCGAATCTGTGTGATTTTGATCTGAGAAGATTCTGCGATAGAAACCATTCTATTCACCGATTCTTTTGTATTACTCATAACTTCATTTAAATCCATAGCCGTAACTTCCGCCATTTTCGTTCCTTCTTGAATCAACTGTAAAGAACTTTCAATCAAAACAGTAGTATTTTGAGCTGCTTCTGAAGAAGCATTTGCTAAGTTTTTCACTTGTTCTGCTACCACTGCAAAACTTTTTCCTGCTTCTCCAGCTCTTGCCGCTTCAATCGCCGCATTTAATGCCAATAAATCTGTTTCACTGGCAATGTCATTAATCGTATTGATAATTCCACCAATTTGTTCAGAACTCTTATTCATTTCATCAATAATATTTTTTAAATGAATCAGCATCTCATAACTCTTTCCCAATGAATCCCCTATATCTGCTATTACATCTGCCGATTTCTTAGCCTCTTTCGCATCCTCTTCAATCGTATCTTCTATTGTATTCATAGAAGCTAAAATCTCCTCAACCACACTCGCCTGATTTGTAGTTCCTTCTGCTAAATCTTGTGCTGCTTCTGCCATCTGAGAAGAACTCTCATTGACATGATTTGCTGCTGTCTGTATTTGATAAAATGTATCATTTAATTCATCAAAAATTTCTTCAAAAGATTGTTTTATTTCACTCAATTCTCCAATATAATTCTCATGCAGTGTGAGGTCAAATCTCCCCTTTGCCATTTCTTTTAATGTACTCGAAATTTCCCCTATCACTCTTTTTAAAATATCTTTTGTATTATGTATTGACTTAGCCAATAATCCAATTTCTGAATCATTCACTTCTAATTCAAATTCTGTTGACAAATTTCCATTTGCAATATAATCCATTTGTCTTTCCACAATTAAAATAGGGCTTATCAATTCCTTTTTAATATACTTAAGATTTTTTATCACAGTAAAAATCACAATTCCCAATACAATAAAACAAATAGCATCAAAAATTAATGCTATAACTCCCATAACCAATACACCTTTATGTATCCTCTCTTTCATAGATTCTATAAAAGTATCTGTTAAACTATTTATAATAAGCAAAGAAGCCTCATATTCTTGTCCATATACTGCTTCTCTTGCATCTTCCATCCTTCCTTCTTGTACCGCTTTCATAGCAGCTTCTTCTAGAGGAACTAAATTATTAGAAGTTTGTGATATCTGATCTATATAAGATTGCTCTTCTTTTGTAAGTCCTATTTCCTGTAGCTTAGATAAAGCATTATCTCTATTCTTATCCACATTTAATTCTTGATAGTAAGCATTATAATAATCTATATTTCCAGTTACAGCATAAGAACGTACTGCATTTGTTAAATTTTGAGAACCTGTTTTATACTGTATTGCATAATCTGTAAGATCCTCTTGCGTATTATAACGTGATTGCGTTTTAAGATTAAAAATAATAAGTCCAATTAAAACAATAGCTTCTGCTATCAATAAACTGATTGTAACAACTGTAATTTTCTTTACTTTTACTGATTGTTTTTCTACCTTTTTTCCCATATCCATTATCACCACTTTCTTTATTATTTTATCTGTTTTATATCATTCTTATCCCTTTTATCACCTTACTTTACTATTTACTTTTTCTTTCTAATTTCACTCTTCTTGTGAACTACCTACCACCTAAAGGTAGTGGGCTTCTAAGGTACTATCGCACCTATTTAAGAAGTTTGATATTTAAGTTTCCACCTAATTTCCTTGATGTGCTTATCAGTAAGTATCGGCGGTATCTTGATTTCAACAGGCTTGTATGATTTTTTGAATGTATTGGAATATGGCAAAATCAACTTATTTCCGTTCAGCCTGACAAATCCTATCACAAGTGCTACAAATCCGTCTTTTGGCAGATAATGCGGTAATTTGCAATCTTTGAAAGAATATTTACCTTTCTTTGCAAGTTTCAGCAGTCCAAAAAAACTTTTGAATGAGCCGTCAACTTCTTTCAAAATCTGCTGTGCCATATTGGAATTGAGTATTTTGTAATTAGAACTGTTTTTCAGAAGTGTATAATTCTTTTCATATTTCAGATATTCGCCCTCTGTGAAATAATACTGACGGACATTGTAGATTGCTTCATTTGTAAGATTTTTCGCTGTATGGCACAGTTCCCTCAAAATGCCGTATTCTTCCTTTGACAGATGTTTTACTTTTTGCTTTACCATAAGATACATAGCTTTTCTCCTTTCTTTCAGATTTAGGATATTTCTTATAGCATATATTTTACTAATTTACAAGTATTTCAGTAAAAATATGGATTATTTCTAAGGAACGCCATTCCTCCCACGGTCTAAAGACCATGGGTTTTCTGGCTGAAACTTTATAAAAATTATAGCAAAATCGCTA
>OFGM01001240.1_pt1 | contig 16294 bp, 12 predicted proteins | sample 1521741 | NCBI WGS metagenome assembly OFGM01 (sample SAMEA3504079, study PRJEB24116) | mouse gut metagenome | biome: mouse gut; feature: mouse-associated habitat; material: faeces | place: Denmark | collected 2011
CGCCGCCCGACCGAAGTTTGGGTAAGTATGGCCTGTTGCGGTTGCGGTATCTGAAAGAGCATCGCCCCATCGTTTGGGCCGAGTTGGTGATGGAGGGCAAGCTGTATGCCCATCTGCTGGAAACCGAAGATGCCGCCCAAGACCTGCTGGACAGCATGATGCCGGGGATGGCAAAGGAGGCCGGGGCTACCGAGGATTTGAAAGCCCGTGACCCCATGCGCTGGGTGGGGCTGATGAATTGCTGTAAGGCCCAGGTAGAGGAAATCATTTTTGCGGAATTGATTATGATTTGACAAAAATGCGGGGTAATCCCCGCATTTTTAATAACAATATCTTGCATATAGGCAAGTGCCAGTCTATACTGATTTCGTCAAAATCTAATATGCCATAAGCGGTATCAGTTCCGCGCAAATCTATGAGGGAAAACTGTTTTCAAAAATATTTCAAAAAACCTTGTAAGATTTTTTGAAATACGGAGTCTTATAAGGGAGGGGGTGAGATGGTGGCAGATTTCCAAGACGAATTTGAGAAAATTTATATCAGATACTTCAATGATGTATTTCTTTTTCTCAAAAAGCTATCCAAAGATGAAAGTATTGCAGAGGAAATCACAAGCGAAACATTCTTCAAAGCAATGCGCTCAATAGATACCTTTCGTGGTGATACAGACATTCGTGTTTGGCTTTGTCAAATCGCAAAAAACTGTTACTTTTCTCACTTGAAAAAGCAACAGGGGCTTGTAGATATTGATGATGTTGAATTTACAGATAACATAGACACCATTGAGGAACAGATAATAAACCGAAGTGATGCTATGCGAATACATCTGCTGCTGCACAATTTAGCCGAACCATACAAGGAAGTTTTTATGCTGCGGGTTTTTGGAGAATTGAGTTTCAAACAAATCGCAAAAATTTTTCAAAAAACAGATAACTGGGCCTGTGTCACTTATCACCGGGCAAGAAACAAAATATTGGAACAAATGGAGGCCAATAATGAGTGATAAATGCAATTTGATTAAAGACATACTTCCGCTTTATGTAGAAGATATGGTAAGTTCGGATACACGCGAATTTGTAAGCGAACATCTTGAGCATTGCGCGGAGTGCCATGCGGAGTTTGAGCGTATGCAGAAAGCTACGAAGTTTATCCCTGATGCTGACCCTGATACTGATATTGTGCCGTTAAAGAGAGTAAAGCGGGACTTATTTATCAAACGCTTACAGACTATTTGTTACACGGCAATTTTGGCCTGCGCCATCGTGACAATTATTTTTGGAATTTTAACATCACCTAAATTTTTTCCCTATTCTGATAACCTGCTCAATGTGATTGATGTCCCTGATGGGAGCGTTATCATCACCTTTGATAGTGAGGTGACAGGTTATAGCTGTAATGAAGTGTTTGACAATGAAACAGAAACGACCATCTACCGCATAAATGCTTGGACTACAACTTGGGACTTATATTCGTCTAATCGCGGAAAACAAAATGTGGTGATACCTTTTGACCGTGAAACTGAAATTCAGATTTTCTATGCTCAAAACGATGGCTCCGAGGATGTACTGATCTATGGGGCAAATCAAAACACGGAAGAAAACGGCGTAACCCTGCCAAGACTGATCCTGATGCCGTATTTCCTATTAGCTTTTCTCGCCCTTGTTGTCCTTGCAATTCTACGAGTGCTATTAAGAAATAAGCAAGCAATCGTTGTTTGGATTGACAGGGCTATACCGTTCCCAATTTCCTATATGGCAGCGCAGCTTTGCACAAAAGGCTTTAACTTCACGACATATTCATCGCAACGAGATTTCTGCATTATCGTCCTGGTTGCTATGCTGCTGTATTTCGCAATGTTGACGGGAAAATCTCTTTATAAAGCAAAGCTGAACACTTCGAGGGGATAGAGGGATGAGCATGAAAAAATCTTTGTTTAGACTAACGGATATGTTAGAGCTAAGTATTGCATATATTTTCTGCTTTTCTCTCAATTTGCTTTTGGATTATGCAAAGACTTTGGATTTGGATGCCTATATTCTAAAGGCTTTTTTGAAAAACTTTATTGATTACCAGCCATTGATCGTTTCGCTGTTTACGTTCATTGTGATCGTGTTCCATTATCAAATGCTGGAGAGAAAAAAGGCAGAAATATTTTGTAGAATACTTGTAGGCGGCACTGTGTTTGGCATCACCATTCGATATGTGCTGGACTGCCTCACGGTACTGATTTTCGTTTATCTTCTATCAGCTTTGGTAAATCTCCATTTTGGTTTCAATTTAGCCGACAATTTTTATTTAGTCCTTATTTTTGTCACATACATACTAATCAGCGCAAGGCGGGTACGGAAATATGAAAATATTTAAGTTCATTGTTTCAAAGATATTTTTGAGAAAAGCGATACTTGGTATCGGCATCATGCTGTTGCTTCTCATGGCGAATTACATAACCTTTACTGCTGCTCGTTCCATTTTGTCAACATTTCAAGGGTATCAAGAAACAAAATATGTAAACCAAGAGGGGGTTTATATCGCTAACTTAGACCCAAATAGTCATATTGATATGGGCATGATTGGCGAAAACGGAACACAAGCAGTATATGACTATTTGAATAGCAGCTTTAAGTATGCTTTTTATACAGACGGGTTTATTGTATCTGTTCCAAACGGTGATGATATGAAAATATCATTAGGCTATCTGAACGAGCAGTATTACAGATTAAATGAATTTGAGTTTTCACAAGGGACAGATTTGGACTTTGATTACCAATTAGACGGGGAAATCCCTGTTTTAATAGGAAAAGGGTTAAGCAAAACATATCCCGTTGGAGCAACAATAGGACTGGAAGAATCTGTTCTTGGGCGGCCTTTGACGCTAAAGGTTCAGGGCGTATTGAAGCAAAACGCCTACCACTCTAATTTCTATGCCCTCAACTCTAAGGCATACTACAATTTCTCAATCCTATTTCCAGTGAATGAGGAATTTATCAATCATGCGAGCATGGACATCCAATTTAACGGCCTCATGGATATTATACTTTTGGAAACCTCAAAAGAAGAAATAGCGGATTTGAGTGAGGTTATCAAAGATAATTTGGGTTTAAGTTTCAATTTCTTTAGCCAAAAGGAAAACTACGATTATTTCAACGAATACTATCTTCACTCACTAAAAATTATATTCATAACGACCTTTATTCTGCTGATCGTCATAACTTGTCTTTCTGTTTGGAACGGATTGGTTAGTGTTCGCCTGATGCTGAAAGACTTTACGATCAATCTGTTGGTGGGATTAAGCTACTCAAAGCTGAAAAGAATTTTTTATGGTTACTTTGGGATGCTCTCCTTTGTTAATGTAGCACTGATTGCCACATTCACCGCTTTTAACCGATACGGGTGCTGGTTAAGGAAAGACGCTACCTTTGCCACTTACGGATTGTTTGGTTTGATAGGAATGGACTGGCTGGCTTTGTTGCTGGTTGTCGTTTCTGATATTGTTATCGGAATAATTGTTGTCGAAAGTATGTTGTGGAAAATCAAAAAGGTTCCAATCTCCTTGGGGGTATTGCAATGACGAAGATTATTGATCTAAGCGTTAAAGAAAAAATCTATAAGAGCAAAAAGGCGCAGATTTCAATACTAAATGATTTCAGGCTTGAAGTCGCCGCCGGTGAAAAAATCGCCATTGTAGGGAGGGCTGGGATTTGTGGGATGAAACACTCTATAAGCGGGCGTTCAGAGTTCCCAAAAGTGTTGAGGAATTGATTTTTGACGCAGAGCAGCGGGAACTACTCAATAAAGCTATTGCCGCGCTCCCGGAAATCCAGCGGCGGCGGTTTCTGCTTTACCATGAATATGACCTCAACTATCGCCAGATTGGTGAGATGGAGCATTGTAGGCCGCAGTCAATCAGGCACTCGGTTATACGAGCCAGAGAGAAGATAAAGGCGATAATAGAAAAATACCGGGCTGGACAGTAAAGAAGTCCCCCATATCTTTGGGAATGGGGGCAATCTGTTAAATGTTCTCTAATGGAATTTTACTGAAATGAACATCAGGAAACCCGATGGGAAAAACTTTCCCAATACCTCTATCAACCGGATCATCAAGAACCCTATCTATACCGGCGTTATCCGCAACGGCGAGGCCCAATCTGCGGTTATCCCCGAACTGCAAATCATTGACCCGGAACTCTTTGCACGGGCGCAACAGATTATGGCGGACAGGACAACGCACCATGCTGAAACGCCGCTCAACTTGAAAGGCCAGTCTTTGTTGGTAGGGAACATCTACTGCGGCCATTGTCGGAACCGTTTGACGCTGACTACCAGCGGGCGCAAGCGTGTAAACAGGCAGGGTGATCTTGTCCGAGAAGTACGGGCGAGATACCAATGCCATTACAATGTGCGGCATCCGGGAGAGTGTGACGGGCAATCGGGATATGGGGTAAAGAAGCTGGACGGAATTGTAGAGCAGATTGTCCGCTACCAGCTTTCAAGGATCAGCGCCGCCTCCGGCGCAGAAATCGTCGCCAAGCAAAACAGGAAATCCAGACGTTGACCGCCACCGTGGATGCCGCCAAGCTGGAGCTTGAACAGCATTTAGCAAGCTCGGATTTGGAGCGGCAAGAGTATGAAAAGATTAAAGACTGGGCCGATTTGTACGACACCTGCACATTCGCGGCGAAGAAGATGATTATATCCCAGTTTATCAAGTCTGTTTATGTTTATCGGGACTACACGCTGGAAATTGAGTTTAACGTCTCCTTTGAGGACTTCAGAACGATGGCCACCGAATGTCAGGAGCAGGGCTATAATAAACCGCCCGTTGTGTATGTCACGGCATAAAAAGGCAGACTTGCAATTTGCAAGTCTGCCTAATGGTGGACGATATGGGGATCGAACCCACGACCTCAGCGTTGCGAACGCTGCGCTCTCCCAGCTGAGCTAATCGCCCGTATACAATTTTTCCCAATTTTGTAATAATGGTGAGTAATTTTGAGTGATTGTTTAAGTGATGAATTATGGGGAGATGAAATTGTGCGATTCGGGGCGGCTGATTTTATCAGCCGTTCCGCCGACATAGCACGAAGTGCGATGGCGGCGGCGAAAATTTTTGATTTTCGCGCCCGATAATAGGAGTAAGAAAAACTTGCGGATGTGAACCGAATGGCAACCATCCGAGTTTCGCCCCAAAACGTGGGGCATATAACTAGCCCGCCTGTACTCCCAACTGAGCTGCAACCCCAAAGGATTGGCAACGGATTTATTATACCAGAAAAAACAGATTTGTAAAGAGTAAATTTCCATTCTTTCCGATATTTTTAGGGCCCCGCTCGCAGCGGGGCCCTCGGTCCGTCTTCCCTGCTTTAACCCCTGCCCCGGCCCTCCGCCGTGGCCTCCGGGGTATTGGCGTAGTCCCATTGGTGGCCGCTGTCCGCCATGAAATCGCTGGTGACGTTGAAATAAATCCAGTCCTCCGGCTGGCTGCGGCCGCTATTCTCCCCCACATCCCAGGTCACGTCCAGGCAGTACCACTCCCCGTCCAGCCGCACCATGTTCCAGGCGTGATCCGATCGGCTGTTATGAGACGCCCCCACCACCGTGACACATTCCACCCCGGCCAGATCCATCAGCAGCTGGAACGTCGCGGCAAAGCCCAGGCAAACCGCCTTGCGCTCCACCAACCCGCCATGGGGGGTAAAGGATTCCCGGGTCGTCTCCTCCATCCAATCCTCAAGGGTCCAATCGTAGCCCACATTGTCAATCATCCAGCCGTAGACGGCACGCTCCTTCTCATAGCCGCTCATGCCGTCCTCCAGCACCTCGCCCAGCACCTTTTCCGCCCCGTCGTAGATCTCCCTGTCGTATTCGGACAGCCCGGAGGGGTCGCCCAGCTCCCACGCAGCGCGGATCGCCGACGTATCGTACAGGGACATATCGACCCGATTGGGCGGGGTAAACAGGCAGCGGTCCGGATAGTCGGGGTCGGCCTCCGAATAACGGTACTGGAACGAAAAGCTGAGCCCCATGGCGCCCACCGCTTCAGAGCAGGCCGCCATGGCTCCCGCCCTGTCCTTACAGGCCAGCAGCAAAACATAGTACTGCGTCCCATCCGCCGCCTCGCCCACAATGGCCTCGTGGAGCAGCCGCGCCTGAATGCTGACAGGGTTAAACTGGGCCTCCCTTCTGTTCAAATAGTCTGTCAGGTAGTCCTTTATCTCCCAAACCACAGTCCCTTCCCCGGGGACGCGCATCACCGCCACCTCAAAAGCCGTCGCCTCGTCCCGGGCGATGGCGCCCTCCTCCCACCGCTCCGGGGCCAGTCCATAGGCGTCTGTCACATAGGCGTTCAGCTTGTCCGAATCGCCGTCGTCCAGCAGCTTCAGCTTCGCCCCCGGCATCTCCTGGCTGGACACCACCAGATCCCGCAGGGCCTTCACATCGACGGCCGGCTGGGCAGAGGGCTCCAGCTCCGGCGGTAAAACGATTTCTCCGTCCAGGAGCTTCCCCACCGCCGCGCCGGCCCCCTTGGGGTCGGGGCAGATGAACAGGACGGCATAGGGCCCGCGCTGCAAAACCTCCCCGTTGGCCGCCATGTCCGCCTGATCAGGGGCGTAGCCGGCAAAGTCCCCCTGGCGCTCAAAGGTGTAGTTCATCAGCGCCGTGGCCGCCCGCACCGCGGCCTCCTCGTCCTCCATCCGCACCACGGCCACCTCAAAGGCGGACATACCCGTACCCCGGATCACCGCCGCGTCCCTCCACGGGTCCTCCAGGCCGTAGGCGTTGGCCAGGTAGTCGCTCAGAAATACCGCCTCGTCCTTGTCCGCACTCAGCCGCTCCAGCCCGTTGGTATCCCCATCAAACCCGCTCCGCGAGAACACCGCCTCCGCCAGCTCCGCCGCCCCGGGCCACTGGTCCGGCGTCTGTGTCTCAACAGCGGGCTCCTTCCGGCACCCGGCAAACAGTCCCAGCAGCAGGACAGCGGACAACAGCAGCGAGACAAACCGTTTCATACTGACACAGCCCCTTAAAGAAATCTTAGAGCCTGTATTCACAACCTCAAACGCCGTGTGGGCGGGTCTTTTTCCGCCATACTGCGTTGCGTTTTCTTGCAATACACAAAGTATTCCTGCGAAAACCGCGCCTTGTCTGGCGGAAAAATCCCTCGCCCCCCCCGGCATCCTCGGCTGTGAATACAGGTTCTTAACTCAGACCACAGGGAACCGCGCTGGATGAGCTTCTACCCGTCAGGAAAAAGAACTCCGGGCCGTCCCCCCGATAGGCCCCCACCCCTGACATAACAGCGCGGGGACAGATGGATACATCAGATTTAGCAAAGAAAACAAAACTTTCCTGGTAAATTTCGTCATTCTGACCAAAATCCACCTTGGAAAATTGGCTGATTAACAAATTGCCAAAAAAATATCCGTATGGTATCCTCACAGGGCGGAAGGGGGATTTCTCCGTCCTCCCCTCTGTGCCGGCGGGTGCGAAAACCCGTCCGGCGGACCTGGACGGGCCAAACAGGAAAGGAAAAGGGATCTTATGAGAAAAACCGGAAAACGTTGGCTGGCGGCGTTTTTGTGCCTGATGATGGCACTGACGCTCCTGCCGCTCCAGGCGTTCGCGGCGGAAGCGGATACCGCTCCGGCCGGGGTCCTGGCGGAGTTCAGCAAGGAGGGACTTGCGGAGCTGTCCACCGGCACCATGAAGGTGTACGTGGACGAGGCGTTCCCCCGTGTTGTGCGGTACGTGCTGAACCCCGGCACGGACAAGGAGACAGCGGTGGACGGCCAGCCTGACGCGCTGGACGTTGTCATGCTCAACGGCGTGGCCGTAAAGCCTGTTGTCACCAGCTCCAAAAGCTCCGACGGCAAGACCATCACCTACACCATGACCGTGGACGAGAACGCCAGGAACACGGCGGGGACGGCCCTGGTAACCAAGATGGACGGTGACGGCAAGGCCGTGCGGGATGAGAACGATCAGATCGTCAAAGAGGAAAAGACCGTGGACACCGGGCTGAACGTCAAAATCACCGCCCGGATCGTGGCGGGCGGCGACGGGGATAACACCCTGGCGTTCTACATCGACAAGGTGGACTACCTGAAGAACGACCGGATGGAGCATCCCCTGGAGACCATTGAGATCCCCAACCACAGCCTGGTCTCCATGGCCACCGACGGCAAGGACAAGTCCGTGGCCATCACCGGAGGCGTGGCCCGCAATACCTCCGTGGCCACCAGCGACAAGACCGTTTTCGCCCACGACAAGATGGGCCAGAGCGAGACGATGGATTTCTTCGCCGGCTTCCTCTGCAACGGCCGGGTCAGCGTCAGTCTGGCCAGCAACTCCGAGTATACCCCCAACAACCGTCTGGCCGGCTGCGACAACAACCCGGTGCGGGCGGTGTTCTCCCCCAGCGAGGACGGCAGGACCGAGTCGATCGGCCTGGGCAGCACCCTGTGGTACTATGACCGCAAGATCAGCAGCCTTACCATGTACGACGCCGACGTATACAAAGAGACCGGCGCGTATCCCACCCTGGGCGAGTGGGAGCTTCACGCCATCCCCGCCGACAAGCTGGTCCATGAACCCACCGAGCTGCCCCTGTTCGCCAAGGTGGTGCTCACCGACAAGGACGAGAACGGCGACGGCAAAATGGACTGGCAGGACGGTGCCATCGCCTACCGCGGCACCATCATGCACATCCCCGTCAACAGCGAGCTGGTGCGGGACGCGGTGAACCTGCGCATCAGCATGAACTTCGGCGGACACGCCCAGCACCCCTTCCTGATGGCGTTGGACAACGTCAAGCGGGTGGCCCTGAACACCGACGGGCTGGGCCAGCTGGTCCTGCTCAAGGGCTACGCCAGCGAGGGCCATGACTCCGGCCACCCCGATTACTGGAACGTGGGCGAGCGCATGGGCGGCGTGAAGGACATGATCACCATGATGGAGGAGGGTGCCAAGCTGGGAGCCCAGTTCGGCATCCATGTGAACGCCTCCGAGTTTTACCCCGAGGCCAAGGCCTTTGACGAGAACCGCGTGGGCCGCTACAACAGCACTGGGGGCCTGCGCTACGGCTGGAACTGGATCGACCAGGGCGTGAACATGAACGTCGCCTACGACTTCGCCACCGGAGACCGGGCGGAGCGGTTCCAGAAGCTGTATGACCTGATCGGCGACCGCCTGTCCTTCGTGTATGTGGACGTGTGGGGCAATGGACAGCACGGCATCAACGAGGACGGCTGGATGACCCGCCAGCTCACCAAGGAGATCACCGGGGGGCGGGATTGGCGCATCACCCAGGAGTGGTCCTTCGCCAACCCCTACGACTCCACCTTCCAGCACTGGACCTCCGACTACACCTACGGCGACTACAGCTACAAGGGCTGGCTGAACAGTGCCGTGCTGCGCTTCCTGCTCAACGAGTACAAGGACGCCTTCCCCGCCGACTTCCCCACCTACGGCGGCGCGTGCAACGCCCCGCTGCTGGGCGGCCCCGCCATGCAGGGCTTTGAGGGCTGGCAGAAGGACGACGAGTACAATCTGTCCATCTACAACACCTTCAACCAGATGGTGTATACCAAGTTCCTCCAGCACTATGACATTATGCAGTGGACCAACGCGGAAAACAGCGTGACCATGCCCTACAGCAAGGGGGCCAACGGTGCCCGCACCGAGACCGCCCAGTGGACCCCCGAGATGCAGATCGTCCTTCAGGACGGCGGCGACAAGGTGGTAGTCACCCGGGGCCTGGACGATGAGCTGGACGCCAAGGCCGTCTACTCCGCGGAGGATGAGACCGCCTACCGCTCCCGCGTCATCACGCTGAACGGCAAGGTGATCCTCACCGGTGCCCCCGCCTCCGCAGGCGAGGATCCCGTGTTCCCGGCGGACAAGGCCACCCTGAAGTACCTGATCCCCTGGTACTGGGACGCCGCCACCGGTGAGCGGGTGTCCGCCGATGACGAGAAGCTGTACCACTGGAACGCCAAGGGCGGCGCGTCCACCTGGGATCTGCCCGACGGCTGGGAGAACCTCAAGAACGTGGTGGTTTATGAGCTGTCCGATCAGGGCCGGGGCGAGGCCCAGACCCTGGCCGTTACTGGCGGCAAGGTCTCCTTCCCCGCGGGCACCAAGGCCAACACCGCCTACGTGGTGGTGAAGGGCGAGTCCGTCAAGGGCCCCCAGATCACCTACAGCACCGGGATGCACGTGGAGGACGCCTACTTCAACCTGGACATGGACAGCAGCCCCTGGACCTCCACCGGTACCACCAGCCGCGAGACCAACCCCGGCGGCATCTCCGCCGTGAAGCTGGACGGCGACGCCTCCGTGAGCCAGAAGCTGACCGATCTGAAGTCCGGCCGGAAGTACGTCACCTATGTGGGCGTGGACAACATGAGCGACGGCAAGGCGTCCGTCACCATCACCGACCAGGACGGCAAGGTGCTGGCCAGCAGCTACACCCTGCGCTCCATCGCCCAGAACTACGTCAGTGCCTACCCCCTGCACACCCTCTACAACAGCACCACCGGGGGCTTCTACGAGAACCGGGAGAGCCGCTTCCAGAACCTGTACGTGTTCTTTACTCCCCAGGCGGGCAAGACCTACACCATCACCCTCAGCCACGAGGGCGAGGGCAAGGCCTATTTCGCCGGGGTGCGCACGCTGGAGACCCAGGCGGACAACTTCACCTATGACAAGGACGGCAACGTGACGGGCTTCTTCCAGGACTTCGAGAACGTGGCCCAGGGCCTGTACCCCTTCGTAGTCAGCGGCTTTGAGGGCGTGGAGGACAACCGGATCCACCTGTCCGAGCTGCACGCCCCCTATACCCAGGGCGGCTGGGACGTGAAGAAGCTGGACGACGTGATCGACGGCGAGTGGTCCGTGAAGATCAACGGCCTGACCAGCGGTGTGGGCCAGATCCTCATCCAGACCATTCCCCAGAACTTCCGCTTTGAGCCGGGCAAGACCTACACCGTGGAGTTCGATTACGAGCTGGGCACCACCGGAAGCTACTATGTGGCCATCGGCGAGGGTGAGTGCGGGTACGACGCCTACGGCTATCCCACCAGCGCGGGCTGCCCGACGGTGGAGCTGACCCAGACGCTGAACAAGGACCACAACTTCGCCGCCTCCAGCAAGACGGCCAAGGCCCCCGTGGGCCACGCCCGCTTCACCGTGGTGGGCGGCGCGTCCGGCCAGACCTGGATCGCCATTGTCTCCGACGAGGCCGCCGACACCCAGGGCACCAGCGGCAACGAGGCCAACTTCGGCGGCTACCAGGACTTTGTGCTGGACAACCTGAGGATCACCCTGGAGGATACCGACAAGAGCGGGCTGTACCATCAGGTGTGCGTTGCGGGCCGGGTGGACGCGGACAGCTGCGCCAAGGCCGACGGCTATGCGGGCACCTTCGGGGAGGCCCTTGCCGCCTTTGAGACCGCCCTGACCGAGGCCAAGACCCTGCTGAACGACCCCGAGGCCGGCGACGCCGACGCTGTGAAGGCCGCCGCCGACAAGCTGGCCGATCTCAAGCCCCTGCCCGTGGTGGACGTCACCGTGACCCGCGCCGAGGGCAAGGACGGCGTGGACCTCAAGGTGGTGGACTCCAGGGACGAGACTTTGGTGGACGTGAGCATCCCCGCCGCCATCTCCGCCGGCAAGACCTTCACCGATGTGCCCGCCAGCCACTGGGCGGCCCAGGCCATCCGTGAAGCCAACGGGCTTGGCATACTCAACGGCGTCAGCGCGGACAAGTTCGCGCCCAGCGGCACCCTGAACCGGGCCATGGTGGCCACCGCCCTGTTTAACCTGTCCCACGGACAGAAGGGCTATGACGCCAGCTTCACCGATGTCCCCGCCGGGAGCTGGTACGCCGACAGCGTGGCCTGGGCCAGCCGCACCGGCGTGGTCCAGGGCTATGACGGGAACGTGTTCAAGCCCCTGGACAACATCACCCGGGAGCAGCTTGCCGTGATGCTGTTCCGCTATGCCAAGCTGACGGACATCGGGACCGTGGGCTTTGGCAATGAGCTGGGTGACTTTGACGACGGCGGCGAGGTGCACGCCTGGGCCGAGGAGGCCATGGTCTGGTGCGTGGTGAACGGCATCATCACGGGCAAGACCACAAAGATCCTGGCCCCCACCGCCACCGCCACCCGCGCCGAGGCCGCTACCATGCTCCTGCGGATGGTAGAGCTGATGAAGTAAGAAGCTGCACCAATAGCCGAAGTATTCAGATTCGCGAGTCAGAATTGCCGGTGGCAAGGCGAAAAATCGCGGGAATACTTTGTGTATTTCAAGATTTTTCAACGCGGCCAGCGGCAATTCTGGCCGTTAAGCTGGGTGCTGAGGCTATTGGTACAGCTTCTAAGCCTGCTTGACGAAAGGCCAATCGAACGAAGTATGCACAGCGGCCCGCCTCCTTGGAATAGGGAGGCGGGCCGCCGCTGTGTCCGGCTTTACCGCTGGGGTGGACTTGTCCTCCAACGGGCTCATGCAGTCAATATGCTCCTTCCTGTGCTCCCAAACGCTCAGGACCGCTTCCTTTTCTGCCGCTGGACCGCAAAAATATTTTGTGTGATCCGCTCCTGATCAGGCTCCGTCAGCTCAATAAACCGGCACCCATATTCAAACCTGCCGCCGTCCTTCTCTATGACGCGCACGACCTGGGCGAACATGGCCGACTCCGGCCTGTCCTCCAGCAGCCGGACCCTCAGCAGGAACTTATCCCCCTCGTGGTACCGGTGCTCCGAGCTGATGCTGGCCCCGCCCACGCTGATATTCAGCAGCTTGCAGGGCCTTTCCCCCTTGCCCAAGCCGCTGAACGTTGTGGCGGTGGCCTCCAGGTTTGTCTCCAGCCGGAAAAAGGCGCGGTCATTGCCCACGCGGACCACGGTCAAATTCTCCACCTGCCAGATGCGCTGGGGGCCGGAGGTAATGACGCCCTCCATATAGACCGCTTTTCTCTCGTAGTTGCTGTACCCCCGAATCCTGGCGTGGATGGTGCCGATGTCCTGGGCGATTTCGGATTCGGAATACTGGTGCAGCTCCGCCTTGTCCCCGTGGAGGCCCAGCAGCTTGGCCACAAAGAGGATCTCTCCCGCGTCCGTGGTCACCTCCACCCGCATTCCGGAATAAACGTCAAGCTGCTCATCCGCGTCCCCGCGCTTCTGGGGCGGCTGGACCTTCGCTTTCTGATTGAAAAGGTCAAGTAAGCTCACAAGTTACGCCTCCTGCTGTTCTGATTCCTCAAGGTCAATGGGAGGATGGCCTCTCCCACATCTGTGTCAGCCGTTCATCGGCCCAGACGACCCGGTTCCGGCCGTCTTTCTTTGCGTCATACAGCATCGTGTCCGCGATTTTTAAATAAAAGCCGTAGTCGCTCCCCAGCTCGGGGATCACGGTGACGCCGCCGATGCTGACGGTGACCCACTGGGACACGGACGGGTCGTGGGGAATATGCAGGTTTTCCACCTCCTGGCGGATTTTCTGCAAGTGCCCGAAGATCTGCTGGGAGGGGTCGCCCATCACCACCGCCACAAATTCCTCGCCGCCGTAGCGGGCCAGGAAATCTGTGCTGCGCTGCAAATGGGCCGCGGCGGTCTGGGCCACGGCGGAAATCACCTTGTCTCCGGCGGGGTGGCCGAAGGTGTCATTATACACCTTGAAGCGGTCGATGTCAAACATACACAGGGAGATGGGAACGCGCAGCCGGACTGCCTCGCCCCACTTTTCGGCACGGTACTGCTCATACCTGCGCCGGTTGGCGATGCCCGTGAGCTGGTCCGTCATGGACTGCCGCTCGATCTGCCTGCGGTAGCGGTACAGCTTCACGTGGGTGTTGACCCGGGCCTTCACGATCAGGGGGGCAAACGGCTTTGTGATATAGTCAACCGCCCCCAAGATCAGCCCCCGCTGCTCGTCCGCCACGCTGGACAAGCTGGTGATCAGGATCACCGGAACGCTCTGGGTGATGATCTCCTCCTGTAACTTTTTCAAGAGGGTAAAGCCGTCCATTCCCGGCATCACCACGTCCAGCAGAATGAGCGAAAAGTGTTCGTCCCTGGCCCAGCGCAGCCCGTCCTCCGCGCTGTGGGCAACGGTGATATCATATTCGTCCTCCAAGATGGACTTTAACTGCGCCGATTGCGCGAGGCTGTCGTCTACAATCAATACTTTTTCCATGCCGCATCCCTCACTTGTCAGTTTACTCAAACCGTGTTGGCAACATCACTTTTACTCTATTGTATTCCGCTTCCAGGCTGGCAGCTCATTTCATCAAAAGAACGCAAACGCTTGACTTCGGGCGCGGGCTGAGGGGGAATATGTTGCCCGGCTCCGCTCCCGCCCGTTTCTGTCCCGCCAGGGGACGCCCCGGGGTAAATGAATGTTCATTACCAAAAAATGTTTAAAAAGAACCGCCTTTCAGCGGCACATTTTTCCCCCGGTTTCCTGACTGCCTGGCAAGGCACCCTCCGCTCGCAGAAGGATTATATACCACTTTACGCCTTTTGACAATAGCGTATTTTTTGAGGAATCCTTCCCCGGCGATCTCCCGCTTTTGTGGAGGGGGCTGGCTTGCAGGCCCCCGCCCCGCCCAAGGGCACACGGCTCAAGATCAAGGCCGCAGCCGTCAAATAAACTCCCTCCCCCGGGGCACGCCGCCGCCGGATCATCCCGCCCACAGAGGCAGGACGATCCGGCGGCGTTGTGCCACCTGACTTTTTGTCTGGCGCACAAACTATTTGTGAAACTTCCACAAAAACCGGAGCCGGATTTTGGCGGCCCGGCCCGGCTTTCTCCCTTGCAATCCTGGGGCAAATGGGCTATACTCAAAACATGAAATAAATTTTTTATAGCTCAAAAAAAGTAAGGAGGAACCTTCCATGCAGCAGTCCGAACCCGCCGCCAAAACCCCGGCCTCCGTCTTCTCCCTGGACGGAATCCCCGCCCCCGGCCAGCTCGTCCCCCTGGGCCTCCAGCACGTGGTGGCCGCCATCGTGGGCATCATCACCCCCGCCATCATGGTGTCCAACACCTGCGCCCTGCCCGACGCCGACCGCACCCTGCTCATTCAGGTGTCCCTCATCGTCACCGCCCTGGCCACCCTTCTCCAGCTCTACACCATCAAGCACCGGGTGGGCGCGGGCCTCCCGGTGGTGATGGGCATCAGCTTCGCCTACGTGCCCACCCTGCTGGCCATCGGCGGGCAGTTCGACCTGCCCACCATTTTGGGCGCGGAGATCGTGGGCGGCTGCGCAGCCATCCTGTTCGGCGTGTTCGTCAAGCAGATCCGCAAGCTGTTCCCGCCCCTGATCACCGGCACGGTGATCTTCACCATCGGCCTGTCCCTCTACCCCACGGCGGTGAAGTACATGGCCGGCGGCGCGGGCAGCGCGGAGTTCGGCAGCCTGAAGAACTGGTCCGTGGCCCTGGTCACCCTGGCGGTGGTGGTGCTCCTCCAGAACTTCGGCAAGGGCGTGCTGAAGCTGGGGGCCATCCTCTGGGGCATGATCGTGGGCTACGTCATGGCCCTGTGCCTGGGCATGGTGGACTTCTCCGCCGTGGCCCCGGCGGGCTGGTTCCAGCTGGCGGCTCCCCTCCACTTCGGCGTGAAGTTTGAGGTCAGCGCGTGCGTCTCCCTGGCGGTGGTGTACGTCATCAACGCGGTGCAGACCATCGGCGACCTGTCCTCCACCACCATGGGCGGCATGGACCGTATGCCCACCGACCGGGAGCTGTCCGGCGGCATCGTGGCCCAGGGCGCGGTGTCCATCCTGGGTGCCCTGTTCGGCGGCCTGCCCGCCGCCACCTACAGCCAGAACGTGGGCATCGTCACCGTGAACAAGGTGATCAACAAGGCGGTGTTCGCCTTCGCCTCCCTGATCCTGCTGCTGGCGGGGCTGGTGCCCAAGCTGTCCGCCCTGCTCACCACCATCCCCCAGGCGGTCATCGGCGGGGCCACCATCTCCGTGTTCGCCACCATCACCATGACGGGCATCCGCATGATCACCGACCACCGCTTTACCATGCGCTCCAGCGCGGTGGTGGGCCTGTCCGTGGCCCTGGGCGTGGGCATCACCCAGGTGGCCGGCTCCCTCCAGGGCCCCGGCTTCCCCGTCTGGGTGCATACTGTGTTCGGCTCCTCCCCCATCGTAGTCACCGCCATCGTGGCCATTCTGCTGAACCTGCTCCTGCCCAAGGAGCCGCCCGCCCAATCCAGCAACTAAGAGCCTGTTTAAAATCTATCAAAACGCCATCCCGGCACATCTTTTTCCGCT
>OFGM01001251.1_pt1 | contig 16059 bp, 15 predicted proteins | sample 1521741 | NCBI WGS metagenome assembly OFGM01 (sample SAMEA3504079, study PRJEB24116) | mouse gut metagenome | biome: mouse gut; feature: mouse-associated habitat; material: faeces | place: Denmark | collected 2011
AAAGCCTGCACCACCCCGTGATCTGTAATGGCAATCGCCGGATGCCCCCATTTATAGGCACATTTCACAATATCCTTTGCCTCTGATACCCCGTCCATGTCACTCATCTTGGTATGACAATGCAGCTCGACCCGTTTCTTAGGACTGTTATCGATTCTGCTGCTAGTAAAATCTGGAATTTTCTTAATCCCCACAATAGAGCCAATGGTAAGTTCTCCGTCGAAGCGGTCAATGGTGGTGACCCCTTTCAGCTTTAGGAATGCGCCTTTTTTTACTTCTGCAGTAATGTCTGCAACAAATTCATTTTTAGAAAACATTTTTACCATCATCGTATCGGTAAAATCAGTGATCGAAAACATGATGATCGTTTTCTCATTACGGATTTCCCGAGTTTCCAGGCTTAAGACTTTTCCCCGGATTACCACCTCGCCGATTTCCCCGGCAATCTGCTCAATGAGAGTAACTTCCTCATCGAAATCCCTGCCGTATATTACGTCTGGATTTTCTGAACGTTTATAATTGCCAGAAAATCCATTTCTGCCTCTGCCTGCAAAGCCTTTGGAGGTTTGATTGCTAGAAGCCTGCCTGTTTTCTGGCTTCTGCCGCGCTTCTTTGGGAGGATCGGGTATGCCTGATGCCAGCAATACGTCATCTGGCGTAAATGGCGCTGAATCCTCCGCTTGCCCCTCTCCTGCTTCTGCCGCAACAGGCATGTTTTTTTCATTTTGCGCAGTCCCAAAGGAAGAATGCGCTATAATGGTATGTACCTCGTTTTGGATTCGCAGATCGCTGTCTTTTTTATGCTTTTTTTCTTTCGATTCCGTATAATGAAGACGAATATCGACATTGAGTCCACAGCGTTCACAGATAATTTTTTCTAAGATCTGCACCATCTCTTCGGATTTTTCTCTTGCAACCACAGAGTCTTCTAAGGCAAGCGTCAGTTTTTCTTCTTCTGGAAATTCCATGCTGGCCCGTTTTAAGATACTGTATTCTAGAAAACTATAATGGCGGAATTCTTCTAGCACGCTGTCATAGTACACCATCATAAGCTTTTTAGGATTGTATTGACTGGAAAGATGAAATTTTTCAATAATTTTTATGGATAGAGCTTGATCTGGAAAAAGCTGCTTTTTGATGTCTTGTTCCAAACGGAAGATTTGCTGTTTCTCAATCAGCCTGGAACTTAGCAAATAGACCCTCAGATGGTTGCGCTGGGGGTTCGTAGATACTTTGGTTACCTCCACCTCCTTTAACAGACGTTCTGTTTCTGAGGGTACTTTTAAATCTGGAAACACATCAAAAAACAGTTTACTCATCTATTGCTCACTCCAATGCAGTAATTCATAGCGAAGCGCTTCAAGCAACTCCTCTTCTTTTACTTTCTTATAGACAGCTCCATGTTTAATAATCAGTCCTTCTCCCACGCCCCCGGCAATCCCGATATCAGCTTCTTTCGCCTCTCCAGGCCCATTGACCACGCAGCCCATTACTGCCACCTTTAGATTTAGAGGAATATCGCATACCATCGCTTCCACTTGATTTGCGAGACTGATTAAGTCAATCTGAGTCCTGCCGCAAGTAGGACAAGACACCACTTCGATGCCTTCTTTGCGAAGTCCCAGCGTGCGCAGGATAATCTTTGCTGACTTAATTTCTTCCAGGGGATCGCCAGTTAAGGAAACCCGGATCGTGTCACCGATTCCCTGGCTTAAAATCAGGCCAAGCCCTATCGCTGATTTAATATTTCCGCTTGTCAACGTACCAGATTCCGTAATTCCCACATGAAGCGGATAATCAGCCTGCGCTGCAATCAGCTCGTGTGCCCTGACGCACATCATGACATCCGAAGACTTGATGCTGATAACCAGATTATCGTAGTCCATATCCTCGATCCGGCGCACCTTGTCGAGGGCGCTCTCCACAATCCCCTCCGCCGTGACGCCGCGATACCGCTCGATCAATTCCTTTTCGAGCGACCCGCTGTTTACACCGACTCGAATCGGTACTGAGCGCTCTCTGGCCGCCCGCACAACCTCCGCAACCTTCTCCTTACTCCCAATGTTTCCGGGATTGATACGAATTTTGTCAGCGCCGTACTCGATCGCTGCAACCGCCATCTTATAATCAAAATGAATGTCCGCCACCAGCGGAATAGAAATGTCCGCCAACTGTGCCTTAATCTGTGCAATCGCCTTGGCTGCCTCCAAATCCGGCACCGTACACCGGACGATGTCACAGCCTGCTTTGGCAAGCCGCCGAATCTGCGCCACTGTCGCCGCCACGTCGTTTGTTTTCGTGTTGGTCATAGACTGAATCAGAATCGGATTTCCGCCGCCGATCACCCTGTCCCCAATGTGTATTACTTTTGTTTTATCCCGATACATAATTTTCTCCTAATTGAATTTGCATTCCCCTTTCCGATACACAGCTTCCGGGCATCGCTTGGGAAAATACTGTTTTAATGCACAAAAATCCTCGCAATATCGTTGTACAGTACAAAGACCATCAGCACCATCAGCGCCACAAACCCGACAAAATGCACCAAGCCTTCCTTGTCGGGTGACACTGGTTTGCCGCGCACCACCTCCACGAGCAGAAACAGAAGCCTTCCGCCGTCCAGTGCCGGTAATGGCAGCAGATTCATAATGCCAAGGTTCACGCTGAGCAGCACCGCAAAGTTAATCATCGTGAGCACGACCGTCGGCAGTCCATATGGCTTTGTCACCTCAATCGTCTCATCAATTGTCGCCGCAATGCCGACTGGTCCAGACAGATCATTTGCAGAAAGTTTCCCCTGCACCAGCATCAGCAGACTCTTGATCGTCGTTTTGAACCAGTAGCGCACCTCGTAGGCACTATATTTGATCAAATCCAGCCCCTTGCATTTGATGGTCTCTCCAATCGTAAAGCCGATATAATACCGATTGTCCTGCTCGTGAAACTTGGGTGTGACGACCGTCGTATATTTTGCGCCGTCCCGCTTATACTCGATCTCCATCGGCTCACCGCCGCTCAATGCAGATGCAAAAGTCACTTCCCCCTGTAAATAAATGCGCTCTCCGTCAATCTTTGTGATGATGTCTCCCTCTTGCAGCCCTGCCTCCTGCGCCGGATATCCCTCTGTCAGAGAATTGATTGTCGGTATCACCTCGCCCGAGAAACCAACAACGATCAACGACAGCAAAAACGCGAGAATAATATTAAAAAATGGTCCTGCAAAGACAGTTGCAATTCTTGACCAGACATTTGCCTCATGAAAGGCGCCCTCTGGCTTCTGCCCCTCCTTCTCCTCACCCTCAGGCACTGTCGAGTAAATCCCATCTTCGCCCTCGAACATACATGCGCCGCCAATCGGCAGCAGCTTGAGCACATATTTCGTCTCACCCTTTGTAAACTTGATAATATCCGGTCCCATGCCGATCGAAAACTGTAGTACCTTGATACCATTCAATTTTGCAATCAGAAAGTGTCCCAGCTCATGCGCGATCACCACCACGCCAAAAATCAGCACAAATACAATAATTGTGACAACCATTCCCTATTCTGTCCTCCTCCGAATCAACTCATATGTCTCCTGCTCTGTCCGCAAAATCTCCTCCACACTAGGATTTTCTATTCTGTGATGCGCCCTCATACACAGCTCGATCATCTCAGGAATCTGCAAAAAGCGAAGCTTTTTGTTTGAATAATTTTTGTATTCGCAATTTCCTATTATATTAAAAAGGGGCTGCCGCAAGATACCTTTCTTAATGTGGCCGCCCCAAATATTATTTGATATTATTATAATCTCTTCAAAAGCGCTTCTCTTGCTTCTTCATAACCTGGTTTCCCAAGAAGTGCAAACATATTTTTCTTGTAGCTTTCTACACCTGGCTGATTAAATGGATTTACACCAAGTAAATATCCGCTCAAACCACATGCAAACTCAAAGAAATAGAATAATTCTCCCAAATAGAATTCATTTACTTCTGGTACATTTACCATCACATTTGGAACTTGTCCATCTGTATGTGCAAGAATTGTACCATTCATAGCGCTCTTATTTACAAAGTCTACGGACTTTCCTGCAAGATAATTGAGTCCGTCTAAATCTACAGGCTCTGTACCAATCAAAATTTCTTCTCTTGACTTCTCGATATTGAGCACTGTTTCAAACATAATTCTGGAACCATCCTGAATAAACTGTCCCATAGAATGCAAATCTGTCGTAAAATCTACGCTTGAAGGATATAATCCCTTTTGATCTTTGCCCTCTGATTCTCCAAAAAGTTGTTTCCACCACTCAGAAACATAATGAACACTTGGCTCATAATTGCAGAGAATTTCAATTGCTTTTCCTTTTCTCAAAAGAATGTTTCTAACTGCTGCATACTTCATAGAATCATTTTCTTCATATGGAAGCTCTAGTGCGCTCTTTCTGCCGCTTGCTGCACCTTCCATCAGCTTGTCAATATCCGCACCGCTCACTGCGATAGGAAGCAATCCAACTGCTGTCAGAACAGAGAAACGCCCTCCTACATCATCAGGAACAACAAATGTTTCATAGCCTTCTTCTGTCGCAAGATTCTTTAAAGACCCTTTTGCTTTATCTGTTGTCGCATAGATTCTCTTTGCTGCGCCTTCTTTTCCGTATTTCTTTTCCATCATTTCCTTGAATACACGGAATGCAATTGCAGGCTCTGTCGTTGTGCCTGACTTGCTTATCATATTGATAGAGAAATCTCTGTCGCCAATAACATCGATCAAATGTTTCACATAAGTAGAACTGATTGAATTGCCTACAAAATAAATTTCAGGAGTTTTGCGGATACTCTTGTCCACCATATTATAAAAGCTGTGACGCAGGAATTCGATTGCTGCTCTGGCTCCAAGATACGATCCACCAATTCCAATAACCAATAATACTTCACTATCGTTTTGGATTCTTTTTGCAGCTTCTTTAATTCTAGCAAATTCTTCTTTGTCATAATCAACAGGCAGATTTACCCAGCCCAAAAAATCATTGCCTGCACCGGATTTGTTTACAAGTACCTCCTTTGCATCAAGTGTCAGCTTTTTCATGTAATCTACTTCATGATCACTGATAAACTGTGCTGCCTTTGAATAATCAAATGTTACCTTGCTCATTTGTTCTCTCCTTTACTATGATTGTCGTTTCACTTAATTTTGCATTCTTTTACAGAAACTTTACATTTTATATATTAACAAAATTTTCCATATAAATCAATTATCTATTCAACTTTTACACTTTATTTCCTATAATAGAACGAAGCAGTTCTTCCAGCTCATGTGCTTCCTCCTGCGAAAAAACCGACGTCTTTCCATCTAATTTTTCATCATCAAAAAGCTCCTCATTTTCGTTCTCTTCTATAGAATCCAACTGCGCCTTGCTGCGTCGCTCTGCCTTGGCATTTTTCTCCTGCGCAAGCTCCCACAAAAGTTTTTCTTTTTCCATGATTCCATGCTCAAGTCTCTGCGCTACTGTATTTTCCAAATAATCTGTCAGATTTGTCTTTAGCATTTTTCTGCGGTTTGGCATGTCCACAATAGACATAACGCTTAGATACAGATAAATACCAAACAAGCTGATAATATAAAATGGAAGTAAATCTATCAGTTTTCTGCCCTCCACGATACCACTGCAGACACCAAAACCTGCCACAAAAACCCCAGCCAACATCAGTTGTCCAGATAAATGTTTCATAAAACTGATACTCATTCCCAAAATACGTATGCGATTGATGTATTTGTCTACAAACACTGGTATGTTGGCAACTCCGCCATTGAGCTTATAACAGTTTACAAAACGTTCTTTGCATTGATTTAACAGTTTATTATCCATTCCTGAAAGTGTATCTGCCTGGTGAATCATTCTTTGGTATATTGCCCCTATAGCAATCTGATATAAAATACCCATAGCCATAAAAACAATTGTAAGTATCAATATTGTCATTTCCTTCGTCATAATGATGTCTCCTTCCTTGCAATATCGTTGTAACAATCATATAACTGTGATATCAGTATAATCTCTTACAATCCGCACCACAAGACGTTTTGAGGCAAAATCGTTCGACAAATTCACACAGGGTACGATTCCTATTTTCCCTGCTCGACGGTATATTCTTTTTTCTGACAGATTGCGTATGGATTCTCTCGACCGAAATATCATTCTACCAAATCTGAAAGCGGCAAAAATGTATATCCCATCTCTTCCCATTTTGTGAGAATCTCATCTAAAATTTCTCCATTTGTCTGAGAAGTATTGTGCAGCAGAACAACGGCACCAGGATGAATTCGTGCCGTAAGCTTCTTTATGGCTTCTGCATGACTTGGCTGCTTTTCTGTATCCCAATCCACATAGGCAAGACTCCAAAAAATTGTCGAATAGCCTAATTCCTCTGCCATTTCTAAATTGGCAGCATTGCATTTCCCCTGTGGCGGACGATAATACATTGCAAGGTCTGTACCTGTTATCTCATGAAAACGTGCGGATACATCATCAAGCTCTTTTTGAAAATCATCGAGCGCTGAAATCGAAGCCATATCTGGATGATGATAGGTATGATTTCCCACTGTGTGTCCGTCTTCCACCATACGTTTGACCAAATCCGGTGCCGTTTCCAAAAAATGTCCCACCACAAAAAAAGTTGCTGGAACTTGATGCTTTTTCAATGCGTCCAAAATCGGTTCCGTATTTCCATTTTCATATCCACAGTCAAATGTCAGATAAATGACTTTCTCACTGTCCTCTCCTACATAATATGACTGATATGCTTTGAGATCTGCTGCCGAAGCATTTCCAACTGGCTGTGTGCCTTCCTCACCAAAATGAAGCCCCCAATCTTCCGAAGCAAGAATCAGTTCCTTTTTTTCAATCTGTTCTGTTTCTTCTGGCTTGGTTTCTGTATCAATATCTGTAGTATTCTCTATGTTTTCCTCATTATCCAAGTCTATCTCTTCAGATGGGGAAATTGTTTCGTCTATCATAGATTCTGATTCTTCCTGTGAGAACTCCTGTTCGACTTGAAAACTTTCTAACTGTTCAAACGAAACACTCTCTACCTCGTTCTTGCTGCAACCTGTCAAAAGCAGCAGCGCTGCTGCCGCCCCAAATAATAAAATACCTTTTATATGGTTTCTTCTTTTGTTTTTCATTGATTTCTCCTATTTCTGTTTTTTTATGTCTTTAAATTCTCTTGTACTGACACTTGTGATTCATTTTATAAAAATGTATTCCAAAATTTCCTAGCACTCTCCTTATAGAACTATTTTATAATTAGTATAATACACATTTGCATCAAAGTTGTAAAAAAACAGGTACATACACTATTGTTTTTTATTTCCATATGTTATACTATTTGCATTACCTAAATAGTGGTTTTAAATCCAAATACATAGGAAAGGATGATTTAATAATGTTTACCTTTACAGAAGACTGTAAAATTGGAATCGAACAGATCGACGACGAACATAAGTATCTTTTTGAGCTGTTAGATAAAGCATATATTCTAGTAACTACCGATTACCACAGTGACTATTATCAGCAATTAAAAGATATTATAGCAGAACTCGACGATTATGCAGAACAACATTTTACACATGAAGAAGCTTATATGACACAAATTTGTGATCCGGAACTCATACTCCAGCGTTCACAACATGGATTTTTCCGAGAAAAAATCCGTGAATTTGATTTTATCAATATTGACAGAGAGGAGGACCAGCAGCGTGTTCTCTCAGAACTTGTCGCTTTTCTGGCTAGATGGCTCTATCGGCATATTCTTAGCAGTGATATCCTTATTGGAAAACTTCCGCCGCTTGAAGAATGGATGATAAAAGAAAATCCCTGTGAATTCACAGAAGAATATCTGACTGGCATTGATTTTGTTGACAGAGAACACAAAGAACTTTTCCGTATTGTTGACAACGCAAATCAACTGGTAAAATCCTATGATACCTCTTCAAGCTATGACAAAATTATTGATATCTTAAATGAATTAAAAGATTATACCAAAGAACATTTTGGCGATGAAGAAGAATATATGGAAAGCATCCAATATGAAGGACTTCCGGCACAAAAACGTGCACATGAAGCATTTATTGACAAAATGGAAAATATTGATTTGGAGAAAATCGAAACAGAACCACAAGAATATCTCCAGCATCTGATTGAATTTCTTTTAAGCTGGCTGATTAATCATATTCTATATACGGATAAAAAAATTCCATTGGTGGAAAATAGTATGACAATTGACTGAATCGAGTAGGGAAGTTTCTTTCCCCTACTCGGACGCCCGTGTTCATAAAAAAGATTGAGCGCCGGCGCGCTCAATCTGCAAAAAACTTCGTTTTTTGTGAAATGATATTTTTTCTTTATCTAATCAATGCTCTTCTGTACTTACTTTTATTGGATGTTTTGCCATATAAACAAGACATATTACTGCTGCCGCAATAAAAGGAAGTCCCGACAAAATTCCTGTAGGAGAAGGTCCGACAAAATAATTGCCTCCGTCAAAAGTAAATAAAATTGCCTGTGACATCATAATATTGACTGCACTGTGTGCAAACACCGATGGAAAAATACTGCCTGTACGCAGGCACAAAAATGAATAAATAATTCCTGTTACCATTCCAAACAGACACATTGCAAGAATATTTACAACTGGAAAACCTGCATTGCTGTTCCCATAATAATATCCCATTGCTACCAAAGGTGCATACCACAATCCTGATATCAACCCACTGACAATCATAGAAGGAATTGCACCTATTTTTCGAAACAATTTAGGAAGAAGATATGCACGGAATCCCCATTCTTCGCCAAAACTATTTATGATATCAAGAATTGCTGCAGTAAAAACCTTGATAAGCAAATCGGTCTTATAAGCTGCCACAATATCAACTGTATCTATCTGCGTAGCAGCATTTTGTGCATAAGTTGCTGCAAAGTTTGTCATATTGGGATCAAAATTATTTCGAAAGATAAGAAAATACAATGCTGCTCCCAAAAATGTAAGAGCGGTCATTCCAAACCAGCCAAACAAAAATAAAAATTTATGCTCCGCAAGATTAAACTGAAAACCAGATTTCAAAAGTCCTTCCTTTGTGGCAATTCTTGCAACCAAGGCTGCCAGTGCAGGCGTTATCATAACCTGTGCCAACATATCCACTGCTGCCTTTGCCGTATCTGGATTTCCGCTCTGATACATTGGAATAATCCCAAAAATCTCCATGACCCATGCCACACCAAAACATAATACCAAAAATATTATCAAACGTTTTGTTTCAACTTTCTTGTCTGTGACACCCACAAGTTCCTTCTTTTTTGGCTGCTGTGCCTGTGTTTGCGTATGTTTAAATCTCTTGGTGATATCAAACGCATCTTCCGAAGGAACATCAATGATATCTTCCTCTTGCGTTTGCTGGTCTGATTCTGTTGTTTCCATATTTAATTTTTCATCTGTCTTTTTTTCTAAATCTGCCATAATCCTTCTCTTTTCTGTCTTTTTTCCTACTTGATTTCATTTGCCATTTGATAAAAATGATGATAAATTCCGCCAAGTTCCATGAGTTCTTCGTGGTTTCCTTCCTCCACAATTCCCTCATCTGTCAAAACCAATATTCTGTCCGAATTTCTGATGCTTGAAAGCCTGTGTGCAATTGTCAGCGTGGTGCGTCCCTTTGCCAGTTCATTCAAAGATTTTGCCACTGCATACTCACTCTCATTATCAAGCGCTGAGGTTGCTTCGTCAAGAATCAAAATTGGCGGATTTTTGAGAAACACCCTTGCGATACTAATTCTCTGCTTTTGTCCTCCAGACAGCTTCACACCACGTTCTCCGACGTATGTATCATATTGATCCTTCAAATCTCTTATAAATTCATCTGCTCCAGCTCTTTTTGCCGCTTCTGTCACCTCCTCATAAGATGCGCCCGGCTTACCATAAGCAATATTTTCATATACAGTTCCAGAAAAAAGATACACATCTTGCTGAACAACCCCAATACTTTGCCGCAGACTCTTTAATGTCAGTTTTTTAATATTTTTGCCATCTAATGTTATTTCTCCCGCTGATACATCATAAAATCTTGGAATCAGATTGCACAGGGTTGTTTTACCGCCTCCTGAAGGCCCTACAATCGCAAGTTTTTCCCCTGCATGAATTTGTAAGTTTAGATTGGAAAATACCTTATTGTGGTCATCTGGATACTCAAAACTGACATTCTTAAATACAATCTCTCCCTTTGGCTCTACAAGATCCTTGGCATCTTGTTCATCAAAAATCTCAATATCTGCATCCATAATCTGTATAAATCGTTCAATTCCTGTGATACCGCGCTGAAACTGTTCTGCAAATTCGATGATTCTACGAATCGTTGCTATCAGTGTTGACACATACATTACATATGCAACCATATCACCAGGAAGTATTTTTCCATTCATCAGGAAAAAACCGCCGCCGATAATAATTGTTAGATACATTAAGCCGTCAAAAACTCTAGTAGAAGTACTGAAAATACCCATTAGATTATAGGTGTATGTCTTTATTTTCAGAAATTCCTGATTACCGTCCTCAAATTTTTGTGATTCTAACTCTTCATTTGTAAATGCTTTTACTACCTTTTGTCCAAGAAGGCTGTCTTCAATCTTTGCATTCAGCTCACCTATCTGATTCCTCTGTCTGCTAAATGCAGTCCTCATTTTTTTGTTAATCATTCTGCACACAATTGTCATAATTGGTACAAACACAAAAATCATTAAAGTAAGCAGCAAATGAATCTGTGATAAAATCGCAAAGGAAATCACAATTTTGATTCCCGCAATAAAAAATTCCTCTGGACAGTGATGTGCGAATTCTGTCACTTCGAACAAGTCATTTGTAATTCTACCCATAATCTGACCGACTTTTGTATTATTGAAATATGTGTTTGACAACTGCTGCAAATGCGCATACGCATCACGACGCATATCTGTCTCTATTTTGGCGCCCATAATATGGCCTGTATCAGCCATATAATAATTTGCCAATGCATCAATAATTCGAAGTACAAAATACACCAACGCTAAACCTACTACCATGCGCACTGTCAATAGCGTCACATCTTCAAGCGCTGTATTTGTAATTTTCCGAATAATCAACGGCAGCACAATTTCACAGACAGTTGTGAGTGCCGCACAGAATAAATCCACATATAATGTTTTATAATATGGTTTAAAATATGGTAGAAAGCGTTTGATTAACGTTTTGGTTGCATATTCATTATTCTTATTTTGTTCCATTTCTAGCCTCCATACTATACTATGTACTCTCGCAATCTCCCTGTATCTGATATTGCAAGAATACATTCACGAGTAATTTTATTTGTTTGATTCTATATTGAACCGCGAATCAGCTTCATCATGAGTGCACTTGCAGGCTCCATTTTATCTTTCGTAATCAGCAAAATACGATATTTCAAAAATGGATTTAGATTTTCTATCGCCTTTGCAGTATCCAAAACAAAATACTGCTGTTTTTCTAATTCCTCATAAGTGCAGTCAATAAATATCAGAATTGCTCTGCATCTGGCATGATAAAGCTTCAAATATCCACAAAGCTGATCAAAATTTCGTGATTTATCCACAATTTCACCAATATTATCCTCAGAATCTTCAAATGCCTTTCCCATCTGGATAAATGACATTGGCATTACTTTTGTAGAAATACTGCTTCCCCAATAAACCATATTGCTGCGCATATTTTGAAAAAGCTTATCATGTGATTTGAGCGCAGTTACCGCATCTTTTATTGAGTTGTCTATTTCTTGGATATTGCCTGATATGTCCGCCACAAAAGCGATTTCCAGCGGATGTCCCTTTATCGGTGTATTGGAAGGCGCACAAAATATTTTATCGACTCTTTTATTCAATTCCAGTTTTTGAAGCTGTGTCAATGCCATCTGAAAAACCTCTCATTTTCTTTTGTTCTGCTAAATGTTGGTTTACAATCTTTTCTATGGATTCTCTTGATATTGGATAATGAAATTCTTTTATAATCTTATCCACTGTATATCCATGATCCGCTAAATGTCTGATTGCGCCTCCATAGGCAAAATCTTTTGTAAAATTGGATAATGCTTCCTCAAAATATCCATGATTTGCTTCTTCCATAATCATCATCCCCCTCAAAACGATTTTATATTTCATCCGCAGACTCCACACCCTTAAGGCTTTGCAGCAAATTCAAATACTCTTCTTTCTTTTTTCCCCTTGGTATCTGAAAGGTTGTCACAATCTGAAAATGCTGCCCTTTTGCTTTTGGCTTGTCCACATAAAAAGTATCTACAAAACAGTGGTCCTCTTTGAGTTGCTTTGACACCTGAGTTATCGCTTTGCCATTCTCGACCTCAATAAGAATTGTCATATAGCGCGTATATTTATAGATTCTATCTTCCACATATGGAACTAGGTGTACACTGGCAAGCCAAAATACTGTGAGTATCACTGCTCCATCAATAAACCCGATTCCTACTGCAAGACCAACGCATGCACATGTCCAGATACTTGCTGCAGAAGTCAAACCTTTTATCTGATGGCCAGATATCAGTATGGAACCAGCGCCCAAAAATCCAACCCCACTGATGACCTGGGCAGCGATTCTTGAAATGTCAAACCGTTCTGGATAAAGTTCCTCAAAATACTGTTCCATCAGCATTACCATCGTTGCGCCAAGACATACCGTAATAGTAGTTCTTGCACCGCCGCCGCGCCTTTTAACACCGCGATCAATTCCTATTACCATGCCAATCACAGAAGAGATAACAATTCTTATCAAAATATTTATCCATGACCATTCTGAAAATCTGTCCGTAAACATATGTATTTTTCTTTTCCTTTCACTGCTTTTTTGTCACAATTTCATCGGAATCTAACAAGATGGTAAACGGTCCATCATTCAAAAGAGAAACTTTCATATCTGCGCCAAATGATCCCCGCTTGGTCTGAAACCCTTTTTTCTGAATCTCACGAATAATATATTCGTACAATTGTTCTGCCTGTTCGGGCTTTCCTGCCAATGTAAAAGAAGGACGGTTTCCTTTTCGACAGTCCGCATATAGCGTAAACTGTGAAATAATTAGAAATTCCCCATTTACATCCGATATTGATAAATTTGTTTTTCCTTCTGCATCGTCAAAAATACGCAGTTTTGTCAATTTATCAATCATTTTATCTGCTATCTGTGTATCATCACTGTCCGCAACGCCTGCAAAGACCAAAAGACCATGGCCAATTTGTCCTATAATTGTTCCATCTACAGAAACGCTTGCTTCTTTTACACGCTGTATTACAAATCTCATAACAAAACCCTTTCTTAGTCGTACTTTTTGCATACATAGAAACGGCGATCAGAAATCGCCGTTTCAACTATGCATTATAAATCAGATTTGACAAAATTATACGAACCACCAAGCATCTTATTGAGATCAGCATCTGCCTGCTCATATGTTTTGAATACAATTCCTTTCATGCCAAGCATTCTTGCTGTTTCAATATTTTCTTCTCTGTCATCAATAAATACGCATTCTGAAGCTTCCAATTGATATTCTTTCATAAGATGCTCATAAATATCAGCATTTGGCTTAACCATTTTGACAAATCCTGAAACAACCTTTCCATCAACCTTATCAAGAAATGGAAAACTTCCGGCATTTGCATGGAGCGCAAATACATCTCTTGGATAATTGGACAACAAATAAACATTAAGGCCACATGCTTTAAGATGTTCTATCCATGTCACACAATAGGCATATGGTTCTACAAGCTTATCCCGATTGTCCCAAACCAAGTTAAACTCTTCTAAATAATTTTTGTTTTCTTCGCGGAATTTCTCAACAATTTCAGATTCTTCGTATATACCATGATCGAGTTCCCCCCACCATTTACTGCCAAATACAGTATGCTGAAATTCCTCTTTTACCTCTTTTGAAAGCTTCAAATCCTCCATAAGATCACGCCATCTAAAGTCAACAAGTACATTTCCTATATCAAATATCACATTTTTTATCATAATTCTACGCCATTCTTTTTCAAAAGTGCTTGTGCGCTCTCCACAGAATCTACTCCTGTTTTGTTTTTAATTGGTGCAAATTCATAATCTCTAACAATTTCAAATGACAGGCAGTTATCCAGCAAATGAATCATATCCAGAACCAAAAGTTCAAATTTATATCCATTTGGTGTCTCCGGCTTGATATATTCGCCATTTTCATTGATATAAGGAATCTTTTTCTCAACAACATGTACTGGCATCTTTGTACTCAAAATTTCTTCAAGCTTATCTACTCGGAATAAATAATTTAAGATTACACCAAAATTATACAAAAGTTGTCCAATTTCATCCTTGGAATTGATAATTTCTTCTGTCATTTCATAATACTCAACAATTGAAGGCTTGCCATCCTCTAAACACAAGACGCCTATCTTCTCCTGTGGATCTGCTTTTCGAACAACCTTTGCACCACTCACACAACCAGAATCAAGCGTTGCTCCTACAAAAACAGGGTCTGCAATTCGTTGAAGTACATTGTCCACTGCAAAAATATTGAGCCATTCAACCCCTCTTGCCTTGACATCCTTTAACACGCCTGTCACAGACATCGAATAAAACCAGCCGCCGTTTCCATTTGGAGAAAGAGACAACGAATTTTCAGATTCCATATAAAGCTTTCCATCAAAATCAACAGAAGGCGCCATCTCCTGTTTAAAAAATTTCACAAAATCTTTCGGATATCCAAAATATGCTTTTTCCTCAAAAAAGGCAATCGTTTCATCATTATTTTTGTCACTTGTCATCACATACAAGGGCACAAAGCACCCTGCTTTATCTGTGACATCCAGTAGATTTCGAATCAAGCGTTCAAAAATAAACATATCTTTTGTGATACCAATATTGTATTTTCCCTTTGGTCCATCTGAACCAAGTCTCGTTCCCTGTCCGCCTGCTAAAAGTACAGCGCCGACTTTTCCTGCTTTGATAGCTTCCAATCCCTGCTTTTCATATTTTTCTTTATTTGCTTGAATTACGTCTACTTCCAATGCTGACAATGGCTCAAGTTTTCCTCTTTTTTGCGTATGGTCTTTTTGGCCTGCTATGGATACAATAGACCAGTCAATTCGTTCTATTTGCGCTGCCAGCTTTTCTTTACCTGCATTATCTAATTTTTTGTATGCCTCAAAAATATGCTCCTGTCCATGTTCTTTGAGTACGTTGAAAAGTTCATTCTCTCCCATCTTCAAAACCTTACCTTTCTCTGAAAAATTTGTTTTCCGCATAAATGTCATGCAGGTGCTTCTTGTGTTACTGTTATTTATACTACATTTTGCATATTATTGCAAATACCTTGTCTTATTTATTCAAAATCCTTCAAATATACCTCCATAGAACGGTTCATTTCTTTTGAAAAGTCGGACTCATATTTCCTTTTCCAAAATGCTTCCATCCAGTCATCATATGTTTTTGTACCTGTGCTTTTTGCAAACATTGCACGAATCTGCTCACTATTTTTACTTTGGTAGGTATTCTCGCACACAATATCAGAAAGAGAAAACCGTTCTGGTTTTTCACGCTCTTTCTGCTGTTCTGTGGCATATCCAAATACCAGCATACATGCAGGATATACATATTGCGGCAGTTTTAAGAGCTGCTTCATCTCTTCTGCATGTTCCATCACATCCCCGATATAACAAGAACCGATTTCCAGGCTCTCTGCTGCTGTGACAGCATTTTGTGCTGCAATGAGTGCATCTTCAACAGCCAAAAGCAAATCACCTGCACCAGGCTTTCTAGGAGAAAGTCCTGCTTCTTCATAAAAAGACAGCCACTTCTTACAATCTGCACAGAAAATCAACACCATTTTTGCTTTTGCAATAAATGGCTGATGATCACAGAGTTCTGCCAATGTTTCTTTTTTATCCTGATCGGTAATATCAAGAATCGTATAAAGTATCTGACAGCCGGCAGATGGCGCCTGCAATGATGCATTCAAAATACGTTCCTTATCTTCTTTTGCAATTTC
>OFGM01001257.1_pt1 | contig 15989 bp, 12 predicted proteins | sample 1521741 | NCBI WGS metagenome assembly OFGM01 (sample SAMEA3504079, study PRJEB24116) | mouse gut metagenome | biome: mouse gut; feature: mouse-associated habitat; material: faeces | place: Denmark | collected 2011
TGGCCTGTTTGCTAAGTGCCGACGTCTTCCAAGGGGCTTCTTTTGGAATAATTTTTTGCCTTCGTTAGTTTGTAGATTATTCTGGGATTTTTTATTTCTATAAATTCTATAAATAGCGGAAAGAATTGTAAAAACAGTATCCTACGACAGTGATTTCTATTATTTATTGTGATAACGGAAATATTGTTTTTTAGTTTTGGTTATGCTATAAACTAGCACAGGAAAGAACCTATTCCAAAAGAAGCCTCTTGGAAGACGTTGGTACTTAATGAGCAGTTCCGTTAGGGGCTGCGAATTTAGTACCGCGTAGTCTTACATGGAGCGAAAGCGCGGCTTCGTTGGAATAGGTTCTTTCCTGTGCGAACCTTTGATTAAAGTGTTTTTTTGCTTTTTGTATGGTTTTTTAGGTTGTGTTTATGGTGTGAATATTATTAATTTAGGTAATGAGTAATAAAAGGGGTTTGTGGGAGGAAGAAAAGGTGGAAGAATCGCTTATTAAAAGAGTATTACCTCATAGTATAGAAGCGGAACAATCTGTAATAGGTTCTATGTTAATGGATAAAGAGGCTATTTTGGCGGCTTCGGAAATATTGACAGCAGAGGATTTTTATGGGCGTCAATATGGGTTGATGTTTGAGGCGATGGTGGAATTATATAATGAAGGAGAACCTGTTGATTTCATCACTTTAAAAAATCGACTGCAAGAAAAAGATGCTCCTCCAGAAATTTTTGGTGTTGAGTTTATGAGCAATATTATCAATATAGTGCCTACTTCTGCAAATATAAAACATTATGCTAATATTGTGAGTGAAAAGTCTACGCTCAGAAAGTTGATTAAAATAAATGAAGAGATTGAGAATATATGTTATTTGGGAAAGGATAAATTAGAAAATATTTTAGAGGAAACAGAGAAAAAAGTTTTTCATCTGATTCAAAATCGCAGTGAGGGAGATTTTGTTCCGATTAAAGATGTAGTCATTAGAGCATTAGAGAGAATTGAGAAGGCGGCAAAAACAAAAGGAAGTGTGACGGGAATCTCGACAGGGTTTTATGACTTAGATTATAAGACATCTGGATTACAGCCTTCAGATTTTATTTTAATTGGAGCTAGACCTGCGATGGGAAAAACAGCATTAGTATTGAATTTAGCGGATAATATTGCAATAAAAAATAATATTACCACTGCTATTTTTAGTTTGGAGATGTCAAAAGAACAGTTAATTAATCGTATGTTTTCTATGGAATCTAGGGTAGATGCACAGAATATTCGTTCAGGAGAACTTTCAGATAGTGATTGGGAACGATTGATAGAGAGTGCAGGGATTATAGGAAAGTCTAATCTTATTATTGATGATACGCCCGGGATTAATATGGCAGAGCTTAGATCAAAGTGTAGAAGATATAAATTAGAACATAATTTAGGGTTGATTATTATAGATTATTTACAGTTGATGTCTGGAAATGGGAGATCAGATAATAGACAACAGGAAATCTCTGAGATTTCTCGTTCTTTAAAAGCTTTAGCGAGGGAAATTAATATACCAGTTATTGCGATATCACAGGTGAATAGGGCTTGCGAATCCAGACCAGATAAAAGACCGATTATGTCAGATTTAAGAGAATCGGGATCTATTGAGCAAGATGCAGATATGGTGATGTTTCTTTATCGAGATGATTATTATAATAAAGATTCAGAGAATAAAGGGATTGCAGAATTAATTATTGCAAAACAGAGGAATGGTCCAATCGGTACAGTGAATCTATTATGGCTTCCAAACCTGACTAGATTTGTAAATTTAGAAAGATAATAAAAAAATTTTATTATAGTAGTTTTTATCTAAAAACCAGTAAGAATACTCCTACTTCTATAAGTGGGAGAGGAATTACGTTTCTGAGTATGGTCTTGTTACAATTACTATGCTATAATGGAAAAAATTAGGAAATAGATAAAAACTCAAAGAAAGTGAGGTGGAACATCCTATGTTAAAGGCATACCAATACAGAATATATCCCAATCAGGAGCAAAAAGAACTCCTAGAAAAGACCTTTGGTTGTTGTCGATTTGTCTATAATTTTTGTAGAGCAGAACAAAAGAAAGAAGAAGATAGGTGGACAACTGTGAAAGAAATGCAACAACAAGGGTATCCACTTCAAGATTATAAATCGAAATTCTTTCATAAATTCGACCATGTAAATGCGATAAAAGAATGAAAACAACATTATGCTTTTTTAAAAGAAGTAGACAGCATCGCGCTACAATCCAGTATAGAAAACTTAGCAAGTGCATACGACAAGTACTACAAAAAACAGGGAGGCAAGCCTCGATTTAAAAGTAAAAAGAGAAATGATGTGACAAGCTATACAACGAAATGTGTCAATCAAAATATAGAAGTGATGGGTAACGCAATCAAACTCCCAAAACTAAAAAAGGTGAAAGCAAAGATACATCGTTCCTTTTGTGGGAAAATAAAACAAGCCATGGTATCGAAAACGGCAACAAACCAATATTATGTTTCTCTTGTAGTAGAAACGAATGATATTCTACCATTAGAAAAGACGAATCAAAATGTAGGGATAGATTTAGGATTAGTAGATTTTGTGGTACTTTCTACTGGTGAAAAGATACCGAACCAGGGATTTTTTGAAAAGCAATTAAAAAAAATAGAACAGGTGCAGAAAGAATTATCGAGAAAAACAATCGGTAGTTCCAACTTTACCAAAGTGAAAAGAAAGATTGCAAAAATACATGAGAAAATCGCTCATCAAAGGAAAGATTATATTCATAAAATTACGGATTATTTGGTGAAAGCATATGACACTATCTGCATGGAAGATTTAGCGGTATCGGAAATGAAAGAAACGGATAGCGCGAAAAGGAATTTGCGTGTATCGGATGTAGGATGGTATGAGTTAAAAAGAGAACTGGAATACAAGTGCAAATGGTATGGAAAAAGATTGAGCGTCATAGATAGGTACTATCCAAGTAGTCAGATATGCGCAAGGTGTGGACATCGAGAAGGAAAGAAAGAGGAAAGGATAAGAAGTTGGATATGTCCGAGATGTCAAACGAAGTTAGATCGAGATATCAATGCAAGTAGAAACATATTGAAAGAAGGACTAAGAATATTAAAGAGATAAAAAAGAAAGTCAGTAGGGAGGGATAGCCCCAAAGACAAAAAAATGCTTTGAGATCATATCAATAAGAAGCCCCTACTTCCACAAGTAGAGGAGTATATCACATAAAACAGGATATAGAGTGAATATGAATATTTTTATAATGCTTTTTATTACAGTATTGACTTTTATAATAGGTATGATGTTGATTAAAATAGGGTTAAAGATTTATCGCTTTTTTCAAATGAAAGAGTTAGATAAGTATTGGGGAAATAAGGAATATATTTTAGAAGGAGGAGAGAAAAAGGCTTTGGTGTTATATCAACCTTCTAAACATAATACAGCAGATAAATTAAATCGTTTATTAGCAGAAACACTTCAGAAACAGGGATATGAGGTCACAGTGAATTATTTATGTCGGGGAGAGAGATATATTTTAGAAGAGTATGAAGTGATCAGTTTAGGGAGTCCTGTTTATATGGGAAAGATAAGTTCATTGGTGATGGAATATTTAGAAAAAAAAAGACCAGTCAGAAAAAAGTTAATATTTTTCATTACGGGAATGTTTCCTTATAGAGAGAAGGAGTTTAAAGAGATAGTAGAAAAAGCAGAAGAGGGAAATGAGATATTTTGCATTAAGGGGATGGTAAATGAAACAGAGGAGATAGAGGAAATGATAAGAGGGATTTTCACTTAAAAACCAGTAAGAATACTTCTACTTTTATAAGTAGGAGAGTATATCACAAAAATGATAGTTGATATAGAGAGAAAGAAATGATAAAATAAAGAAAATGAATGGAATAGGATCGACAATACTCAGATTATTTAGATTGGAAGGGTGAGAGATGACGAAGAAGATAATAGAATCTGTTATTATTACAATTATTATAATTTGTATTATGTTTCTCTATTTTAGTATTTATATGATAGTTCCTATTCCCGATATCATAAAAATTATCATAGGAATTATAATTTTTGCATTAATAGGAGTTGCTATCTATGTTTTAGTAGAAAGAATAAAAGAGATAAGGAGGAGAGAATACGATGATCTTAGTAAATACTGATTATATTACAGGTAAGACATTAGAAATGTTAGGATTAGTTAAGGGAAGCACAATTCAGTCTAAAAATATTGGAAAGGATATTACGCAAGGGTTTAAAACATTAGTAGGAGGGGAACTAAAAGCCTATAATGAGATGATGAATGAGGCGAGAGCGCTTGCAACAAAAAGAATGGTAGAAGAAGCAGAAAAATTAGGAGCAGATGCGGTGGTAAATATTCGATATGCTTCTTCAGCAATTATGCAGGGGGCAGCAGAAGTTATCGCATATGGAACAGCAGTGAAATTTGTTTAAAAAACATAATTAATATAAAATATAGAAATAGGAGGGAATAAAATGAGAATTGGAGCATTAGAAGCAGGTGGAACAAAAATGGTATGTGCAGTAGGAGATGAAAATGGAAATATTTTGGAAAGGATTTCTATTCCTACCGAAACACCTGCAATTACAATGCCAAAAATAATTGATTATTTTAAAGAAAGAAATATTGAGGCACTGGGAATAGGAACATTTGGACCAGTAGATTTGGATAAAAAATCTCCTACTTATGGATATATTACAGTGACACCAAAATTAGCTTGGGCACATTATGATCTATATGGAACATTAAAAGAAGCATTACAAGTTCCTGTCGGGTTAGATACAGATGTAAATGCTTCTGCATTAGGAGAAGCTACATGGGGAATAACGAAAGGGTTGGATAATAGTATTTACATAACCATAGGAACAGGTGTTGGTATTGGTGTTTATGTAGATGGAAAACTTTTACATGGTATGTTGCACCCAGAAGGTGGACATATTTTATTGGCGAAACATCCAGATGATAATTATAAAGGTCGCTGTCCATTCCACCCAAATTGTATGGAAAGTCTTGCGGCTGGTCCGGCAGTAGAAGAGCGTTGGGGAAAGAAAGGCTATGAACTCGCAGACAGAGAGGAAGTCTGGGAATTAGAATCATATTATATCGCACAAGCTCTGGTAAATTATACCTTGATGTTATCTCCTAGAAGAATTATATTAGGTGGAGGTTTAATGCATCAGGAACAATTATTTCCATTAGTGAGAAAGAAATTTCAAGAATTGCTAAATGGTTATTTAAAAACAAAAGAATTAGAAGATTTGGAAACATTTATTGTACCTCCTAGTTTAAATGATAATCAAGGAATTATGGGGTGTATTAAATTAGCATTAAATGAAATTGAAAAATAGATAGAATTTTCCATTCATAAAAAAATAAAGTTTAAGACAAGGAACTATTTCAATGAAGTTATGCTATCGTTTTATTTTTTATAGATAAAAGTAAATTTGAAAAAGAAGATAATATAGTGAAGACAGTTATAGTGGATAGATGTTATAGATTTTAAAGAGAGCTAGATGTTCTAAAAGTTCATCTAGCTCTTATCTTCAAGATATAAAAATAGTTTATATATAATTTAGAAGTAATTTTATCTGTTCATATGCTTTCGTATCTTCTAATTCAGCAGAATCAATTAATTTACCTAATTTTTCTCTAATAGAGCGATCTCCAAAATTTCGTAACATTTTTTCCATGTCATTCCAATCGCCAATTAAGGTCATCATTTCTTTTGCAATATTACTGACACTGTTAAAATATTTTTCTATTTTCTGACATATATGCTTTTCTGTTTCCCCATATTTTTCAGATAATTCCTTAAAATATTTCGCACCCCATTTTCTTCCATCGCTGATGCATACCATAGCGTCATTTTGAACCGAAAATTTTGAAAAAAGACAATCAAAGCTGGTATTATTTTCAAACCATTTATCATTTAACAACATATATTTCCATGCATCATATGCTTTTATTCCTTTCGCATATGTATGTTCATCTCTTGCAAGCATAATACTTATTGCCCTTTCCACTATTTTTTTATCGTTATAAGAAGTATTTGTTTTATCACCAATACACATAATAGCTTGTGTATCTGAATTTTCCCACCAATTATTACAACGAAAATATCCATTATCCATGAAACTGATGGCAGAAGAAAATTCAGAATCATTTTGAAAGAAATTCCAACCCACAACAATATCTCCATTAGCTTCATATCCAGCAATAATACATGGTTCTGGAGGACCAATAATTCCTAATGCAATAACGGGATACCCCTTTGTAATATTTGATTTTATATAAGCAATAAAATCTTCTTTTTTTGTGTTATCTTTTCTCACAAGAGAAGTAAATTCTCGTCCTAATGCTTTCGCACCATACTGATATATATCATTAGAATCTGTTAAAGTATGATATATATCGATATTACTTAAATCCCATATTTCTTGATTCCACACTAAACGAAAAGCAGCTCCAGTTGCCGCCATAATATAAGCATAAGAAATATCATCTCCCAAGTATTCAGATACTGCTTTCACACAGATTGGAAACATTGTACTACTTTCATACGCTCCCCACTCAACTTTTGGAATATTATATAATATTGTATTTTTATTTTCTTGATTCATAATTAGCTCATCGCTCCTTTTTTCTTTATTAATAAGTTGATCCAATTCAAACGCACCAGTAACAAGCTGCATTCTTCCAATTAATCGAAACTTACTAGGTAACATACCAAATAATTTCTGAAAGGCTCTTGTATACGATTCATGATTAGAAAATCCACTTTCTAAAGCAATATCAACTATTTTTTTATTTGAATGTAATAGTTTAAAAGAAGATATGATAAGACGTCTTTTTTTATAATATTGCATAATAGATATATTTACATTTTTTAAAAATAGTTCCCGAAGATAAATTTCTGAAAAACCAAAACTTTTTGACATTTCTTTAATATTAAAGTCTTCTAAGTGATTATCCACATAACTAATCAATGCATGTGCTATAGTTGAATAACTCATATAGTTCCTTTCTTCATCGCGATGTAATATAAGTATATCAGTTTTTTGAGTAATTACTTGACTTTTTTATGGTTTATTTCATAGAAATTAAATAATATACATTTATTATGATTTGATTTAGAAGGAAACTACAAGATAATATTCAAAAAATTTTCTGGTAAAAATGTAAGTTAGAATCTATGTTTAGGTCTAAATCCAGTAATTTAACTAAATAATATTATAGACTAAACAGTAATCTTAGAGAAAAATGTAAAGAGAATCTTGTGATAAGAAGAAAGATAGGTTATACTATAAAAAAGGGGTTACAAAGGAGGAGAGAGATGATTAAAAATCAAGAGTATCGAGATAGTGTCTTTCGCACTATTTTTAATAACAAACAAAGAGCATTAGAATTATATAATATTTTATATGAAACAGATTATGATAATCCTGAGATGGTAAAACTCATTACATTAGAAGATGTTCTATTTACGCCTAGAAAAAATGATTTGGCATTTTTAATGGAAGATAAATTTATTATTGTCATCGAACATCAATCTACCATTAATGAAAATATGCCAATACGCTTACTTTTATATATTGCTCGTTTATATGAGAAGATTCTCGCATCAGAAAATATTTATCGAAGGAAACAAATTCTTTTGCCTACGCCAGAGTTTATTGTACTTTATAATGGAGAGGATAATTTATGTATTCATAGAAAAAAAGTGACAGAAAAGGTATTAAAGTTATCGGATGCGTTTAAAGAAAAATTAAAGGATATTCCGTTAGAATTAATGGTGAAGGTGATAGATATTCGTTATTCTTCCCAACATAAGATTTTACAACAAAGAAGTATTTTAAAGGAATATAGTGAATTTGTAGAGGTAGTGTATGAAGAACAAAAGATAGAAGAAGAAAAAGAGAAAGCATTTCAGAAAGCAATAAAAAAGTGTATAGAAAGAAATATATTAAAGGAATTTTTGGAGAAAAACAGTTCGGAGGTGTTGAATATGTTAACATTAGAATATAATGAAGAAGTCGCAAAGAGAATAGAACGGGAAGAGGCTAGAGAAGAAGGATTAGAAGAGGGATTAGAAGAAGGATTAAAAGAAGGATTAAAAAAAGGATTAAAAGAAGGATTAAAAGAAGGATTAAAAGAAGGAAGAATAAAAGAAAGAGAAGAAGTCGCTATACAGATGATTTCTATAGGAATGAATGATGAACAAATTCAACAGTGTACAAAACTTTCGCTAGATAAAATCCAACAATTAAGAAAAGTGGTTAAATAATTATATAAGAATCATAAAAGTAAGGGAATTGATATGCTCCCTTCTAGGTAGATAAGTGAAATAATAAAAACATGTCACCTAGGAGGGAGTATATTTATGTTAAAAAAACAATAGAACTATCTGATAAAGCAGAACTGTTTATGGAATATATATCAGATGTGGCTGATTTGATAGAGATAATGGAATAGTCATATAGGTTACAATTATAGTTAAAAAAAAGATTATTTATAAGATTTTAAATTTTGCATGGAAGTAGATGAGAGTAAGAGTTAAGTTAAGAGAAAATTCTTAAAATTGTAGAAAAGTTACCGATTATATGATAGAATAAAAAACAAAGATAAACATAAAATATATTTTTCTTAAGGTTGTTTATTTTTTGTTTTTTATAATCATTTGAAGAAAAATTATGATTAGTTAATATAATTATATAATAAGAGTAATTAACTAATAAGTGAAATAAATAAGAAAGGAATAAAAAATAATGGAAAATTATTTTGAAGCTTCTCTATTTGATGAACTAGAACCTCTTTACCCTGATACCGATCCTAAAAAAGGGAAAAATCTACATATGATAGCAGCAGCTTCTAACACTTATGCAGGAGTACATATTATGCTTTCTGGACTGACGCCCGGAAAATTTGTCACCTTTGAGGTCATTTCTCCTACAAGAAAAACAGTGCTTACTAAGGATGATGGAACGATAATGGAGAGTTATAGTGAAGATCAGCGCTATAAGTTATTTGAGTTACTTCCTTTGCCAGTAGAAGTGAATACGGGTGCAGTTTCTCGTACTGAGTGGATGGATGGAATGATAAATGAGTCTGTTATTCGTCGTGCTCCCTTTACCGTTTACGATGTACTTCGACCTTGTACAAATGTGCTCACTGCTCAAGGTGGTGTTATGGCACTAGCATTTCGATGTAAAGTGGATGCAAATGAGAGAGAGCTGAAGAAATGGGAGTTTATCATCACTCACGATGGAGTTTCCAAGAAATTGACCTTGGAAGTAGAAGTTTTTCCAGTGCAAGTCTTAGAGGCAGGTGCTGAAGATCATAAATATGTGAATTGGATCAGTTGTAGGGGAATTGCAGATTATCATCACGCTCCCTTATTCAGTGATGAGTGGTATAATATATTTGAAAAATATTTGCGATTGGGCAAATATGGGCGACAAAATATGGTTTTACTTCCAACAGAGCTTTACTTTGAAATTCAAGAAGGAACTTGTCGGCTGAATGAAGAGAAACTAGATCGACTGATTGCTATTCTGGATAAAGTAGGTATTCACTGGATTGAAGGTGGTCAGTTTGCCAGACGAAAAGATGGCAAATGGGAATCCACCCAAGCGGAGATTCAGATAACTCACAGAATCATTCCGGGAGAAGGAGAGAAGGAGTTGGCAGATATGTGTATTCAGCTCTATACTTACCTTAAAAAGCATAATTTAACCAAGCGTTGGTTTCAGAGTTTCATGGACGAACCTTTAGACTATTTGGCAGATACTTATGTTACAGGAATTCAGATAATCAAAGAAAATATGCCTGAAATTCCAATATTGGAAGCTACTATTGCCAGAGAGAGTATTGCTGGAACAGTAGATTACTGGTGTCCTACCATAAATAAGTATGAAAAATATAGAGAATTCTTTGACAGTCGTCATGAAAAGGGAGATCATATCCTTGTTTATACTTGTTTAGATCCAGCAGGGAATTATTGTAACCGATTATTGGATCAAGAACGAATTAGACAAGTCTGGCTTGGATGGGCACCTGCTCTGTATGATAATATAGAAGGATATCTCCATTGGGGCGGCATGTTTATGAATCAAATGGATTTTTATCGGTTAAGTGCTCCTTTACCAGATATTACTGACTATGATACGTCCCGACAAGGTTGCCTGCCAGCAGGTGATCCAGCTATTATGTTTCCAGGATTTTATGAAGTATATTCTAGCACTCGATTGGAAGCCCATAGAATTGGTCTAGAAGATTTGGTATTATTAGAGAAATTAAAACAACAAGAACCTATCTGGGTAGAAGAACTAATTCATATGGTATTTCGCCGATATGATGAATATGAAAAAGATGTGGCACAATATCGAAAAGTACGACGACTTTTATTAGAGAAGGCTTCTAAAGAGTTAAGATAAAAATTTTTCTTTCTTCTCGACAGTATGATTTTTTAAATTTTCTCATAATAGTTAACAAGCTAGCAAAAAGGAAGGAACTATTCCAAAAGAAACCTTTTGAAAGATGTCAGCGCTTAATAAGTAAGTTCCATTAGGAATTGCGAATGTAGTGTCTGTTACGTCTAGAACGGAGTGAAAAAGAGGTTTCGATGGAATATCTCCTTCCTTTTGCTAAAATGTTCTCTTTTTTTATATGTTTCATAATTTTATTTCCCCTTAAGTTCACATCTATAAAACAATTCCCCTTTTAAAAACTCATTTTAATATAACGATACAAACCAAAAATAAAACAATATTTTATAGTCGGAAAAACTCCTTCAGGTATATTAAAATTAGATTGATTTATACTAAGTATTGTAACATTTTAAATATCTTTTTTGGGAAAGTGAGAAACAAAAATGGAATTTAAAAAAAGGCAAAAAATATTATTTGCTATTACAATGCTTTTAACTATTTTTTATATTGTCTGGAGAATTTTTTTTACTCTTCCGTTTCAGTATGGAATCGTATCATCTTTTATTGGAATCTCCCTTTTGTTAGCAGAAGTAGCAGGATTTTTAGAAGTGGCGAATATTGGAATAGATGGATGGAAGGAAAAAAGACAAAATATGATAAAGCCAAAATTGGCAGAGGAGAAATTTCCGGATATCGATGTATTTATTGCAACTTATAATGAACCAGCTTTTATATTAAAAAAAACGATATGGGGCTGTAAAAATATGAAATACCCCAACAAAGAAAAAGTGCATATCTATATTTGTGATGATGGGAGCAGAGAAGAAGTAAAAGAGTTAGCGAGAGAAATGGAAGTAGGATATTTAAAAAGAGAAGAACATACAGGAGCGAAAGCAGGAAATTATAATCATGCTCTTTCTGTAACATCATCTCCTCTTATCGCTACTTTTGATGCTGATATGATACCAATGTCTGATTTTTTAATAGAATTAGTTCCCTATTTTTTTATAGAAGGGAAAAGGATGGGATTTGTTCAGAGTCCACAAAGTTTTTATAATCCAGATTTATTTCAGTTTAATTTATATGCAGAAGACAGTATTCCCAATGAACAAAATTTTTTCTTCCGCCAAGTGCAGTTGACTAGAAATAGAAACAATTCTGTGATATATGCTGGATCAAATACGATTTTATCTAGAGAAGCTCTGAAAGAAGTAGGAGGTTTTTATACAGAATCTATCACAGAGGATTTAGCAACAGGTATGTTGATTCAGAGTAAGGGATATCAAACTTATGCAGTAGCAAAAGTGTTGGCGAATGGATTAGCACCTGCTGATTTATTGAGTCTTTATAAACAGAGAGAAAGGTGGGCGAGAGGGTGTATTCAGACAATGAGAAGATTGTCTTTATTTCGGATAAAAGGACTAAATATTCGACAAAAGGCAGATTATTTCTTTTCTTTTTTATATTGGTATACGCCTGTCCGAAGACTTATTTTTATTTTAGCTCCTATTTTAGCTTCTATTTTTTCGATTCAAGTTGTAGAGTGTACAGTAAAAGGAATACTTTTTTTCTGGCTGCCTCAGATGATAGCCTATATTTTACTGCTCAATGAAGTAACAGGAAAGATGAGAACAGCAAGGTTGAGCAATGTTTATGATACCATTCTATTTCCTGCCCTATTGCCTGCTGTATTTTTTGAAACATTAGGAATCAGTGAAGAAAAATTTTCTGTTACGAATAAAGATAAAAATAAAAAACAAACAAAAGAGAATAAAAGAATAATCCGAAAATGTCAGATAGTTTTTGGAGGGCTTTTATTTCTTTCTTGGATAGGAATGATAGGATGTTTTATAAGATTAGTAAAAGGCGGTTCTCTTGGATATATTATCATATTGATGTGGCTTATGCTAAATAGCTATTATTTTATTATGTCGTTATTTTTTGTTTGGGAACGGATATCTTATAGAGAAAGTGAGCGATTTTTTATAGAAACAAAGATGAAATTAAAGTTTGAAGGACAGACAAAGGAGATGAAGACTTATGATATATCAGAGGGAGGAGCTTCTTGTTTGAGCGATTTTCCTTATTATATTCCTCCAGATACTTTATTTACAGTTCAAATTGAAGATGAGAAAGAAAGATATCAATATCAAACAAATGCGATTCTTTTGTTGGTACAGAGTAAAAAGAGTGAATGGAGATATCATTTACAGTTTGAAAAAAAGAAAGACAAGTCTTCGTTATATGGAATTTTATATGATAGAGAAGCCCCTTTTCCAGAAGAAGTCAGCAAAAAAAGTGGATATTATAAAGATATTTGGAATAATATTCAAAAGCGAAAAAAGAAAAGAAAGACAACATATCAAAAATTTCCATTAGTGAAATTAAGACAAGAAGTGGAAAGAGAGGGAGGAAAAAGTGCAGTCATAAAAAAATTTGATTACCGATATATTTGGCTGAAAAAAGGAGAAGATGCGAAAGAAGTTAAGCTGAAAATAACAGATAAAAAGGAACTTATTGCAAGAAAAGATAAAAAAGGAGTATATGAAGTGGTAAACTATAGAGAATTTATTTATAATAGAGAATTTTTAGAAATTCTAAAAGGGTGGATAAAAAGTTGAGTATAAAAGCCTTTTATTTTAGATAGTATGTTTTTCGAATTTTATAGAAATAATAAGAAATAGAAAATAAAAAAGGCTACTATTTTTAAAATAAGAAAGGAATGAAAGTATGTATCAAAATCAACTCATTCACGAAAAATCTCCTTATTTATTACAACATGCGCATAATCCTGTGAACTGGTATCCATGGAAGCAAGAGGCATTTTTAAGAGCAAAAGAAGAAGATAAGCCTATTTTTTTGAGCATTGGTTATTCTACCTGCCATTGGTGTCATGTGATGGAAAAAGAATCTTTTGAAAATGAAGAAATCGCAGAACTTTTAAATGAGTATTTTATTTGTATCAAAGTGGACAGAGAGGAGCGACCAGATATTGATGCTGTCTATATGGAAGCATGTCAAGTGATGTTAGGGCAGGGTGGATGGCCACTTACAGTACTTATGACATCAGAAGGAAAGCCTTTTTATATCGCCACTTATCTGCCTCCCAAAAAGAGATGGGGAGGATTTCAGTTCGGCTTAAAAGAATTAGCGCTAAATATGGCAAAAGAATGGAAAGAAAATAGAGAAAGGCTTTTAAAAGCAGGGACAGAAATAGAAGATCATTTAAAAAAACAGAGTGAGCGAATAAAAGAAGGAGAATTTTCGGAAGAGATATTTTCTATCGCAGAACACCAATTTGAAAGGAGCTTTGATACAGAATATGGAGGGTTTGGATATGCTCCAAAATTTCCTACTCCTCATCATTTATTATTTTTACTTAGGTATGCCAAAAATAGATCAGAGAAAAAAGCATTAGAGATGGCAGAAAAGACATTACAACAGATGTATCTGGGCGGAATGTTTGATCATATCGGAGGTGGATTTTCTAGATACTCCACAGATAATCAATGGTTAGTTCCTCATTTTGAAAAGATGTTATATGATAATGCATTATTATCTTATACTTATTTACAAGCTTATCAGATGACAGGAAAAGAAATGTATCAATATGTAGCGGAAAAGACTTTACAATATGTGAAAATGGAATTAACCTCCAAAGAGGGAGGATTTTATTGTGGACAGGATGCGGACAGTGAAGGAGAAGAAGGGAAATTTTATATATTCACCAAAAAAGAATTAGAAAAATTATTAGGAAAAAAGGAGGGGGAATATTTCTGCCATTGGTTTCAGATCACAGAAAGAGGAAATTTTGAAGGGAAAAATATTCCAAACTTGCTTCACCATAAAGAAAAAGATTTAAAAAAAGAAGAGAGAGAAAGAATAGATGCTCTTTCTGAGAGAGTTCTTTCTTATCGAAAGGGGAGAATGTCACTTCATAAAGATGATAAAATACTCACATCTTGGAATGGGCTTATGATCGCTTCTTTTGCGAAGGCTTCTGTTGTATTAGGAAAAGAGGAATACCTTGAGATAGCGGAAAAAGCAGAAACATTTTTAGAAAAGAATTTGATCAAAGAAGGAAAGATTATGGTGAGATTCCGGGATAAAGAAACAGCAATAGAAGGAATGTTGGAAGATTATGCTTTTTATTGTTTTGCCCTATTAGAACTTTATCAGGCGACTTTAAAATTATATTATCTGGAAAAAGTCATTTATCATGCAGAAAAAATGATAGAAGAGTTTTTCGATCCAGAACATGGAGGATTTTTTTTATATGGAAAAAATAGTGAAAAATTATTAATACGTCCAAAAGAAAACTATGATGGAGCACTTCCTTCTGGAAATTCCATGGTACTTTATCTACTAGAACATCTTTTTCGGATAACAGGAGAGATAAAATGGCAGCAGAGATTAGAAAAACAAGTGAAGTATTTGGCAGGAATAATAAGGGATTATCCGATGGGATATAGTTTTGCATTATGGAGTCTTCTGCCTATTTATCAAGAAAAACAAGAAATTATGATTACGGGGGAGATTTCAAAAGAAGATAAAAGAGAATTATGTAAATGGATTCAGGAAAGAGATGGGATCGTTTTAATGAAGACAGAGGAAAATGAAAAACAATTATCTGAAATCGCACCATTTACAAAGGAATATAAAGTGACAGAAGAGCCTCTTTTTTATTTTTGTTCAGGACAACAATGCAGTCCTCCAGAAAAAAAGTTACGGAAAATTTTAGAAAAAATATAGAATTGTTTTATTGTATCTAAAAACAGAACATGATATGATAAAAACGTAACGTATAGTGAGGATATAGAAAGAAGAACAGATAAAAAGGAGGATAAACTATGGATTTTTTTAATAAAGTGGGAGAAACCATAACCAATAAAGGAAAAGATGTGACAAAAAAAGTAAAAGATATCGCAGAGATAGGCAATTTGAACGGACAGATAAGTGTACAGGAAGAAATGATACAAAACTTATACTTTGAAATGGGAAAGACATTCTATGAGGATAATAAGGAAAAACAAGATACACCTTATCAAGAAAAATGCCAACAGATTAAAGAGGCATATGCAGAGATTGACAGATTAAAAGCTGCGATTCAAAATCTGAAAGGAATACAAGTATGTCCAAAATGTGGGGCAGAGTTAAAAGGCGATGCAGTATTTTGCTCTATGTGTGGAGAAAAAGTCAATGTTGATCCAGAGGTCGTAGTGGAAGAAGAGGAAGAAGAAATAGGTTATTGTTCTAACTGTGGAAATAAATTAGAAAAAGAAGCTGTTTTTTGCACGAAATGCGGAACAAAAGTGAAATAAAAAGGCAGATAAGAACATAAAATAGTGAAATATTAAAATGCTTTCTTTTTGATAAGGAAATTTGTCTATCATAAAGAAAGCGTTTTTTATTTTGGGGAGTGATAAATGAGAAGAAGAATATAGTATCAAAGGTTCGCCCCAGAATGTATTCTATTCCAACGAAGCCGCGCTCTCGCTCCGTTCCAGACGTAGCGGTACTAAATT
>OFGM01001261.1_pt1 | contig 15931 bp, 4 predicted proteins | sample 1521741 | NCBI WGS metagenome assembly OFGM01 (sample SAMEA3504079, study PRJEB24116) | mouse gut metagenome | biome: mouse gut; feature: mouse-associated habitat; material: faeces | place: Denmark | collected 2011
AAGGATCGGTAACTATCAGATCCTCATCCTTGATGAATGGCTGAATTATAAACTTACTGAAAAGGATGCCAAGAACCTCTATGAGCTGTTTGAACAACGCAGTGGTAATAACTCAACAATCTTTGTCGGACAGTATCCTGTGGATGAATGGCATAACAGGCTCGGCGGAGGGACGCAGGCGGATTCCATCATGGACAGGATTATCCATAATGCCTATGAAATCCCTACAAATGAAACAAACCTGAGAAAGCTGTATGATTCAAAGAAGCTCAAAAGGCTTGTTGACGAGATAGAAGCATAATCATCTGAACATCATTAGACCTAATATTGCCTCTGTTGTATTTTCAAGCGACAGGGGCAGTATTACTATATCTTGTGTCTGAGGTGGCTCTCAAGGAAGAAATTTCCGGGTGGCTCTGAAGCGGGAAACTGGTGGCTCCCAAGGGGGATAATATTCATCCAGAGCAGTACGCCTGTCTTTTCGTAGGCTTTCGCCTCCTCCACCGTATAGTGGATCTTTCCGCTTCTACCCTCCGCCTGCAGCGCCAGATTGTTCAGGCTCCAGGTGCAGGTCTGCGTCTCCGCCTTCCCACTTAAGGATGCGGGTGTTGCCGTCGCAGTAAATGTTGTGAACTTTTTGTCCGTTCCCTCTTTCAGGATATCCTCTGCAACGCCTTTTCCGCCTGTTACCTTCACGGTTTCCGGCTTTGCTCCCTTTCCGGTCATCGTATAGTCCAGGTTGAAGGTCTCCGCGCCGCCTTCCGGTTCATTCCCCGGATCTTTTGCGTTGTTCCGGTAGGTTCCGGTCACTGCAAAAGCGACGCCGTATTCCTTATCCTGATCGTATATCGTCATGTTATTCCAGTTTTTCACAATGCTCTGGTCAATATAGTACAGACCCGCATTCCAGTTGCCGGATACATACGGTGTTGTCTGTATGTTCTTCGCTTCCGGAAGTGAAATCTCCTTATACAGACAAGCTGCTTCCAGCCTGGCCGGTCCGTCTGTGCTGTCCTTTCCCGTTCCATAGTAAGGTTCTGCATAGTTGTAATTGCTGCTCCTGACAGAAGAACTGTCCAGGCTTGTGAGACTCAGTCTCTCAAAAGAGATCGGCGTTACATTCGCTGTTCCCTTTTTCACATAATAGTCCCTGTCATCCTTCACCCCGTCATTGCTGGCATCGTTTTTAAATACTGCTGTATACGTTCCCGGTGTAAGGTTTTCAAACTGGTATCTCCCGTTTTTGTCTGTCTTTACCGGTGCAACCTTATTTCCATATGCATCTGTCGCAGGTTCATATTTCCTGCTATCGCCTTCGCCTGTCACCTCATATAATTCTACGTCAACCCCTGCCATCACTCTGTCATTGCTGGGATTTGTCGTTGTCCCCGCCACATACTTACCGTCATTGTCCTGATCCATCCACACAATACCGGATATGTAACGTCCTATCATTCTAATGAATGCATTGCCTGTAGGGATCGTATTGCCGTCACCGCCGACACTGTAGAAGAAACTGTCGCCGTATACATTGTTTCCGCGCTGTATCTCTTCATTTTTCCCGACGATCATCCCGCCATCCCTGTCTCTTGGTGTCAGTACGGCCTTTACTGTAAATCCGCTCTTCACAGATACATGAGGTACTCTTATATAGAGAGCGCCGGCACTGTTTTTCTCATCTGTCTGAAGCATCGCCTTATACAGTACAGGATCACTTTCTGCCAGTTTCTCAATATCGTACACAACTGTGTATCCTGAATCGTCAGACCTGTATTCTGAGAGCAGCGCTTCATCTCTCATATCAGCCCGCATCTCGTTTCTCACTTTCAGCTCATCGCTTCCGGCAGGTACCCGCTGCTCTGCCTTATACCGTAATTCTCCTCCATTCTCAGCTATGTAATCCAGATAATCCTCTTCACTTGTGAAAGTGATCTCAAGCCTGGATACCCGGTATCCGCCCTGGAAATTCGTCTCCCGGCCATCTCCATTGTAAGGCAGAATATCCACAAGTTCCACATTGACCGCCTCATTCTTTGCACTGTAATGCAGATTGTAGATCATATCGCTGCCCAGTTCTCCTAAAGGTGTATCGGTGGTAATATAGCCGCCGCTCTCTGTTGTTTTAACTATTTTGAACTTGCAGGCGTCGAAACTGCTCTTTGCCGCCATCTGGTTTTCTTTTCCGTAGATCGGCGTGATAAATGCCTTTACTTCCAGTGTTTCACCATTTTTTACTTCCCCGTCATCCGATAACGGATTCAGATCACCGATAAAGGTCTCAAAAAAGATCTCCGGAAGTTTTTTATGGATATCCGTGATATCCGTATACAAATACAGTGATGTCGTGCCGTCCGCATTTTTCTTTTCCTCAAAGGACCATTCCAGTTCCCCTTCTCTGTAACCGCAGTTTTTGTCACTGTAGTCGATCCGAACGCTGCCCTTCTGATAGGCCAGTTTCTTCGGCAGCTTCAGCTCGATGGAGATTCCCGTGGAAAGGGAACCGGTGGAAACCAGATAGTGATCCCCCAGCCCGGCCGCTATGCCCATGGAAGGCTCTACTTCAAATTTCGCCACTCTTTCGCCATTGCTCACATTATAACTGTTCTTACGCGCCATACCAGAAGCTCCGCCGGAGCCTTCTATGAAATCTGCCACATAAATATTGATATCCGGTTCCAACGTATTGATCAACAGCGTATTGCCGCTCAGCCAGCCATTATGAGTTCCTGCTTTCTTTGCGCCTCCCACATACTGGGATTTGATGTAGCCGTCCCCATAAATTCCTCCGAATGCCGGCCGCAGTGTGGTCGCCTTTTCGGTTCCCTCCGGCGCCTTCTTTTCCACCTCAAAGTAAGCCTGGTAGCCCGGATCTGTGCTCGTAACCTGCCCTTTTCCGTTTACGCCTCCGTGATAGCAGGCATCTGTCAGTCCTTTGCCGTAAGCCGTCACACCATCTTTCACACCATAGGAAACATTTTCCCAGGTACTGGTATAGCGCAATGCATCGAACTTCGCTCTCTCCTCCTCATTCTTGCTGTTATAGTACTTTGTAAAGTAATCCTTGTATACCGGTCTGTAGTTGCTCCAGAATCGTACATCATTGGTAGTACAGTAGGTATTGCCGGTCAGCTCAAAGTCGCTGCTCACCTGCATTCCCGCCCTTACTGTCACACTGCGCCCGTTACGGATACAGCAGTCCCGCAGCTCATACAGGATCGCCACGCACTTTCCGTTTTCCGGCCCGCCGAAATAGTCGTAAAGATCCTGCAGCGTTGCAAAATAGATCAGATTTTCCTCACGGCAGCTATCCATATCCGCCACACCGCCATCGTCATAGACCTTATCCACATCGCCGTCTTTCATTTCCACAGACTTCTTCTCCCAGTTTTCACCGTTTGGCTTTGCCGCATACAGAATGCTCAGTTTTGCATTCTTTGTCTTGGTGTTAGACCAGGAAGTCGCCGTCTCCGTGGTGGAGATCACAAAATTTCCGATCCCTTTGCTGTCAAAATTATAGTTCTTATTTATGACAGAAGCTGTACCTCCAAGAGGAGTATAGGCGTCCGCATCAAACTTCTGCAGGATATTCAATGCCGTCAGGTAGTTATACTCCACCTTGTTATCCGTCTGCGTATTGAAATCCTCCGGTCTGATGTAATGCTCTTTATCTTCCTCATCATCCGTCCTGATCGCCTTGCTGCCAAAGCGCATATCCCCGCCGATATAAACAGTGGACATAAGCGGCGTGGAGGCATTGCCCTCCTGCCCGGATAAAACTCCCTGGGTGGAAGTCATGAAATAATTGTTCTTGATGACGTTGTCCGCATTACCCGCCCCGCTCATCACGTAGGTGCCAAACTGGTTATCCGAGTAATTATCCTTGTAGAATACTTCTCCTGTGGCCAGACCTTCCTCCAGCTCATCCAGGCTATCTACGCCAAAGTACTTTTTCAGGTTATCCAAATCGTCCTTCCTACTACCGCTTACCGCAGGATTATGGGAGATGCTCTCTGCCTTTGTTCCTGTTACGGCCGCCTCCATCATAATGGAAAGATAACCGTTTTCCGTGACTTTTTCCTCATCGATGGGGAAAAGTATCTGCACATAACCCGCCGAAAAAGCCTTCACATAGGAATTCTTTAACACGCTTCCGATCACACCGGTCTGGGTGCCGTTTGCCGCATGGCTGGGATTGGCATCCCCAAAGTTCACGCTGTAGCCCGCAATTCTTGCGTGCACCACACTCTCCGTTATCCCTTCTCTGCTTACCCCTTCTTCCATTATCCAGCTTCCGCCGTTATAACAGCCAGTGTTTCCCCCTCTGCTATTATAGGGAGCCGCATTGTATGCATAATTGGTGGTGATCGTTATATCGTCCTCGTCGTTCCAGTTCATGTTCCGACTGTATGTAGTGCCATCCAGGGTCTTACCCAGATCGCCATTCTCATTCTCCTTATAGGCCCAGATATAAGGAGCCTCCACAACAGGGTTTTTGTTCTCATCCAGGATCGGCTCACCGTCCATATACAGGCCCCCCTTAAAGCGCAGGTCAAACTCCACGCCGTCCGCCGGCAGCTCAATTCCTTTCAGACCTTTCTCTGTGTTGTCATTGTACAGTTCTAAAGTAACGCCATACCCCAGCATCGTGCCGTACACCACATCCGGATTTGTCTCCATCTCTTTTTCGGAGACCTCAAGCCCTTTTTGCGTATCAAAGTAACTGGTGTAGGAAAGCGCAGAATTATAGTCCACTGTCACATTGTATTTTGCTGCGGCAGATACCGTGAGCCTGTCGCTCTCACAGCCTTTTTCCACCTCTTCGCTGCCTTCCATCCAGCATCTGAATTCCGGCTTAATGGTGTCTCCATCCTGCATACCGTAGATCTGGATCGTGATAGAGTCACCCCAGATACCTCCCTCCGCAAAGTTCGGCGTCAGATCCTGTTTCAGGGCATCCAGATCCCAGTAGCCCCGCATTACCCGGATGCTGTTCCCCTGTTCATCCAGTTCCGTTTCCATAATATAGTGGGTCATGCTGGAGAAGGCATCTTTTCCACCTGTCCAGAAATCCGCTTTGTCCGTATCTGCCGGCAGACGTACTTCCAGCCACAGTCTATAGTAATCATCCGGAGACATTTCCTCTTCTTCATGGAAATCATTCCCGGAGACATCTATATTTCCGATCGCCTCTTTCTTCTTCTGCATGGTGACCGTAAACGGATAAGTCACTTTATCAAAGGTTCTTACCAGCGTATTCTCTCCACAGGAGTCATTGCCTGCAGTCCAGTCCGCTATCTGGTTCTGCTCATACAGTCCCAAACCGTTTCCGTGATCCCCTGCATACTTTGCATCGTCCCCTGTATATCTGATATAGGCAAGATCATCTTCTCCATAGGTCTCCTCCGACAGTACCCAGAGATCCGGGTACAGTTCATGCATCCTGCCTGCCGTTTTCTCGCTCTCTTTCGTAGCACTGTCACTGTCCCAAAAACGCTCGCCCGTAACCGTCTTCTCTGTTCCTTTATTCGTGCTCCTCGTCAGCGTCACGCTGCCCACTTCCAGATCCGTCAGCAGATTTGTTTTTGCGATCTCTGTCTCATAGTGAGCGGCCGTAAGATCCACATTGTAGGACATGGTGATATCTGCTATAATATACTGTCCTTCCCCGATCAGCTCTCCTAATCTCTGATAGCCTTCCTCGCCTTTCTGTTTGATATAGGCATCATCTTTCCATGCATTGTAATTTTCATTCCCCATGGATGCTGCATTGATCAGAGTCAGCTGTGGTACCACGCTGTTCTTTCCATAATTAGGATCCGTGCCCTCATAGCGGGAATAAAAATCATTACCCGAAGCGCTCAGTTTGGAAAGATTGTCGTAAACGCCGCCTCCCATCAGCAGAAATTTACATATCGCATTCGGATACTGGGCTACGCCGCCGCCCATCTGCGCGGTGTTCTTGCTGATCACGCCGTCAATCATATGGATCGTGCTGGTGCTTCGCTGGTAGATGCCGCCGCCGCGCACCGCACTGTTATTCATTATGGTCGTACCTTCACCGATATCCAGTCTGCCCACGTTAGCGTAAATACCGCCGCCGGCAGACATGGTCACATCCGTGGTCTTTGCATTTGTTGTCCTGTTACTTGTAATATCCACATTTTTCAGGCTTACTCGGCCGTCATTGATGTAAATGCCACCGCCCCGTTCTCCGGCGCTGTTGTCACTTATCTCAACCGTATTATCTTTCTTTCCGATAATATTCAATGTGCCGCTGCTGATATAGACGCCGCCGCCATTATTCTTCGCCGTATTTTTTATGATCTTTCCGCCTGCGATCTGAGCCGTACCTCTCTTCACAAAGACCGCACCGTAATTTCCCGTGTTTTCTTCAATCACACCGCCCAGCATCTGGAACCTGCCGGCACCATTTCTCACTAACACCGCAGAACCGCAAGGCGCGCTGTTATGGTTCAGTGAACCTCCTTCCAGCACAAAAGTACCTGCTTCCACACAGACTGCCGCGCCGCCTTTTTCTCCGCTGTTGTCTCCGGTATTTGCGGTGGATCCATAACAGTCAGAGATCTGCCCGCTCTTCATCGTCACATGGCCGCCGGAAAGAACACGGACACCGCCGCCGGCCTCCACACCGAAACCGGTGATCGTACCTGTAGTTGTGACACCCGGGTCTTTTTCATCCACAATGGTCAGATTTCCCTGACAGGAGATGGCCGTGGAATGTCCTCTCAACGTTTTACCGTTTAAGTTAAGCACCACCGTCATCTCTCCCGGAATCGCCACATTCTCCACGGAATCCTTTACCATTCTGATCTCCGCAGTCTCCCCTTCTTCCAGGGTGACCGCACCACTTTGAATGGCATTCACCGCTGCCTGTACGGAAGTAAACGGTGTTTCGCCGATCATGCAGACTGTCTCACCGTTATCATAGAGCAGGGTCAGGGCATAATATCTTGCAAGTTTCCCCTTGATCTCCGTGGTGATCGTCTCACTGGTCTTTTCATCGAACCAGCCGATGCCTCTGTGGCTTTCGTCCGTCGCATCAAACATATCTGCCGCCGGTAACAGACTCAGTCTGGAAGTTTTGCCATTCGCATAGTTTCCGTACACGTCCTGACCAAGACCTGCCGAATTATCATAGATCTTCCCCCCCGGAAGCAGCTGGAAATGCGTTGCGTCTAACGACTGAGCCACACCACCGCCCCAGCGCACCGCATGGTTTCCAGTGATCTCACCACCGGATATTTCTATACCTTCATCACAGCCTGCACCCACATGCAGGCCACCGCCGTCTGTGAGCGCTTCGTTACCGGTGATCTTACCACCGGTCATTTCAAGACTGGCGTTGCGGTGATTCCACACCGTATTGTTTTCAGTCCACCAGCCAGAGTAATTGAGAGAGATACCGCCGCCATAGTTCGCAGTATTTCCCGTAATTTCACCGCCGGTCATTTCAATATCCGCAACCTTTGCCCAGAGGCCGCCGCCACTGCCGCCTGCCGTATTGCCCCGCACAGATACTCCCTCACTGATCGATACGGTATGCCTGTTGCTGTAGGCTCCATCTGCAAAGATACCGCCGCCGCTGCCGCCTGCCGTATTATTCTCAATAACGGTATCCTGTCCCAGCACCAGATTCGTCCCGTTTGCCCCCCAGTTATCCATGTAGATACCGCCACCATGACCGGTAGTACTGTTGCCGGACACTACCGTGCCGATCAGATTCACTTTATTTTTCACCATATATCTCAGGTTAATACCGCCGCCATTACCATTGCTGCTTGTATTTCCCGTAATCTCACAATGATCAAAGGTAAATTCTCTGTTATAATTGTTCGGCTGATACATATAAATTCCGCCGTAATTATTGCGGGCATGGTTATCCCGCACCTGCACATTCTTAAGATGCACAGGCCTGCCCGAATTCTGTTCCGAAATACTGAAGCCGCCCACATCTTTGGCACTGTTTCTGCAGATCTCGCTGTCATACATTTCAATCCCGCCATTTATCCAAAGGCCGCCTGCATCGTTATAGCTTAATACCTGGTTATCATTAAATTCTGAATTTCTGATGGTGACTTTATCACTGGCGATGCTGGCTCCCCCGCTGCCGCCGCCGTTTGTGGTATTGTGGTGAATATTCACCTTCGTCAACGACGCTTTTTTCGGAATATTGATACTGCTGTCATAGATATAAAGGCCGCCGCCGCCACCGCCAAACGTCTGATTATAGCTGATCTCCATATCTTCCAGCTCGGTTTCACGGACATCTTTAATAAACAGACCACCGCCGGATTTCGCACGGTTTCCGCTTATTTCCGTTCCTGTTATGGTGACTTTCAGAGGCATATATCCGCCGTTTGGCGTCTCAATACATACGCCGCCGCCATAGATGCCGCCTGTCCTGTTATCCGTGATCTTACAGTTTTCCATGGTGATCTGGCGAATACCATAATTTTTATTGTCATAACTGTTCTCAATATACACGGAAACGCCGCCGCCATATTCTTTTGCACTGCACCCGGTCACTGTGCTGTTCTTCATCGTAAAATCGTATGCGTATCTCTGCCCGGAACGTTTCGCATAAATGCCGCCGCCTCTCTCCGTGACAGAGCAGTTCTTAATCGTAACATGATCCAGATCGATTCCCCAATAACCGGTTGCATAGATACCGCCACCGTAGGTACTACCCTGAAAACCGTCCAGTGTAACATGTTCCACCGCCAGCAGAGACACATTCTTTTCATCACCGCCGCCAGCCACACGGATACCTCTGGAAATGTCCATATCTTCACCGGGCATGATCGTCCCGTTTTTCACGGTCAGGCCTGCCCCATTCCGCACATAAAAAGTATAGTCTGATTTCACAGGCATCAACGTATGACCGCCCAGATCCACCGTGACTTTTAAACCATAAGGAATTTCAACGCTTTCCCTGTGGCCCTCTGCAAGCAGTTCAATGACAATATCTCTTCCACTGACAGGCGTCATCGTTCTCACATCCGCGATTGCCGCCGCGAAAGATGAATATTTCTTTATGATCTCCTCTCCGTCCTCATCTGTCTCACCGGTCCGGATCTGCCAGATCTCTCCGGTCTCCAGTATCTCTGCAGAAGCCGCCAGATCATAAACACTGTTCTTTTTCCCCACGATATCGGCAGCCTTTTTGGGCTCATAGGACCTGTAATCAAACCAGCAGACATAATCTTCCCCTTCTGTCCTCATATCTTCTACCTCGGGAAGCTCTGTAATATTGCTGTTTGCCACAAAATAGAGGTCGCTTGGATGAATATCCGTCTCATTTCCATAGACAGCCGCATCCTCTGACAGTTTAAACCAGGCATTCTTATCACCCGCAGTCGTATTATAGTAAACGCCGCCGCCAAAACCGTAAGCATGGTTGTCTGTAATCACAGCTGTTCCTGCCAGCGTGATCTTGCTGTACCCATTTGCCCAGAGCGCACCGCCGTTACCGGTGGCCGTATTGCCCTGTATTTTGCCGGATTCCATCGTAAAAGCAGTGTTTGACAGATAAAGTGCACCGCCATTCACACCCGTGTTTTCTTCGATAACCGTATCTCCCGAAATCTTACAGGTACAATAATTCTCAAAGCAGAGAGCACCGCCGCCCCAGCTTCCATGGGTAGCCCTATTCCTGATAATCTTTCCATCCGTTATCTCAATCGTTGCGGCATTTCCATAAATAGCCCCTCTGTTCGCTGTATTATCCCGGATCTCACCACCGGTCATTCTGAACAGACCTCTGCTCATCCAGATACCTGCTCCATCTGCTCCTGAGTTATTGTGATCTGAGATCACTCCACCTTCCATAAGAATCTCAATGTTTGAAGCAGTATTATTATATGTAGATATACCTCCGTTGTTTTTGCTGATCTGTCCGCCCAGCAGCACAAACCTGGCATCCGCATCCTTTGAGCCACCAAGCTCACGGTAATCGTATACCGTCACCCCACGCCCTGTGTTTTCCGTCACAAGGCCGTCCTTCATCGTCAGGGCACCATGTTTGCTCAGATAGATACCACCACCGTAGGTTGCCTCATTATTCTTTACCGCGCCGTTTTCAAGGATCACTTCCCCGGCTATGTACATGCCACCGCCAAAAGTGCTGGTAGTCTTCCCGTCATAGCAGAGAATTGACTTTCCTTTTCCCTCCCGGATCGCACCGGTTCCCTCTTCACTGCTGTCCCGAACCGTCAGCTTTGCGCCTTCCTGCACTTCAATAACACTGCCAAGTTCTCCCTTCAGTGCATGCCCGTCTAATTCCAGCGTTACCGTAACACCCGCCGGGATCACCACGGTCTCGCGGTTATCTTTCAGCATGGTTATCACTTTATCCGCCGCTTTCTCTTCGCTGTTTTCAAGGGCAGTTACCGCCGCCTGCACGGAAGGATAGAGCACCTCGTCAACCTGCGCGATCCCCTCCTGTTTCTCATAGAAAGTATAGGCATAGGTCTCGCTCAATTTCTGGCTGGCCCCATCCTCGCCCTTTGTTCCATCTTCCTTCGTTATCACATGAATCTCTTTGAGGAATTCCCCATTGTCAATGGAACCCGTCAGCACCCTATCAGCTCCTGTCCCATTTTCATCCATCCAATAACTGTCCGAAGAGCCTCCTCCCATCTCATTTGCCGCACAGACTGCAATCTCCATTCTTTCTTTATAAACATTGCCATCATAGCGGTAAGCGCAAGTCCCGTAAATATCCGTTCCTTTTCGTCTCGCCGTGTTATCTTTGATAATACCGCCCATCACTTCAAACTTTGTGACGGAGGAGAATGCACAGACGCCGCCGCCATAGCCCGTATTAGTCCCTGTACCCAGGGCTGTATTGCCGGTAATCTCACCACCGGAAATAGTCACGCTTCCCCATTCCGCACCGACGCCGCCGCCGCTATTCCCGGCCGTATTGCCGGTGATTTTTGCAGTCCCGGATATTTTCAGGCGCTCACCGCCGCATTCGCCTCTCCATACATTCCATATACTGTAAGCATAGATACCGCCGCCGCTGCCTGCGGTACTTTTATTTCCGGTGACCTCTCCACCGCTCATCTCCAGGCAGCCACGGTAAATAGAGATACCGCCGCCACTTGCCGCAGATCTGTTATCCCGGATCGAACCGCCTGTCATATAACATCTGTAACCATAGTCCGTGGCAATACCACCGCCACGCCCGGATGCCGTATTACCATGGATACTGCCGCCTGTGATCCGAAAACCTCTCCAGTTAAAGATACCGCCGCCCTGACTGGCAGTATTATCATATATAACTCCACCGTTTATTGTCACAAACCCATCCACCGCAATGCCACCGCCATTGCTTCTGCTTTTATTTCCGTATATCTCAGCTCCTTCTTCCATGGTAAAAGCTGATGAATAAATACCGCCGCCGCTATTACTGCTGGTATTTTCACAGATCACTGCCGCATCAGACATCGTAAAGGCCCCGCTCCTTACGCCGCCGCCATCACGCCCGCACGTATTACCATATATCTTACCACCGGTCATGGTAACAGTCCCCAGTTTCGCACCACCGCCGTCATATTTGGCTGTATTTCCATAGATCTCGCCGTCAGATATGGTAGTGACCGTGCTGCAGTAAATACCACCGCCGTGAGATTCCAGATTATTTACATCCACACTGTTCTCAAAGATCCTGCCTCCCTCCAGGAAAAATCCTTTCCCGCTTCCTGCAATATGGACGCCGCCGCCCTGACTGGCGCCACTGTTCGCTGTAATCTCCGCCTCCCCGGAAATCCTGACCTCCTCCGAATAGCTGCCAACATAAATACCGCCGCCGTAAAGTCCGGTCTGCACAATATCTTCCTGTCCCAGGCTGTTTTCCTTCACAGTACCGCCGCTCATAGTAAAACTGCTTCGGTAATTGTTCTCACTGGCAACCGCAACACCGCCGCCGCTTGTCAGCGCATGGTTTCCGCTGATCTCGCCGCCGGTCATGGTAAATATGCTGCTTCGATACAGATAGATACCGCCGCCGGCTGCTCCCTTCACGCTGTCCGCAGTGTTTCCCGTGATTTTATTGCCGGCAGTCATGGTAAACCGGGAACCCTGTCCCAGCCAGATACCGCCGCCGCTTCCTGCAGTAGCATGGTTTCCCTTTATTACTGCATTGCCATTCTCAGGCATGTTCATCTCTGCACTGTTTACAAAATACATGCCGCCGCCGATCTTCGCCGTATTTCCTTCTACTGTTACATTTTCCAGTGTGACTCCCTTTGCGGCGTTCTCCGTATAAATACCGCCGCCTTTTTCACTGGCGGTATTGTTCCTTACTGTCAGATTTCTATAACTGAAATGATCATCAGATGCCTTATTGAAAGCGATACCGCCGCCGCACTCCGCATGGTTATTCTCCCATGTACCGCCTGCAAGCGTGGTGCCTGCCGCATCATAGGCAAACAGACCGCCGCCGTAATATTTTGCCGTATTACCTGTAAAAGAACCACCATTTATTACACAGGTTCCCTTGTTCTCCACAAGAACACCTGCACCATTGCGTTCCACATTAAAATCTTTTATGGTACTGCCATTCATGGTAAGGTGGCCGCCATCACCCACCGTGATGCCGCGCACATCCTCCATGCCGCCGGGAGCAAGACCGCCATCTCCGTTTAACACCAGTTCACCGTAGACTGTGATCAGGCTCATGCTTCCATTATAGATGCGAACAGACGGATATAAGGTATACCCATTCAGATTCAGAGTCACTTTGATATCGTCCAGAATCACAAGGTTTTCCGCTGTATCCTCTGTCAGATCAAGGGTGCACTCCGACTGGCCGTCCTTCACCGCCTGGTTGATCTGATCCTGTAAGCTTCCCTTTTCTGCATATGTCAGGGCATAGGCGTAAAGCATATTTCTCATAGAGCCATATGCATCCAGATCCATGATCTCGAAGGGCGGAATCTCCTCTTCCAGCAGATCATTAGCCGACACGTCCAGGGGCGTCTCCTGAGTTATTTCATCCGGATTCTGTATAGCGCTGTCATCCGGGGCTTCCGAATCGCTGCTGCCATCTGCAGGTTCCCCGTTTTCGGTTCCTCCTGTGCTATTACCCTCATCAGTTCCGCTGCCGTTCTCTCCCGGTTCTGTATCGTCGCTGCCGGTCCCGCTTCCATCCGTGCCGGTTCCTGTACTTTCTCCGCCGTTTCCGCCTGCATCAGTACCTTCACCGTCACTTCCCGTTCCTTCCGCAGCGTTTCCTGCCCCGTCCGTTCCCTGGCCGTTGCTTCCCTCTGTACCGGTTTCTGTACCATCACTTCCGGCCGCACCGCTTTCTTCACCGCCACTTCCCCCTGTACCTGCAGCCGTTTCTGACGTCACATCCCCACTGGCTGCTCCGGTTCCCGTACTGCCGCTTCCATCCGCATCGGTTCCCTTCCCTGCTTCCTCCATGACGACTCCGCCCTCAATAAATACCTGGGAACTATCCTCCGTGCCCGCGCTCTTTACCTCCGGATACTCTTTCGCATGCCCCGTTTCCATGTTCACTGAAAACACCGAAACCACCATCGCAAATACCAAAAAGTATGCTGTACTCCGCTTCGCCAACTTCTTCCACTGCCGTTTCAACTGTTTTCTCATAACACATTCCCTCTCTTATTTATCCCTGTTATCAACAAAATCATCATTTTATTGATTTTGTGGGATAGGAGAATGCACTTTACCTGAAAACGGAACAGAATTGTAATAAAAAAATACAAAATTTACGGTTGATTTTTTTCTGTCCGAGTCATAAAATATTATTAAAATATCTATTAAAATGTAACAATTGGGTGGAAACTCAGTCTGGAAAACGTTTTTCCGCCTTTTGCATATGACAAAATGATGATTTTGTCATATCCATAACCTTTCCTCCCTCTCAGCTGACCAGCCTCAGCCTCTCCAGCGTCCTCGCATGGGATTCCCCCGTCGAGATCAGATAGATCCTCGTTGTCTCTATACTGCTGTGTCCCAGTACATCTGCAAGCTCCACGATGTCCTTACATATTTTATAAAACGTCCGCGCAAACAGATGCCGCAGATTGTGCGGAAATACCTTCCCCGGTGAAACCCCGGCCTTCTCACACAGTTTCTTCATCTCTCCCCAGATCTGACGTCTTTCCAGACTCTTTCCACTCCTTGTAATGAAGATCTCTCCCGACCGGATCTTCTGCTTCTTGGCATAGTCCATCAGTTTTTTACACAGCTTCCCCGTCAGCAGGATCGTACGGATCTTTCCCTTTAAGGAGATATCCGCTCTCCTCCTTTTCACCGCCTCCACCGTAATGTAGCGGACCTCAGACACCCGGATCCCCGTCCCGCAGATCGTCTCCAGCAGCAGCGCAAGACGCGGATTTCCCTCTTTTGCGGCTGTTTCCAGCAGACGGGCATATTCAGCCCTGGTCAGTTCCCTCTCCTCATCCCGGAAGATACGTCTCTGGATCTTTAAAAACTTTACCCGGCACTCCTGCCACCCCTGATACCCGAAAAATCCGTTCAGGGACGAAAGCATCGCGTTGATCGTCACCGGCGCATACCCCTTTTCCACAAGGCTGCCCTTCCAGCCCGATGCCGCCGCTTTCTCCACGGGGGCCTCCCCAGCACTTCTCTCTTTTTCCAGCCATACCCTGAAAGTCCTGATATCCCGCAGATACTTTTCTATCGTTCCCCTCTCATACTCCTCCCGCTCCAAATGCTCCCGGTAGCTGTCCACCGCTTCGTCTGTGATCCGGTATGCCATATCCTGTTCCTCCTTCATCCTGTCCTTTACTGTCTGAGTCTGTTTCTTCTTCCCAGGTCTGATATTTCTGCCTGTTGATGATATTTTTATTATATATCCCTCCACAAGTCAACCGTACAACGCTGCATTCCTGTGAATCAATTTCCGGACATACAAAGATCCCGGCATAAGAGGTTCTCCTCTTACACCGGGATCTTTTTCAGTTTTAAATTATTTCCGTTTGTACTCTTTATTCCAATTATCCTCTCACTTTTTTTCCACTGTTTCCTCCTGTGTGGAAAAGGCCCCTGTATCTTCAAGCAGATCCTCACCGTCCGCCGCGGCAGTGGCCAGCCGGTCACACTCGGCCCGTTCCTCAGCCAGCATGACAAGTTGCTCCGGGGACGGGCTGTGTTCCAGGGCGTAGTTCTCCGTCCAGTCGTAAGCGTCCAGCGAGTAGTAGGCCCGGTGATACCGCTTGCGGCGCTCATGGTTCCGCATTTCCCTGACGGACTGGCACAGCACGTCAAAGACTTCCTCGCTGACCTCCACCAGCTTGTCCTGCTGGCAATGGGGATAGTGGAGCCGTAGATTGATGATTTTCATTTTGACCTCCTAAATGACAGGAGGGACAAACAGCCGAAACTGCTTGTCCCTCCCGGTGATGGAGCATTTTGCCCCTCACCTTATAGCCCACTTAGGGGGTCTGTCGTACACCCTATTTCCAGAGTTTCCAGAAAATATTTTTGACGGCGTTGATGGACTTTCCAACCGCACTTTTGGTACAGCCGCACATCTCGGCAATCTCCACATAGCTGAAATCGTACAGCGCATAGAGCAAGAACCGCTCCCGCTGGGTGTCGGTGCAGAGTGCCAGAACCGCCAGAATTTCATCCAAAGTTTCCCGCTGGCAGACCAATTCTTCCGGCGTGGCACAGTAGGGCAAACGGCCCTCGGTGCTGATTATGTACTCATCACACTCGCGTCCGTCCCAATACCGTTGACGCTCCCGGTAGAGTTTCCTGTTGTTCCGCTTGGCCTGTTCCAGATAGTCGGCAACATCGGCGCTGACCTCGACAGACGCAAACCGCCCGTTGATTTTGATGGTAATTTCCATCGTCCTTTCCTCCGTTCAGATTTTTGGGGTCTGAACGGGGAAGGGCGGGGAACGGC
>OFGM01001293.1_pt1 | contig 15560 bp, 7 predicted proteins | sample 1521741 | NCBI WGS metagenome assembly OFGM01 (sample SAMEA3504079, study PRJEB24116) | mouse gut metagenome | biome: mouse gut; feature: mouse-associated habitat; material: faeces | place: Denmark | collected 2011
AAACCGCAGCGATTGACTTCAAATATACCTTAGACCACTGCCGGGAAAACAGCCCGAATAAAGCCTATCATCTGATACAGGCTTTTGCCCCCGGAGAGGTCAGCTTTGAAGAAGCGCACCGGATAGGGAAGGAGCTTGCCGACAAAGTTTTAGAGGGGAAATATTCTTATATAGTCACTACCCATATTGATAAAGGTCACGTCCATAACCACATCATTTTTTGTGCCGCAGACAACCTTGAACATAACAAATATCATGACTGCAAGCAGACCTATTATCGCATCCGGAAATTGAGTGATGAGTTGTGCAACGAGCATAACCTTTCCGTCATCATCCCCGGCGGGGAGCGTGGAAAAAAATATAACGAATGGCAGTCAGACAAGAACGGTTCAGCGTGGAAAACGCAGATAAGAAAGGACATCAATGCCGCCATAAAATCATCCTCCACCTATGAGGAATTTCTGCTCCTGATGCGGGCAAAAGGATATGAAATAAAAGGAGAAAATTTCGGAGAAGATACGCCAAAATATATCTCATTCCGTCCACTTGGCAAAGACCGTTTTGTGCGTGGCAGCGTGAAATCCCTCGGCAGGGAATATACAAAGGAACGCATCAAAGAACGCATTGAATTAAAGCGGGAGCGGAAGGCTGTTATCCCTAAAAAAGATTACGCAAACAGAAGACTGGTTGACACCTCTGATGAAAAATTCCGGAACAGTCCGGGACTGCAAAAGTGGGCAGCGATTGAGAATTTAAAGATTGCTGCACAGACTTACAACGAAGCTGGTACTATTAAAGAACTGGAACAAAAAATCGCCACCACAGCCGCCACAGGGAAGGAAGCAAAACAGATTGTCCGCAAGCTGGAGAACCGCATCAAAGACCTTGCGGAAATCATCAAATATGCAGAACAGTATAAGGCAAATAAATCCTATAACATCGCCTACAAAAAAGCTAAGAACCCCGACGCATATTTTCGGAAGCATGAGAGCCAGATCATTCTCTATGGCGGCGCAAGGCGTATGCTGGAACAGGCAGGCATCAGTTTAAAAGGTTTGAACATCGACAAGCTGAAAGCGGAATATCAGGAGCTTACCACGCAGAAGAAAGAACTGACCGCCACTTACAAAAACTGTGATAAGGAACTGAAATCTCTGAACCGGAAACTGGAAAATCTCAACCAGTATTTAGGGCGCACAGAGCCGCAGAAAGGCGCACCGGAACAGCCGGACAGAAATAACACCCCTGCCCGGTAAAAAGGACGAAGAACCGTCTGTTAAGAGCCTGAAAACGCATCGTGGAAATGTGCATAACTCCCCATTCCGTCATGGACAACACCGTTCACAGGACATGGAAAAGCAAAAGGCAGCTTTCCCACATCCTGCAAACAATGTTGCCCACAACTCCATAAAACGGGGAGTTATACACATTACGCACAATGCCGACGCCTGCGGAATCCCATTCTTTCCCTCCTCTTTTTTATATAATCAGAAAAATATTCTTGCAGATTATACCATATCCATGTATGATAATATAAAAATCTCCAAAAAAATAGGAGTGCCGAAGCACCCCCATTTCCTAAACCCTCTTGCAAAATCCGCAGTGTTGGTTTATAATCATCATAGAAGCCGAAGGATTCTAGCACGTCCGACGGTTGTACAATCGGAAACGAGTAATCAATTTTAGTAAAACAAACGGATCACTGGCTATTCTCTATTCGCAGTAGAGGATAGCCTTTTCCGTTACTTGCGGTTGTGTTTATTGTCTATGTATGTCAAGGCTGCAAAAATCACCAGCACCAACGTAAGCACTTCTAACGTATTCATACCGACCTCCTTTCCGTTTCCAGAAAGGACAACCGCAGACTATCCCTACTCGCTCTAATCTGACTAAGAGAATTATAGCACGTTATGTCGAATAATGCTATAAAAGATTTGCGTTAATCACTCCGCCGCTTCCAATGCCACCTCTGCAAATTCCGCATCACTCATGGCTTCCAGTTTCCCTATGACCTGTCCGGCAAGCTCCACCATATCACTGTCCTGTATATGGGGGATCACGTTCTTTATGTCGGCAATCATGCCCGTCCTGTCCTGCCCCTCAAACACACACATCAAATTGATTTCTTCCACTGTAAATTTATCCATTAGCTCCCTCTCCTTTTCTATGAATTTCCATATAATCAAACTCCAGTTGGTTACTGCATATTCCGCTGCAAATATAGCCGCTTTGAAATGGCACTCTTTCGCTTGCTTTTTTCTCCATGCCAATATAGTTTACTCTTGGGCTGAGCCACAACATTTCCACCCGGTTCTGCTTAAACAGCCGAAATCTTTCTTTATGGTCAAATATGCCCTGAAAGTTAATAAGCATTGCAAATGGTTTTCCAATCTCATACAGCCTTTCCAACACCCTGCCTTTTTGACTGTATGGAGGATTACTGATAATGTAGTCACATTCTGGCACTTCCATTAAGAAGAAATCCTGCCCCATTTTTATATGGCTATAAATGACTAAAAAGCCATGCTCCGACAACACTTTCACAAACTGGCTGTTCTCCATATCAAAAGGACACCATACTGTTGTATTCACCTTCAGCCGCTTCATAATCGGATATACCGCATAGGGAGGTGTCAGATATTCATCATTTTTATTGAACTTATATTGTATCTGTGCCATGCTCTTATATCTCCCTCTCTGATTTTTTCTCTGTTCCCTTTTCCGGGACTTCCTTCTCCGACTTATCCCTCTGCTCGATAACCGCCTTTTTCTCCGCCAGCTTTTCCTTTATGGAAATCCTGCCTGACTGTTTTTCTTTTTCCTCTTTCGGCTTCTCATTGTTCAGGACGTTATCAATCATGTTATAGTTACATTCTTCCAGTTCCTCAACTTTTGCAAGCGGCTTGTATTCTGCCAGCTTATCTAACAGCTCTTTCGCTTTCCTTGCGGTCTGTACGCCGTCACTGTCATCAAGTTCTGTCCCTTTCCCGAAAATATCCGCCATGCCTTCCCGGATACTGTCTGAAATGAGCGCATTGAGAAAATCATTCAGATACCCGGTATTCCCGTTCCTGATGTCCTCTGTAATATTCGCTATCTGCGCTTCCCTGTCCTCCACCGTATGATTGTACTGGTAAGTGTCAAAATCATACGATAACTGGTCTATCTCCGCAGCAAGGAAAGCCGCCTGCCACTTCTCCAGAGAACCACGCACCTCAATGTTCGGCAGCTTGTCGATCAGCTCCGCAATAACCTCTATCGCCTTCGGATTGTCTGTAATATCCGGCACATAATCCAGAATCTCCAAATCCGCAACTCTGCCCGAAACAATATCCATCTGCGTGTCCTCATAGCTTTCTGTCCCCTCTGTATGGATATTGATGCCGATGCTTGGGATACCGTTCATCCTCTCCGGCGGTATCCGGTTGAAAATGGCGATTGCTTCCGGGACGTCTGCTATCCCCTCATGGTACTCTCCGAAATTGTGGAATTCCCCGCACTCCGCCACTGTAAGGGTAACAACCGTCTGTTTTTCCTCCTGTATCTCTGTTTCTACCCTATCCGCTTCCCTGGCACTGGCATCTATGTATGGATTCTTCCATTCTGTAAAAGGAATGTTTTCAAGGATACGGTTCTGTTCCCCTTCTGGAATCAAGTGTTCCATTTTCCCCTGTTCATAAAGAGTGTCAAACCTGTCCATATAAAGGGAAACATCATTGATGCCGCTGGTTTTTAGCTGAACCTCAAGCAATTCCTTTACCATATCCTTTGTTTCCTCCGGCGTTCTCTCCCTGTAAACCTCCGCCCGGTCAAAACCGACCTCTTGATACAAAGCCTGCAATTCACTCTTGAACTGACTGTTTTCCACTCCGTTCTGTGTAAATTCAATCGGTACACAGTTCTGGTTGTTTTTCACATGGAGTACGTCAAATTCTTTTCCATTGATGCCGAACCCAAATACCGCCCTTGTCGTGTCTGTCCCATCGGCAGTTTCCCTCTCCCGGCACTCTTTAAACCTTGCGATTGCTTCTGCAAGGCTGTCAAAACGCTCTACTTCGCCTTTTTCCGGATTGCTGCCTGCTCTTGCGGATAAATCTTCAATGACATAGTAGGTGAACCTGTCCCCGCCCGGTTCTTCCTGTCCGGGACGCATGGATTCCTCTGCCGGCTCACGCTCCGTTTCCCGCTCCCCTTTTAAGGACTGCTTCATTCCCGCAAGCACTTCATCCCGTTCATCGCCCAGATCAATAATCTCGTCCTCATCTTCCATATCCACGGTTTCCACTGTTTTAGGCGGTTTCTCCGGTTCTTCCTGCGTCGGCTGCAGTTTGGGGCGTTCTTCTTTCGGATTCTCCCTTTGTGCCTGTTCCCTGTCCGTCTGGCTTGTTTCCGACTTCTGGACATCATGTCCAGAAGATGCTTTCTCCTGCTCCGCAGACATCTCTTTTTCCTGTTCCAATATCTCCCTGCGGAACATGCCGATAAAGCCGTCCAAAACTGCCGGGTGGCTGCCCACGATCAGCTCACGGTTCATATCTATTCCATGCACGATATTTTCAGAAATGGGAAATTCCGATGCCCATGCCTTGTTATCCCTGGAAAAACGTCCGTCCCATGATTCCTGCTGAATCGTATTGGCAAGGATAAATGCCATGCGCTCCGAACCGTACCGCTCTGCCAGAGGTTTTACAATATCATGGTTTAAGTGCATACCGTCAAAATTCTGCCGGATTGTTTCCTCAATCGCTCCCTTGCACTCTCTGTCAAATTTGTGGGATTCCATATATACGTCCACTTCCCCATGATCGGCTGCATAACTCAGGGTATGCCCATAGAAATCAGGATAAGGTTTCTGTCCGGTTTCCGGCTTCTGGACATCATGTCCAGAAGTATCTTTTGCTTCTTCCGGCCCGGCCTTTTCCATATCCTGCTCCTTTATGCCCTCCAACGCCCTTGTAAAATGCAAAAGCTCGGTAAAACCATAAGAATCTACAAAGTGTGTGCTGTTCTTCCCGTCCTCATGCAGCACTACAATATCGCTGACGGAAAGGGAATGCCCTCTGTAATCTGCCGGGTGGTCTATATTGAATTTTTCAAAAATGGCATTCAGTTTCCCTCTCTGCCCCTGCCCCTTTATGTCTGACAGTTCCCCCGTATAAATAAGGTTGTAGTTTTCCGGCATAATTTCCTTATAATCGTCCGACAAAAGCCTTCTTCTCAGCAGCTCCGCTGTGCCTGCGAAATGGAAATCACGAAGCTCCGGGCTGTCCTTCAACTGATAGATGCCATACTTGTCCGTATCTCCATATAAAAGCTGCGCCTCCTTTTCCGGTGCGCTCTTAGCAAGCTCACTCTGCATTTCCCGGTAATCCCTCTCATTTTCCCAATCTTTCTTTTCTATGCCGAAAATGCCCTCATACTCCGTAATCTGTTCCTTCTTCTCTATCAAGGTTTCCGAACCGTCCTCATGGAGCTGGTACACAGGCAGGTCATGGGCGAACAGTTCTAATGCCGTTTCTTTTGTAAGCGGCAGCATTTCCTCCCATGTATAGCCGTATTCCTCCATTTCCCACAGACCGATCATAGGGTCAGGAAGTGCGTCTATCTCTGCCTGTGCGTCAATGACCGCAAGGGCAGCTCCCTGGTTGCCTTCTGTTTCCTCATAATAGATATGTTCCGCAAGTTCCTTTGTCTTTTCCATGTTATTCAGCTTAAAAGCATAATTTACAATCAGGCTGCGCTCATCATCGGAAAAAGCTGTCCTGGCAAATTCCAGACGATTGATGATTCCCTCTGCCTGCTTGGAAGGGGATAAATGGTGCATCGCTGTTATATTCTTTTTATCCAGGTCAATCTCAAAGTCGTTAAACTGCGGCATCCCGGAATTTCTGCCATCGCTGACAATGATAGGGATATAGTCCGCCCCATGGCTTTCCAGACAGCCACGGATATTCTTCCTGTCCTTCTGTTCCAGTTTTGTAAGTGCTGCCATGATCTCCTGCACTTCCTCCGGTGTCTTGTTGGTAATGCGCTCCACCTCAAAACCCTCAGCATGGGTAATCCTTAAAATCACATCATCCGCCCCGATAGGCTCTTTTGCCCTCTCGTTCCATGCCATTTCCGCCTTTAGGTCAGTTACCTCGTTTGTATCTGTATTATACCGGACATCCAGGTGGTACTCTCCAAATTCCCTTGTCCCCTCATTGGCAATCTCCGTAACCCATGCGCCCCTGCTTTCCAGATATGCGGCTACACTCAGCCTGTCATCGTCATTCATGGCAGAGAGGGCTTCCACAATCTCCGCCGCATCCATGCCTCTGACGCTGACAAGGCTGTACTCGGTGAGGTCACTGTTCTGGATCAGCAGAAGGCTCTCTTTTTCCTGCTCCTGCATGATCTCCCGGTCACGCCGCAATTCCTGGAACTGCCCCTCAATGCCCGTAATCAGCTCCGATGCGGTTCTGCGAATTGTGTCAAGGGAAGATTTCAGTTCCTTCATGTCACGTCCTGATGACCACCCGGCAATATATCCAAAGGAATACTCCGATGTGTCTATCCCGAAGTGGCTGCAGACCGTGAAGGCGATGCTCTCCGCCTCCACCTCTTTCGTATTCCGGTCTTTTGCCGGCGCAAGAATATCGCTGTCCACTTCCTTGCTGTGCAGCATGGAATGTGCGGTTTCATGCACCATTGTTTTCAGCGTCTGGCTCTCGCTCATGCCCTCCTGCACCGCTATCCGGTTCTCCGTGGGGCTGAAAAACCCCTTTGAGCTGCCGGGAATGTCCTCAAAGCTGATAGGGGCAGGGGCAACATAAGTGACTGCCTTGATAAAGTCCTCATAGCCCTCCACCGTGGATAGCAGCTCCTTTGCCTCCAATTCCGGGATAGGCTCTCCGTCCGTCTGTGACACGTCAAACACAGATACCGCACGAAAGGCGGGGATTTTCACTTCCACTTCCTCCGTCTGTGGCATACCTTCCTTGTCAAGCATCACCTCCCCGGTCACAGGGTCTAACTTATCCCGTTCCTCTTTGATGATATAGGGGGCAGGGGCAAGGATACGGATTCCCTTTTCCCCTTTGTTCACATGGCGGTTAAAGTTCTTCTGCCATGCCCTGAAACCTGCGACCAAGCTGGCTTCGGGCTTCTGCATAGCGATCAGGAGCGTGTTGTTGACGCTGTAATTGTGGAATTTAGACATGGTGGAGAGATAGCTTTTATATTTCTCGCTCTCAAAAAGCTCTTTTAAGCCTTCTTCCAGTTTGTCGGTGATCTCTTTTACTTTCTGCTTTTCTGTTTTTGCGTCTGCCATATTTCCATTTTCCTTTCTTTTCACAAAACAAAAACAGATAAGTTTCCCTATCTGTTTCTGCTTTCCCTATTTTTATTTGATGATTTTTAAGCATTTCCGAACAGCAAAAGCAGCCATTTCTGACTGCCCTGCTGTGTTTCCTTATGTATTGCCGTTTTTCTCATACCGTGCTTCTGTTAAACGCTTTCATTAAGCTGCTCCCTCAGTATCTTTTCCAGTTCTTCCGGATGGTCTACCCACAACTGCGCTTCACCTATCGAAAATCCCGTTTCTATCAATAACAGAAACAACAGATTCCTGTAATAGAATTTCGGGGCATTGCTGTAAAGCCACTCAAAATACTCCGTAAATTCCTCAAGGGATATTCCTACCTCGGCTTTGTCCACCACCTCCCCCGCCTGCCTCTTTCTCTCCACTTCGTGAAGGTTCTCCCTTATCTGCTCCCAGTCGAAATGTTCCCAATCCCGGCTCCATTCTTTTTGTTTTTTCATAAAATTGTCCCTTGTAAAAAATATCCTCCTTTTCCTCCGCTATTCCTTCGATACCTGTCCTTTCCGCAAAATAAAGCCGTTTGCCTAAAAGCTCTTATAGTCCATAAATTTCTCCTTCAGCAAATTACCCGGCGGCACTCCACTTCCAGGATACATCCTTCCTGGAGTATCACTTTGAATATCCCTTTTTTATCGTTTGTTTCAATGTCCTTTATTCCGATCTCATCTGCATCGTTAAGTAAATCAAAAATTTTATCCTTGACGTAATCCAGTTTTTTGCATCTTTCCTTCATGCTTCTCCTTTCATGAAAACGTATGTTTCTATTACTTGTATTATAATACTTGTTGTAGATTACAAAATTACTATAACAAGTATAAAATAGAATTGCAAGTTAAATCATTTTTCATTTATCGACAGGAGATGACAAAATGGACAAAATGGATAAGGAATACGGGCAGTTAAAAATATGTCTGTCAGAGCTGATAAAAGAAAAAGGGCTGAACAGAAACCAGGTATCTGTCAAAGCGGCCATGAACTGGAAACAGGTAGACCGATACTGTGACAATGATATTTCCCGGCTCGATACCTTTGTTTTATGCAAACTCTGTACCGTTTTGGAGTGTAATATCCAGGACTTGCTGAAATTCGTCCCTCCTGAAAATAACCAAAACGGCTGAGTGTATTCCCCAATCCCCGTACCAAAAACATACGTTTCTGTGATTAGTCTTATAACACTTGTTTAGGATTACAAAACCTCTACAACAAATATAGAATTGAATCGTTGGCAGATACCAAAAATTGATTGCAGAGGTGGAAAAGTGGAAGATAATTATGGTCACATGGAGATTCGTTTGAATGAATTGTTAAAGGAAAAGGGACTGAGCAAAAACAAACTGTCACACAAGGCGGAAATGAACTGGAAACAGATCGACAATTACTGCACGAACACCATTACCCGCTTAGACGTATTTGTTTTATGCAAGCTCTGTACTGTTTTGGAGTGCGGCATAGAAGACCTGCTTGTGTTCTATCCTCCCGAAAAGCGGTAAGCCCCATTTATCCAATCCATTCAGCAGATTTTAAGTCTGGGCTTTGTCATGCTGCTTTTTATCGTATGCCCAGACTTTTTCTCTGCATTGTTTCAGGACAATTATAAAGTTTCCTCTTTATCCTTCGTTTTTTTCGGCATGGCCTTATCCCTGCCTCCCCCTGCGGCTTTCATTTTGAACGCTTCCAGCTTTTCCCTTAAAGATATTCTCTGTGCGGGCTTGTCACCCATCGCCGCCACAAGTTTCAGCCCCTGCGGATTGCCATTGTCCACTGCGTAATTGTGCCTTGCGTTTTCAACCGGGTATGGCATCGGCGTGTCGGCGGCAGTTTCCGGCTTCTCAATGGCACGTTCTTCCTGACCGTGCTTCTGGACATCGTGTCCAGAAGTATCCTGCCCTTTATTTTCTCCCTCCCCTATCTCATCCATGTCAGCGGCATCGTCCATGCCGAGGGCATCATCGCCCTTTTCATCCATGTTCAGCAGGGCATTTAAGGCGGAAAGGCGTTCCAGCTTTTCCGCAAGCTCCGATTCCTGTGCAAAAGGCTTGTTCACCTCCACTTTGGCTGTTTCAAGCTGCCGCTCCACCGTTTCCAGTTTTGTCCTTGCTTCAGCAAGCTGCTTCGGCATGGATTCCAGGGCATGGTTGATGCGGGCAAGGTTTCCGAGAGGGTCAGAGCCGACCTCAAGGTTATGGGAGAGCTGTCCTTTTAAGTTCATCACGAATCTATGGTTGAGGGAATCAAAGGACACCGACATCTTGAACCCGGCATACTCCCCCACTGTGGCAGGCACATTGACGGTTTTCATCTCCTTGCACATCTCTATGAGTGCGGTTCCGGCCTCCTTTCTGTCCGTATAGGTCTTATCCCCAATTTTCATCACAAACTGTTCCTTGTCTGCCGGAAGGTTTGTTTTCGCCTTCTGTATGTCAGCCTCCATGCCGCCGATCCGCTCTTTCAGAATGGCTATCTGCTGTGGGTAGTGCTTTGCGATATTGTCCTCCAGACGGTATTTCTGGCTTGTGTGGTTCGCTTTCATCAGCTTTAGCTTTGATACCTGGATGTCGAGATCCATCTTTTCTTTTATGTAGGGATTGCCTGTCGCAAGGGCTTTTACCTCCGCATAAGTGAGCGCCGCTTCGTCCACGTCCTCACAACTCCGCACCGGGGATTTGCTCGTCATGATCTGTGAAATGAATTTCTGTTTATTCTCGATGACCTGCCAGGAATAGCTGTCGAATGTCCCCTCCGTCACATACCGGAATATCTTGACTTTCTCATTCTCATTTCCCTGACGCAGAATCCGTCCTTCCTGCTGTTCAATGTCGGAAGGACGCCACGGCACATCAAGGTGGTGCAGTGCGATAAGCCTGTCCTGGACGTTGGTTCCTGCTCCCATTTTCTGTGTCGAACCCAATAAAAAACGAACCTGCCCGCTCCTTACTTTCCCGAACAGCTCCGCTTTCCTTGTGTCTGTATTCGCACTATGGATAAACGCTATCTCATTCTCCGGCACTCCTTTCTCCACCAGTTTATTTTTTATGTCCTCATAGACGTTGAATGTTCCGTCATTTTTGGGTGTGGACAGATCGCAGAAAATAAGCTGCGCCGATTTCTGCTCTTTCGTCTGCTCCCATATCTCAAACGCCTTGTTTACGCACGTTGCCGCTTTGGAATCCTCATTGTCCGACAGCATGTCATTGATAAGGCGCTGGTCTAAGGCTAATTTCCGCCCATCGTTGGTTATCTTGAGCATGTTGTCCTGATGCGGCTCCACAAGCCTGCTGCGTACTGCTTCGGCTCTGTCGGCAAGCGAGGAAACCATGTTCTGTTGGTATTCGCTGGGCTTTAGCACCACGTTTTCATACTCCGCCTCCGGCACGGGCAGCTTTAGCATATCCGGTGTCTGAATGTCGGCGCTCTCTTTAAAAAGGGAGATAAGCTCCGGCAGGTTGAAGAATTTCGCAAACCTTGTCTTTGCCCGGTAGCCAGTCCCTTCCGGGGCTAATTCTATGGCTGTCTGGGTTTCTCCAAAGGAAGATGCCCAACTGTCAAAATGCCCAAGCCCCAACCTCTGCAATGTGCCATACTGAAGGTATCGCATATTGGTGTAAAGCTCCGTCATACTGTTGCTGATCGGCGTTCCGGTTGCGAATGTCACGCCCTTGCCGCCCGTTATTTCATCGAGGTACTGGCACTTCGCAAACATATCCGAGGACTTCTGCGCTTCCGACTGCGCTATGCCCGCCACGTTCCGCATTTTTGTGTAGAGGAACAGGTTCTTGTAATAATGGCTCTCGTCTACAAAGAGCCTGTCAACGCCAAGCTGTTCAAAAGTCACTACGCTGTCTTTCCTTGAAGTGTCATTGAGCTTTTCAAGCCTTGTAAGGAGTGACTTTTTCGTTTTCTCCATCTGCTTAATGGTGTAGCGTTCCCCGTTATCTTCCTTTGCCTGCTGTATAGCAAGCTCAATCTCGCTGATCTGGCGCTCAATCATAGCTTCCTGCCGCTCCATGGAAAGGGGGATTTTCTCAAATTGCGAATGCCCGATAATCACTGCATCATAATCGCCCGTTGCTATCCTGGAACAGAATTTCTTCCGGTTTGCAGGCTCAAAATCCTTTTTTGTTGCCGCAAGGATATTTGCGCCGGGATAAAGCCGCAGGAAGTCGCTCGCCCACTGCTCCGTCAAATGGTTCGGCACGACAAATAAACTCTTTTGGCACAATCCCAACCGCCTGCTCTCCATAGCCGCTGCTGTCATTTCAAAGGTCTTGCCCGCCCCCACACAATGCGCCAGAAGGGTATTATCCCCATATAAAACGTGTGCGACTGCGTTTTTCTGGTGGGGCTTTAGCGTAATATCCGGTGTCATGCCGGGGAATTTCAGATGAGCTCCGTCATACTCCCTCGGCCTGGTGGAATTAAAGAGCCTGTTGTATTTTGCCACCAAATCCTGCCTGCGCTCCGGTTCCCGGAATATCCAGTCCTTAAAGGCTTCCCGTATGGTTTCCTGCTTCTGCGACGCAAGGGTAGTTTCCTTTTTATTTAAGACTCTCTTTTCCTTCCCGTCCTCCACGATTGTATCATATACCCGACTGTCTTTCAGGTTCAGGGAATCCTCTAATATCTGGTAGGCGTTCCGGCGGCTCGTTCCATAGGTCATATTTACAAGGGCATTTCCGTTGTCTGCATTTTTTCCCTTTACGTTCCACTGCCCCGTCACACCCGAAAACTGTATGCCCATGACTTTCTTATCAAACAAATGCTGCGGCGTTTCAAAAATGTCACGCATGAAGTCCTCAAGGTATTCCGGCTTTACCCAGGTTGCGCCGATACGCACCTCAATCTCCGATGCGTCAAGCTCCTTTGGCTGTACCTGCGTGAGCGCCTGCACGTTCACGTTAAACTCCGGGTGGTTCTGGGCATAGACTTTCGCTGTTTCCAGCTTATCCCTCACGTTTCCGCTTAAGTATTCGTCTGCTGTTTCCCATTTGTCTGTTACGGGATTCTTAAAGATCACCCCCGCCAGTTCCTCCGTTATCCTGCCGATCATTTTCCCATAGGCTTCACCCTCCATATACTCCTTATCGTCCAGGAGCAGGCCCGCCATATAGTCAAGGTCAACCTTCGCTTTCTCCGACAAAGACACCGCAAGGGCTTCTGTGGGCGTGTCAACGGTTGTGACGGTTTCCGCCTTTTTAATGGTACGCTTCGTGAACATATCCGCCTTGCCCTTAAACTTGCCTTCCTCGTCCGTCTTTTCAAGGGAGCATAACAGACAATAGCTGCTGTCCTGGCTGAATGCCCGCTTGTTTGTCTGGGAATTGATAAGGCCGTATTTCTTGGTAAAATCATCATACAGCCTGTTTAACTCTGCCTGCTTCTCTTTGATAACGCTGTCCGGGTATTCCTCAAGCTGCACATTGATCAGCTCCTGCGTACAGTCCCGGATAGCCACCATACCCTGAATCCTCTCAAGCATGGAATCTTTCATGTCTACGGGCTTCATAATGGAATTTTCCCGGTAATAAACCTTATCATCCACAAGGGTATAACTGTAATTCTTCACATCCGGGTCTGCCGGGATAGTCTGGTCTGCAAGGTCATCGGCAAGCTCGTCTATCTCCACTTCCTCGATTTCCCCTTCGATACGGCTCACCGCCTCCGCAAGCTGCTGTGCGAACGGTCTTGTAGTATCGGGGCTGCAGGTGCTTTCCATCCCATAAGGGCCGGAAACCATTTCCATTTTACCCACGATCATCTCCGGGTGTTCGGCAAAATAGCTGTTCATGGCGATACCGTTCTCATCTTCCGACAGGTGTACCCAATCCGGCTCTATATCCATCACCCGGTCACGCTTTTTTAAGAATAGAATATCGGAAGTGACTTCCGTTCCCGCATTTTCCTTAAATGCAGTGTTGGGCAGCCTGACCGCCCCCAAAAGCTCCGCCCTCTGTGCAAGGTATTTCCGCACTTCAGGGCTTTTCTTGTCCATTGTACCCTTGCTTGTCACAAAGGCGACCACGCCGCCCGGACGCACCTTGTCTAAAGTCTTGGCGAAAAAGTAATCGTGTATCAGGAAATTATTTTTATCATACTGCCTGTCAGACACTTTATATTGTCCAAAAGGCACATTTCCTACCGCCACATCAAAAAAATCGTTCGGATAGTCTGTCTTTTCAAAACCGGAAATTTTGATTTTTGCGGTTGGGTAGAGCTGTTTTGCAATCCGTCCGGTGATCCCGTCAAGCTCCACGCCGTACAGCCTGCTCTCCTGCATTTTCTCCGGCAACATACCAAAGAAATTGCCGATGCCCATGGCAGGCTCCAATACATTCCCCTTTTCAAAGCCCATGTTTTCCAATGCCTGATAGATACTGCGGATAATGACAGGGCTTGTGTAATGGGCATTTAAGGTACTCTCCCTTGCGGAAGCGTATTCCTGCTCCGATAAAAGGCTTTTCAATTCCTGGTATTCCCCCGCCCATGCGCTTTTGCTCTCGTCAAAGGCATCCGCAAGACCTCCCCAGCCCACATACTGGCTTAAAATCTTCTGTTCTTCTGGTGTGGCTATCCGGTTTTCTCCCTCAATCTGTTCAAGGGTGCGGATTGCCTCTATGTTCCTCCTGAATTTCTCTTTAGGCGCAAAACCCGTGTTTACCTTCGCCGCATCAGCGCCGGGGGCATCGTCTGTAATGCGGAAATTGACCGCATTGGATTTATCAATCTGCACCGCTTTCTTTGGTTCTGCCTTTTCTGGTTCTTCAAAGCGCAGCTTCTCAATAACCACATCATAGGGCAGATTGTTTTTTTCGCCCGGATAGACCTCCACTGTTTCCGCTGTGTAACCCGCCTGGCCAGGCTCTTTTTCTTCGGGCATAAACAGGTGTGCGTTCCGTTCGTCCTGCCGCAGCAGCTTCGCAAAGTTCTCCCTGCTTTCCAAACGGCGAGGGGGATTGAACAGGGAGCGATCCATAATCTCCACATTCCAATCGTCGATTCGGGTAATCTCATAGGGCTTATTGTCTATATATACGGTATTTCCAACCCGGTAATCCGGCTCTCCCAGTGTGTCTTTCCCAGGTTCATGCCCCTGTGCAAATATCTCTTTTACCTGCTCCGGTGTCAATTCTCCATTTTCTAACTTCCCCAGCAGTTCCCGACACTGTTCTGGCGTTCCCACAAAAAGCACGTCACGGGGGATTGCCCTCCCATTTCCCTCATTCTTGTAAGCCTGTAAGAAAAAGCGGTCATTTATGCTTTCACTGCGGGGATTGGCTTCTATCTGGTAAAAATACTCCGGTTCTGTGACTGACAGTTCCCCCTCTCTTTGGGAGAAATCTTTCCATACCCTCTCTGAAACAGCCCGGAAATAAGCAGATTCATCTTCCATGATCTCATATTCAATCTCTTTTAATTCCTCAAGGCTTTCAGCATCTGCTATTTTTTCACGGTATTTAAAATACACTGCCTCCCGGCTGAGAATCCCTTCCAGACGTTCCAATTCCGGCTCTGACATACGTTCCCATATATCGTCCTTCTCCGTGTGAATGGTAAAGCCTTCCCCATCATCATGGTATTGCAGAGTGTATTGCAGGGAATCATGCTCCCCACGAATATCACATTCAAAGTCATACACCGTAGTCCGAGAACCGGAAAAATATTCCCGTTTTGTCAAGACCAGATTCTTTATCTCATCTGCGGTCAGCGGCCTTTCGCCTGACCTCTGGACATCATGTCCAGAAGTTTCCCCCCGTGCCTGCTCCCTTTTGTATTCGCTCTGTTTCTGCATGGAGCTGAATACCATCTCATCATATCCAATCACATCAATCAGGTCTGCATGGCTGTCTATGTATTCCTGCGCCAGCTCACGGTTGATAAAGAAACGGTTATGTTCCAGGTACGGCACAAGCAGCCCGTCCTCCCCTGTTGTCACAAGGCGGTAGCGTATTCCCTCCCTGCCATCGGCATACTGGTGTGTGTAAAAGCCTATCCCCGGCTCTGCAAAATCTTCTGACGATTCCAGTGCAACCGTCACTTTCTCCGCTTCTTCCATACTGGCTGCAGCAAATTCCAGAGCGTAATCTTCCCCGTCCTCCTTTGCCCCATCCAGAGTTTCCGAAACAGAAAGGGGGCTTACGTCTGTACGGTGGGTATTATATAAGGCATACCCCTCCGTTTCCTTGTCAATCCAGAGAAATCC
>OFGM01001299.1_pt1 | contig 15527 bp, 14 predicted proteins | sample 1521741 | NCBI WGS metagenome assembly OFGM01 (sample SAMEA3504079, study PRJEB24116) | mouse gut metagenome | biome: mouse gut; feature: mouse-associated habitat; material: faeces | place: Denmark | collected 2011
CAGCTATGAGGTTATGAGCAAGTAGCGAAGCGGATTGCGAATATCCGATTTGACTCATGAACCTTTTAATACTTGCACCCGTCTATATAAGTGAAACAAATTTATTTATAGACCAAAGGAGGTGATGATGTGGACGGGTTTGAGAACTTGTTGGAAGCAGAATGGGTATCTGTGCAACGATTTGTGAGATTTCGGATGACTTCTAAAAAGGCATGGATCATCAGCATTACAAGAAACAAATGTAATGATTATTTCCGAAAGAAGGCGACTCAGCATGAAATTCCGATTGATGAGTTGACGGAAAAGGAATTATCCTATGGTAGACATGGTATTTCTGTGGTTAATATGGTAAGGGAAACCTTGAGCTTGCTAGGGGATAGGGATAAACAAATCCTCTATCTTTACTTCTGGAAAGAGATGCTGCAAGCAGAAATCGCAAAGTTGTTGAACATCCCTATTGGAACAGTGAAGAGCAGACTGCATACAGCAAAACAAAACTTCAAAGATAAGTATCCATATCACACTGATGTATGGAAAGGAGAATGTAACATGAAAAAGTTGCCTGAATTTATTCCCGAATACAAGATTGAATCAAACACGGAAGCCCCCTTTGCAGTGAAATGGGAAGAGCTTATGGGGTGGTTCTTAGTACCTAAGATTGGTGAAAAGATATCTTGGGGGATATATGATATCCCTTCTCGTAAGTGTAGCTATATATATGACATGCAAGTGATTGGCAGGGCTAAGGTTCATGGAATTGAAGGAGTAGAATTAACTGCGCGAGAAGCACCATACTCAGATAAGAAAGATGTGATCAACCGCACATTTATCGCACAGCTCACTGACACTCACTGTCGTTATCTGGCAACAGTCAGGAACGATGGAGATATTCGTAATTATATTACTTTTCTCGATGGCGATGAATTTTTGCCTAACTGGGGTTTCGGCGAAGATAACTGTGGGAATGAAACTAATTTGACACCTAAAGGTGATATTCAGAGAACTGGCACAACCGTTACAAATAGTGACAAAGACTTTTTATTAGATATTGTAGGGAGATATACTGTTACGATTGGTGGAAAGAAATATGACACTGTTTGTGTTATGGATATTGAAACCTATAACGGTGGTGTGGTATCTGAGCAGTTTCTAGATAAAAATGGAAGGACGATTCTTTGGCGCAGATTCAACCGTGATGATTGGGCTATCGATCGTTATAAAAAGAAGTGGAGCGAGCAGTTACCAGAGAATGATAGGCTTACTATCAACGGTACGACCTATGTCCACTGGTATGATTGCATTACAGATTATATCCTCTAGTTAGGATTGTGGGAAAATCGGTGTTTTGAATAATTCTTATAAGGGAGTCCACTCGTGACTCCCTTTGTTTGATTACATATCCAAAGAAGAATGGTAATAATATTTTATATTGAAGAAAAAATATTATGTATGAATAAAAGAAAGAGAACTCACTCGCAGTTCTTTTTTTTGAAATACTGTATTAGTATTTCCCTTGTGAATATTTTTCTTGCATTTTTATATTAGAACGAAAATCCAGATTTGTCTATTTTTCTTTTAGAAATTTTTCTAAAAAATCTGCTAAACTCTGAATATCAGAAAAATAATAGGTCTGAAATTGTCCATTTTATATAATTAAAAGATTTAATATTTTATAATAGTAAATAGAACATGAAAGTGGTATAATCAGGTAAACAACAAAAAAATTATAATATAAAATATGTTATTATTTGGTTTTTAAAAAAAGGAGTATGATACATTTGTGTCAAATATGCAGAATACATAAATGATTCTGAAATGAAAAGGGAGAAAAATGAAAGAAACAAAAATATTTAGCAAAAACAGCACTTTTCAAAAATTTGAGGTACTAAGAACAAATCGAAATAAACGCTATAAATACAATGAATTTTTGGTTGAAGGTGTTCGCAGTCTTAATGAGGCAGTAAAAAATAACTGGAAAATTAAATCTTTTCTTTATGATAAAGGCAATCTTTCTGATTGGGCGAAAGATATGATAAATAAAGTAAATACAGATTTAAATTTTTGTCTGACTCCTGACCTTATGAAAGAGTTGAGCAAAAAAGAGGATACCTCAGAATTGATGGCGATAATTGAAATGCGAGAGGACAAACTTGATAATGTTATGCTTTCCGAAAATCCATTTATTGTTTTGTTTGATCGTCCGTCAAACAAGGGGAATCTTGGAACTATGATACGTTCATGTGACGCGCTTGGAGCGGATATGCTTATCATTACTGGTCATGCGGTAGACTTGTATGATATAGATGTGGTTGTTTCGGCAATGGGTTCGTTTTTCAATTTGCCTGTTATCAGAATTTCCGATAACAAAGTGTTATTTGAATATATTGACAAAATGAAAAAAAGATATACCAATTTTATTACAATAGGAACTACGGCACACAATGAAAATCCTATTTACTCTGTCAATCTGACTTCTCCGCTTATGCTAATGATGGGAAATGAAACTATGGGATTAAACAAGGCATTCAAAGAATATTGTGACCTACTTTGTACAATTCCAATGTCTGAAAAATCCTATGCCACATCGTTTAATGTAAGCTGTGCTGCTTCAATACTGATGTATGAAATCACAAGGCAGAGAGGAATAAATTAAATAAGTGGGAATGTCTATGATAAGAATAAACCTTAAATTTTAATGTTTTATCAAAAGGATTGGATAATACAAATTCTGATGTATAAGGGAAATATAGTGTTTAACCTCATCAAGGAAGTCCCCCGCTTCTAAGCCGCCAAGGCGAAAGCGGTGGGTTGGGACTTCCTTGTTTCCGTGGGAGTGCAGACTCCCACGGAAAAGCTGCGATAGCAGCTATGAGGTTATGAGCAAGTAGCGAAGCGGATTGCGAATATCCGATTTGACTCTATTTTTTCCCTTGATGATTAGAAATATATAGTGCTATCATAGTTATGATATAATAAAGTTGTAACAGGAGTGATAATAAGATATAATTCATCTTATCAAAAAAAGAATCTATCATTATGTTATAAAGTTACATACCAAAATTTAATTAGAATGATATCGAACAGAGGGAGGGAAAATAGTTGATTAATATTGATAATATGTCCAGTAAAACTGTAATAAAGGAACAATACAAAAATACAAATAATCTTAAGTTGCGAAAAAGCTTACATGAAAAATATAGTGTCAATAAGATGGGATTTCAAAAGTGGATGTTTGAACAATATCCCTTTCGCACAAAGATTAAAGTTTTAGAGTTAGGAAGCGGAAGAGGCGAACTATGGAATTACTATTTTGAAAATAAGATACTTCAAGATTATGAAATGGATATTACATTATCAGATTTTTCAGATGGAATGGTAGATTACTTACAACATAGTTATCTAGATAAGGGAGTATCTATCAAAAAAATTGATATATTAGAGATACCATTTGAGAAAGAAACTTTTGATCTGATTATAGCAAATTCTATGTTATATCATGTGAAGGATATTGATTTAGCACTTTCTGAAGTAAAACGGGTTTTGAAAAAAGATGGTTTATTTTATTGTTCTACATTGGGAATGAATGGAATGACGCAGTATCTTTATCATGCATTAGATGAACTTGGCATTCCATATAATCATGAATCCGATATATCCTTTACGCTACAAAACGGAATGCAATTACTCAAAAAGCAGTTTTATAAAGTGGAACGATGTGACTATAAGGATGCATTAGAGATTGATAAAGTTGAGGATTATTTAGAATATATTTATTCAATGGCTTCTCTACAGGGGCTTGATCGAAAAAATTATGATATTTTACTAAACTACTTCAATTCCAAAAAAGTAAACGGATATTTACATGTACCCAAAGAATATGGAATGTTTGTGGCTAGTAAAGAATAAAATATAGCAGTACTTTATATATATGCCTGTTTTTGACAGCTTAAGTTTAAAAGGAGCTTTCAAAAAATGAATGTGAAATATAATATTGGGAATTTATATTGATCATGCCTCTTATGCTAGAATTTTTGTGTATCTTTTTCTATAAAAAGTTATATTTTGTGGGATTTTCCTGAGATTAGGGAAATCTCTTTTTTATTTCTCAAAGATTTTTGAAACTTTTATTCCTTTTATTTATCTATATATTAGAACACAAAAAAAAGAAAGGAAGTGTTTATTTGAAACAGGAACTTTATGACAAATTAGTCGCTTATATTCTTGAAAATCAGAATAAGTTTTATCGGTTAGCGTTCAGTTATGTAAAAAATCAGGATGATGCGTTGGACGTAGTGCAAAATGCAGTTTGTAAGGCGTTAGCGCATTATATGGATTTGAGAAATGAGAAGGCGATGAAAACATGGTTTTATAAAATAGTTCTGAATGAAAGTTTCGCTCTTTTAAATACAAAGAAGAAAGTAATCTTGACAGATGAAAGCAATTACTGTGAAATTCCTTATGAAGAAAAGGGATTAGAAATACATGATGATTTGTATGATCAAATAAATCAGATGGAAAAAGATACTCAAAACATTATAAAACTGCGATTTTTTGAAGAACTGGAACTCAATGAAATTGCACTGATTTTGGGAATGAATTTGAATACAGTGAAAACAAAATTATATCGTGGTTTGAAGACATTAAAAGTTATTATGGAAAAGGAGGAAAGTATATGAAACGTATGGAAAAGGCAAAGCAAAAATATGAGGATATTCCAATCCCTAATGAATTATCAGAACGGATTATGTTGGAAGTAGAAAAAGCAGAAAAAAAATATAATAGGAAAAGTATAAAGAAGAGAAGGGATTTACTTATGAAAAAGGGAGTAGTAGGGGTAATGGCAGCCGCCGCAGCGATAATTTTATTTACAATAGGCGTTAATACTAATGAAGCATTTGCAAAGGAAATCCATGATATTCCAGTACTTGGTACAATAGCAAAAGTTCTAACATTTCGTTCTTATGAAACACAAACAGAAGATTTAAAGATTTCTGTGGATATTCCCAGTATTGAATTAATTTCAGAAGAACTAAATGGATTAGAAAAGAGTGTAAATGAAGATATTTATGCGTTCTGCACACAATATGTAGATGAGGCTATGAAGAAAGCAGAAAAATATAGGAAAGCTTTTCTTGATACAGGCGGAACAGAGGAAGAATGGGCAGAGCATAATATTACAATCAAAGTATGGTATGAGGTAAAATCACAGACAGATGAATATTTATCTTTGGTGATAATGGGAGCAGATAATTGGAGTAGTGCAAACAGTGAGGCTAGATATTATAATTTTGATATGAAAGCAGGGAAGTGGATAACGCTTAACGATATTTTAGGTGATGATCGTATGCAGTCTGCAGAACAAAATATTCGTGATCAGATAAAACAAAGAGAGGAAGAAACAGGGATGGATTATTTTGATGATGAGTGGAAAGGGCTTGACGAAAATACAAAATTTTATGTGAATGATATTGGCAATCCAGTAATTGTATTTGAAAGATATGAAATTGCACCGGGAGCTTTAGGGCAGCAGGAATTTGAGATTGTGAAGTAAAGATAGAGTTTTAAAAAATTTCCTATTATTAGAATGTCAGTGGGGCAGTGAAATAATAATTTTGTTGGTAATTATTTTAATATAATTTAGTATCATATTCACTTGAATGAAATGGATGAATGAGGTAAAATCAAAATGAAAAATTACAAATAATGTGAGGTCAAAACACATATGATTGAAAAAACATATAAAACCTCAAATGGTATCATCCATTATTGGGTCAATAAAAAGATAGATAACATGAAAGCAGCATTGATCTTTTTGCCCGGACTGACGGCGGATCATCGGCTGTTTGAGAAACAAATTGAATATTTTGAAGAGCGATATAATGTTTTTGTTTGGGACGCGCCGGGTCATGCTGCTTCTTGGCCATTTGAACTGACATTTTGTTTAATGGATAAGGCGAGGTGGCTGGACGAGATTTTGACTAGAGAAGAAATTGGCAAGTCTGTTATCATCGGTCAGTCGATGGGCGGATATGTAGGGCAGGCATATGCGCAATTATTCCCAGAAAAGTTGCAGGGATTTATTTCCATTGATTCAGCACCATTACAAAGAAAATATGTGACGGCTATTGAAATATGGCTTCTTAAGAGAATGGAGTCAGTATATCGTTATTATCCATGGAAAGCACTATTGAAAACAGGGACGAACGGAGTTGCAACTTCGGAATATGGAAGAAAGTTAATGTATGATATCATGATGGTTTATGATGGAGATCAAGAGAGATATGCCAAACTGGCTGGTCACGGATTCTATATGCTGGCAGAGGCAATGGAGGCAGATCTTCCATATCTCATTTCCTGTCCAGCTCTTCTGATCTGTGGAGAAAAAGACCATGCAGGTTCTTGTATCAGATATAATAAAGCATGGCATAAAAATACTAAGATCAGATTGGAATGGATTAAAGGTGCAGGACATAATTCCAATACAGATAGACCAGATATTGTGAATGAGCTGATCGAAAAATTTATGTATGAGATCAAGTGAAATTCCGTTTGTGGTCAGCTAATTTATATAAGTAATTATTTGAACATTTGGGTGAGTGATATATAAGGCATCGTTTAACAGTACCCATCTTGAAAAGGGAGAGCATTTTGTTGAAAATGTGTGATTAAATTATTTTTAAAACTATAATTGAGCAAATCCAGAAAATTGCACAAAATATTCTGTGTTTTGTATGTCATTTGCGGACAGAACAAAGATAAAACTTCAAACTTGTCGTTGTATGACGGGAAAATTTGTGCAAAATTTTAAATTTGCTCATTTATAGTTTAAAAGAATTATTGCAATAATAAAGGGTAGATCAATGTAAAATAAGTTGAGCTACCTTTATTATTTTATAAAAAAATACTATATGTTATAATATATAGTGTTTATTTTTTTATTAAATATTATATATTATTTTTTTTGCGATAACTCTAATTCTTAAAAGTTTTCATCAAATTAGTACATATTTTCTAACATATTTCGTACAATAAGTAGTATTATAATTAGAAAAGTGAGGAAGAAATATGGATAGAAAAGCAGATATTCAAGGAACTCAAACTATAAATAAAGGACAGATAAATTCTTATAAAGATTATTTGTATCAAGAGGAAAAAAGTATCAATACAATAAAGAAATATATTCATGATATAAGTTCATTTTATTCTTTTTTAAAGGGAGAACCTATCACAAAAGAAGTACTATTAAAATGGAAAGAATATTTATTAACGGTTTTTGCTCCTTCTAGTGTCAATTCCATGTTAGTTTCCATTAATAATTTTTTAAATTGGATAGGGTGGTCACAATATAAGGTGAAACTGCTAAAAATTCAAAAAAAAATATTTGCGGATTCGGAAAAAGAATTAACAAAAGAGGAATATATAAGATTAGTACAGACAGCGCAAAAGGAAAAAAACGAACGTCTTTCTTTGGTGATGCAAACTATTTGTTCAACAGGTATACGAGTATCAGAACTTCGATATATTACAATAGAAGCAGTCCGAGTGGGGCATGTAAAGGTGAATAGCAAAGGAAAAATTCGAGTGATATTATTGCCAGATAAACTTCGCCATATGTTGCGCAAGTTTTGTAAAAAACAAGGAAGGATAACAGGAGCAGTATTTTGTACTAGAAATGGAAAGCCATTAGATCGTTCCAATATTTGGAAAGATATGAAGGCTTTATGTGAAAAGGCAGGTGTAGAAAGCGGAAAAGTGTTTCCCCATAATCTAAGACATCTTTTTGCACGAACCTATTATAAGATGGAAAAGGATTTATCAAGATTAGCAGATTTATTGGGACATACGAGTGTGAATACAACTAAAATTTACACTATGGAAACGGGAATAGAGCATATAAAACAAATTAATCATATGAAACTTCTTTTAACATTATAATAGAAACAACATAATGTTAATTATGTGGTGAATTTTTTATTTTTATAGAAAATATTGAAGAAAAAATACTAAAAAAATTTTTTAATCATGTTTGAATGCTATATTATTTTCAAAGAAATAAAATTTTACTCTCTATAGATGACAAAAAAGGGTATAAAAAACATAGCTGGAAAATTTATACTTTTTCAGCTATATTTCTTATATCCTTTTTTTTATATTGCATTTTTTTTAATAATATGCTAGACTTTATATGTATTTATTATAATAGTAATTATAGTATAAAACAACATAATTAACATTATGTGATAGAGTAACTTTATTTTTGAGTATGAAGTATACATATAGTTCATCTCATATAATCTGAAGTTTGTATTGAGCCATCATTTTCTTGGTGGATATGATTAATTGTTACCGGACATCTCAATTGTACTATAAATCAGTGAGGAGGTGTTTTATTTTGTAAAAAAAAGATCTCATATTTAGGTTTTGGAATTTCGCAAATGTTTATTAATATAAGTGATGAAAGGAAGGGTAAAATGGAAGATTTATTTCATGTATTAATTCAATTTAATGATAACATCGATTATAAAAATGAAACAGCTTTATTAACAGATGGAATTATCGATTCCGTAAGTTTAGTTGAATTAGTGACAGAATTAGAAAAGAGTTTTTTTATAGATATTCCATTAGAGGAGATTATACCAGAAAATTTTAATTCTATTGAGAATATATGGGGTATGATAGAAAGATTACAAAATATACAAAAATGAAAGAATTAATAGGTGGCAGAGAATGAATTCAATAGTGGAAGCAGTTGCAAGACAAGCAGAACTTAGCTCATATAAAATTTGTATAGCAGATAAAAATAAAGGTTATACATATGCAGAAATCTGGGAGAAAATACAAAATATAGCACAGAAATTTATTAATATAAAAATAGAAAGGGGGGATCGCATATTAGTAGAGTGTTCACAAGACTTTAGATTTTTAGTGTGTAAATTTGCATGTGAATTGATTGGAGCAATATTTGTTCCAGTAGAATATAAAGCATCCTTAGAGAAAGTAAATATGATATTAGAAGATACAGATGCAAAATTGTTCCTTTATAAAACAGAATATGATTTAGTAGTAAAAAAAATAGAAATAAAAGAATTTTTTCAAGTAAAATTAGAAGACATTAAATTTAAGTTTTTATTTCCTTCGAGAGAGGAAACAGCAGAAATATTATATACTACAGGAACAACAGGAAGAGCAAAGGGAATTGAAATTACAAATGATAATAATATAGCAATTGCAGAGAATATTATAAAAGGAACAAAAATGAAACCTAATAATGTGGAATTAATTCCATTACCATTATGCCATTCGCATGGATTAAGGTGCTGTTATGCTAATTTATTAAATGGAAGTACAATTGTTTTAAGTGATGGAATATCACATATCAAAAGTATATTTGAAATGATTAATCTGTATAAAGTTACAGCAATAGATTTATCTCCAAGTGCAATATTAATTTTATTGAAATTATCAAAGGGAAGATTTTTTGAAGTTAATGTTCAAATGGATTATATACAGATAGGCACAGCTATTTTGCAGGAGGATACAAAAAAAGTTTTGATATCAGGATTTCCAAATACAAGATTATATAATTTCTATGGTTCTACGGAATCAGGAAGAACATGTGTATTAGATTTTAGTAAAGAACGTGATCGACATGGGTGTATTGGCAAACCAACAATAAATGCTAAGTTTATTGTTACAGATGAAAATCGAAAAAGGATTTCTTCTTCAAAGGAAAAAGTTGGTTTATTGGCGAGTGCAGGTCCAATGAATATGAAGGGATATTGGAAAAAGCCGGAATTAACAAAACAAGTAATGCAAAATGAATTCTTTTATACAAATGATATAGGTTATATAGACGAAGAGGGATTTATTTATATATTAGGAAGAAAAGATGATATTATAAACTGTGGAGGAATAAAAATTGCTCCAGATGAAATAGAAGAAAGTGTAAAAAAATATAAAGAAATAATAGATTGTGCTTGTGTGCCAAAGGAAGATAAAGTAACAGGTCAGACACCAAAAGTTTTTGTGGTAGTGTATAATAAAGAAAAATTTCAGAAGAAAGAACTAATAAAATTTTTAGAAAAATATATTGATAATAATAAGATACCAAAAGATATTGAAGTGATTGATGAGATACCACGTACTTATAATGGAAAAATTCAGAGAGTAAAATTGATGGAGCAAAAAAATACTATTATATAGTATCTAAAAATTTTAAGTTAAATGAAAAGAAAGTGAGAAGTAAAATGAAAAAAGTATTTATACTTTGTATTGCTGTATTATTTATATTTACTGGATGCGGAAAGGAACAGGAGGAAAATAAAAATATTGAAGATGAAGTTGTTATTTTGAATATAGCCTATCAGTATGGATTGGCATATGCCCCTTTAATTGTTGCTCAAAATCAGGGATTGATTGAAAAGGCATATAAGAATATAACAGGAAAGGATGTTACTGTTGTATGGAATCAAATGAGTTCAGGAGCAGATATTAATACAGGAATTGCTTCAGGAAGTTTAGATGTTGGTTTTATGGGAATTGCACCTGCGATTACAGGTGTTACAAAGGGAGTAGGGTATAAGATATTTACAAATCTATCGGGGCAGGAGCATTGTCTAATGACAAATAATATAAATATTACCTCATTTGATGATTTAATTGGAAGTAAATATCAAATAGCACTTGTAAATGTTGGTTCTTTTCAGCATATTATACTTGCAAAAGCATTATATAATTCGGGATATGATTCTCATATTTTAGATTCTAATATTGTGGCAATGAAACATCCAGATGGGATGACTGCCTTAGAATCAGGAAGTATTGCTTGTCATCTTACCTCTAGCCCTTATATTTATATGGAACGAGCAAATGAGAACTTATATGAGATAAAAGCGGTGACAGAAACGTGGAAAAAAGAGAATTCCTTTATTGTAGGGGTAGCATCAGAGAATTTATATAATAATAATGAAAAATTATATCAAGCATTATGTGATGCTATAAAAGATGCGATAGATTATCTTAATAATAATATGGAAGAAACAGCAAAACTTACTTGTGAGTTTAATGGAAATAATGTAGAAGATGAATTAGAATATTTGCAGCAGGGGAGTTATACAATCGAAACAAAAGGAATTTTTGAGTTTGCTTCTTTTATGGCGGAAACAGGGTTTATTGATCAGGCACTAGAATCTTATTCAGACTTAGTATTTGAAAATGTTATTGGTAACTAAAGGAAGATAGAGAAAATGTTATATAACAAAAAAAATAAATGGATATACACTGTTTTAGTGAGAACGGTATTTATTGTTATAATATTGTGTATCTGGGAGTATATTGCAAAGCAGAATATCTTTGGAAATCAATCAGAATTGATTTTTCCATCACTAGAAACGATAGGAGAAGCTTTCATTAGAAATTTTTTAAAAGGCTATGCAGGATTATCACTTTGGATATATATTGGCAATTCAATGAAATTATTAATACAAGGATTAGTGATAGGAATTTTTTTGTCTTTTCTGTTATCTGGATTATCTATGATAAGTAAAAACTTTTATTATATTTATACTTTAGTAGTTTCTATATGTGATTTACTTCCAGGAGTTGCATTATTGCCAATAATAATAATTATTTTTGGTATTAAACCTGAAGTTATTGTACTTTTAGTTGTACATGCAGTATTATGGCCCATGTCAAGAAGTATTTTGGATGGATTTTTAGCCGTACCTAAAATATATGTTGAGGCAGGTATGAATATAGGTTTGAAAGGTTTAACACTATTGTGGGGAGTATATTTGCCAGCAGCAATGTCTTATATTCTATCAGGATTAAAAGTTGGGTGGGCTAGAGCATGGAGAGGGTTAATAAGTGCAGAAATGATCTTTGGTATAGCAACTTGTCCAGGAATTGGATTATTTATCAATCAGATGAGAACAAATATGAATAACGCGGAGATGTATGCAACATTGATTGTAATAATAATAATTGGACTTGTAGTTCAGTATGGAATATTAGTACCAATAGAAAATTATACAATAAAAAAATGGGGAATGTCAAAATGACAGATAGGAATAACATTTTAGAAGTTAGAAATTTGACAAAAATATATAGTGATAAAATAGAAAAACATATAATACTAAGTAATCTAAATTTGAGTGTGATGAGAAATGAGTTTTTGTGTATCCTCGGATCGTCTGGTTGTGGCAAAACTACATTACTTCGATGTATTGCAGGATTTGAAAGATATAATGGCAGTATTTTAGTTGATGGAGAAGAAAAAACAAGTTCTGGAACAGACAGAATCATGGTTTTTCAAGATTTTAACCAATTATTTCCATGGATGACTGTTGAGAAAAATATACAATATCCATTAAAATTACAGGGAATACATAAGAAAAACGAATTGAAAAATATTTCAAAAGAAGTATTAAATAAAGTAAAGTTGTCAAATTATGAACAATATTATCCATATCAGTTATCAGGTGGAATGAAACAACGTGTTGCGATTGCAAAGGCATTGGCATTAAAGCCTAAAATTATACTTATGGATGAACCATTTGCAGCTTTAGATGCAATAACAAGAAGTAAGTTACAAGAGGAATTATTGACTATTTCGGCTGAAGAAAAATGTACTATAATTTTTATTACTCATAATATACAAGAAGCGATTATATTAGGAACAAGAATTATAGTGTTGGAAAAAGGCGGAAAAATTCTGATTGATGAACAAAATCTAATAGATCGACCTGTTACGCCTGCTTCCGAGGGCTATGGAGCTGTATGGAAGCGATTACATAATGCATTATATCAAGAAGTAAAATTTTAATATAGTAATAAAAAAATAGTAAAATCTAGGAGAAATTTTATAATGAATAAATATGATGAAAGATATGATATTCGGCTTGCCAGACCTTCTGAAATTGACGATATCATGAAATTTATTAACGAACACTGGAAAAGTGGGCATATTATGGCTGTAGACAGAAAATTGTTTGAATATGAATTTTTAGAAAATGATATTGTTAATGTCATAATTGCAATGGATAAGAATACTCGAACTATTGAGGGCATCTCAGGTTTTTTAAGGTGTTCTCATACTGACCAAAAGGACAAATTAGATGTTTGGGGGAGTTTTTGGAAGGTAAATGATTCACGAAAAAATATGACTTTTCTTGGAGTAGAACTAATAAAACGCTTAATTTGTATGCTCCAGTGCCGAACACATCTTGGTATTGGCATTAATCCTGATACTACATTACCAATTAGAAAAATGGTATTTCATGAAAAAACAGCCAAAATGGAACATTATTATTGTCTGAATCCTCAAATAAAAGATTTCAAAATTGCTGTAATAAATAATTTGGTTTATAAACAGATATCTAATGATATATTAAAAACCAAATATATTCAATTCTACTCTATTGATGAAATTCAATTATATTTTGACATAGAAAAATTAGATTCTATTCCCTATAAAGATTTTTGGTATATAAATAAAAGGTTTTTTCAACATCCATATTATTCTTATCAAGTATATGGATTGTATAATAAAGAAAATCAAATTGCCGCATTATTAATTACACGTGTTGTGGAACATATGGGGAGAAAAGTACTTCGGATTGTAGATTATATTGGAGAACAAAGTCTATTCTCTGGTCTTGGCTATTTATTTCAAGATTTAATGGCTAAATATCAATATGAATATACTGATTTTTATACATTTGGATTTCATAAAGATTATATATTAAATGCAGGATTTTTGTTAAAAGCGAAAGAAGATACTAATATTATTCCGAACTATTTTGAGCCATTTTTACAGAAAAATATTGATATTTGGATTCGTTATACAGATGAAAATACTTTATTTTGTAAAGCAGATGGGGATCAAGATAGACCTAACACAGTTCGTATAGAATAAAATTCAAAAATGTAACACAGTTTTTCTGGTAACATTTGTTCAGTATGATTCAAATAGTATTCTGTATAGGATATTTTAGATCCAGTTTCTTCAGAAAATGGATGAAATATTATCTGTGATACCAGAGTTTTATTCGGGATATAGCATTTTAACAGAAGATGAAAGGATAATTTTAAGTGATATAAAGGATTTTTTATTAAGAATATAAAAGGAAGCTAGAATATGCCAAAATTATATATTGTGATGTATCATTATGTGAGAAATCTGAAATATAGCAGATTTCCTGAATTGAAAGGATTGGATTTAGAATTATTTAAGGAACAAATAAAATTCCTTAAAAATAATTTTAATATTATCAGGATGGAGGATGTTATTGCATATTATACAGAAAATTATGTTCTTCCAGAAAATGCGGTATTATTGACATTTGATGATGGATATAGTGATAATTATCTCAATGTATTTCCTATTTTACAAGAAGAAAAATTACAAGGTTCTTTTTTTATTCCTGCAAAAACTTTTATAGAACATCAAGTATTAGATGTAAATAAGGTTCATTTTGTTTTGGCGAGTACAAATATTAATAATTTGATTCAGGATTTATTTCAGGAATTAGATTATTATAGAGGAAGGGAATATGATATTCCTTCTAATCAGGAATTATTTCATACATATGCTAAGGAAGAGAGATTTGATAAGAAGGAAACGATATTTGTAAAAAGACTATTACAAACAGTATTGCCAGAGAAACTTCGGAATAGAATTGCGAGTAATATGTTTGATAAATATGTTGGGCTATCAGAAGAAAAATTTGCTTATGAACTATATGTGAATTATGAACAGATAAAATGTATGAAAAGAGCGGGAATGTATATAGGGATACATGGATATAATCACTATTGGTTAGGAAATTTAGAAGTGGAAAAAATGCAGAAAGATATTAAGAGGGCATTAGAAGTTATGGGAGATATGGTAGTATCCGATTCTTGGGTTATGAATTATCCTTATGGTTCATATAATGATGAGGTGATAAGTTATATTAAGGACAAGGGGTGTGTGTTAGGGCTGACAACAGATGTAAAAATAGCGGATTTATCAGCAGATAATAGATATCTTTTGCCTAGATTAGATACAAATGATTTTCCACCTAAGAGTGAAAATTATACAAAGATTCATTAGGGTGTATGTATGTTATTATATAATATATGTTTGTATTTTTTCATTTTTAAAATAGATTTTTTTTAGTAGGTATTAAAGTTTTATGTTAGAGGGGAAATATGAGGGGACGAATGGAGATAATATTGGAAAATAAAAAGGGATAAATTCATAAAGGGAATGAGAGATGGAGCAGAGATATCTGCTCTATTTGTTATTTATAGACAGATTATTTGGATTCTTAAATGACAATAGGTATGTTTTATAGTATAATTATTCTGAAAAAGAGTTATTGGTTAGGGGGATTTAAAGTCGAAGGGTCGCTCCGGCAAGGACGTATTCCAGCGAAGCCGCGCTTTCGCTCCGTTCCAGACGTAGTGGTACTAAATTCGCAGCCCCGCTTCTTGCGAAGCTGCTCATTAAGTACCAACGTCTTCCAAGGGGCTTCTTTTGGAAT
>OFGM01001304.1_pt1 | contig 15477 bp, 16 predicted proteins | sample 1521741 | NCBI WGS metagenome assembly OFGM01 (sample SAMEA3504079, study PRJEB24116) | mouse gut metagenome | biome: mouse gut; feature: mouse-associated habitat; material: faeces | place: Denmark | collected 2011
TACTATTTTTCATAATATATCAGAAAATGTCGTACGCTACAAGATGGTTTTCCGACTTTTTTACTTTTCCGCTTGCTATCCCGCCAAAAGAGAGGTAAGATACGACACCACGGAAGGAGGGATTGGATGGAAACGGAATCTGCATTGTACCAGCTCATGGACACCCGCATGAACGGCATCATGAATTGCATCGTGAGCAGCGATGGGGAATATCAGGCGATCATCCGAAAGTCAGACGAATATTTGGGCAAACTGGATGAAATGGAACTGACGAAGGAAGTCCGGCTGCTGATCGATGGCTACGTCAGCGAACAGAATGCGCTCGGCTCCCGGTATGGGATGCTCGCCTACCTGCTTGGGTTTTCCAACTGCAAGGCCGTGTTCTTGGGGAAATGCCTGTTTACAGAACCACAACAGACGTCCTAAAAAATTATGGAAAAAGAGCTTGAAAATGTAGGCTCTTTTTTCGTTTCCTCACTCGTAGTAAAACCGTAGTAACCCACTTTCCCAACTGCCGTGATTTGCCCCGTTTTGCCCCACAAGTGCCGTCAATTCCCGGCTCCCCGGCGTGCTGCCGTGGCAGATAAATAAGATTTTTATCATTTTTCTATAACTCCTTAAATGTTCTGTATTTTTTGGCATCTAGATACGATAAATCTTGTTGTACTTTTCGATGATATGCTCCAGATACTTCTCCCAGTGAATGGCAACCATGGGCATATCATTCTTATTCAGGCACAGGAAACGGACACCATGGGAAGTTCAATGTCAACGCCGGTTTTGTGCTGTGTAAGCAGAATCAGGTTCCTGCCAAAATCCAGTTCCCGGAATGTCATGGATGAGATGTCCCCGCTCCTGATCCCCAGCCGTGTCGCAAGAAGCAGCACTGCGTAATCACGCTTTCCATGTGGGGAGTCCCGGTCTACGCTGTTTTCAATTTTCAGGATTTCTTCTATTGTATAAACAGAAGGGTACGGCTGCGGCCTCTTGAAAAGAGGAACGATGCCGCTGTAATCCCTGTCGGTATGTCTGGCCTGATATGCATATCTGAGGAATGTCCGGATGTGTGAAAGGTACCATTTGCTGCTGACCATTAAACACGCGGCTCCTACATTTTGGGCGTTCATTGCCTGCGGCGCTGCGCAGCCTGTATCAGCCAGGGCGGATAAAAAGTAGTGCCCAATCTTATCGTGAAGATGGATGCTGCTTTCCTGAAGCCCCTTGCGTTTCCCGTCTTCAAGGTACTCCGCTAAAAGAGCCTCCATTTCCGGATTCAATTCGTGGTATCCGCATGGCACTGTGTTGGTTTCCCTTGTATGGTAACCCATAGTTAAAACCTCCTGTTTGATAGCTTTAACTGTACTATGCCCATGTGGATAAATTTTATCCGAGATTTTTTGCATGAACCCCCGCATACAAAAGGTTTTTAAGAATTTCCTCGGATAATTAAAAATCTCGGATAATGCGCCCTCTTTCAGAGGGGAGTTTTCCAGCTTGTCGCTTTGGAAGCCAAAATTGCAAGTGGAGTTTCTGGCAGTTGGAAATCATCCGGACCAATTACGCCATAGGCGACATAAATCAGAACGAGCCCGGCGCACTTTGATTCTGGAACAGGCTTTTTTATCGCTCCTGCTGTTTCGGTGTTTTGTCAGGATAGAGCTTTCCGTCAACAACGGCGGCATGGCTCTTTATCTTGATTTCTCCCTCCTGCTCGCTGCGCTTTGCGTTCCGGTAGCCTTCATCGGAGAGATAAAAGCGGAACCGCTCCCCTTTAAAGCCAACAAAGCATTGTTTCTGTACTTCCACCATAATCATGTGGCGGGTTTCCGGGCGGAACCGTTCTTTTCCTGACAGGTCATGCCCCTGTAAAATCTGTTCCTGTGCTTTTGCCGCCGCAAGCCGCTGACGGATAGAATTGTTGTTTTGTTCTGTCGGGAACTGTGCTTTTACACTGGCAATAAACTGGCTGCACTCTGGTTCTGGTATTCGTTCCAGTCTTCGGATGGCGTTCTCCATGATTAACTTTGTCATTAAATCCGCTGTTACCGATACGATTTCTTTTATGCCTGCAAGAGTTTCCGCCTTGGTCGGTGCGGCATTTTGGCAAATAACATTCAGCTCATTTTTTGAAAATTTCATTTCATATCCTCCTTCTGGTTTTCTGCAAGAACCTGTTCCAAAAGACATTTGGTGTCGCTCCGGTGGAACAATACTTTTAAAATGGTGCTGACCTGTTCATCCGTCACGGCTTCCGGGTGGGGGAGATGGCTTTCCAGCATTGCCCCTCTGGTGCAGAGCCGGTGCGTCCGTTCCTTCCGGTTCAGAGTCTTTATCTGGTGTTCCAGCATTTTCTCTTTATGCTGCGCCCTCCGCAGCCTTGCTTCGGTCTTTTCAATCTCCTGATTCAGTTTTTCCAGCTTCTCATTCATGGGCAGCGTCCTCCTTGGGGAGCAGGATATAGATGTGGCTGACCTCCCCGATTCCCTGACGGACACGCATAATCATCCCGGCCTGTTCCAGCTCGTTCAGGGAACGCTTGCAGGTCTGGGGGCTTCGGGAGAGTGCCGCCGCTATCTCCATGACGGGGAAGCGGATAAACAGAATCCCGTTGCAGTCCTCGGTTCCCCTTGTCAGGATTTCATCCAGCAGGCGGGCGTACATGACTTTTGCCGTGTTGCTGACCGGCAGGCGGAGTGTCGCTCTTGGGAGCGGCATACAGGGCGGCAGGTGTGTTCCGGTTATCATAAACTCATAATTCATTGGGTGGTGTCCTCCTTTTGGCTCGTTTGGATAGGTAGCGGGGGCAGTCGATCATGACAGCCCGGAAACTCTGCTTGCACTCATGCTGGCATTTCCGGCAGAGTTCATTGTAGCTTCTGCGCCCCCGGTCGTTCAGGAAGAAAGCAAGCTCTTTCTTCAACTTCTTTGACATTCTCGGCATAGTGCCTCCTTCATAGAAAAACCGCCCGATTCAGCAGTAACAGCCGGAATGGGCGGACAGTAGTTTTTTGTGTAGCGTTTCGGGGTGATTTTCAAGGGAAATACAGCCGTAGAGCCGCCCCAAAATCCCCCTTGGTATTACGGACAGGGCAGACTATGCCCCGTGAAATTGTTGTGTTTCGGTATCGTTTCGGTGTTCATTTTGCCGGTTCCCTCTGCTGTCGTTCCTGCCCCCGTCTTTGGCGGCGTTTCGCTCTCCTTGGTACGCTCGTTGCGGTCAGGGTTCCTCCGTTTCCCTGCCGGAAGTCGTTGCGCTACATCGCCGGGGAGCATATCCCATACAGGCCGGTCATTCGATTGGAATAATCCATCGATGAACTGCCTATATCATATGACATTTTTGTACCATGTGCCGTATGTCCACGAATCAGGAATAAAGCCCAAAATCTGAAAAATTCCACGATTGCGGAAAAGGCTTTCTGCCGGACGGGTGCAAAAATCAGATGTGCATTTTGCACTTCTGAAAATCCGGGCAAATCAAAAGCGCATTTTGCGCCTTTGAAAAGAATCACAAAGGGAAATGCGCCCGGCATGGATATGTGGTACAATGGGGATGGCGGCAAAAGCTGGCCGCAGGGAAGGAGCAGGAAGCCATGAAACAGGGGATAACGATTCAGGAGCGGTTAAAGGATTTAAGGACGGAGCGGCATTTAAAATTAGAGGAACTGGCGGCGGCTACAAAGATTTCCAAATCAGCCTTGGGAAGCTATGAGAATGACGAACTCAAGGAAATCAGCCACAAAAACCTTGTGGAGCTGGCAAAATTTTACAGCGTGTCAACGGATTACCTGCTCTGCCTGACAGAGAACCGGAACCATCCGGGCATGGAACTTACGGAGCTGCATTTGAGTGACAGCATGGTGGAGCTGTTGAAAAGCGGGCGTATCAACAACCGGCTGCTGTGTGAGATTGCCACACATGAGGATTTTGTTACCCTGATGACGGACACGGAAATTTATGTAGATGGTGTGGCAACCGCCCACTTCCAAAACTTCAACAGCCTTCTGGAAGTCCTGCGGGGGCAAGTCCTTTCCCAATATCAGCCGGTGGAGGAAGATGCTGCGTTAAAGGCGTTGGAAGCCATGCAGGTACAGGAAGAAGATTATTTCTGTCAGGTCACGCACCGGACTTGGGACACTATCCTCCATGCCATAAGGGAAGCGCACAAGAATGATACGGACAGTGCGCCGGACGGCTCCAATGGCATGAAGCTAATCAGGGACGCAAAGAAGGCGCTGGCCGTGCCGGGTTCCTATCTGGATGTGTTCACTGCCCTGATGTGTACGCAGCTACAAATCCGGTATGAGAAGCTGTCGGAGCAGGAGCGCACGGTTTTGAAGAATGTTATGAAGAAAACTCCGGCATATAAGGATTCCCCGTTGAGCAGGATGAAGCGGAGATAAGGAAATGCCGTTGCTTGGGATTTTTCCATGCAACGGCATTTTGGGTGGTTCTGATTCAATTTTTAAGCGCACAAACTGGAATTTCTGTGTCAGACAAAACGTTTTAATCTGACATATTATAAACAACAATCTTATAATCTCCAATAAAATTACTACATTTGGCAGCTAAAGTATATGTATCTGAACGCTCCAAAGTGAAAAAAGTTTCTAACGCTCTTGCGCTGTCTAATGTATATACTTCATTTCCAACTGAATCATATAAGACCATATCTAAATTCCCGCTTATAATATCAGACTTGAATGAAAACTTTATTCTATCGCCTGCTTCCCCCGAAAACGAAATATCAGAAGTTGTAGTTATTTGCTCTGAATAACTTTTGCTCATATTGCCTAATACTTTGGGGCTGGTTATTAGATGGATACTTATTGCGCTGACTACTACAATGATTATAACGATTATAAAACTTGTCTTTTTCATCCCAATGTTCCCTTTCAAATTCCGATTGTGATTTGATGATTTTTAAGGGAAATATTAGCTGTTATATTTTGTTATTAAAATACCCGCCAACCCTTGAAAATACTAAGTTTATCGCAGGTGAACTTTCCCTTATCGTTTCCCTTGTGTTATATCTTCCCACAGGGCATTACGAACCCTGATAAGGGAAAAAATGAGGGAAACAAAATCACATAAAACATTATAACACAAAATATATGGGAATTGGTAAACTGATTGAAATGCTTTCAAAAAATCAATGAAAAGAGGACGGATAAAAGATGAATATGATTTACGCAACATACAATATCCACCATAACAGCATTGACGTATACACTTATGCAGGCTACTTTTTACGGATAGACTGCAATAAAGCGGAAGAAGGATTAAAAACTACCCCTTGCTCTGAATGTGCCTTAAATGCTCTGGCAATAGACGAACCGCTTGAATACGCAAGGCTCTATCTTGATGGAAATATGCAGATGTGGGTGGATGCGGAAGATTCATTGGAATTGTGGTAATTTTTATAATTACTATATCAATATTTGCATAGTGTAGCTTTTTAATGAACAAATTGAAACAAATTAACTGAACCGATAACTGCTGATTATACATGTTATCGGTTCAGTTTTTCTAAAATAAACTCTTATGACAAGAGGTAATAAAACAGTTCAAATTTTCTACTTGGGAAAGGTTACAATAACCGTCGTGCCTTTTCCGACATGACTTTTTACATCAACTTTAGCATTATGGATTTTAGCGGCGTGTTTCACAATAGAAAGCCCAAGCCCGGTTCCCCCTACTGCCTTAGAATGGCTCTTATCAACACGATAAAAACGCTCAAAAATACGTTCTTGATGTTCGGGTGCAATTCCTATCCCCGTGTCCTCCACTGATAAAACTACCATGCCGTTTTCATTCTGTATGTTCACCATTACTTTTCCGTTTTCATGGTTATACTTAATCGCATTGTCACAAAGATTATAAATCACACTGTATAAAAGCTGTGGTATGCCGTTAAGGGGAGCCGGAACGCCGGAAAGCTCCAATGCAACACATACGGTATCTGCCTGTGGCTCTAAGCTCTGTACCGCCTTTTCTGCCAATGCGTATAAGTCGATATTTTCCCTCTGCATATCGTCCGCACCTTCGTCAAGGTGCGAAAGACTGATAATGTCCTCTACAAGCCGTATCATTCGCCCGGCTTCATCATAAATCTTTCCGGCAAAGGGTATTTTATCATTCTCCTTTACCATATCGTTTTTCAAAAGCTCCGCATACCCGGAAATGGAGTGAAGCGGGGTTTTTAATTCATGGGACACATTAGCGGTAAATTCGCGCCGTATCTGTTCCGCTTTTTCTTTTTCCGTCACATTGAAAAAGAAAAGTGCGGCTCCTTTCACAATGTTTTCAGAAGTGATCGGATCAGCGTCAATTTGATAGCTTTCTCCATGCAGCCGGATAATGTTTTCGCCCCGTTCTCCATGTAAGGCTTTCGTAAGGATTTCCTGCAATTCAAGATTACGGCATAAGGACAGCATATCAGAACCGATACAGTCTGTGTCAGCGTCCAGCAGTTTTCTTGCCGCAGGGTTTATACTGATAATTTTCCCTTTTTGATTTAGGAGAATCATGCCCTCATTCATGCTGCCGATAATCGTATTTAATTCATTCTCTTTTTGGAGAAGCTCGGCTTTCTGCCCCCGTAGCTGTTTTTGCTGGCTGTCAATACGCCGTAAAAAAGGGGAAAGCTCATCATAGCCCTCATTTGACAACGGATTATCAAGATCAATTTCATTTAATGGCTTTACTATTTTTTTTGAAACTTGAATAGCCAAAACAATGGAAAGAATCAATGCAATCACAAATATAATGCAAATCGGCTGTGTCATACCTAAAAGGAGCGTCAAAATAGAATTTTGAGATATGGAAAGCCGTAATATAGTGCCATCATCAAGTTTCTGTGCGGAATAAAACGAACGCTCCATCAAAGTAGCAGAATACCGTTTACTTTCACCATAGCCCGAAGAAAGGGCTTCCCGCACTTCTTCCCGCTCTAAATGATTTTCCATTTCCGCAGTATCAGACGCACTATCAAAAATAACATTTCCCTCTGTATCAATCCATGATATACGATAATTTTTCACTTTCAAATCATGGAAATAATCAATGCCCTCATTTGTAACGCCCTGTGCGGCAAGGGTTGTCTGCATTTTTAGCTGTGTCTGTTCAACATTTGAAAAGTATTCATACAGAACACCCATGAACAGGACAACAGACGCAAGAAAAACAGTCAATGCGACAAGGCAGATTGAACGAAAAATTCGTTTCGTCATACTTCCCCCTCCATTCGATACCCAACTCCCCGTACCGTTTCAATATAGCTCCCACATTCGCCTAATTTTGTTCGGAGCGTTCCGATGTGAACATCTACGGTTCGGGTTTCCCCTATGTAGTCAATGCCCCATATCATTTCAAGAAGCTGATCGCGTGTAAACACCCGTCCGGGGTTTTCCATAAAAGTATGGAGCAGCTTATGTTCTTTCAGTGTCAACTGAACCCGTTCGTTGTTTACAAGTACAATATATGTTTCCAAATTCAATTCTAAATTACCAATTTTTAGCTTTTTAGTTTCTTCTTTCGGACTTGTACGGCGCAATACCGCTTTCACACGGGAAATCATTTCCATCATGCCAAACGGCTTTGCAAGGTAATCATCAGCTCCCAAGTCAAGCCCGGTTACTTTGTCGTATTCGGTTCCTTTGGCTGTCGCCATAATAACAGGAATATCCTCTGTCGTCCCCTGCATACGCAGCTTTTTCAATATGGAAATGCCATCTTCGCCGGGAAGCATTATATCAAGCATAATAAGCTGGGGTTTTTCTGTCTGCAAAGCGTCAAAAAGGCTGTCCGCGCAGTCAAAACCTTTTGCTTCAAATCCGGCAGAATTTAATGTGTATATCATCAGATCACGGATAGAGCTGTCGTCCTCAACACAATAAATCATGTAAATCTGCTCCTTTCTTTCCTGTGGCAATATTCCGAACTCAATCATACCATATTACCTATATTTCATCAATGGCGGTATGTTCACCCCTCTTTGTTCCCTGTGATTGAGAACAGAACCCATTTTGCAATATTGACCGCATGATCTCCGATACGTTCAAAATATTTTGCAATCATTAACAGGTCTATGGCATACTCACCGTCTGTTTCGGGCTTGCTGAAAAGTTCAATCAGCATTTTCTTCACCTTATCGAAAAAGGAATCCACCACATCATCATAATCTATCACGGCTTTCGCCATCTGCATATCCTTTTTCACAAAAGCGTCAATACTGTCCGTTACCATTTTAATGACAGCAACCGACATATCATGGATAACTTGTGTGTCGTCGGTGGCGTGGATATTGGCTAATGTGATAATTTCCGCTATGTCTGCGGATTGATCTCCGATTCTTGCCATATCTGTCACCATTTTCAGCGCGGACGATACAACCCTCAAATCTTTTGCCACGGGCTGCTGCTGTAAGAGCAGCTTTAGACACATAGTTTCAATTTCGCGCTCCTTGTGGTCTATCTGAACAGAGAGATCGGGAACAGCCTTTGCAAGCGCGGGATTCCCCTCTGTCAGAGCTTTTGCGGACATAGCAATCGCATTTTCACAAAAAGCCCCCATTGTAATCAACTCTTTATTTAATAAATCTAACTGTTCATCAAATTTTAGGCGCATTATCCAAACCTCCCCGTAATATAATCCTCTGTCCGCTTGTCCTGCGGCATGGAGAATAATTTTTCTGTTTCTCCAAACTCCACCATTTCCCCAAGCAGGAAAAACGCTGTCCTGTCGGAAATTCGGAGTGCTTGCTGCATATTATGTGTCACAATGACAATGGTATAGTCCTTTTTTAATTCTGCGGCAAGTTCCTCTACCTTTGCCGTAGAAATAGGGTCAAGTGCGCTGGTCGGTTCGTCCATCAGCAAAACTTCCGGCTCCACCGCCAAAGCGCGGGCAATGCAAAGACGCTGCTGTTGACCGCCCGACATACCAAGCGCAGATTTTTTCAGCCTGTCTTTTACCTCGTCCCAAATTGCCGCCCCTTTTAAGGAACGCTCTACAATTTCGTCCAGCGCAGCTTTAGAACGGATACCATGAGTCCTTGCTCCAAAGGCAACATTGTCATAAATGCTCATAGGGAACGGATTCGGTTTTTGAAATACCATTCCCACACGTTTACGCAGTAGGTTAATATCCATATTTCCATAAATATCTTCACCGTCTAAACGGATAGTCCCTTTGATGTGGCATTCCTCCACCAAATCATTCATTCGATTCAAGGTTTTTAATAATGTCGATTTACCGCAGCCCGACGGTCCGATCAGAGCGGTAATTTCGTGTTCCTTAAACGCCACATTTATTTTTTTCAAGGCTTGAAAGTTTCCGTAGAATAAATCCAAATCCTCAACCACGATTTTATCCATCTGTGTTTTTACCTCCTATCTTTTTTGCCACAAACCCAGAAAGTGCATTTATCAGAATGACAACAACCAATAATACAACCGCAGTTGCGTAAGTCTGCTTGATATACAGTCCCTCACCCGAAATAGAATACATATGGACGGATAAAGTTCTTGCCGACGAAAAAATACTTGTTGCTATTTCTGCAACGGTTCCGGAAGTAAAGATCAGTGCCGCCGATTCCCCGACGATACGCCCGATTCCAAGAATAATGCCGGACAAAATACCCGGAACGGCGCAGGGCAGGACAATAGAGAATACGGTTCGTAGCTTTCCGGCTCCAAGCCCGAAGCTGCCCTCGCGGTAACTGTCGGGAACGCTTCGCAAGGCTTCTTCTGTTGTCCGCATAATAAGCGGCAAAATCATAATGCTTAATGTCAAAGCCCCGGACAGCAAAGACAACCCCAGCCCAAGATATTTCACGAAGAAAAGGGAACCGAACAGCCCATAAACGATTGACGGAATCCCGGACAATGTTTCAGCGGTAATACCTACGATATGAACCAGCTTATTTCCCCGTCTTGCGTATTCTGTCAGATAAATTGCAGCACCAATTCCTACGGGAACCGCAAACAGCAGGGAAAGCAGCATAATGAACAGTGTATTGATAAGTGCCGGAAGCAGGGACACATTTTCTGTTGTATATTTGCTGTCAAATAAATCCAGCGTTAAATTTGGAATCCCTTTTATCAATATGTATGCAATAATAAAAATAAGCGCAAGCATTGTAATCAATGCTGCAAGGCATACAGAAAGAAAGAGAACAAAAGATTTAGGGTCGCGTCTGTATGCGCACCATTTCCGTTTCAATTTTCCAACCATTTATTTCACCCTCCTTTTGAACAGGGAGAGGGACAGATTGATAATGAGAATGAAAACAAACAGGACAACAGCCGTACCAATTAACGCTTCACGGTGTAAATCCGTAGAATATCCCATTTCCAATACAATGTTTGTGGTCAGTGTCCGAACGCCGGAAAGCATACTGTCCGGGATAACCGCTTGATTTCCGGCAACCATCATAACCGCCATTGTTTCACCGACTGCCCGCCCAATCCCTAATACAACCCCTGCAAAAATACCGCTCTTTGCTGCGGGAAGAACCGTAAAAAATACACTTCTTTCATGGGAAGCTCCAAGAGCAAGCCCTCCCTCATAGTAACTTTCCGGGACAGCCCGGATTGAAGTTTCCGAAACGCTGATAATGGTAGGTAAAATCATCAGCCCCAGCAGGACAGAAGCAGTAAGTACACTCATACCGCGCCCGCCAAAGGCTTCCCGAATAAAAGGCACTAAGACTACCAATCCAAAAAAACCGTACACAACCGACGGAATCCCCGCCATTAGATTAACAGCAGCTTTCAAAGGCGCATAGATACTTCTCGGAGCAAATCTTGCCATGAATACCGCTGTCAATATTCCAATCGGTACGCCAATAATCAATGCTCCGGCAGTTACATAGAAAGAGCCGACGATCATAGGGAGAATCCCATAGAGATTATTTGCGGGTTTCCAGCTTGTACCCAGCAAAAATTTGAAAACGCCTATTTCTTTTATTGCAGGGATACCGCTTGCAAACAGGAATATGCAGATTAGAATTACCGCTGCTATGGAAACAAGGGCTGTCAAGAAAAAAAGCAGTTTCATCACTTTTTCTTTTATATTCTTCATAATCATGCTCCTTATTGAAAAGGGGCGGCGGCTTTCTTACCGCAGCCCCTTAAAATCCTACTGTGATATTTCACTCCAACGAACCGCATTACCCATAAAAATATCTTTTACCTGTTCACTTGTAAGGTTATTTATGGGACAGTCATTATTAACAATCACTGTAATACCGTCCATTGCAATTACGGTAGCGGTCAGTCCTTTTTCCATTTCGGAATCTTTCAGCTCACGGGAAGCCATGCCTATATCGCAGGTTCCGTCTATTGTGTCAGACATACCAGTAGAAGAATCACTTTGCTGTATCTCAATCGTAACGCCCGGATTTCTCTCAAGATAGGCCTCTTTGAGCTTTTCCATAACCGGGGTGACAGAGCTGGAACCCGCTACAATAATTTTGCCCGAATCCATTTCCCCGCTGTAACTTCCCGCGTCAGATACAGAAATATATCCATTTTCTTCAATCACTGCTTGACCGTCCGCACTCATAATGAAGTCGATAAAATCCTGCGCCGTGTCGCTCAAACCGTCTTTTGTTGCAATGTTAAAGGGACGTGCAATCTCATAAGTACCGTTTTTAATATTTTCAATCGTTGCTTCGCAGCCGTCGATCTGAATCGCTTTTACAGTATCATTCATGGAGCCAAGAGAAATATATCCGATAGAGTATAAATCCCCGGCAACCGTTGTCATCATAACAGACGTAGAATTTGTAACGGCGGCGGTGTCTGCTGTATAGTCGATTTTTTCTCCCGCTTCATTTTTCTGCTCGATTCCAAACAGCTCTATGAACGCGCCGCGTGTCCCCGAACCATCTTCGCGGGTAAGTACATTGATCTCTCTTGCCGTGTCAAACTTGCCGGAATCTCCCTCGTTCTTATTACTGCACCCCGTTAATGCAGACAGCATTAGAACACTCACAATGGCAAATGCCAAGAATTTTTTTGATGTTTTCATTTTTTGAATCTCCTTTGCTTTTTATTGTTTCTTGAAGTGACAGTTATATCATACATGACAAAAATCAAATCCAATATCGCGGCATTGTAAAATAGATGTAAAGTTTTTACAAGCCAAAAATATCTTAATAAAATTTTAGAGGGGCATGTCATCTTGCCCCTCTGTTTCTGCTTTTTGAAATCTGTTTTGTTTGTCTGTCTGCATTTTCCCTTTGATAATTCCGTAACCGTTTGGATATGCTTTCTTCCTTCTTTTGTACTTTTTCCCCGTATTGTTCTTCCCATTTATCCACCTTGTCCCGATATTCGGCATTAGCAGTTTTAGAGACAGAAAAGATTTTGTAGAAATCATGCACCGTCTGGAATCCATATCGCTTGACTATCCCCGACAAACCAATTTTGAGAAGGTCTATTTCCTCATTTTTGCGCTCAATCCTGCTTTGCAGTTCCCCCTTCTTTGTCAATTTCGCAAATCCTTTCAGGCTGTCACGCTCCAGTTCCAACTCATTGCGTTCCCTCTCCGCATCAAAGATAATTCCGTTTTGGCGGTTTAATTCCTTATAAATTTTCAGCAGCTTTGGATATGCGGTGGCTTCAGCGGACATAACAGGCTTTGGTGGAATTTTAGGTTTTTCCTGTTCTGTTGTCTGTGTTTTTGCCTGCAACTCCTGTTTCTGTGATGATGGATTAGCAGTCGGTTCTTTATGAGTGATTTTTTCCTGCATTGGTATTTTATCAGTCTGCGGTATTACTTGTGTCGTTCTTCTCTCGTTTGGCTCTGCAACCGGCTGTATCGTTTCTTTCTCAAATAACTTTGCTGACAGTTCCCTTGCCTTATCCAATACTTTAGAAATCAGCAATGCCAACGCCGTAACAGCGGTCATAATAATACTTCCAAGACGTTCCGGCTGGCTGCCGAATATATCAACCGATTCTCTGATGCGGTCAGTGATATATTTTTTCTTTATCTGTCGTATCTCTGTTTCGGGAACGCCGCTGACAATTGCCCTGTCAACTTCCCTGTTCCAACGCATACGCATTTCGTTATCGGTCTGTATCTGTTCCGCTTTCGGGTTGTTTTTCCCTATCTTCTTGGTGGCAAGATACAATCCGCTGCTGTCGAACACATGAAGTTTTTCTTTGTCGTCTTTTACAAGAAGATTGATAAGGTCGGTATAGAAATGCTTTATCTCGTCAACAAAATTTTCCTGCTTGAACAGCTTACTCTTGGCGATAAAAAGACTTCGCTCATAGACTTCTCCTTTCTTCACGATTTTACAGCCTTTGCGGACATTTCCGTTTTCGCCGAGTATCTCTTTCTTGGTTCGGACATGTCTCCCGTTTTCGTCATAGAACATATTGCGTGTCGCGGTTTTTTCTATGGGTTCGGGCAACAGTTCCCGTTCAGAAAAAATAAGATGGATATGGTAATTTGTCTTTCGTTTGTTATGGTGCAGTGCTGATACGCACTCCACGCCATATTTTTCTTTGAAGCGATCTGTAAAAAGCTGCAACAGCTTGTTTGGCTCATAAAGATTAGGGAATGATTCGGGCAGGGCAATGATAAATTCCCTCGCCTCAATGCACATTCCCTCTGTGCCGCTTTTTTCAAATTCCTGCCGGTTGCATTTCGCAAGCTCCGTCCAATAGCGGCGGTCTGTCGTTTCATAGACCGCATACAGGTTTTCCTGTTTCGCATGGCTGGATATATAAGTGATCCTGCCCCTGACATCGGACAGTTTGCTCATACGGATGAATGTCTTTGTATTGTGCTTTGTCCTCCCTCCTGCAAATGGCAGTATCAGATCGGAGTAAGCGGAGGTATGGCGGAACAGATTGTGAGTGGGCGACATAGGCGGTATGTTTACAAACACATCCGCCTTGTGGCGGTCAATTCAAATGCGTCAGCATTTGTAATTCACGCTTGCGTGAATTTGCTCCCCGCAGGGGCGAAATCCCCATTGCATAAACGAAGTTTGTGCAATGGGTGTATTTCACTCTCAAACGCCGAGGGCTTTAAGAGAAAGGAATTTCCCCTATAGGCACTCGAATTATGCCTGCAAAACGGTTGTCATGATAGCAAAAAATGATGGCACTTTTCCATTTGTGATGGCAAAAAACGCTATCACTTCGCCTAAAATGATGCCGCTATGATAGCAAAAAGTGATGATACTTATGATAGTAAAAACTGCCATCATGTTATCAAAAAGTGCTGCCACATATGATAATAAAAGTGCCGGTTCTGAAATTTCTTTCAACTGAAAATGGAGAAAGTCAGTTGAACTTTTACAGTCACTTTATGCTGCATTAGAAACATCGTTAAAACATCAGTTGACTTTTCTAACTGAAAATACAGAAATCAGTCGATTTTTTAAGTCCGTTTTTGCCATATGGACTTATTTTTTCAACCCACTTTCTGCCCATTCCCGCAAATTTCCGCTTGTACCGGAAGGAAGCACATGATATAATCTATTTGCGTGTAGGTATATCATGGCTTCGGTCTGATACATACCATTGGGCGGTTTCCTTAGAAGCCGCCTTTTATACTGCTGATTTTCTTGTAACAGACTTTACATCATTCTTATCCCGCAGGTTCTTCCCCTCGTTCACTTCCATGAACTTCTCCAGTATATCAATTTTGATAAGTACCTTTCTCCCGACTTTGAGGACGGGTAGTTTTCCCCACTCTACAAGGTTTCGCAGGGTATTCCTCCCGATACCCGTATAATCGGCAGCTTCTTCAATGGATAGTGCAATTTTCGTTTTGGTCATTAACTCACCTCCCTTTTAATTGCATAATGCAATTTCGATAGTACGCTTACTATAACGCTTTTATAATCTCTTGTCAAGCATTATGGCAATTCAAAAATCATTTTTAAGTTGCATATTGCATTATTGCTTTTTCTATGCTATACTTTGTCCATACCGAAAAAGGAGGCGTATCAGTATGAAAGATAAAGAGTTACGCAAGCTGATCGGTAGCAGGGCAAAACAGCGGAGGGTTGAGTTGGGATTAAACCAGCCTTATGTCGCAGAGAAGATGGGGGTAGCCACTTCCACAATCGTGCGTTATGAGGCGGGAACAATCGACAACACAAAGAAGCTGGTCTTGGAAGGTCTTTCAGAAGCACTCCATGTGTCTGTGAAGTGGCTGAAAGGGGAAACGGAGGAATACCAAACGGACATTACGGATAATAGGGAATTATTTATTCGTGATGTGATGAATTCCATCGTAAACAAACTCCCCTATGATATGAAGCCTGATGAGGCGGATTTTTCCAAAGATTTACTGCTGCTGATGTTGAAGGAATATGAATTGTTCGTGGATTCTTTTCAGTTTGCCTGCAAGAATTTCAAGGACAATGCGGAAAATGCCGCACTCGCTCAGACAATGGGGTTTGAATCGAATAAGGAATATAACGAGATTATGTTCCTTCGGGAA